>WNFC01002411.1_pt1 | contig 20846 bp, 19 predicted proteins | sample 5400541 | NCBI WGS metagenome assembly WNFC01 (sample SAMN13153342, study PRJNA577476) | soil metagenome | isolation source: 120 cm saprolite under Douglas fir tree site 2 hole 2 replicate 1 | place: USA:California | collected 2015-04-18
CGCAGGCATTGTCGACCCGACGCGCGCGAGTCTCTGGCCGCTTGGCGGAGGCGATCCAGTGGATCCAATCTCTGCGCGCGATGGGCGTGATGTCCGACCACAACGCCCGCGCTTTCGGGGCGGCCGCGAGAGCCTTCCGGAGATCTGCCGGCACCCTGGGTTCCGGTTCCTCTCCCGACGGCGCGATCTCCAGCGTGACGACGTCGCCTGCGTCTGCGCCCACAGCTTCGCGCATCTTCCGGTTCACTCTGAGCCAGTGGCTTCGTTGGCCGTCTGGCTCGAGGGTGGCTCGAAAGGGGAAGCCATTGATGGTGCCTTCGATCGTCGTCATGCCCCGCGAGGGGAGCTTCGCACTGGCGTCCTTTGGTAGGGTAAAAAAGGTCCAAGAGCCGACCTTCGCGGTCGCCGCCGGCCGGAAGAGTTTCGCTCTGAAACGGATCTTAGAAGCGGTTTTGGTCATTTTTGCTTGGTATCACTGATAGGAATTTGCTTTTTGGACGCTGCGCGGTTCACTCGCTCAACGATGTCGGATTCGATGCTCATGCGGTAAGTGCGCCTAACGAGAAGGAGCTGAGCCACCGCGGGCCCGCCGCGGCGGGTAAACTAAAGCGAGCTTCGCTTTAATTTCATCCTTCATAATTCATCCTTCAGCCTTGCCGCAGAGCGGCCAGCGATTGGCTGCAGCGCTTGGTTAGATGTAACGCGTTGCATACAGAGCAAGTGCCGAAAGTGCGATCAGAATCAGCCCAGTGACTGCGCACACGATGACCTGCGATCTGCTCGCCCGATGCTTCCGCGCTGCAAATGCGGCGGCAATGATCGCGAGCAGCGCTAACAGCAAGCCGGCATCGAGAGCTAAACTGGCCAATCTATACACGAACGGCGTAAGCAGCAGCATCCCGGCTACGACGGCGAAGTAGTAGCCAAACGCGATAACCGCGAGTGCGCCGAATGCGAACATGCTACCTCGTGAGGTCATTACATCTAACGAGACCGTCCGGATCCCGGAGTGAGAACTCCCTTGTTTGAGTGTTTGGGTTCACGTGGGGCTCCTCTTTGAACTGGCCGACGAGAGCGCGTGCCCTCTTCAGTGCCACGTCGAAATCATCGACGCGGAAGAACAGGAGGAGCCCGTTGCCAGGTGACGGCTCGTCCGGGCTCATCAAGGAGGGATGCTCGTGCGCGCCCCACTGGTGGAGGCAAAGCAAGACGGTTCCATCCGTATCCAGGATCTGACCAAAGTCCTCATGGCCCGGAGGCGTCTCGGCCTGGCCGAAGAGCGACTGGTACCATTTGAAGCTGCCGGGAACGTCGCTTACGCCGATGATCGTCCATGTGCGTTTCATTGCATTTCCGCTGTCGGCCTAACGAGAAAGAGATAAGCCACGGGCGGGGTCCGTGGCAAACAAGCTAGCGATTATCCGATCAGGGGCCGTTGGCTTCATCGATTGGTTAGACCTTTTTAGGGCCCAAGTGTTTTTGCCCATTGGTCGTCAGGATGCTTTGCAATCCATTCGCGTTCGGCGCGTTCGCAACGAGGGCAGACGTATCGCCGGATCTTTTTGCGATCATCTTTTGGATCGAGCGTGAGCGTGGCTGGGACTGAAACAGTTTTAATCATGTAAAATGTGAACACGCGCCGGGTGGCGGTTAGCTCCGGCGCTTGGTTAGGTCCTTGGTGAGCTTGCCACGTCGTCTCGCACGCCGTGAGCAGGGACGCGAGGATCAGCAGCGCGCGCATTCGTCTAACGAGAATTCGGCCCCAAAAATCTGCAATTAATTACAGATAAAATCTGTCTAATCTGATTGCCTTCGGGTGATGAAATCATTAACAACGGGGGCATGACGATTGAACCATTAAGAGTCCGCTGGACTGAAGTCAGAGATCGGCGGTCACAGGTCAGTTCAAGCGGAAACCGGACGCGGCTCGGCGGAGCGACGCGAACCGAGCGCGGCTTTGACGAAGTTATTTCCGAGCTCCCACATCGGTCCCGGAAATCTGCGGCATTCTGATAAAACGTCGTCGAGCGCATTGACAAACATGTCGACTTCTTTTTCGCCGATGATGAGCGGCGGCAGAATCTTCATTACGTCCATGGCGTGACCTGCCACTTGCGTGAGGATGCGATGCTTGCTCAGCATTTGGGTCACCACCATTTGCGCGAAAAGCACCTTGTCGATCTTGTGCAAAAGTTTCCACGCCATCTTGAGTTTGAATTCGCTCGGCTCATAAAATTCGATCCCGATCATGAGCCCTTTGCCGCGCACTTCCTTGATGAACGAATGTTTCGCCCGCAGCGCGTCGATTTTTTCCATCAGCAGCGCGCCCATTTTGGCGGAGTTCTCGATTAACTTCTCGCTGTCAATCACTTCAAGCGCGGCGAGCCCGCAGGACATTGCCAGATTGTTGCGGCCAAAGGTGGTCGAGTGCACGACGCACCGGTCCATTCGCGAAAACGTCTTTTGATAAATCTCGCGCCGGGTCACGATCGCGCCGCACGGGACGTAGCCGCCGCTCAGTGTTTTCGCGAGGGTGATGATGTCCGGCTCGAGGTCCCAATGTTGGAAGCCGAACATTTTTCCGGTGCGTCCAAGTCCGGTCTGCACTTCGTCGGAAATGAGGAGCGTGCCGTACTTGCGGCAAAGTTCCTGCGCCCGCGGAAAGAAATCCGTCCTCGAGGTTTGGCAGCCCTTGCCTTGAACGGTCTCGATCACTAACGCGGCCACGTCACCCGCGCGAAGTTGTCGATCCAATTCATCGATGTCGTCGAGCGGCACCCGCGCGTCGAAACCCTCCATCAACGGACCGAATCCTTCGGTGAAACTTTCGCAGCCCATCAACGAGAGCGAACCGAGACTGAGTCCATGGAATGCACTGGCGAGCGAGACCGCGCGTTTTCGTCCAGTCGCGGCCCGGGCAAATTTCAGCGCGCCCTCCATCGCTTCCGTGCCGGAGTTGCAAAAGAAAACGGCGTCGAGGTGCGGCGGTGTTCGCCTGGTGATCGCTTCGGCGAGCAAGCCGCTCAGGAGCGAACAGTCCATTTGCACCATGTTGGGAAGATCGAGGTCGAGCACATCGCGAATCGCCTTCTTCACCACCGGATGGTTCCGGCCGATATTGAAAACGCTGTAGCCGCTCAAAAAATCGAGATACGCAATGTCATCCATGTCGTAGAGATACGCGCCCTCGGCCCGGGCATAGACCTTGTCGAAGCCGATGACGCGCTGGGCCGAAACGAGGGTGCGGTTCAAATGCCGCTCGTGCAGTTCGTAATTTTCGCCCAGTCGCGACGCGATGATCTCTTTCAAATCAAAAGCCATCAGGCGCAAAGTTTCCGCGATTTGAGAGGGAAACGCAAATCGGTGGATCGGCCAAGGTGGAACGCGATCTCCGAGTGCGTTGGTAACGTTACGCGGCTGCGCCGATCTATTTTAACATCGAGCTCGGAGAGCTCGATCCACCCGCAACGAAAAAGCCGCAGGATCGCGAGACCCTGCGGCTTTCAGTTAACTATCGTTTGTCGATTTAGTCCTCGACAATAACACGCTCAACCACGCGCTTCTCGGTCGGGCCAGTGTAATACACTCGCACCTTCTGACCGGCACGAAGCGGGGCCGTCACGACTTGGCCGGCGCCATTGACGATGCGCGCGGCGGTCCCGAGCGCGAAGCTCACCGGACCTTCCTCGCTTTTAACGACGATGGTTTTGCCTGGCGTATACGTGGTCACCGTGCCCGCCGAATACGTCGTCGATTCAGTGGTCGTAGTCGTTGCCGGCGCGGTGGTGGTTTGTTCGGTTGTAGTTGTGCTGGTCTGCGCAAATGCAAATGGCGCAATCGCGGCACAAGCCAATCCAATAATCATCTTTTTCATGGTGTTCCCTTTCATTGTGTTATCGCTTTTCGACTGACTTCAGATGAAAAATATTCGAAGCAAGCCACGACGCTGCGGCAAATCCTGTCGCAGCGTCGTTTCGGGTAAATTCCTTACAGACGGCGAGCGATACCGTGTGCCACTGGGTGGATCACGTGCCTGTCGATCTTGTAGGCGACTTTACTGGCAAAATGCGCTGCTCTGTAAGGCATGCGCTCACCTGGAAACGCGGTAGCGTTCGGAGCGCAGAATAACGTTGCCAAGGCGACAGCGACGAGAATGACAATCGATCGTTTCATCTTATCTCCCTTCTCTTTATAAGTTAGACAGGTATCGCGCCGCCCGTATTCGACTTGTTTTGAGAAAACTCCGCGTTGACTCCGAAGCTTTCGCGAGTTGAGCCGCGCGCCACATTCGTTAACGTGCGCTGTCGATGATCAGCGCCAAACCGACCACCGATCCGGTTGTTACTCCGGAGCTGGTGGCGAAACATGGTCTCACCCCGGAAGAATTCGAGCGGATCAAAAAAATTCTCGGACGCGAGCCAAACTTCACCGAGTTGGGGATCTTTTCGGTGATGTGGAGCGAGCATTGCTCCTACAAGAATTCGCGGCGCGAGCTGAAGAAATTCCCAACGAGCGGGGCCAACATTCTGGTTAAGGCCGGTGAGGAAAACGCCGGCGTGGTCGATATCGGCGACGGCTGGGCCATCGCGTTCAAAATGGAAAGTCACAATCACCCCAGCGCGATCGAACCGTTCCAGGGCGCAGCTACTGGGGTTGGCGGGATCATTCGCGACATTTTCACCATGGGCGCTCGGCCGGAGTTTTGCCTGAACTCGCTCCGGTTCGGGCCGATCACCGGCGGCAGCCCAAATGTCGCCGCCAATCGCCGGCTCTTCACCGGTGTGGTTTCCGGAATCGCACATTACGGAAATTGCATCGGCATCCCAACGATCGGCGGCGAAATTTATTTCGACGAAAGTTTCGAAGGCAATCCGCTGGTGAACGTTTTCTGTCTCGGCGTTTTGCGTCACGATCAGCTCGTGCGCGGCGCCGCCCGCGGCGTCGGAAATCCTGTGTTCTATGTCGGAGCCGAAACCGGTCGCGACGGTTTGGCCGGCGCCGCCTTCGCTTCGCGCGAATTGACCGAGCAATCCAAGGAAGATCGCCCGGCCGTGCAAGTCGGCGACCCATTCAAAGAAAAACTTTTGCTCGAGGCTTGTCTCGAACTGCTCGCGCGCGACGCCGTCGCCGGAATTCAAGACATGGGCGCAGCCGGTTTGACCTGCTCAACTTGCGAAACGGCGAGTCGCGGTGGCAGCGGAATTGAAATTGATCTCGCGAAAGTGCCGAAACGCGAACCCGGAATGACGCCGTATGAAATTCTGCTCAGTGAATCGCAGGAACGAATGTTGATCATTGCCAAGCGCGGCAAAGAAAATCTGGTCCGCGAAATTTTCGATAAATGGGACGTGCCATGGGCCGAGATCGGCCGCGTGACGGATGACGGTATGATGCGCGTGCGCAACAACGGCAGCATCGCCGCCGAAATTCCGGCAAAACCGCTGGCCGAAGAAGCGCCTCTCTATTCTAGAGAAGCCAAAAAACCCACCGCGAACGTCGCCGAGGACGCAGACGTACTGAAAAAGATCCCTGCGCTTTCTGCGTCCTCGGTCATGAATTCGCTTCGCCAACTTTTGCGCGATCCGACGATCGCGTCCAAGAATTGGGTTTATCGTCAGTACGATCACACCGTGCGCACCGGCACGATGGTGAAGCCGGGCTCGGATGCCGCGGTCTACTTGGTCCGCTACGCCAACAAAATTTTAGCAGCGACGAGTGATTGCAATTCGCTCTACTGCGCACTCGATCCGCGCGAAGGGGCCAAAATTGCGGTGGCCGAAGCGGCGCGCAATCTGACCTGCTCCGGCGCGCGCCCGCTGGCGGTTACCGACAACCTGAACTTTGGCAATCCCTACAAACCGGAGAACTTCTGGCAGTTGCGCGAAGCGGTTGAAGGAGCCGCCGAGGCCTGCCGCGCCTTTGGGACGCCGGTGACCGGCGGCAATGTCTCTCTATATAATGAAAGCCCGGCCGGAGTGGTCGATCCGACGCCGACCATCGGCATGGTCGGTTTGATCGAGAAGGAAGAACACATCACGACTCAATGGTTCAAGAATGCGGGCGATGAAATCATTCTCGTCGGCAAGGTCGGTGACGAACTGGGTGGCTCGCGATTTCTCAAAGTCTGCCACGGAAAAAGGATCGGACCACCCCCGCATGTCGATCTTGCCCGGGAAATCGAAATTCAAAACGCGGTCCGCGATTTGATTCGCGCTGGTTTGGTGCGAAGTGCACACGATTGCAGCGAAGGCGGACTGGCCGTCGCGTTGGCGGAAAGTTGTTTCAATCCAACCGGCCTTTACGGCGCTGATGTCGATCTTGGCGGTGTGGAGGCGGCCGGGCCGGCCGCGTCTTCCGAATATCTCGCGGGCGACACGCCCGCCACTACATTGTTTAACGAATCGCAGTCACGCATCGTCATTTCGGTTACGCCGGAAAATTTGGAGAAGACGATGTCGATCCTGCAAAAAGGAGACGTGCCTCATCAGCGGCTTGGCACTGTCACCGGCGACGAGCTGCGTATTCGCGCCAACACCGAAAATTTCCGCTGGCCAATCACCGATCTTTACGACGATTGGTGGAATTCCATTCGCCGCCTGGTGGAAAGCGACTCTTCGGCCGAGCGGATCCCAAGTTTGTGACGAGGAATGTCACTACCCTCACCTCAATCCTCTCCCTGGCAGGGAGAGGAAGGCGCGAAGCGCCAGGTGAGGGTCGCGCTCAAGAGCGAGATAAACCTTACCCTCACGCGCAATTTGCAAGCATTCGTTGAATCACGCTGCATTTAGTGGATTATTTCTTGTGATCACTCCAGACAACGCCGAACTCATCAAGCAGAGTGACGTCTATCCGCAGCACGAGTGCGGTCTTTTCGGCGTGTTCGGTCATCCAAACGCGGCGGTCCTGACTTACTACGGCCTGTTCGCGCTTCAGCACCGCGGCCAGGAGAGCGCCGGAATTGTGACGAGCAACGGCCCCGGCACGTCATTTCTCATCCACAAGGACATGGGGCTTGTCTCACAGGTCTTCGGTCAAAGGGAATTGGAGCAACTCAAAGGAAGCCGCGCGATCGGTCATACCCGCTATTCCACCACCGGCACCAGCACGATCAAGAATGCGCAACCGTTCGTGGTTGATTGCGTTCGCGGCCAAATGGCGATCGCGCACAATGGCAATCTGATTAATGCCGACGTTTTGCGGGACGAGCTCGAGCACAAAGGTTCGATTTTCCAAACGACGGCCGACAGCGAAATCATTTTGCATCTACTCGCCCAGCCCTCCGATAACGGCGCAAACACGCTCGCGGCGCTGCGCAGAATCGAAGGCGCGTTCTCGCTCTTGATCATGAGCGAACGCGAGTTAATCGCGGTGCGCGATCCGTTCGGCTGGCGGCCGCTCTCGCTCGGCAAACTCGACGATGCCTACATCCTCGCTTCCGAGACCTGTGCGTTTGATTTAATTCACGCGGAGTTCGTTCGCGAAATCAAGCCGGGTGAGGTTTTGATTATCGATGAAGACGGAATGCGCTCCGAGTTTCCGCTTCAACCGCAACAGCCTGCCTTCTGCATGTTCGAGTACGTTTATTTTGCGCGACCGGACAGCATCATCGGCGGCGTTAATGTCGGCAAAGTCCGCACCGAAATGGGCCGCGAACTCGCCCGCCAATTTCCGGTTGAGGCCGACATCGTCGTTCCGGTGCCGGACTCCGGCAATTACGCGGCGCTCGGTTTTGCCGAAGAGCTGAAAATCCCCTTCGGCCATGCCTTTGTTCGAAACCACTATATCGGCCGAACTTTTTTACAGCCGAGCCAGCTTATTCGCGATTTCGACGTCCGCGTGAAATTGAATTTGATCAAGGAAATGGTGGCGGGGAAACGCGTCGTGGTTATCGACGACTCGATTGTTCGCGGCACGACCGCGCGCGCGAGAGTCGTAAACTTGCGCGAGGCCGGCGCAAAGGAAGTGCACATGCGGGTGAGCTGTCCGCCGCACCGTTTCGCCTGCCATTACGGAATCGATTTTCCTGATCCGCAAAAGTTGATCGCAAACCAGATGTCGATGGAAGAAATCCGGAAATATCTCGGTGTCGACAGTCTCGGTTATTTGGATGTCGAAGGCATGGTGCGCGCGACTGGAAAACCTTTGAACGAATTCTGCCTCGCCTGCTTTACTGGCAATTATCCCCTCCCGGTCGACCCCGCGCTCGACAAGTTCATCATGGAAAAGCGCGAGGCCCGCTCCAAAGCACTCGTCGAGCAAGAACGGCATCCCACGTTGTTCGCGGACCTGAAGTAACGCGATCGACGAATTTTTATTCTGTCATTCCGAGCGAAGTCGAGGAATCTCTAGATATTTCTGTGAGTCCTCGGCAAAAGAAATAGTAAGAGATGTCTCGGCTCCGCTCGACATGACAAGAAAAAAGGCTTACGCGCGCGCCGGGGTTGATGTCGATCTTGGCAACAAGCTCAAACGCCGGATCCAATCGCTCGTTAGGCAAACGCATGGAGCGCACGTGCTCGGCAAAATCGGCGGCTTCGGAGGTTTGTTTCGAGTACAATTCTCCGGAATGCGCGACCCGGTCCTCGTCGCCAGCATCGACAGCGTGGGAACGAAATTGAAAATCGCGTTCGCGATGAACCAGCACGACACGGTCGGCGCCGATATGGTGAACCATTGCGTGAACGACATCGCCGTGCTGGGCGCGCGGCCACTATTTTTCCTCGATTACATTGGCTGCGAAAAACTCGAGCCGCGCGTATTCGATCAACTCATCCGCGGATTTTCAGGCGCTTGTCGAAGGGCGGGTTGCGCGTTAATCGGAGGCGAGACGGCGCAACTGCCGGGAATTTATCGTAAAGGCGAGTACGATCTCGCCGGTTGCATCGTCGGCGTGGTCGACCGCAAAGAGATTATCGATGGATCGAAAATTAAACCTGGCGACGTCGTGCTTGGGCTTGGGTCAAATGGTTTGCACACCAACGGTTACTCGCTGGCCCGAAAAATCTTCTTCGAAAAAATGAAACTGAAGCCGAGATCGCGCTTGCCACTATCGACAAAAACCGTCGGCAAGGAGCTGCTTCGCGTGCACAAAAATTATCAGCCATTGCTCGCAAAAGTTCCGGATGGAATCATCAAAGGACTCGCTCACATCACCGGCGGCGGTTTGATCGACAATTTGCCGCGCGTTCTCCCGAAAAAGTGCGACGCAGTGATCGAAACCAAAAGCTGGCGCGTGCCGTCGATTTTCAAAATCCTGCAGCAAAACGGCCGCGTGAGTTCGGCCGAAATGTATCAGGTCTTCAACATGGGGATCGGAATGGTCGCAATCGTCGCTGAGCGCGATGCCAAACGCGCGAGGTCGATCTTGCACGCAAGAAGAATTGGCCGGATCGAGCGCGGCAAAGGCAAAACACGATTACTATTTTAATCGCGGATTGCGCAGTTTGCTTTTGCATTTATCCGTCTACATCCGCGCAATCCGCGGCTCATCTGACAGACAATGGAAAAGCGTCGCCTTGGAAAGACCGACATGGACGTCTCGGTCCTCGGATTTGGAGGATCCGAGATCGGCTACGAACACGCGTCGCCTGAAACTGTCGCTGAACTGCTGAATAGCGCGCTCGATGCCGGTCTAAATGTGATCGATACCGCGGAATGTTACTACAACAGCGAAGAGCTGATCGGACAGACAGTGAGCGGTCGCCGAAAAGAATTTTATCTTTTCACCAAGTGCGGTCATCCGCACGGTTTTGGTGAGCGAGCTGATTGGTCGAAAGCCTCGATTCTGGAAAGCGTTCAGCGCAGTTTGCGGCGGCTGAAAACGGACAAGATCGACATCGTGCAATTGCATAGCTGTTCGGAGTCAACGTTGCGCAAGGGCGAAGCGATCGACGCGTTGCAAACGGCACGCAAGCGCGGCTATGTCCGCTACGTCGGTTACAGCGGCGATAGCCAAGCCGCTCGGTTCGCGGTGGAAAGCGGCGCGTTCGACACGCTGCAAACTTCCATCAGCATCGCCGATCAGGAAGCGATCGATTTGACCTTGCCGCTGGCGCGCGAAAAACAAATGGGCGTGATTGCGAAGCGGCCGATCGCAAACGTGGCTTGGAAGACAGGACATCGCCCGATCGATTCTTATCACCACGAATACTGGGAACGATTGCGGAAATTGAATTACGACTTCCTGCACCGTGATTTGGAAAAGAGCGTTTCGATTGCCCTGCGTTTCACACTTAGCGTTCCGGGCGTGCACGCCGCGATCGTTGGCACGAAAAAGCCGGAACGTTGGAATGAGAATGCGAAATTGCGGGAAGCTGGTCCACTCGAGGAAACAACATTTCGCAACATTCGCGAGCGCTGGGAGGAATCCGCGCCGCGCACCTGGATCGGACAAATATGAAACAACGCAAACTTGGACGCGGCGGACCGATTGTCTCGGCGATCGGTCTTGGCTGCATGGGGATGTCGGATTTTTACGGCGGACGTAACGACGACGAATCGCTCGCGACGATCCAGCGCGCGCTCGAGCTCGGGATCACCTTTTTCGACACCGCCGACGTATACGGGCCCCACACCAACGAACAGTTGTTAGGCCGCGCCCTCAAAGGGTATCGGGAACAGGTCATCATCGCAACGAAGTTCGGAATCTTGCGCGATCCCGAGAGGGCGGAGTTTCGCGGGATCAGTGGCAAACCCGAATACGTGAAAAAAGCATGCGAAGGAAGTCTGCGGCGGCTGCAACTGGACTGCATCGATCTTTACTACCAACACCGGGTCGATCCCGACACGCCGATTGAAGAAACAGTTGGTGCGATGGCGGAATTGGTGCGCGAAGGCAAGGTGCGCTTTCTCGGATTGTCCGAGGCTGGCGGCGAACCAATTCGCCGCGCCCACGCGGTTCATCCAATCACAGCGCTGCAATCGGAATACTCGCTTTGGACGCGAGATCCAGAAGCGGAAATTCTCGGCGTTTGTCGCGAGCTTGGAATCGGTTTCGTCCCATACAGTCCGCTCGGCCGTGGATTCCTGACTGGCAAGATTCAAAGACCGGAAGATTTACCAGAAGAAGACTACCGCAAAACAACGCCGCGATTTCAGGGTGAAAATTTTCAGCGCAATCTCGATCTGGTAAAACGCGTGCAAGAAATCGCGCGCGAAAAACGTTGCACGCCGGCTCAGCTCGCGCTGGCCTGGGTGCTGGCGCAGGGCGAAGACATCGTTCCAATTCCAGGGACAAAACGCCGGAAATACTTGCAGGAGAACATCGGTGCGCTCGATCTCGATCTTACAAGCAAAGATCTCGAGCGCATCGATAAAGTCGCGCCAAAAGACGCCTTCGCCGGCTCGCGATATCCGGAAGCGATGATGAAACTGCTTAACCGATCGTAGTCGCTAAGGTAGTTTCCTTCTACTCGATGTTGGGTCTTCAGCGGAGAATGTAACTAGCAGCTTCTACTTGCGCTTCGCTTTTCTTTTAGCCGCCCAGCGCGCTTTCATTAGCTGTGAAAGTCGTCTGCGACCAGCTGCGGTGATCCCGCCTTTGCGTGGTCCGCCCTTCTTAGCTGCTTTAGCACCACCACCGTGTGCTCTTACTCGCGCCCAACGCGCGCGCGCTGCGGCGGCAATCTTTGCCCTGGCAGCCGCTGACATTCGGCGTCTGCCTCCTCCGCGCGGAGCAGCCGTTGCGCCGCCGCCTCCCGCTCCACCAACTAAACCCCTGAGTCGTCTCTCCAAAGCATCAATCTGGCGACGAATCGACAATGCCTGTTCCAAGTTTCGCGTTGATAAGTCCATAGACGTCTTCGATAGAGTAAAGTCTTTCCTAATGCAAGAGATAGTTGCGAGTAGTCTCCGCGCGGAGAGCTAAACTAGTTCTACTCCTAGCGTGTAATCCTATCACTTCGCCGTAAGACTAGGGCTGAGGCGAACATCGTCTGCACAACTTCACCGCGCTGATTTGTCGTCACATTCCGGATGCGGACAATCCCCTGACTCGGCTTCGATCGCGACTCGCGAAGGTCGACAATCTCCGTTTCGACTTGCAAGACATCACCGGGTCGAACCGCATTCGGCCAGCGCAGCTCGTCCACGCCGAGACCGATTGCGCCTTCGGCGAAGTTCAATGTTTGCACAAATAAACGCATGGTAATTGCCGCAGTATGCCAGCCGCTGGCGATGAGGCCTTTGAACATTGGTTGGCGAGCAACCGCCGGATCCAAGTGAAAGGGCTGTGGATCGAACTCGCGCGCGAACGAAACTATTTGTTCCTCGGTGACCTTGTAGGTACCCGACTTGAATCGGTCGCCAGCTTTGAGATCTTCGAAGTAACGCTGGCTCATCGGGAATTATTCTTTTGTCGCATTGCTCCAGTTTCCGCAATGTGTAAAGTGCGACGCAACTTCCAGGAGCGGGCGGTTAGCTCAGTGGTAGAGCATCTCGTTTACACCGAGAGGGTCGGGGGTTCGAAACCCTCACCGCCCACACTTCATTTTCGATTTTCGACTGCCGCTTGCCGATTGGTGAGTAGTTCCAGCGCAGCCGGGAAAATAATTTTCTCCCACTCGGCGTATTCTTTGGCCGATGGATGCAAACCATCTTTCGCAACTAACGATTTGTCCTGGCCCATTTTTTTACTGAGCGGAAAAATATCGACAACTTCCAACCCACGCTTTCGCGCTTCTTCAGTCACGACCTGGTTAAATCGAAGAATTCCTTCATGAATGTTGCGACCGCGGGAATACTTCGGCCCGGTCGGCGTTACTCCAAAGTCCGGGATTGTGACAACGAGTAAGCGCTTCTTATTCGGGAGCACAGCCAGCATTTGATCTACGAGGTAACTGAAGCGGTTTCGAAACGTTGTCTCATCGACACCTTGGACCCAATCGTTCACGCCGATGAGCAAGGTAGCGAAGTTAGGGTTCGAGTTTACGAACTTGGGCAATTCGCGATCGATCGCGTCCTTGGTCGTCCAACCGGTCACTGACGGATTGGATACAAGATCGATATGCAACCCTTGAACATTCAAGTGCTGAGTTAACAACGCCGGCCACGATTCTTGCGGCGTCGCGCCTTCGCCGCACGAATACGAATCGCCGATCACAGCGTAACGAGTTCTGTCCTGTTCGTTCTTAGGTTGGGCCATAAGGAAATTGGACAAGAGTAAAAGATAAACGACGAGGACTCTCATGCTACGAGAACATCGCGTCGACGGCGGCTTCGCAATGAATCTTCCCGGTGTCCAACAACACAACGCCGTTGTGCCTTTCGCCGCGCAGGATTAGCGGCAATTCGGTTCCGGCAAGGATCACCCCGTCGATGCCTGCCCCGCCGTAGCTCCGACCCGGACCATCGCTCGGAGAAGGCGGGTCGATCTTGGTTTTCATCCGGTCCACGATAGCGAGTAATCCGGCGCGCGTTTCGGGCAAAAAATTTCCCGGGACGAGCTCGGCAAAATATTTGTCGTGGATATAATCCTGGTCTTTCGATTTCGGCACAACCAATTCAATTCCTTCGCGCTGGAAAACTTTCTGATAAAAGTCGGCCTGCATGGTGTAGCGCGTGCCGAACAAACCGAGGCATTTCATTTTTCGCGCTTTGGCGTATGCACACGTTGCTTCGACAATGCTGATCAGCGGGATCGGCGACTTCGCAGCGATATCATCAAAGACGATGTGCGGCGTGTTCGCCGCGATTAATCCAAAATCGGCGCCGGCCGGCGCAAGTTTTTTGATCTCCTCGAGAAGAAAGTCAGCCATACCGGGAAGATTGTTTGCGTCCATGAAGTCGACGCCTTTCTTCAGGTTGATGCTATTAATTACGAACTGTGGATAACTGCCGTCGCGCCGGCGTTCGCGATAAAGCGCAATGATGTTCTTGTAATAGTCGATCGTGCTCTCGGGACCGACGCCGCCGATCATGCCAAGCGTTTTCATGCAGTTGAATTAGGCTTTCTCATTTGATGCCGTTTACTAAGATCGACATCGTGAAAGCGAAAGTAATTTTCTTCACCATATTTATTATCGTTGGAACACTTCTATTGCACGCTCAGCCGACGCCGCGAGGACAACCGGACGTCTCCAACAAAACATTGATCACGAATGCGAACCAGGATCACGTGATGGGCGCAGCGGCGTTGCACAAATTAGCGAACGATTACTACAACTGGCGGAACCAGAGCGACCCGGTCTCAAGCAGCAACGCCGGCCTCCACACCTGGGATGATAAGCTGGCCGATTTTTCACCGGCAAAAATAGCCGAGCGCGCGCAGCACGTCCGGACACTGCTCGACAAGGTACGCACTATGAAGATCGGAACGTGGCCGAAGGACGAACAGATCGATGCGATTTTGTTTCGCTCGCAACTCGAAGGCGTCGATTTTCAAAATCGCGTTCTAAAATTCGAACGGACAAATCCGCAGACTTATATCGGCGAATGCGTCAGTGCCATTTTCTCGCTGCTGAAAAAGGAATACGACACGCCGCGCAAACGCGCGCTGTCCGCGACCGCGCGGCTCAAAGCGATGCCGGCGTTATTAAAACAAGGACTGAGCAACCTTCAGAATCCGGTAAGACTTTACGCCAAGCTCGCGATCGATTCCGCACGGTCAATCGATCCGCTTCTGAAAGGCAGCTTGATGGCGTTGGATGTCGATCTTGCGCCGACCGAGCATGAAGAACTGATCAAGGCGCGTGATGCGGCGCTGGCCGCGGCGCACAGTTTCGCCGACGAGCTCGAGAAACGGATGCCGAAGATGGTCGACTTCGCTCCGATGGGCGAAGCGAATTACAACTACTATCTCAAACACGTTTTGCTTTTGCCGCTCGACGCGCGCGAAGTGGAAACGATCGGGCGCGTGGAAAATGGACGTTACCGGGCACTCGAAGCGCTTCTGCCGGATCCAAAATTAGCCGATCCTGATCCGTCGCGTGCCGCAAACATTCCGCCCGATCAGGCTTCGTTCCTGAAAGCGTACGAAAGCCGCGAGACCGAAATGGTCAATTTCCTGAAGGAACATAAACTCGTCACAATCCCCGATTATCTCGGACCATTTCAGATTCGACAGTTACCGGAAGCGTTCAAGCCGACCAGTCCTGGCGGTTTTATGAATCCACCAGGTGTTTACGACAAGGACCCAGCCGGCTTCTTTTTCATTCCAACTTACAATCCGCAGTCGAAGAATTTTTACATTCGCGCTGCGATTGAAGATCCACGGCCGATTTTAGGTCATGAAGGAATTCCCGGTCACTTCATGCAGCTGTCGATCGCGAATCATCTGAGCGATGAGATTCGCCGGCAGCATGCCGATGGCGTTTTTGTCGAAGGGTGGGCGCTTTATGGCGAGGAAATGTTGATGCGCACAGGTTTGTATCCGAACAACTCGCCGGCGCAGGGACAAATCTTGCGGCTGTCGCGTTATCGGGGAGCGCGAATCGGGGTCGATGTGAATCTGCACACCGGCAAATGGACCTTTGAGCAAGCGGTAAAATATTTCATGGACGCGGGCGGACTCGATCGCGAAGCGGCGGAAGGCGAAGCTGCCGGCTCGGCGTCAAGTCCGCACCAAAAGATCAGCTACATCATCGGCAAATGGCAGATCATGAACTTGCTCGGTCGCTACAAAGATCGACAAGGTGACAATTTCAGGCTCGGCCAATTTCACGATGATCTAATTAAGAACGGCAGTCTGCCGCTCTCGGCGATCGAGTGGATTTTGTTGGACGACGATTCGTCGATTAAAAAGGTGATGACGGAAAAGTAGGAAGCAGAAAGTAGAATCTAGAGGACTCGCGCGGAGAACCTTTCAGCTTTTTCTGCTTTCTACTTCCTACTTTCTACTTTTTATCACCCACGTCGGCAATTTTCTCGCTGGCGAAATATCAATTTCGTGATCAACCATTTACCTCGGTGCCGCCTGAATTGTGAGCCCTGCTTTCTGATTCCGGCCTGCTTCCTGCTCAAAGTAAGCCAATGAGCATGGAAGAGGGGAAACGGGCCCTATTTCAGAGAGAGTTGGCCAAGGTGGAAGTCGTTGCCGGACTGCGGCACGCTTTGGATTTGAAATATCGCCGGCTCTGCCAGGCTGCGCGAGCCGATTGGGAACGTTTGTTTGGCAGTAAAGACCCGGCGGATGCGTGCGTTAGTGTTCACGTCGCGGTCGACTCGATCGCAATTCAATCGACCGCCATTCGCGGCTCTGGTTTTCTTAAATCGCGCAAACAGCAGCATCCGAAATCCACCGCCAAACGACTTCCCGGTTTCGCGCACTAGCGCGCTGCTATTTTGTCGATCTTTTCCTGGCCGAGCAAATTTGCGACCGTGAGCCGTTGCGCTGGGCGATCAAGCCCGGCGATGAATTCCTGGAAGCGTTCGGAGAAAAGATTGTGTCGGACGCTCCAGTAAAATTCCAGCCCCGGCGTCGCGAGATAATGTTCGTAAAGATTGCGCCAGCCGCGCCAGACCGGTTCCTCCATCAATCCATAAGCGTAATGGAAATGAATCGTCTCCATCGCTTTAAGGAATTGAAACGCGACGTGGAAAAATCTCGCTTTCTCGTCCGGCGATAGCGCATCGAGATCTTCCAAGCCGATTCGCCAGATCCGGCCGACCTCCGGATTTTCAGCGAAGGGGCGAGTCACCTCCCGTAACGCGGTCGTGGCCGCATCCTGGGCGGAGAGCTTCGCGATGCGCGTGCTGCGATGCACTTGGACTGCGAGATACCAAAGCGACGCGACCACGCCAATTGAGCTGATCAGTTGTGCAACGGCGTTGATCGCTTCCCAATTCATACAACGTCGATCTTCAAAATTACTGACCTCTGTCCTCTGTCCTCTGGTTATTTCGGTTGTTCCGCCACCTTTAACACAATTTTGCCCCGAGTGTGACCGGTCGCGGCCTGTTCCTGCGCTTTGGCCGCATCAGCGAGCGGAAGGATTTGCGACACGACCACCTTGATCTTTTTCTCGTCGATCAGTTTTCCGATCTCCGCTAGCTCGGCCGAATTAGGGTCTACGCTCATCGGCGCACCGCGAATCCCATGCTTCTCCAGTTCCGCAGGATCTGGTCGCGCGACCAACGACACGATGAATCCTCCCTTCTTCACTACGCCGTAGGAACGTGCCAGCGTATCTTTGCCGATCGAATCCATCACCACATCGACATCTTTGGCGATGTCTTCGAATTTTTGCTTCGTGTAGTCGATCGCCACATCGGCGCCGAGTTCCTTTAGTAAACCCTGATTGGCCGTCGATGCGGTCGCGACAACTTTCGCACCGCGCGCTTTTGCAATTTGAATCGCAAAACCTCCGACGCCGCCGGAGCCGCCGTGAATCAGGACCGTCTGACCCGCGCTCAATTTCGCTGTATCGAAGAGCGCCTGCCAAGCGGTTTCGGCTGCGAGCGGGACAGCTGCTGCCTCCACGAAACTGAGTGACTTCGGTTTCGGCGAGACTTCCTTGTCCGTTGCCACTGCGTACTCCGCATAACCGCCACCTTCTTTCAATCCGATGTAGGCATAAACCGCGTCGCCCGGTTTGTGTTTGTCGATCTTTGCCCCGGCTTTCTCAACGATTCCGGCGACGTCATACCCTAGGACCATTGGGAACGCGCTCTTAGAATATTTCGCGAACATCCCCGCGCGAACCATCCCATCGACTGGGTTCACACCGGCCGCGATCACGCGGATGAGGATTTCGTTGTCCTTCGCTTCTGGCCGCGGCGCGTCCTGGTATTTCAAAACTTCGGGTCCGCCGTACTCATTCAAGACGACGGCCTTCATCGTCGAATTGGCTGATTGGGCAAACGCGACGCCCAAAGGAGAGCAGGAGATTGCTACGGCAAGAGCGAGAGACAGTTGCTTTTTCATAACTCGGAGAATCTAGCGGACATCAAACTCAATTAAAATCCTGTTCATCCTGCCGAAAATTCTTCAAGCTCCGCCGCCATGAGAACACGAATCCTCGCTATTGTCGCACTAACTTGCGTTCTGTCCGGTTTTTGCTTCGCACAAAGCTCTGCAACGCCCGCAACAACAGCCGCTAAAGCTGCAGGCGGAAGCAGCGCTCCTTACAACGAAGGCCCCGTTTGGACTTTGACGATGATCAAGACCAAAACGGGATTGGCCGACGAGTATATCAAGCAGATCACCGGTACTGTGAAACCGGTTTACGATGCGGAGAAAAAAGAGAAGATCATCCTCGATTACAAGATCCTGAACGGCGAAGCCTCCGATCCGCACGACTTCAACATTCTAATTTTGGTGGAGTATCCAAACTGGGCGGCGTTCGACAATTTGCGCGACAAAATGGATCCAGTTGTCGCGAAAGTAATGGGTTCCGAAGAGCAACGGCGCGATCTGGCCGTGAAACGTTTGGACATTCGCGAAATTCTAGGCACCAAGACAATGCGCGAGATCACGTTGAAATAATCCGACTGCTGATCTCTGATCGGTGACTTCTGATTCATTTCCAGGGCAGGGCGTCGAGATCAACATTGCCGCCAGTGAGGATGATGCCGACGCGTTTGCCGGAGATGTCGATCTTACGTTCGGCGATTGCGGCGTACGGTACCGCCGCTGACGGTTCGATGATGATCTTCATCGTTTCCCAAATCGTGCGCATGGCCGAAACGATCGCGTCTTCGCTGACCGTCACGATGTCATCAACGTAACGCTGAATGATCGGGAAATTCCGCTCGCCGACATTTGTGCGCAGTCCGTCCGCGATCGTGAATTTCTTTTCCGCCACAATTCTTTTTCCGGCACGAAATGATTGCGCTGCGTCGTCGGCATTCGCGGGCTCGGCGGCGATCACTTTAATTTTTGGCCGCATCGACTTCGCTGCGACCGCGGTCCCACAAAGCAATCCGCCACCGCCGATAGGGCACATGACAAGATCGACATCTATGTCCTCGAGCAATTCGACCATTGCCGTCCCCTGCCCCGCCATCACATCTTCGTTTTCGAATGAATGGATCAGGGTCGCTCCTGTTTTCGCGATCACGTCCGCGCACGCCGCCTCGCGCGCTTGTTGCGTCGGCTCGCAAAAAACCAGCTGGGCACCGTAACTTTCGACCGCGCGCACTTTCACTTTGCTTGAGTTCTTCGGCATCACAATGTGCGCTGGAATTTTCCTCAGCTTGGCCGCACGCGCCAGAGCAGTTCCGTGATTGCCGGACGAATGCGTCGCCACGCCGCGCTTCGCAGTCGCATTATCGAGTGCGAAGACGGCGTTGGTCGCGCCGCGGGCTTTGAACGCGCCGATCTTCTGAAAATTCTCGCACTTAAAGAAAAGTTGCGCGCCGAACGCCTCATCCAGCCGTGAACTCGTTAACACCGGCGTTCGTTTAATGTACGATCGAATCCGCTCATGGGCCGCGCGAATGGTCGCGAGATCGAGAGACATAATTGCCAAACCTACAATTCGAATAGCGGAACGTGAGTTCCAAAAGATCGCGACACTTAGGTCGCTCCCACTTTGCCTACGGCGTGGGTGGTTTAGGTGGGCCGCTCTTGTTCATGAATGGCGTGAAGAGATCGATCGGCACTGGAAGAAACGTGGTCGTGTTGTGTTCGCTGGAAATCTCGCGCATCGTTTGGAGGAAGCGCAGTTGGAGCGCAATCGGTTCCTTGCTCATCATCGCGGCGGCCTGCACCATTTTTTCCGCCGCTTGAAATTCGCCCTCGGCGTTGACGATCTTGGCGCGGCGCTCGCGCTCGGCTTCGGCTTGCTTGGCCATGGCGCGCTTCATCGTGTCGGGTAGCGCCACGTCCTTGACCTCGACCGCCGTGACTTTTACTCCCCACGGTTCGGTTTGCCGGTCGATGATCTCCTGCAACTTCAGGTTGATCGACTCGCGCTGCGAAAGTAGATCGTCCAAGGGAGCCTGACCAAGCACGCTGCGCAGGGTGGTCTGCGACATCAGCGACGTGGCTTTGAGAAAGTTCTCCACTTTCACGACCGCAGCTTCCGGATCGACCACGCGGAAATAAACGACCGCATCGACCGTCACCGGCACGTTGTCCCGCGTCATCACCTCCTGCTTCTCAACGCTGATGGTCACGACGCGCAAATCCATGCGCACCATTCGATCAACGATCGGGATGAGCAAAATCAGTCCCGGCCCTTTCGCGCCGAGTAATTTTCCGAGCCGGAAAATCACGCCTCGCTCGTATTCGCGCAGAATGCGGATCGCCTGCGGCAAAAAGATCACCGCCAGGATGATGATTGGTGCGGCCCAACCAGCTAGCCTCACTAGTCCTTCGAGTAATGGCATGGCTTTATTCTCCTTTGGTTTTTACTTTTAAAGTTAATCCTTGCACGGCTGCGATCTCAACCACTTCGTCTTTCTCGATAGGGCTATCGCTGGCCGCGTTCCAATACTCGCCCTCGACGAAAATCCTGCCGCCACGCGAGTCGATTGCAGTCAATGTGGTCACGGTTTTCCCAATTAACGTCTCCGCTCCTGCTTTGATCGGCAGAAGTTGCGCGCGCAAGCCTTTTCCGATAAGGAAAACAAAAAACAGTGCGGTCACCAAGGTCGCTGGAATAATGTAACTAAGCGACAAACGAAAGAGCGGGTCAGCGCGGTTGAAAAGCATGAGCGAGCCGATCAGAAACGAAATGATTCCGCCCATCGTCAGCACGCCGTGCGTGGGCGCATAGACATCGAAGATGAAAAGCATGAGCGCGAGCGCAATCAAGGCAAGCCCGGTCACGTTGACGGGCAGGATCGCCGCCAGATAAAGCACAAGGACCAACGCAATCGCGCCTACCACGCCAGGCAGGATCGCTCCGGGCGTAGTCAGTTCGCCGATGATTCCGTAGATCGCGATGAGCATGAGAATGAACATG
>WNFC01003227.1_pt1 | contig 20830 bp, 31 predicted proteins | sample 5400541 | NCBI WGS metagenome assembly WNFC01 (sample SAMN13153342, study PRJNA577476) | soil metagenome | isolation source: 120 cm saprolite under Douglas fir tree site 2 hole 2 replicate 1 | place: USA:California | collected 2015-04-18
CTCCAGGACGCGGTCCATCCAGAAAGAAAGACCGCGGTGCTCAGGGCGAGCCCCTGAGGGAAGAGGTGTGGCGGAAGCCATGTTCAAGTCCTAAACGAGTTCCTTCGAACGCCCCGAGAGCGGAGCCCCTGTCGAAGGGCCGATAGAGTACCTCGCGGACGGGCGGTCGTCCAGCCGACCTGTGGAAAACCAGCGGGCGCGGGGAAACCTGCTCCTGATTATAACTCCTGCCGTAACTCTTGAGAGAAATCGAAGAAGCAGAACTGGAGGCGAAGGAAAAAGAAACGGCGACAATTTGACTTCGCGCGTCAGCCCGGCTTGAGTGCAAAGCGTGGCCGTGCTATTTTCAATTCTTGGCCCGGAGTGGCGGAACTGGCAGACGCGCTGGACTCAAAATCAGCCGCTCGCCGCTTACTCATCCTTGCTCACGGTTGCTCAAGCATACACAAGGTTTATCTTGCGCGTAGGACAAAAAAGGCATACGCTTGCTCACGCTTCATCATTCTTGCTCATCGTGAGGTTATAGATAAGCTAAAGCAGAACGGCCCCGCCAAGTGCTATCAACACTCGACGGAGCCTAACCCAACACAGCGGAGGTAACCCGCTATGCAGGCTCCTCGTACTTTACAAGAAAAATCTGCTCTCGAAAGCGTTTATACCTTTTTCGCGGGTGTAACGCCTTTCCTTGAATCCGTCGAAAACAGGCTCGCCCCGGATGAACAACTCACGGCCCGCAATCTCCGCGATCTTGCCGGGGTGTGCACGCACAAGTTAGTCGAAGCGTTCCCCGAGCTGCATACCTGGCTGGCGGAATGGACGCGCGGGGGTGCGTCGTGAGTCCCCGCAATCCCTACGATGTTGCTAGAAAGCTGCTCGACAAGTACGGCCTGCAAGACTGGCAAGTAATCTTCCGTTCACTTCGTCCCCCAACTATAGGGAATTGTGACTACCGCTCCAAGACGATCCGAATTGACAGGATGTTTATAGAACCGAGATTCAAAACCCTTTACCAGTTCCGGCAAATCCTACTCCACGAGATTGCCCACGCCTTGACGCCCCCGCATCTGCCCACGCACGGCAAAGAATGGCTAAAGAAGGCAGAGGAGATAGGCTGCGCGAAAAAAGAGCTTCGCCCGTATTACAAGTGCGGGGATGCGTCGTGAAATTCCCCCGGCGCATCGCACAGTGCAAGCATTGCGGCCATCGCTTCGACGTTGATTCGGACGTGCTCCTATTCCTGGGCCTGGGGATTCTCCTCGGTATCCTCTTGTCGCTCATGCTGTGCTCGCCCGCTCACGCGCAAGAGCCGCCGCACTGCGATTGCGCTACAATCTGCGAGCACGTTCCCGCCGCTGGCCGCTGCCATGTGGAAGGATGCAAGCCGCAAGAGCGCAGAGCGTTCACCGTCCCGTTTCACAGCGTCAACGGGCTGATCTTGCTCGACGGCCAGTTGAACGGAAAGCCTGCTGTGTTCCTGCTCGACACCGGCGCGAATAACTCCGTTGTGGATTACAGAGCCGCTGGACTGCCGAATCCGAAGCTCGACGCGCTCCGCTCGACGGGGAGCGCCGGAGCAGAAGGAACCTGTATCGTGCGCGAAGTAAAACTGTCCCTTGAGCATCGCTCTTGGCTTGCCCGCCGAGTCTGTGTGATGGACCTGTCGGACGTGAGCAAGAGGATGGAAACGAAGATTGACGGGTTTATTGGCGCAGATTTGCTTGCGACGTTCTCCGCTGTGCGGATTGACTACAAGGCACAGACCATTACGCTAGAGAATTAAAACGGCCTCGCTGCCGGAGTTAGAATCAAGGCGCAAGCAGTACCGGAGTAATCGCGTAACTTGCCCCCGGTGAGCACGATGTTCCCGCGCTGTACGTGGTTGCAATCGTCACCGCTACCCCGCTTTTCGCATTGAATACGATGTCCGGTGACATCCAAACCACCGCACCCGTTAGCGTGGTTTGAGCGAAAGTCATTGTGATAGTGAGTGCGCTCGCAAGGTTCCCTGTCTGCCAAACACCGGGATTCGTACTTATGGCGACGTTGTTATCAGCATCCGTATAAGCCAGCGTCATTGTCATTGACGGTTGAACCGAACAACTTAACGTCGCTACGGTCTGCGTCACCCGTACATTAAATTTGTAAATTGTGTTCCGGCCCGGAGTGACCATCGTGGTAGTGCCAAGGCTGGCCGCTGCTTTGGTTGTCGTGGTCTTGTAAATCGTTTGAACGCCTGTTGCCGGGATTGCCGTCCATGCGCCAGTAGCGCCATCAACGTAAGTGCCTGCGCTTGGTGTTCCTGTCCCTTCATTCGCTACCGGAAGCACGCCGCTTACGCCGCCAGGATTGTTTCCGCCCGCTAGGTTCGTTGCTGCCATGTTCGCGCCTGGGAGCACGCCAGTCACGCCGCCGTTGACGTTGCCTGCCGCGAGATTCACCGCCGCATAGTTCGCGCCGGGGAGTGTCCCGGTAACTTGCGTTGCAAGATTGATTGGCAGAACAGGGACCGCGACTCCGTTATTCTGCAATCCGCCCGTAAAGTTCCACAGCCCGGTTGCGTTATCGATGCCGGTGAAAGTCAGATTCATCCCGAGCACGGAGCCTGCGGGAGAAACCGGCCCAAGCGAAAACGGCAGCGTGGTGGCTAGGTCAAACGTTCCCGAGCCTGCAAATTGATATGCCTGCTGCATAGAAGGCGTGGACGCAATGATGCCGTTGCCGCTGACGGTAAATGCGCTCACGATATAGTACGTGCTGTTTGTGTTTCCGAAACCGTCCGTCACGGAATCATTTGCCCAAACCGGGCCGCAAGTCGCAGTTATCCCCGGCGTTACCGTCGTCGTATCAAGGTTGACGATTACCGATGTGCCAGCCCGCAAAACTCCTGTTTGTCCGGGGTCCACCAATTTACAGTCAAGGCTTATAGGCACGCTCACGCCGAGCAGCGTCGTGCTTGTGGCCGTGATCGTGACCGTTGGTGCCGCTCCCGCCTGTGGACAGAACAGCCAGCCAGCGAGAAACAGGATTACTGCCGAAAGCAGAATAGTTTTTTTCATGTCGTGGTTACCTCACCGTTGTAAGTTTTTATTCTCCCTTCCAAGAGTTTGATTCCAACCCATCCGAGCGCCCCGTACTTCATGCGTGCACCAATTCGTAGGCCATCCGTTCGCGCACGCTCTCATCCTTGAGCGTGCCAAGCACCGTATCCAGCGTGTAGCTCACCGCCTGCTCCGTTTCCAAACCGATGACCATGAACCAATAGCCGAAAATGTCTCTCATCCCTCGCGCATCCCTGGCACGGTAGAGCCTCTCGTGCCATTCCTGCCGCGCCCGCTGCTCCCGGCCTACCCGCTCCCAAACCGCCAGCATCTCAGACGCTCCCGCCCACTTCCCGCGCTCCCCGTCCGGCAGCTCGGCCAGCCAGTCCGACACACTCATGCCCGCCCGCTTCGCTAATCCCCGCGCCTCATGGGTCAGCTTTTCGAGCCTCGCCGCCTCGCTTGTCTGCAATTCCTGTACGCGGTCACGCATTCGAAGTGCTCCAATTCTGGTAGGGAGAGCTAGCCCAGCCCGTCACGCGCTTGAAGCTGGGGGCCTGGCCCGGCACCCTCTGAGATTCCTCAAGCATGCTTCCTTGCCCCCGCAGCGCATCTAGGACGCACGCAATAACTTCCAAGCTATGGGGATAGCACCCCAAACGCTTTAGACGCTGTGGAGCGTGGGACATGCGGGGGTTTGGGTAATACGCGAGCCGGTAATACCTGCGCCGAAGTATGCCCACAGACTTGTAGCCACAGGCGTATATACATCTCAGCGGATGTTGAAGGCGCCAAAATGGGACTAGGATGGTTAGAAAAAATGTGAAATCGCAAGGCGCGATTTCAAAACTGGCCGATTTAGGAGTCACTCTGGACCAATCGTCTGAATGGCAGAAGCTGGCTGCCATGCCAGAAGAAAAGTTTGAAACACACTTGGCAGGGTGGCGCGAGGATGTATTGGATACCGCGAAATGAGAAGCGTACGGACCGTACTTGCTGGCCGGATTGGAGCCTTGTTTCCACGTTTCCTCAAGTCATAGTTAGGTTATAGCTGCACCTAACACCAACAATACCAATGCCTTAGAGCCTGCAATTAGATTCACAGTCTAGCGCGTTTAGCCTCAAACCGTGATACCCGCTCCGCGTTCAAGTCCGTGCGAATGCGATCATGCACCCCAGCCGCTTTCTCTGCCTTCCAGCGCTTCCGCAAGGCTTGCCTGCTCGAAACCCCGTTGACTCGCGGCCTGTTCCAATACTCTGAGCGGCAATTCGCGCAGCGTTGCGGATTCTTGCCCCGAGTAGTCCAGTAATACCCGCAGCGCGTGCAGTGGAGCATCCTGGGCCGATCATGCTGCTCATAAACCCTCAATTCCGTGTAACCTTTCTACCCATTCCGCCCTTGTTTTGGCTGTTTTTGACGATATTTTGTCATTTTGAGTGGAATTTTCGTGCAAAACGTCGCGGGCTTGATACCCAAGAATCCCCCGTCTAGCCATGAATCGAATCCGTTTGTCAGTTATGGCGTTCAGTTCACCCATGAATCCCCCTCGGATTGTTGCCTGAGAGCTACAAGGATGGTTTGTATTTCTTGCTCTGTGAGCTTGCGGGATGATCTGGAGCTAGCTACTTGCTGCGCGAGCCGGTCTAGTATGCGAATTTCTTGCCGCGAGAGCCCGTCGAGAGGGTATTTGCTGTTCATGCCATGTAGTCCCCGGCAGTTCCGCAGTGTCCTGCTCTGCCGTCCGCTTCGCGTCTTGCCTGGCTTTCCAGTTCCGCCGCATCTGGTTCGGCCTGCAAGTCCGGTAATACCGGGACGCGCCCGAGCCGTACCCTGATCGTGGAAACCTGATTCAACGGTATTCCAGCCGCGTTGACGGGCCGCAACATCCGCTGTGCCTCCCACGTGTCAGCATCCCAAAAGTCGGGGTACGGCGTGCTCACAGTTCCTCGGTTTCCGGCCAGGCTTTGCGGTTCACGTTGTCCATGCTGTTAGGGTCCGCGTCTTTACCGTCCATTATGTTCGCGTGGTACTTCTTGAGCCGCTGGTCGCGCAGCGCGTCAGCAATGTCGGGCGTGGCGTCGGGCAATGAGTCGTACTCCTGGGCCGCTGTCCCTACAACCACGTTTTTCTTTGTTGCCATTTTGTCTCCTTTGGGAGTGTCTTGGCCCTGTCAGACGCCGTGTCGCGCGTGTCTTGCAAACCGCCGCGCTTCGTCTTTTGGCTTACTTTTGTTTGCTCGCCCGCGCCGCCGCCGAAATTTTTGCGCACCGCGGGCCGATGCTGCGCGGTAAGCGGAGTGCTGCTGTGCGCCACGTCCGTTTCCAACTCGTGCGGGTCCGGTGAGCCCGAGCGGTCCACGCTATCGAGCCCGAGCCCGCGCATTTCGGATTCGTGCCAAGTCTGCTGTTGGTGCGCTGGCCCCTCCTGCAAGATGTACGATGATTTCTCGTCGCCGGTGCGATTCGTTGGAAGTTCGTGCGGCGACAAATCATGGTCGCTGTCGCGCCTCGTGCCGAGATTCGGGATTTTCATCTTTGCCATTTTCCCCTATTCCTTTATGTCCGCCTCGTGGCCCTGGCACTCGTTCAATTTGCCCGTGCTGTTCTCCGGCAAGCCGCCCGGTTGCCCGCCTTGCTTTTGCGAGTCGCGCATTTCCTTCACGCTTGGCACCGCGTCACTGCTTCTGTCTCGAATCTCTTTGTCTGGCATTTTCGCTTTCTCCCTTTTAGTTACGCGGACCTACCGGGTGGAAACCGCCCGCCCGCTGCCGTAGTTCATCGGGGGACATCGCGTAGGCAGCCTCTTCGTCAAACTCGGGCTCGGGTTCAGGCTCGGGCTTTCGTCCTGATTGCAAAGCGAGCTGGCTTTGAACATAAATTTCGTCCGCGCTCATTTTTTTGTCGCCCTTGACGCGCAAGAGCCCATTCGCGGCCAGCTTGTCCATTGCGTCGTCAATCTCCGCCGTGGAGCGCGGACTGATGCGGCCCGTGGCCCCGAGAATGACTAGCGCCGCCCGGGTTCCGTTTTCCGCGCCTACCTCGCCGCCGTCGTCATAGTCCGGGTGGTTCGCTAGCCAGTGGTCAATCAACATCTTGACTGCCGGTGCCGTATGCCTTTTGGCGGTCTCTACTACCGCCTCATTCGCGAGCATGCTTGCGTGGTCGCGCAACTGGTCTGCGGAAAGCGGGCCGCTTCCAATAACCATCTCGTTTTCGAAACCCTCGCACCGTTGCCGCGAGAGAATCCCTGCGCGTTTGTCCGCCTCGCGCTGTTCGAGCATTTCCGCCGTTTGTGCCGGGGTACGGTGGTCGTACCTATGGCCGGTGATTACCCCGTCGTATTCTCCGTGTCCGACTTTTTTCAGTAGTGACATAGTTTCTCCTTTTTACTTTCCGAAAAAATTCGCATCGCTAATCATTGCGTCACCGCCGCTGCTCCATGCAGAAGTTTTGCCCCTACTCCTGAACCCACGAGGCCGATACCAAGCCATTTGGCGATTTGCTGAACCTTGAGCGCGGATTGTCCGGCTTTCTGCGCGTTGTAAAGTCCCTGCTTGAGCGCCGCCGCTCCATTTTCCCCAAGAGCCTGCACTAGCCGAGTCGGAGTCCCTTCGGGCGCAAACTTCGACGGCTTGTCTAAATTCTCCACGGCCCTGATCGCTGAATCCACGTTGACAGTCTCCGGTGCTCCGTGCGCGATATTCCCGTTTACGACTGACTCATTGTTGAAAAGTTTCTGCTTGAGCGTTTGCATGGCGTACTTCTGCTGAGTCGCTGCTTCGGCCTGGTTGATCGTGTCCATAGAGACGCCCTTGCTCGCCGCTAAATCAGCGTGGGACTGGATAGCTTTTTCCGTGGTAGAAAGCTCATCCGATAGCGCCTTGCGATTTGCAACGTTCGTCGGATCGTCCAGCGCGTCAAGCAAATCTTCCCTGTAATCGAAAAGACTCTTCATGTCTATTTCCGCCGCCTTGTTCACGGTGTCGTAGAGTCCGCGTTCAGCCTTCGCCGCCGATGCGATGGGGCTGTCCAGCAGCGTGCGAACTCCCGCGCCTGCATCGGCTGACGCTGCAACCCCGGCATCTGTGGCAGAAGCCGCCGCGCCGGAACGCAAAGCGGCTTGCGCGGGAGCCTGCGCCACTCCCTTGCCTTTGATAATCCGCGTCACAATCCCCGGAGCTTCCTCGACTGCTTTTCCTCCAGAAACCAATTCTCTAGCGGCACTGACTCCGCTTTTGACAAGGTTCGCCGCGCCTTCGATTCCAGAAGCAAGCGCGGGGACACTCTCCGGCCCCGGCAAAAGAGCCGCTGTGACCGGATTCGTCAAGATGCCGGTCTTACCCGTTCCAATGTTGTGCTGCGCTTGCTGCGCCCCGCCGATCAGGAATCCTTCGATGCTGTCGGCAATGTCCCCAAGTTTTGCTTGAATGGGATGCGCTGCCCGGCCTTCTTGCGTCATGTTCTCAACGTCGCGGAGTTTGTCGTGCGCGGCAATCAATCCCTTTACTAGCGGCATCGTCAAACGTTGCTCAGGCGACATCCACGATTCGCCGAACGTCGGCATGTCGGATGCTTTGGGACTTGGCCCGATTGTCGGGCCTTGCGGTTTCTTTGTGGCGTCAGGAAGTTGCCCGTTGTTCGCTGCTATCTGGTCGAAAATGTCCGGCTGCGCCGAAACCGTCTGATCGTGCTGCATCCGCTGCGTATCTTGCTGCGCCAGCGTGTCGAAAATATCCGCCGCGTTGCTGGAAGGCGGAGTAGCCGCTGCGATTTGTTGCGGGTCAGGCATTAGAGACTCAGTGTTCCTTCCATCAACGTGCAGACATCTGCCGGTTGGCGAGCTTCTTCAGTTCTTCAAGCGGCATTTTGTAAGCGTCCTCCTCAGTTGGTTCGGCTGGCGGGGGCGCCGGAGCTACCCGGTTATGCGTTCCGATGGTCGATGCCTTCCTTGTCCCCTGCTGCGCTGGAGCTGCCGGAATCCGCTGAGGTTCGGGCCGCGTCTCGGGCTTGGCCTCACCCTTGAGCGCAAGCGCTCCGTCCTGCTTCAACAGGTCGTACACCCTGGAGAGACTTTCGGCTGTTACTGGAATTTTCAATTCGTTTAGCTTCCCCTTCATGGCCGCGCCGTTTTTGTCGCCAGCCTCTCCCCCGTTTTCATAATCGGGGTGCGTGGAAATGAATGTTTCAATGGCTGCGCTCGTGGTCGTGGCTGTTTGATATGCCTGCGCTGCTTGCTTCATGGTTTGAAAGTCTTCCGGCTTCATGCCGGTAACTTCCTCGAACATCTTGCGGAAAGTCGCCTTGGGCATCTTTTGAAATTCCTGCGCCAGTACATACTCTTCATCAGCCGTTGGCTCTTTGGGTTCAAGAGGCTCACCTGTGCGCGCTCGCAATTCCTTGAGTTCTGCTTCCTGTTCTCGAATCTTTTTGCTGGCGTTTAGCTTGGCTTCGGCCTGCTTGTCCGCGAGGGCATCCAGAGCCTCTTCTCTCGTGGGCGCGGTCGCCTCGAAAACTTCCTCACCTGCGCCGCTGCCCAAGTCCACGACACGCCGAACAGTGACGCCTTGCGGGGCCGCCTCTGGCGATATAGGCGCAGCGGTTTCCAAAGGGAGTTCCTGCTGTTGGTTATCCATTTTGTTTTTCCAGGGTGCGGCTCAAGGCTTCGAATTTCTCGTCTTTCTCCGCGATCTCGCGCCGAAAGGATTCAATCAACTCGGTGATGATCGGGGCGTCAATGCCTAGATTTTCGAGAGCCACGAGTTGGCGCTTCCGCTGTTCGCGCGATTCACGTAACTTCTCTTCAACCCTCTTCTCCACAAAGTCCACAGCCTCACCGTGCGATTCAGTGTCGGCGCTTTCCTCATAGATTCGGCCATTAACGAAAAATCTGACCCAGTAGCCCCGCGAATTTTCGGGCCGGTAGACGGCAAGTATGGCCCGAAACTCTTCCATTTCTTGTTCGGTTGGCGGTGGTCCGGCTAACGCATTGTGCAAGGCACCGCGCGGCACACCGAGCTTTGCCGCTGTCCCCGCTGCTCGCTCTGCACCCTCCTCCGCCTGGCGTTTTGCGATCTCGCCCTGACGTTTGGCGTTGTCCTCCGAGACAAGGTTACCCATTGCCACGAGCACGCGCGTCCATGCCTCTGGCGATAGACCGCGATTCCCGCTCACAAACATGGAAAGCATGCCTTTCGACAATCCAGCGTGTGTCCCAAATTCAGCCAGAGTGATGTCGTATTCCTTTAGAAACTGGCGGAGGAGCTTCCGGCGCTTGCGAAGCGGAACGGTCTTGGCTTTTTCCGTGTCAGGCATTTTTCAATCCTCTACCCGCTAAGCCTAGCAGAGATTCCCTTTTGTGTGAACAAAATAATTTACACTAGCTATCCGAAACGTGGTACATTTCTTTGAGTGAACGGTTTCGTTTACCGCAGAATTAGAAAGGAGAGGCCCGGACGTTTGGGACGTGGCCGGGCCAAGATTCGGGGAATAACTTATGCAGGGTCACTCTAACATAAATTCTGCTTATACGACACAGGCAGATAAAATCGAATCTCTGCTCCGCTCGAAATATGGGCAATGGATTCCAGCCTATGAGTTGGCCGACGCTGCTTTGCAATACTGCGCTCGAATCAATTCCATCCGAAAGAAACTGCTCCGCGCCGGTGACCGTGAGCGCGTTGAGAACAAGACTGAGCGCGTCCGGGGGCAAGTGCATGGTTCCTACCGCATCGTGCTCAGGTCCGATGTTCTAGGCATCACGCCCGCCAACCCCAAACCAATGAAATCCTGGGAGCAGATTGTCAGAGAGCGCGACGAAAAATTGAGCGCCGCGCCGTCTTTCGAGCTGGTCCCATGAGACAGGAAGCCTGCATCACTACTTCCGCCTGCCCGGTATGCGGAGCCAAGCCCGGCCAGCGCTGCATAGACCGAAAAGGGAAGTGCTCTAAATACGCGCATTCTCTACGCGGACGGCCCGCCGAATCAAAAATGCCCGATCTATCGCAATGGTACAGGGAGATGGCCCGTTATGAAGGTCAGTACGCCGAAAAACGCCCGGAAGCGCTGACCGTATGAGTTACCGGCCACCGTTCTACAAGCGATTTCCCCAGGACTATCTCTCTAGCTCGACTACGCGGAAAATGACGCTGGCAGAGCACGGGGTTTACAACCTGCTCTTGGATTACGCTTGGCTGGAGGAACAGACGGCAACACTCCCGGCAGATTTTACCGTCCTTTCAAAACTTACAGGCATTCGGAAGCAGATTCTAAGCAACTTCGTTGCAAAGTATCCGCAACTCTTCATCAAAGTAGCATCGAATCCGCATCTACTTTACAACCCCAGGCTAAAAGCCGAGTACGAAGAATTTTTGGAAACGTGTGAAAAAAATAGGCTTGCTGGCGTTGCCAGCGGTAAGGCTAGGCAGTCAAAGGGAACGCCCGTTCAACATCCGTTGAACCATTCAGATAGAGATATAGATAAAGAGAAGAGGAAAAGAAAGAGTGCGGCTGCGCCGCCCGCCGATGCCCGCTTTGGCCCATTCCTAGAGTTTGCAAAAGCCTCTTTCGAGGCAAAGCACCACCACCCGCCGACATGGGACTGCTTTGGCAAGGACGGGTCTGCGCTGGCTGCATTCTTGCGCCGGGCTCCTCACGTCACCCTGGACGTTTGGCAGGCCCACGTCCTGAATTTTTTCGATTCCACTGAGGCATTCACCGTGAAGCAAGGCGGGAGCCTCGCGTACTTCATTTCTCGATTCGATACGTTTTCTGTCGGCCCGATCCTAGAAGGGGGGAGCAATGGAAAAGTTACTTCATTCTCAGAACGGAGAAGCCAAAAAGCCGCCACAGCAATCAACACGGTTTTGGAGCGTTTTGAGAAAGCATCTGGCGATATTCACAGAGCACTACCGCCAGCCAATGACTGAGCTTTCGGTGTTCGCCTATGCCGAAGACCTTGCGGACCTGACGCCGGAACAGCTTGACGCGGCCTGCATTGAGGCACGCCGTAGCTCTGAGTTTATGCCCGTGTCTGCGACGATTCGGAATTGTCTTTCGAGGATTCGTAGCTCCGGGCCGGTTTTCCTAGGCCCTCCATTGCTCGCCTATCCAGAGATCACAGCGGAAGAGCGCGAGGCTGCTTTAGTGTTTTCCGAAGAGTTGAAAAAGAAATTTGGACCGCCAGAGCCAAAGCCAAGAGCAAAAACTTTGACGGTACGGCCTTCCATGCTCTCCGTCGAGGAGCAAAAAGAAGAACTGAGAAAGCGGGGGTATCTGCAATGACCGCGCTAGTCGGAATCCGCGACGTTGCAAAACTCCTGGCCGTGAGCGTGATAACCGTGCGCCGTAAGGTGAGCGCCGGAGAGTTGCCGTGTGTGCGCTTAACCAAAGGCGGGCCGATGCGGTTTGACGTGCGCGACGTGGAGAAGTTTGTCGCGGAACATAGGCAGTAAAAATGCCTTGCTGTTTTCCCAATTTGAGAAATTCTTATTTTATTAGCTTAAGGCGGCGCAAATCATCTTCGGACCAGCCAATATCATCTAAAAGGCTTTGGAGTAGTTTTGCGCCGTATGTTTTCTTGGGGTGGTAATGAATTGTGATGCGGCTATTCGGTGGTCCTTTTTTGATGTACCCGATTATCGCACCCCTACCGGAAGGGTCTTTTTCCCATCCGTCGCGCAACAGCGCGCCAATGATCTCGTCAGCGGTAAGATTCTTTACCTGATTCCAGACGTGTTGAGGGAAGGCCATTGAACAGTCAAACTGCCCAAGAACGCACCGACAGGGATTTCTGGAATCTCAGGCTCTCGATGAAGAATCTGCAAGTCCGGTCCAACTGGCAATGGGTCACCCTGCTTCACCAGGGAATCTATATAGACTTTTATTCCAGCGATCAAATGTCGCTCTGCTTCGTCTTTTGTATTTCCGTCCACATGCAAGCCCCTAAGGCCAGGAGCAAACGCATGAAACTTGCCCTCGTCTGGTTCAACTATATAGAAGATTTTGAGGGTAAGGGACGGCGGTTTTTTCAGGAGTTTAAGCATGTTCCGTCCTCACTTTGTTTGGATGCCTCTGCGAGTAAGGAAGATACTACAAAAAGGCATCGCTCCGCGCAATGGTACCGGAAGCACAGGTTCATGGTGTTCGCTTTTAATTCGCCATTGACATTCCATAATTAACGTAGCACAATAAAGCCATGAAGAAACGGGGCAGGCCAACAAAGACAGCATCGGACAGGCGGGAGACAGTTATTCACTTCCGTATGACAAAAGAAGAGTACAAGGCTCTTTGCGCCGCTGCGAAAAAGGCAGGCCAAACCGTTTCCGAGTATGCACGCAAGAAAATCATCGGGAGGTGACCCCGTGAGAAGCAACGAGTACATCATCTACAAAGGGCAGCTCTGTCCTGTGGACGCCAAAGCGACACGAGCGCTCCAGAAGGTCGTAAAGCAGGCCGCAAAGGGGATCGCAAGGTTGCGGGCACTGGACGAGAAGTGCAAGGCATTGGACGCGAAAGGGGAGGGGGAAACATGGAGTACAAAACTAGATCAGAATTGAAGGCCGCCATTGAAAGGCGAGGGCTAGTGTTGCTGTCCTGGCAGAATGGCCTGCCCATAGGCTACATCACGAAACAAGATGCTGTGGCGCTGGTGGAAAGCGAACAGGCGTATGAAGTTTCTCGCGGCCGCATCCGCATGTCAGGCCGGATGGAGGGTTGAACAATGGAAAGCACAGGGAAAAAATCAAGAGGCAAGCGCGGTCAAGGCTGCGTCTATCGTCCGAAAAACTCTAGAAATTGGTGGGTTAAGTTTTCCGTGGACGGCCAGTTGTATCAGGAGTCGGCTGAGACAGCATCGAAAAACGAAGCTATGAAATGTCTCAGCAGGCGGAAAAATGAGTGCGAAACCGGAGACTACGTACCGGACATTAAGCGCGTAACCGTGAAGGAATTGTATGACGCACTCCTGGCCGATTATCGAATCAACGGAAAGTCTCATTGGTGGGCAGAGCTTAACTGGACAAAGCATCTTGAGCCGTTCTTTGGTGCAATGCTGGCGAAGCGCGTAGGGAGCAATACACTCTCCCGCTACATCGAATCCCGGCTTGAGGAAGGCGCGGCCAATGCGTCAATCAACCGCGAGTTATCGCTACTCCAAAGAAGTTTTATGATCGGCTATGAAGCAGAACCTAAGAAAGTCTCAAGACCGCTCCGGTTTCACAGACTTGAGGAGTCGAAACCCCGGCAGGGATTCATCGAACAAAAGCAGTATGACGCCCTGGCCGCGAATTGCTCCGATCTGTTCATGCGGACCATGTTAGCTGTGGCATACGATTTCGGATGGAGAAAAGGCGAATTGCTCTCCCTCAAGGTTTCGGACGTTGACCTAGCGGAAGGGACAATCCACTTACGGGATTCCAAGAACGGAGAGCCGCGCACCGTTGCGCTAACTCAAGAAACGCGGAACCTGCTCACGGCCTGCATAGCAGGGAAGAGCGCGGAAGATGCCGTCTTTACTCGCGGGAAGGGAACTAAAGCCGTACAGGATTTCCGCGGAACGTGGGATAAAATCACGCTGGCCGCTGGCTGCTCCGGCCTGCTCTTTCACGATCTGCGCCGCTCCGGTGTCCGCAACATGGTACGGGCAGGAATTACGGAGCACGTCGCCATGAAAATTTCGGGCCACAAGACGGCCAGCGTTTTCCGTCGCTATGACATCGTGGACGCCCGCGATCTTGTGGACGCGGCCAGGAAAATCGAATCCTCTCAAGCTATAGATAAGCTAAAAAATTCCGAGTTGCAGCAAGCGGCGAAAGAAAAGCAGGCGGAAAGTGTTACAATTCATTGAGTTACCAAAACCCGGAGTGGCGGAACTGGCAGACGCGCTGGACTCAAAATCCAGTGGTACTTAGTACCGTGTGGGTTCGACCCCCTCCTCCTAAGTTTCCATCAGAGCAGTACCAGCCAAAACTTGAGGTTTTTGCGATTTTAGTGGCTTTTCAGCGATTCTTGTACTGCCCGAATGTATCAGGGTGTGTCATCGTGTAGCACGTTTTTGGCGTGATTGGCAACAACTGGTAACAATGGAGGCAGCGATTTTGAAGGGAATTTGGTGCCCGAGGAGGGAGTTGAACCCACACGACCTTGCGATCACCGGATTTTGAGTCCGGCGCGTCTGCCAGTTCCGCCACTCGGGCACGGGCAAACAGGATAGCATAAGTATCGGGAGTTTGAATCTCCCCAGCCCACCCTTCCTCGGAGGCACGTCCTCGGATGTTCAGCCATTATCAACGACACGGAAAATGCGAATGGCGAGAGGGAGGACTGGACAAGTTCGTTTCGCACTACAACCGTGAAAATGGAACAAGCTATGCTCATACCGAGTGTCTGGATATTGTGCGAACGGAAGGACGAACGGAGCCAAAGCCCGAAGTGCTGGTCACGGATGTTAATGGCTCAAGACGAATGGTGATTGAGAGAAAAGCAGTGGTGTGGCCTCACAGCTACATTCTTCGTCACCAAAACGAGCACGATTTTGCGAAGGTAATTTGGCAACAGACGAAAGACCGATTCCAAGATGACTGCTACGAATTGACTGTTTCTGCGGAGGAGTTAGGAAAACTCGACAGTCATACCGTGAAACAAATTGCTTTGGAAATCGGTTCCATTCTCGCTGAGAACCCTTCTTCTATACCAGTGCGCAGTTCAACCCCGGTTCCTTGGCACTTCCACAGAGCTAACACCTACGACGACTATGGAACGAGGAAGGGCATCGTTGTCATCCACCAAGACCCGATGATGACAACATTTGAGGACTTCAATCGAGACGAAGCAATTGTTGGGACGGCTGCTGCGATGGAACGGGAACTCGCTGAAGCAGCCGCAAAATTTATCGGATATGAGGCCGCTCGCAAAGTAGTGCTGCTGGATTTCTACGGCAACGAACTGTGCGACGAGGACATACCGCCTTTATTGGAGAGAATTGCCCTCCCACAGATCATTGACGAAATCTGGATGACCAAGTGTGATTGGGTCTCAGAGGACGATTTCGAAATCGGATTCGAGCGGCTTTTGTCAGCAGTCCGTGACCCCGCCCTCGGGCCTGCGCTATAACGGCCAAAGGTCTTCAGTGGATTCAAAACAACCAAAGTTCTTTGGTTCTGAAAAGGGACCTCCCGCCAACACCGGAAGACATTCCATTCTAAGAAAAAGAAGTAAACGGTTTGCTGTGTTAGGCTCTGCCCTGAAGGAAAGAGCGATGAGTTGGAATGATGGTCTCACTGACGAACAACGAAACGCAGCGTCTCACGCAGGTTCACATGCGAGGCTGTTAGCAGGTCCGGGGACGGGCAAGACTTTTACGCTGGCTCGTAGAATTGTTCGACTTTTTATTGATTTGAAGAAGCCAGCAGGGTCTATCCTCGCCTTCACATTCACCAAGTTTGCGGCAGCGGAATTGAGAAAACGAGTAGCAGCAGAAGTTGAAGCAAACGACAAGGAAGAGAAGACCAGGACCAAGATACTGCCCCGCATTTCGACCTTGCACTCATATGCTCTGCGCGAGCTACTGCGTAACGAAAGCCGGACCAAGCTGCCTCAACCAATTAGAATCTCTGACGATTGGGAAGATGAAGTCATCATCATTTCAGAAATGCAAGCACTGATGGATAAATCAAGAAAGGACACCCGACAATTATTCGGTAGATTGTCGGCAGACTGGCAGCAGTTGTCAGCGGACCAAAAAGATTGGGAAAGAACATTCCCCGACCCGAAATTTCTTGGCGCTTGGCGCGAGCACCGACAAATTTACGGTTATACGATGCGGGCGGAATTGGTTTATCAGCTAAAGACCGGGCTTGAAGAGGGCGACGTTCAAATTGAAGGCCCGCCACAGCACGTACTAGTCGATGAATTTCAAGACCTGAATCCGTGCGATCTTGCAGTTGTTGGCCTGATGGCTAAAGCGGGTTGCGAAATTTACGGAGCAGGAGATGACGACCAGAGTATTTATGGTTTTCGTTACGCGGAGCCAGAAGGCATTCGGCGTTTTCCGAGTGAATTTAAGCCATCTCAGGAATTGAACCTGATACATTGCAAACGCTGCGACAAAGCCATCCTTGATTTCGCTTTGTATGTGGCTCGTCAAGACCCTCGCAGAATTGAAAAGACACTCGAAACGGACAGCAAGGAGCCTGGGCAAGTTGAGATTTTATCGTTTGCTGACCAGGGAGAAGAGGCGCTTGGTATCGGGAAAATATGCCGTTGGCTCGTAAACCGAAAAGGATTGAAGCCCCAAGACATTCTGATACTTCTACGCAGCGACAGAAATAAGGTGTTCTCAACGCCTCTATCAGCGGCTTTGTTGAGCGTAGGTGTGCCTGTCAACATTTCATCCAACCCGCTTGAGCCTTTGGAAACCGAACCCGGTCGAGAGTTTTTATCGTTGCTGCGGCTCATTGCAAATCAAAAAGACGATCTTGCGTGGCGCAGCATATTGGCAGTACGAGGAAACGGCTTAGGCGAATCGAGTTTTCGTGCCGTGTACGAAGTTGCACGGCGAGAAGGCATCCGATTTACCGCTGCGGTGGAAAAGGTAGCACAAGAACCTGCGCTCATTGGAGCAAAGGGCAAAATTGTCAAAACCGAACTTGATGCAATCAAAGACAAGATTAAGGGCTATAGCCCGGTTCCACCAGATAAACTTATGGAATGGTTTCAGAGAGTAGCAGAAGCAGAAATTTCGGACACAACTCTTCGCGCTGACGTGCTCAAGATTTTTGATAAGCCCGAAAACGCAGGGTGCCGCTCCCTGGATGAACTATTGAAAGCTGCAACCGTTTCTCTTGGACGAATGGAGCAGGATGTACCTGAAAACTTAGCTTCCATCATGACAATGCATCAGGCGAAAGGTCTGACCGCCAAAGCGGTAATTGTGGCAGCCGCCGAAGACGAATACATTCCTGGACGCGCCCAAGGAAGATTCGTCGAAGACGAGAGAAGGCTGCTGTATGTGTCGTTGACTCGTGCATGCCACTATTTATTCGTGACGTACACCAATAAACGAGGCGGTCAACAGAGGTTTACAGGCCGAAATAGCGAGAGCGGGGATACCGCGAGGCATCTAACAACCTTTCTAAGTGGCGGGCCACTGAAACCAAAATCCGGCGACGGTTTTACGTCTGGTTTGAAATGATTTGTTTCAATTCCCATATATCGCCTTGAACCTCGCCGCCCTTCTCATAAAAATCTGCCATTGCGATTTGCTTCGGGCATCGGGGTCCGGGTTCAGATCACGAGGAGAGGTTCATTCGATCTGAACAGCCTGGAATGTCCGGCTCAGGTGCTCTTAATTTCACTCCAGCGTTTCGTCCATAGTGACAAAATCTCGTTTATTGGTGTCCTTCGCAGGTTTATCGAGCGTACCGATGTGGAGTTCGATTCCTCGATTGTTCGGAAACCAGAAGTACACGATATCTGATTCTGCGTTACTCATGCGTTCGTGTCGGACGGAAACGCGAATAACGATCTCAGAATCGCTTGCCTCGGAAGGGAGAGCACGTTTCAGGGCTCTTGCAAAGCTAACTACGTCGTCATTCCACGTATCGATCTCATCCACCAGTGGACGCGTCATTCGCAGCACTCTTCCATTATGAAAGGATATAGTCCCGAGCATGTGAAACGGCGAGCCATCTTTGCTGATGATGAAATGACCGAGTATCAAGCCTTCAGGAGTAAGGTCGTCCTTGCCTGATTCCGCAGGTGGAGATAGTGTGCAACAGTTCGAGAGCGCGGCCAGGGCATCTTGCTTGGACATCCCGATGTAGAGCCGATTTCCACCAAACACAAATACGGGCGGCTTCTGGTCCGCAATGGTCGGCAGGACTAGTCCAACTAGTGCAAGTCCAAGACAAAAGTTTCGTTTCATAGGAACCTCATTCCCGTAAATTCACGCTTTCAGCTTTTCTTGTTCCGCCTGCATCCGCTCCAATGGGTTCTTCTGGTTCCTGGTATTCCTCATGAAAATGGAAGTCAAGACGTAGGGAACCTCTCCGTCTTCATGCTCCCTGCTCATGCATTCTTCAATTGCCAACCTTAGATCGCGCCAGCTTTCTAACAGGAAATCGCGTGTATAACCGAGTTTCCTCGGAAGTTTTGGAAGGTGCGCCTTAAAGAATTCGATCAGAGTTTTCTTTGATTCGCCCCGACACCGCTTCCAAATCTTGAGAATCACTTCTAATACCCGATAATGGAGTCTTGATTGGTCGAGGGGCATCCGGGAGCAGCGAAGGTGGGACTGACGCCAGCCCATCATAGGCAATCCTGCTAGTGCATTAGCGAGATTCTTGGGGTTGACTGCACGCCTTCCGCTATGCAGAAAATCGAGCAACTCAGACGTATACACGTAGGCTTCTTGGGCCAGCGACTTTTTATCGAGTGCATTACGTTCAATTGTTAGCGCGTTAATTTCACCCTGAAGCTGAAGCAAAGCCTGATGCCGCTGTGTTATTTCTTCTTGGACGGCATTTCTGTCCTCAACTGGCGCAATTTTCAGTGCCTCCTCCACATCCCGAATTGATCGTTGAATATCATTCAAGGCTGCTTCGGTGTGGTGAACTTTTGCTTGTAGGTCCCCAACCCGCACTGTATTCCTGTGAACCTCGGCTGGTGTGGCGGTTTCAACTGTCTCGCGGTAAAAGGCGCTGGCTAATCCTGAGTTGTGTGGTTTTTCCTTCACGGGCTGAAATGCTTTGCGCACGTCGTCTATCGTACTAGTTGGGCGCTCACGTATCTGTAACAGCGGCCATCCGATCTCAGGCCAAGACTCCTCCAGAAGTGAAGCCCACTCATTACGTGTGCCTAGAAGGTGGTTGTCAGGTATTGTTGGGCGACCGCGTTTCGGTTTTTCCATCAACGTCGATGAAAAAGCCGAGATCGGAGGCTCGATTGGCTTCCTGTCTGTTGTGTTCTTTCGCCTTTTCACTCCCGTGCTCAAAATCATGTCAAGTGGAATTTTCTAGTATAGCTGACGAATTCTTCGCCAGGTAATTCTCCCCTAATTCCTGGATTTCGCCAGGAAATGTTTTCAGAGTCAGCCACGGTTTCGCCAGGAAATGTCTTCTGATTGAAATTCAATAGAAGTCTTTCAATTTGTGGGGCTTATGAGAACAGGGCTTACCCTAGGCTGGTAAATGCAGGAGAGGCCATGAAAGCTTCCAACTCAACAAATCGCCAGTCGCAAATCATCAGATTCATTCGTGCGAGCGTAGCAATCCTCATCGAAGTCCGTGTCCTGGCTGCCGAACTAATGTTCACAGCCGCCGCCCTCTATGCCTGCTACATTGCTTTCCAGGTTCTAATTCATCGGTTGCAGTAACCTTAAACCAGGCGACGAAGCAACGCCCCTGGTTTGAATTCTCTTCCGAAATGAAAAGCTGCGTTCACCGAGCCAATGGAATGCTTTCCCTGTCACGAAGCTGCTCGACGGGCCTAAATGGATTTGCGAAAGTAGTTCAATGAAAGCTAAGAGGATCGAGCCGGTATGGGCAACTGAGGAGACCGATATGGCAGATAGAGTTCCGGTTTGGCGAAAGGCTGTGCCAGTACGTCGGAGCCTTGGGGGCTTTATTAGGAAACACAACAAGCTCTTTGTTGTGATAGGGGCTTTGATAGTGTTTGTCACGTTTGTAATCAAGGAAGGTATCAGAGACTCGCTGAGGGAATATGCGACCGCGTATGAAATAGCCGAGGAAAACCTTCGTACGCAGCGGCGCGTTGCGGCAATGGAGCTAGTCCTGCATCGGATCGAGGCCCAAATGACGCTTACGATGGACCATGTGTTCGGCGTGGACATCCATAAGGGAAGAAGTACTGTGCTGATACAGCGTAATGACATTCTTGGAACGCGGTTGAACGCGCTTACAGAATTGAGCCACAGCATGCATGGATTGCTGGATAAGTTTGATTTCGACAGACGCGCCGAATCCGCGAATAAGATGATAGCGCTCTTAGAGCGCGGCAAAGTCGAGCAACTGCGGTTGCGTGATCTGGCCGCCCACCCGCCTGCGGACGCGTCCGCACAATTGGACGACATCGAAATGAAAACGGCGCAATTGGAGAAGGAAACGTATGAGGCCGGTGAAGAGATGTTAAAGAACGAAGGCCGACAAAAGGAATTTTTGAGCGATGCGGCCGACACCTATGGCGTCCTAGCGTATGTGTTTTACGTTCTAGGATGGGGATTGGGTCTCGTTGCGAGTTTGTGCGGCGTTGAAGGGCCGAGGAAATCGAACTAAAGGGCGAGGAGCGTGGAGTATGAAACTGGCGATTTCCACTTTCTAAATTCGGTGTTAGTCGGCCCCAGCGAAGGTGGCAATGCGCGGGATGCACTCGGCGTGTTGTAGGATAGGTCTCAGCCATGTCTTCCTACTAGGAGTTTATTAGCCAAATCAAGCGTATGAGCAATCGTGCGTTCCTCGCGTTCATCTCGCTAGTTCTTGTTCTGGGGCTCTATGCTGGATACCATCTCTCGACGCTTCCGAAACTGGAAACCTTCAGGCTAATCAACATCGCAGGGCTGTTCTACGACTTGCTTGGCGTATTGGTCCTGTCGGAGATAGTCGGATCGAACGAGACATGGAAGAAAATATCCGTGGACTGGATCGCGCCCGCAGTCTTATGGCTTCACACAGTTTTTCCGTTAGGGGCCTTATTCGGCGGGCTTTTGGCAGCAGGGCTAGTGCGTAATTCGTCGGGGGTGGCCGTTTCCACCTTTGCCCTCACGTTTTGGGGCTACTCAA
>WNFC01005439.1_pt1 | contig 20828 bp, 21 predicted proteins | sample 5400541 | NCBI WGS metagenome assembly WNFC01 (sample SAMN13153342, study PRJNA577476) | soil metagenome | isolation source: 120 cm saprolite under Douglas fir tree site 2 hole 2 replicate 1 | place: USA:California | collected 2015-04-18
CGACCACGCGCTGCTTGACTTTCTTGCCCTCGCGCACCGACTCGACCAAACGCAAGTACTGATGACGACCATTGGGGGCCTTGACCGAGCGAAGGAACATACGGCCTCCTGCGGCACTACATATACCGCAGGTTTATCCCCATATTCAATAGGAATGTGAGCACACTCGAACGATTATTTGTCACTACATTTTTTTGCTGCGGAGAGATCTGGCATTGAAAACACGAAGCTTAGCGACTACGGACCTCCCAAAACTGTCAAACATGCGCTAGGCGGCAAGCATGTCCCTGTGGTCCTAATCACCGTTGGAGCAGACGGAAAAGGATGGTACTGGCTTCCCCGGAAGCAGTTTGACGCCTGCACCGAAGAATTTGACCCGAAGAAACAGACAAGCACGCCGTTTCAGGCGTAACACCGTCCGGGCAGTGGCTTGGGTGGGACGGTGGCCAGTTTTTACGCCTTCTTGTTGAAATAGCGTGACACTATAATCCAAGCCTCGTCTGCGGAAAGATTGGAAAATCTCTTCGTCAACAATTCCACAAGAGCTGGCTTGCTCAACTTCGGGTTGTCCAGCAGGTATCTCTCAATCGCTTGGATGTACTCGGGCATAGTGGCCCCCTGAAAGGCATGACATGAGAAGAGTATCGTGACTGAAGGCTGCTGCGACGGTACAGAGATGATCTAACCCTTCAGTGCACGACAGTAGGCTAGTTCTTGACGGTCATGGCATCGGAGTTTACAGCCTTCTTCCCGGACACTCCCTCTAGCGCGGCCAGAATCCCCCGGTACTCGTTCTTGTCACATTGCATTGCGAACCCGCCCTTTTTGTCACCGTCAACCCAAGTGAGTCCGACGTAGTGTTTCTTGGACTTGGTCAGAGCCATCAATCCGCCGATACCCAGCGCCACTTCCCCAGGAGAAACGGTAAGCTCAGGATGAGGCGGGTTAAGGAGCCTGCTTCGGTAGACCATTCGCGCCGTGCAATATCTGGGAGTTGTTCCAAGATGCGCGTTGTTGGTTCCATCATCCCTAGCAAGCGCACCAATCGGCGGCGGATCCGCTGGAACGGAACGGTAACCAGCCCGACAGCGGGGAGGCCGAATCAACGGTGGTCGATCGATTTCGTGAGTGATTGTGTGAGTGGGGAAAGTGATTCGTATGTTGACCATGGTGGACGATTGCACGCGCGAGTGCCCCATACAGTGCACCAAGCCATAAGAGACAGACGATCACCGGATAATTGCCCCCCGGGCTGTTTTCAAATAGATGATATGCGCCTATGTGCCTGTACAAGACTCAGATTCCGGTCATCGAGCAGGCGATTGAGACAGCAGCTTTGATGTTTAGGCACGGACAAGTCCCAAGAGATAATCTCCCACGGTTCCGCGATGCCCGCATCGCTACGATATGCGAGGGCAGGAGGAAATCTAAATGGCACTACCGGTGCAGAACCAGCAATGGCGCGTGCTGTCCGAGGAAATCGCACGTGTGAAGGCCGGTGAGTCTCTGCCGATTTAGTGCCCTGCGACGGCAGGAAGCGGAGGACCTTGCGCCGGGGCCCGGTGTCTCTTCTCGCGGCGACTCCTCGTGAAAATTATCCCGGACAACCGCCTGGATCAGATCCGCAATTTGTGTCCACTAAGTTGTACAGTGCCGCTGTATGACCCTCTAATAACTCAACTCTCGCATGCTGATTTCGAAAAATGCGTTGGTGTTAGCAGGCGGCAAAGTCAAAGAAGTATCCCAATAAAAATTGGTTCCACCTTGGTTGTCAATCGTCTTGCCAATCGCCTGACCGTAAAAGTTCGAACCACCAATAAAGGTAACGTTGGCGTTGGGGGCGTTGATCACCGCGAATGCATCGGTTCCGCCACTTACTTTCATGCTGCCAGAGCCGCCGTAATTGATGACAAACTCATTGGGCATATAGGTGCTGTTGGAAAAGGAACCGCCAGTCATGTCCAGCACGTTCGTCAGGTTAGGCTGGCCGGCAAGATTGATGATTACGGGGCCGGTGATCGCCAGGGTGGCGTTGCCGTTGAGGGCTAAGCTGTTGATCGTGTAAACGTACGGACTGCCAACCGTTCCACCCGTCAGCGTAACCGTACCCTGGATCGTGATATTACCGTAAGAGCCCGGACTCAGGGTTGTGTTTCTATAGGTCGTGCTGGTTTGGGGAGGCAGTGGATTGGGTATCGGCGGTACAGGGGGAGTGTAAGGGGCGGGAAGCCCTACCACGCTGCCGTAAGTTGGGCTGCCACTCTTCGACACGCCATTGCCGGGACAAGAACCTACGGTGGGCGGCTGATAGGTCGAGATGCTGCCGTTCACGCTTGTGCTGGTGCCGCCGATACTGATATTTCCATTTGACCCCACGTTTCCACCAGAGTTTGTCCGATTACCGGGTGGGTTGGTGGGAGTGCTTTCGGCGGCGGAGTTGAAGCTGCCAGTGTTTGCGTTACCTTGAATATTAAGAGCGCCGCATCCCGTTCCAGTTGCGAACAAGCCGCCGGGGTGTCCCCCCACCGGAGTCTGAGCTATTTCCTGCTGGACCACGCGCCGCGCGCCACTTGGAGTGACGGCCAGTGCGGTGACCAGATACACGGGGTTGGCGATGGGAGTCAGGCTGTTGCAAGCGGAGGCGGCGGTGGACGCGGCGGTCACTTCTGATATGCCGTTCCAGCATACTATGTTTGCGTTGGTAGAGCTGCCATTCACGGGGACCGCGGTATTGCTATTGTTCGCCTTCAAAGTCACGCGCACCCATTTGTAATCCAAAGCGACGGGCGCGGCACTGGCCGGCTGGGTGGACGGGTACCAGCTGCTTCCGCTGGGCAAAGTCGTGCAGCGAACGTTCGCTGAAGTGCTCTGCGTCATGGAGCCGATGGTGAGATCATGGCAAAGTTCATTATCGAAATAAGGATTGGGCGACGTCGTGTTGGTTACATCGGTCATGGTCACGTTACTTGGCATCACATACAGGGCCGCAGGATTGCCAGGGGGTAGCGCCAGCGTTGCAACCTGCGTGGCGATGGAGTAGGGAGCGGCATAGACTGTGGTGGGAAGCATGCGGTCGCGGACTTCCTCCACCCCGGCACGAGCCGCGAAATAGGCGGTCTCCTCGGCCTTGAAATTGCTGCTGATCGAGGTTTCAGTGGAGGAAAGATAAATCATGCCAGCGGCCACCGCGGTCAGCAGCAGCAGAGCAAGAATCGACACAAATAGGGCAATTCCGCGCTCGCCTCGATGATTCGTTTTTGACATCTGTTTTCTCTCCTTAGATGACGGGGTTGTTGTTGTTCATCCTGGCCTTCGAAGTGATCGAAAAGACCTGATATGTCTTCGTGGTAGGGTCTCCGTAAGCGGGAGCAATGTTGGCAGTGATCTGCACACTGTGGATGCTGGAGCAGGCGGCGATCGTGGTGCAGGTGCCAACGGCCCCCCCGCTTACATCGTAGGCACCAAATATGTCCGCTGTGCCGTAGGATGAATACGAGCCTGGGCCGGGAAGACTGATCGGATATGTTGCCCCGCCCAAGCCATTGCCACTGTTCAGCACACCATTTACTTCCGCGAAGTAAGTTGGCGTGCTGGGCAAATCGGACTTTCGGACGACACCGCGCTGCAAAATGCAGGGGCAGACTCCTCCGGTACCCGCTTGCAGTTGAACGGTGACCTGGTAGACGATGCCGCTGCCGTCCAGATCGCCTTCATAGATGATTCGCGTAGGAGTGTAAGAGACCACACCGCAGGCGATCGAGGCACTACCGGCACAAGCCGGTGCGCCGTTGATCACCTGAGGAGGCGGATAGCCCACGTTATGGATATCCCGCACCATTTGGTCAATGAAGTCACGGGTCTGTTGCGATTGATCCACTTTCGTGCTTTCGGTTTTACTGCGTTGCTGCATCCGCAGGATGCCGTTCATAACGATACCCAATACGGCAGACACGATGGCCACGGCGACCAGCATCTCGATCAGCGAGAAGCCACGTGAGCCAGCATTCGGGCGTACAGCCGAACCAAAGTTTCGCATGCTCAGAGTCCCCCAATGGTTCGCAGATTCGCGGGCACTACAAATCTGAGCCCGCCGTTGGCCGGAGATCCGGATGGTCGCGCCGAAATGATGGCCATGCGAGCGTAGCTGCTCGGCGTAGCTGCATTGCCATTCATGGTAATCAGGTTCCAGCGCACGTCGTACGCTATTTCGCTTCCGCCACTTCCACAGTCGACATACTGCATCGCGTAGCCTGCGGGCACGCTGGAGTAATCCTGGCTCCAATCGATTTCTCCGCTGGAGGTCAGCCTGGCGCCATCCCCGCCTAAGGAACCCCCGCTTCCAGCACCAAGTGCGTGTGCCTGCGTGTTGATGGTCCATGCTGTTCCGGCGCAATCCGTCACTGAAAGAGCGGTGGCTGAATTTGCCGGCTGAGCACTAATCTGCTCCAGCACATGCTCAGCTACCATCGTGGACGATGTGTCCTTGCTCGACCGGTTGTTGGTGTAGAGCGAGGTCATCAGCAAGCTGAAGAGTCCTCCCATGCCGATCGCCAGGACCACCATCGCAATCAGGGCCTCGATCAGAAAGGATCCACGCTCACGGCGAAGTGATGCAGACCTGCAAGTTGGTTTGAAAGTTAACATATGGGCTAGTTCAGTGGCGTCCAAGTGGAGCCGTCATAGGCCCACTCACGAATTCTTGCCGCCGGATTTACAGTGATCGCTTCCCACTTCCCTCGTGTGTTCTGGATAAAGGTGATGTACGAGACTGGGAGGCCGTTGGGATCGAGATATGGGCACGCGCCACCCGACACCTTGCAGGGCAGGCCACGCGTGCCAAAGACCGGTATGGAGGCGGTCGCGACTGTGGTCACAGCGGTCGCCGGCAAAAATTGCGACGCCAGGTTGCCCTCTGCGGGCCCAGAGCCGAATGCCTGGGGACTCACTCCGGTTGCAAACGTCATCACGGGTTCGCCAGAGGTGTAGTTGCCGTCCCCATTGATGTCCACAAATGCCCTCGCTGGGGTGGGTCCGGTGCAGGGCGCCGACGAGCCCACAGTGCCGCAATCCACGAGCACTTGGTAGAAGGCGTCGTCTCGAACCGCTCGCATGCGCGCACTCTGCAGAAGATTCGCATAGTTCGTGCCTGAGGAACTCAGGCGAACTTCATTGGTTGCTGTCGAAGCGAAAAGAATGCTGGTAGCGGCGAGAATCAATCCCACTGCTAGCGTGATCAACAGTTCCGGTAAGGAAAAACCGCATTCAAACTTCGTGGCAGCCTTGGCGCGCATTTGGGAGCCTCGTCAACATTCCCGACAACTGTGATGACTGACAATGAAGATAGTCCGGAGAGGCACAACAGGGTAGCTAACGGAGGTACCGTTGGCTAAGAACACCAAAGTAACGACGATCTTCCTTTGTTTTGAGAAGCATGCCCTTGAACGATAAGTCCTCTTTCGCGATGAAAACTCTGCCTGAGGAGGTTTCGTTCGCAGGCTGCTCGATTAGATTCGAATCGATCTTTGCTTAGATTTCTGCGGCCTCTTAGGCACTACTTGCTTTGAGGATGGTGAGCGAGCGTGAGGCGGAGCCTGGGCCCTGTCCAGTCCGGATGGTGCGGCGTACCGGTTCAATCGGAACAGCAATGCACCAGCGCGTGACAACCGGCACATAGAGCAATCAGATTCTCCTCGGAATCATCACTGCCCTGGCTGCGAAATTCTTTGTGGTGAACCTCCCAGATTTAACCTGGCCCCACAACATCGGCATCTCCAGCCATCCCGACGCAGCACCTGCTCCCGGAGTTGTTCGTACAACTCGGGATCAAGCCGCACGCGAGGCTGTTTGGGTGGAATCCGTCAAAATCCCCACGTCTCGATCGCGAGACGTGGGGCACCCTCTCCACTCCCGCTTGAACTGATCCTTTGGCAGGGAGCGCGTTTTGTGCAGCCATACCGGCAAGCATTGCTTTGTGCGATCGGACTCAGAAGGAATTGCCCGGCACAGTCAGGCAACCTCCGTAAAGATGTACTCGTGCTGGCCATCACGTATGATCAGCACCCGCTTGCCGGCACGTTCACCCACCACGAAGGCACGTTCACCCACCACGAATTCGAATCCGTCATTGGTGGGATCGATCGTGATGAACGAAATCGTGCCATCGTCATTCTTCCGCGATGCCACCGTGCTTTTCCACTCGCCGAAATCGAATGTGGTTACTCCGTCCTGGTTCAGCACGGCAAGCTCACCGAGTTCCTTACTGGAATACCGCTTTGCCAGATCAGTCACTAGCGCCGGTGCGGCAGGCACTACGAGTCGTTCCCGGTCTTTGGCAAGGGCTGCTTTATGGCGTGCGGCCTGGGCCGCAACGTCGCCGGCTGCCTCGAGTTTGCCGTCGAAGACGACCTCCAGCAAGCGACGCCCGAACGGACCCACAAGCATGCCCCCATTATCCGAATTTGTGAGCATGGCGGCGCCAATGCCGGAGTCCGGCAGAAAGTAAAGGTTACTTTTGAAGCCCGCCATGCTGCCGCCGTGACTCACAACCGGAATTCCGTATCTGCGGTCTACGATCAAGCCCATCCCATAACTCGCGTCCTCGCCGAGGGCAGTCTGCGGCGCACGGCGTTCCAGCAAATTTTCCGCCGAAACCAACTGCTTGCCGTTGGGTAGCTTGCCCAGCGCAAGTTCGAGCTGCACGTAACGGATCAGGTCGCCGGCCGAGGTCCACACGCCACCAGCTGGACGGGCCGGCACGATCGCGTAATTGAACGCCATGCTGGCCACCGTGGGCTTGCCATCCACATCGTCCCCGTGCGGGCTCGCATGGTTGCCTGCGAGGGCGCGCGCATAATTAAAGGTCGTCGACTTCATCCCCAGCGGATCGAAAATCTTTTTCTGCATCGCTTCGTCGTAGGCGGCCCCGAGCTCCCGGTTCGGGTACACAAGGTGTGCGCCAATGTATCCCGCAGCCGACGCCATCAGATTGCTGTACTGAAAGACCTCGCCAAACTTGCTGGTCGGTTGCATGGTCCCGAGTAAAGCCAGGGTGGACTCCGGCGTTGCATTGTTGAACTCGAATATCCATTCGAGATCCTGCCGGGGCAGCCCGGTGCACGCGCAGATCAGGTTCTTGACCAGAACCTTTTTTGTAGTTTCCGCATCGCCGAGTTTGAAGCTCGGGTAGACGTCGGTTACCGGTTCATCCCACTTCAACTTTTTCTCGTCGACCAGCTCTGACAGCAGCAGCGTCGTCATTCCTTTTGTGTTGGACGCCGCCATGAACACCGTATTTTCGTCCACCCGCTCAGGCTTGCCCAGCTTGCGCACGCCAAACCCGCCCTCATACACGACTTTGCCGCCCTCAATGAGCGCCATTGATGCGCCGGGGATGCCAAGTTCCTGCATCGAGGTTTCAACGAACGCTTTGATCTGAGCGATGTGTGCAGCATCCAGCGGTTGCGGCTTACGGCCGGCAAAAGACTCGCGCTGGTAGCCCTTCGGCCGCAAGCTTTCGAAGATCAGCCCAATCGGTGCACCGCGCTTCTCAACTGTCGGTTCACTTCCGTCCAGAATGAACACGGTCCACATGCTACCGGCCCGCATCGCAACAACCTGTACAACGGCACGCTCGTTCGGAGAGGTCTCGTAGTCAAACACCTGCCGCTCATCCCAGCCCTCGCGCGCAGGGCGTGGCGTAACCAGCTTAAGCGGCCGCTTCGCCTCAGGTTTGTATGCCGCCCAGCCGGCCGCGACCGCCGCACTGGCATCGGCTGCCTGGGAGTCGACAATGGCAATGTGCGTATCGGCCTCGGGCGGCTCCAGTATGACCAGGTTCTTGTCGGTCACGATCGACCAACCGGAAGGAGCCGTGAAAGTCGCTCCGCCCGGCGTTACCCGCGGCGTATCAGACGCCACCCGCTCCGGTGCCGATCTTGCGTCTGCCGCCAGCGGTGATGCTGGGGGGTTTGAGGCAGACGTCGCTCGCTGCGCAATGGTGTTGAACGCCAGGAGGGCTACCAGAGCGGTTCGATAGACGGACATGTAATTCACCCCGTTTGTGAAGATACGGAAAATTTGCGGAACCAACGATACACCCAGCGTAACCGACTTGTAAGACACGATAAGCTGAACTTCCGTAGCCTGCAGGCTCTTGGTAGCGACCAGGGCCTTGTAGGTTCAATGAATTACTTCAGAGGCGCGCGTTGACATATCTTTCAACCAGTTGCGGAAACCCTTAAAAAATCTGGGTCCCAATCTGGGTCCAACTAGCGCTCCAAATCCACTGCTACGCTCGACGCAGAGCAGCGCATCTTCTGCTACGACCTGCATCGGTCGTGGCAGAATTATTGGATGAGAGTGGTCTTGCTTTGTGACAACAAACCCGTAGGCAGAATGGCACCCACCAGTTTGTCCTGCGCCAGGCGCTTGCTGTCTGAGGTGGCCTGCAAATACTTGTTGGTCACGTTCAGATTGCTGTGGCGCAGGTAGTCGCGGATGGTGAGTTGATGTTCGCCCATCTCGGCCAGCATGCTTCCGACGGTGTGCCGGAAGGTATGCCAGCCGACTCCGTGGATGCCGAACTTGGCAAACGCGGGCTTGATCTTGCGGTTTAGCACTGCCGAGAGGTCCAGCGGCTTCCGTCCCTTCAAGCGAAGTGACGGAAACACGAAATCCGCATCCTGCCGATAACGGCTCAGCGTTCTCCATTCGAGAAGCGCATTCTTCAATGCCGGCTGCATGGGCAGAGGCTTGGCCGAGCCTTCGGTCTTGGTGTCTTTCAGATGCCCTCCCCGCCGCCAGTAATACGAGTGGCGGATATGAAAGACCCCTTTCGAAAAGTTGCACTCCATCCAACGAAGCGCTCCCATTTCTCCGCGGCGAATTCCCAGCGCTCCGATAAGGAACACCAGGAGTTGGTCGCGGAACTGCATCTCGGCCAGGCCCAGTTTGACTTCCTCCGGTGACAACACCAGGGGCTCTTTTTGCCGCTTGGCGCTGACCCGCACACCAACGCTGGGACCTCGTTTCCCCCCGCTCCCAACCGGGATTCCCGGTGAGATTGGGTTGCAGGGACAAAACTCCCAGCGAACGGCGTGAGAGAAAATCGCCGAAAAGACGGTCTTGATTTTGGCTTTGGTTCCGTTTGCTCTCTCGACCGTCCGTAGCCATCGCTCCACTTCTACAGTTTTGACTTGCTCCAGGCGCATGTTGCCCCAGCGCGGGAGAATCCACGTCTTTGTGTACACCGTGTAGGTGTCCTGCGTTGTGATTTCGTTCCGCGGCAATTCTTCGCAACGATAATGGTCCCAGAGGTCACTGACAGTTCGAGGCGAGCACTGACGCCTCGATTGATCGTTAATGGTGAGCCGAAGAGTGTCTGAAGCAGCCTGCGCTGCAGACTCCGTCGGGTACCGTTCTAAAGTCCCGACTTGCTGCTTTCTGCGTACAGGCTCGCCGTTGGTGTCCTTCTCCCACCATCGGTATACCCATATCGCGGGGCCCCTCTTTCTCTCCTCGAGTTTGAGGCTTCCAGTTTGATAACTTGTGCGTGTCCGTTTAAACAAGGTTCCTCCCTTGGTTTAAACGGCACTCACTGCCGGGTTCAGAATATCCCAGGCCAGGGCACAGCATCGAGGTTTTTTCCACTGCTTACAGAACCTCAACTGGCTATCGTGTCGAGCCATTGGTTAAGGGCGGACGCTCGAAATCGCCATAGTTTTCCGATTTGCTTCGCGGGAATTTCGCCATGGCGCGCCTTGGTTCGCAGCGTCTTTGGGTGGATTCTCAGGAGTTTTGCGGCCTCCGTGACATCGAGAAGCGGTTCAAACTCGCTCTCGACGTCGCAAATGCGCTCCTCAACCACACTTCCAAGACTGGCAGATTTTCTCCCGTTGCTGTTGGCTGGCATTGGTTTGCTCCATCGTTGAAATGTCATGCGCATAGACGCGCATTCTGGTGAGTCTGCTTCTAAGCCGGTTCAGCCATTCAGTCAAAACGCCCGTCGAATCCGGCTTTTCCTGTTCCCCTCTTCACCTCCGCGGCGGATTTGACCGAAATGTTATTCGGGGTTAGGTTTCTCACGCTCGCGACAGAATGCTCGACTCGCGCTTAGGATCTGACCGTGTTTCTCTCGATTGAAGACGTCAGTGCACGGCTCCGTGACACTGGCTATATCGCCGATCCAGTCGCCACGACAACTGTTTATTTAGCGGCCAAACTCCACAAGCCCTTATTGCTCGAAGGTCCACCTGGCAGCGGCAAAACGCAACTGGCGTATGCGGTTGCCGAAGCGGCCGGCGCTGCTGTCGAACGCTTGCAATGCTATGACGGCGTTAATGAACACAAGGCCATTGGTAAGTTCGACGAAGCGCTACAGAGGCTTTGCATCGAACTCAAGTCGAAATTCAGCAGTGTTGACTGGGATTGCGTGCGGACAGAATTGCACGGCCAGCAGTTTTTCAGCACTGGCCCTCTGCTGCGTGCACTCCAATACGAAAAGCCCTGTGTACTGCTGATCGATGAATTGGATAAGGTGGGCCCAAAGTTTGAGGCAATGTTGCTGGAGATTCTCAGCGTATGGCAGCTGAGCATTCCCAAGCTAGGCACGATTCGGGCCAAGAGCATTCCATTTGTTGTGCTCACATCCAACGAGGAGAGGCGGATCGGCGACCTGCTGCGCCGGCGCAGCTTTTACCTTCGTGTTGAACACCCCACTGCAGAGCGCGAAGCAGAGATCGTGGCGCTGAGAACGCCTGATTCCACACCCGAATTCCATGCTGCAATGGCAGGACTCGCCAAAGCTCTGCGTGGCTGGAGTTTAGAAAAACCACCTTCGGTGTCAGAGATTCTCGATCTCGCGCAGGCGCTCAAGGTTCTCGGGGCAGCACAAGTGACAGCAGAGATGAGGGACCTCTTGCTGCCCTTGCTCGCCAAGACCGAAGCCGACCGACGTAAGTTGCTTCTGCGAGACGGGTTTGCCAGCCTGGTCTATGACGCGCAGCAATACAGCGCCGAAGCAGTGCGGAGAAGCGCCGCATGAAACCAGCGCTCATTCTGATGACAGTGCTTTGGGCGACAGCCAGTGGCCGGGCGCAATCGCGCCAGCCGACCGCCCGGCCCGAAGGCGACTACTACGTGGCGGCATATTCCCGACACTACAACGTGCCAGTGAGCTTTGTGCGGGCGATCGTCGAGCAGGAATCGGGCTGGCGCCCGTGTGCGCTTTCTTCGAAGGGCGCGGTTGGCCTCATGCAATTAATGCCAATGACGGCCGCCAGGCTGGGAGTCCGCGATCGCTGCAAGATTGCCCAGAACGTTTCAGGCGGGGTTCGTTATCTGGCTTGGCTCATGCGTAAGTTCGGAGGCGACCTGCGATTGGCCGCCGCGGCTTATCTGCCGGTGAAGAAGTCATCGCCCGCCGCGGGCTTCTCTATCGGAACCGCGAGGTCGTGGCCTATGTAGCTCGAATCAGAAAGAGTTACCAGAGACAACTTGCGGAGGACAACGAGACATTTGTCGCCGCATTGAGGAGTACGAGAGTCCGATGAAAATTTGTTGGCTTTTTGTGTATTTGACAACCGTGACTGCCGGCTTCACTCAAGTGGATCCGTCGCCACCGGTTTTGCCGGAGGCTCGGATCGCGCGGCTTACTCTGGACTCGCAAATCGTCACCGTCCTTCGTCTGCGGCCGGGGTATATCAGCTCGGTGCGTGTCCCGGAGGACGTGAGTTCCGTGGTACTGGGGAATCCAGGGACGTTCAAGGCGGAACATTCCGACGTCGAGCCGAGGCTCGTATTTCTGAAACCGACAACCACGTCTCCCAGCGAAACCAATGCATTGATAACTACCAAGACGGGCCACGAGATTTCTTTGCAACTGGTCAGCGCCGGGAACTTAAATCGTGGAGGTGCGGTCGACTTCGTTCTCGAATACGAGAGCCCCCGGAGCTTTTTCATCGACCGTCCCGTGCCTAGCTTCGTGATTGCGGACACCCACAGTCTCACAGCCGATTCCGCGCCAGCCACGCCTACGAGCGGTCCCTCTGCAACAATCAACCGGGAGCTTCTGCGACAACAACACGAGCAGCGACCAAAGTGGCAAGGTAAAAAGCTACGGGTAGCGGTGGGACGGGTCACCGAGAGCAATCAGCAAATGATTGTGGCGTTCTCGGTGCTGAACGCTTCGCCGAGAACCATCGAATTGTTGCCACCACAGATACAACTCGCGGGTGTGTCGAGGGGCAAACACGCGAAATCCGTGAAGGCTGACCAAGTCGCAGTTAAAGACTACGCGACGACGGCCCGGCGATTGCCGCCTCGCGCCAGAGCAGACGCCGTTGTGGTATTCGACCGTCCTTCTTTCAAAGAATCTAGAGAACAAATGTTGCTCCAAGTAGCCCAGGCGGAAGAGGTGGACCGGCCGGTCCTTGTCCCGATTCCGTTTGTGGCACTAGTGGAAGGAGGATCGAGGTGACTTCTCAAAATGGACGAAACGGTAGCGTCACCACAGTTGCAGACGTGATTCCAGAACCATCGCCCAACGCACCGGCCGCAACAACCACTCCACAGATAACCAACCCAGCTACACGAACAGAGCTGCGAGCTAAGCAGAAGTTTCAGCAGAACCGATTCGTAATCATCGCAGCGGGGGCGCTGGTAGTGGCTCTGCTACTGTTTGTCGCCGTCTCAATGCCCCATCAAAAGACTTCGCAAAGACCGAAAAGCGGGGTTAGCGGCGGTCAAGCCAAGTCTCAGCAGAACGAGTCTGCGTCCGACGGACGGAGTCTGTTACCGAGCCCATATTCAAGGCAGCCATTGCATCGAAGTGAAGCGCTCTTTGCCTAGCGAAGTGGCTGCGATTTCTCCCTTTGTGGATAAGCTCATGCTCCTGATCAGGAAGTGCGGGTGCGTTCGGGAGGGCGAGAGCGACGTTGAGATCGCATTGCGGGAAGCCCTCGCAAACGCGATCATTCACGGAAATCATGAGAATCCCCGAAAATACGTCCATGTTCGTTGCTGCTGTAAACCTGATGAAGTCTCAATTGCGGTAAAGGACCAGGGACGAGGATTTGACATTAATTAGGATGGCAGATCCTACAGCCCCCGAAAATACCGGATCCGTTCATGGTCGTGAGATTTACCTGATGAAAGCGCCGATGGATGAAGTGCGCTTCGAAGAGGGTGGAGTTGTCGTTCATATGCGAAAGAGCACCGGCCAAACCTCAGCCAAAAATGCCCTGAAGGATTCGCCGCAGTAGGTCAGTTTCCGATTACGATTCGAAACCGACATCGAGAGCATCTATAAGCAATCACGTATTAGGAAGAGGATTTATGTCTGCCATTGTCCAAGCCAATCCAGTCGAGAAGTTGTCGCAGGAACGACTGCCAACCGGAGATTCGTGCGTCCTGGTTATTTTTGGAGCTTCGGGCGACCTGACAAAGCGAAAGCTGATCCCTGGGCTGTACAACCTCGCGTGTGAGGGCTGCATGAACCCTCAGTTCGAAGTTCTCGGTATCGGCCGCACGCCGATGAGTTCTGAAGAGTTTCGTAAGAAGAACGGGGAGGCAACTGCCAAGTCGAAAGACACACGCGACTTCAGCCAGTCAGGATGGACAGACTTTGAAACTCGGCTGCACTACATGGTGGGTGACATCAACGATCCGAATTTCTATCCGCATTTGCTCGTTCGCCTGGAGGAGATGGAGAAGAATAGTTCTAGCCCGAACCATTTGTTCTATGTGTCGACGCCCGCGTCAGTGGCGGGGCCTATCATTGAAGGTTTGGGAGCGGTTGGACTGAACCGCCGCGACCACGGGTGGACGCGAATCGTTCTGGAAAAGCCCTTCGGTCGGGACTTGGAATCGGCGCAGGCGCTGAATGAGGTCATACGCGACGTATTCGACGAGAAAACGGTGTACCGGATTGATCACTATCTCGGCAAAGAGACAGTTCAGAACATCCTCGTATTCCGCTTCAGCAACTCGCTGTTCGAACCGGTGTGGAACAGGAACTACATCGACTATGTAGAGATCACCGCGGCTGAAATGGTGGGAGTCGAAAACCGCGCGTCATTCTACGAAGAGACGGGCGCCCTCCGCGATATGGTGGCGAACCATCTGCTTCAGTTACTCGCGCTGACTGCGATGGAGCCTCCAGTCGCCTTTGACGCGGATTCGGTGCGTGAACAGAAAGTGCAGGTATTTCGATCGATCCGGCCGATGAGTGTCGAGGATGTAGCACGATGCACCGTACGCGGGCAGTATGGTTCCGGCGTGATTGACGGGAAACGGGAGCCGGGCTATCGGCAAGAGCCAGGCGTGAATCCCAGCTCCGTAACGGAAACTTACGCAGCGGTAAGATTTCAGATTGAGAACTGGCGTTGGGCTGGAGTTCCTTTCTACATCCGGAGTGGCAAGCGTCTTGCACGAAATCTAACGCAGATCCGCGTGCATCTCAAACCGACGCCACAGGCATTGTTTGCCAGTACTTCTTCCGTCATTGCTCCCAATGTCATCACGATTAGCATTCAACCGGACGAGGGAATCTCGATCGCGTTCGACGCGAAGCGACCAGGAACGCAGGTGCGTACCGTGACGGTTGAGGCCAACTTCTCCTATCAAGCGAGCTTCGGGTCGAAGGGTCCAGTTGCGTACGAAACTCTGCTGCTCGACTCGATGCGTGGCGATGCAACGCTCTTTACGCGCCGAGACGAAGTAGAGGCGGAGTGGCGCATCATTACGCCGATTGAAGAAGCGTGGGCGCATTTACCGGCGCCGGACTTCCCCAACTATGCCGCGGGCAGCGAAGGACCGGATTATCCCCAAATGAGAGACTCATGAGTCGGCAGGCGCAATGCGGACACTCGCGACGATGAATCTCACGGTTTGGGCGGCCTGTCTCGGACCAGCTAGAATTCACCTTTGGAACTGAACCCACACCAATGAGCTTCGAACCGATTGAGAACTACGGCGTGATTGGCAATATGCGCTCGATTGCCCTCGTGAGTGTAACCGGTTCAATTGACTTTCTCTGCTACCCAAATTTCGATTCCCCCACCGTGTTTGCGGCGCTGCTCGATGATGAGCGAGGCGGCTGCTTTCAGATTCAGCCCCAACTCAAAGAAAGGCGGGTACGGCAGCTCTATTTGCCAGACACGAACATTCTGCTCACGAGATTTCTTGCGGAGGAGGGGGTGGCAGAACTGACTGACTACACGCCGATTGGGAACGACGGGGAACAACCGAATGAGATTATCCGCTCCTTGGCCGTAATCAGGGGACAGGTCGATTTCAAGATGCGGTGCCAGCCCCGCTTCAACTATGCGATGTGTGGGCACACCGTGAATATCGACGAGCGATATGCAATTTTCTCACCGGCGGGCGATGCTTGCCCGCCGATGGCACTGTATTCCACCACTGCCCTGCGACAAGAATCCCAAGATGTAATCTCCAATTTCAGCCTTCGAGCCGGCGAGAGGGCGACGTTTGTCTTTGGTGGAGTTCGCGCCCAAGGACAACAACCCGAGATGGAGTTCGTAGAGCAACGCTTCCACGAGACAGCACGTTTCTGGAAGGGATGGATCGCGAAATCAAAGTACAAGGGCCGGTGGCGCGAGATGGTCAACCGTTCGGCCCTAATGTTGAAGCTCCTGATCAGCCGGGAACATGGATCGCTGATAGCGGCGCCGACATTTTCCTTGCCAGAACAAATTGGCGGACCGCGCAATTGGGACTATCGCTTCACATGGTTGCGGGACGCGACATTTACGCTCTACGCACTGATCCGACTGGGTTTTGTCGAAGAAGCGCAGGCGTTCATCGACTGGCTGAAGGGACGCCTCGGTGACGATGCGGAGCGTGGCCCCTTACAGGTGATGTACGGGATCGACGGCAGGCAGAAGCTCGATGAGCTGACTCTGGATCATCTGCAAGGGTATGAAGATTCTAAGCCCGTGCGTATCGGAAACGCAGCCTATCAGCAGTTGCAGCTGGATATTTATGGCGAAATGATGGATTCCATCTATCTGGCAAACAAATACGGAGATCCAATTTCGCACGCGGGGTGGCAGGAAGTTCAGCGCGTGTTGGAGTGGCTAGGCAAGAACTGGCAACGGCCCGATGAAGGCATATGGGAAGTGCGTGGCGGGGGCCGGGAATTCTTGCACTCCCGTCTGATGTGCTGGGTGGCTTTCGACCGAGCATTACGGCTCGCCCAAAAACGCTCGCTTTCGGGGCCTCTCGATGCCTGGCAGCGTGCCCGCGATGCAATTCGACAGGACATCTTTACGAACTTCTGGGATGACGATTTGCGGTCGTTTGTGCAGTCCAAGGGGACGAAGGACCTGGATGCGTCGGTCTTGCTGATGCCACTCATGCGGTTCATCAGCCCAGTCGATCCGATGTGGCGCTCCACAATGAAAGCCATTGAAGGACGACTCGTCGAAGATGCCCTTGTCCGTCGCTACGAAGCGGAACGCACGCATGTAGACGGGCTTCCAGGCGGGGAGGGTACCTTCACTGCCTGCTCGTTTTGGTACGTCGAATGCCTGGCGCGCGCTGGAGAGTTGGAAAAGGCTCAATTGTTGTTTGAGAAGCTTTTGGGATACGCAAACCATCTTGGGCTCTACTCGGAACAAATTGGCTCCAGCGGCCAACATCTCGGAAACTTCCCACAGGCGCTCACGCATCTGGCGCTGATCAGCACCGCAACATTTCTGGAAAGGGTCCTTTCCGGCAAGGACGACTCAGTGTGGCGCTAGCATTTTGGAGAAGGTTTCATAGCCCTCAAAAACCGTGCGTGCACTGATGGGTATTCTTAGTAGGAGGCAGGCAATGCCAGAAAGCACGGTACCCGCATATATCACGAGTCTAGTCCGCCATTTTGAGGACCTTCGGGACGGTACCCACGGCGGCTCCTCAAGGCGAAAGGACAAGGAGGCCCATTTCGAGAAGGCAGTGCAACTGCTGGCCCCTATCGCCCGCCAGGTTCTCACCGAAATGAACACGAGCTTGCTGCTCGACACCGGGCAGCTCACCGAGACGGGACTACGACGTACAGCCGATGGAGGGTTGACCGCGTCCTGGGCCTTGAGCTGGCCTGAACAGCAGGCAGCCGGGGTCGAACCGATCGTGCTCCAAGCCTATTTCGGAGGCGGCTTCCACCATCCTCATCTTCGAGGAACGACAGTTCACGACTGGCCGCTGAACGTGTTCAGCGACGAGGATGCCGCGGCCCAGCTATCCATACTCCGGGCCATCGCGTCTAGCGATCTGCACAATTTGGTCTATCGCGCGGACTATCGGATCGTCCCTGCAGTGACACCTAAATTATGCAGATCCGCCCGAGCTGAGTTCTGAAGCCGTCGTAGCTACGTAAATGAGCACGTCTGCAACTTATTGAAACTACAGGGCTATATGTGCATAGAATTCTATGCATAGAATCCGCGCATCAGCACTGAACGGAAAATGCGATTTTTACTGGGCTCCGCAATAACTTCCCGGGAGCCTTATTCGACGCGCTCTCTATGACCTTCGCGCCTTCAGCTCATCACCATTCGGGTGACCCACAGCAGCCCGATTCGGCAGGCGGGATCTGCGTGAACCATGAATCTGTGCATAGTTCAGGTAACAACCTCGGGCCAAACGGTTGTCAAGTGGTTCCAGCATACGAGTCTCGAGATCGAAGTATCCTAAGTCGTAATCCATAAAGCTGACAAGCCAGATATCGTCGTGAATTTCTTTGATGCCGACCGCCTGGCCGGCGAAGACCGTGCTGAAGTTGATCTTTTTGCGGCCCAGACAGATGCGTCCGCAATTGGTGACGACAATGGTCTTGTCGTGGAAGGGATAATCAATATCGGGCAATCCCTTATAGGCACGGGTAGAGGTCTGATAGACCTCGGCTGGGCATTTCATGTCCAGAGCTTGGTGAGGACGTTCCTGGTTGAAGATGTCGATAAAGTCATCGAACCTGGCCTGCTGCTGAAGGAAGTTTAAACCAGCCGGCTTGGTGGTTTCTTTCTTCAAGGTGAGATGCATGCGCTCATGACGGCCATTTTGCTGGGGATGGCCAGGCTTGATCCGTTTAATGCCAATACCCAACCGGAGCCACCAGACGGCGAGTTTGCTCAGGTTGAACAAGGCGTGGGCGGAAGCGAAAGGAACACCGTTATCGCTGCGGATGTTGGCAGGCAGGCCACGTTCCTTAAAAAGCCTCTCAAACACAGTAAAAGCAAAGTCTTCCTTCGTGGAGGAAAGAGCTTCGCAGGTCAACAGATAACGGCTGGCATGATCGGTGACGGTCAGTGGGTAGCAGTACTGACGATTCCCCAGCAAGAACTCGCCTTTGTAATCGGTACACCACAGTTCATTGGGACGCTGGCCTAAGGATAAAGCTGTTCCCTGAGCCCGACGACGCAAGCGACCGCGGCGCTCCACCAGGCCGTGGCGATCCAGCACCGCATGGATGGTACTTCTGGCAGGAATCTTGATACCGGAGAATCTGCGGTTCAGGCGCTCTCTGATCTTACGGGCACCCCAGCTGGTGTGTTCGCGCTTAACGTTCAGGATATAGTTCTCGACCTGAACGGGAAGCTGATGGGCATAGCGATAGGGACGCCGGCTCCTGTCGGTCACCCTTGAACCCCGCATTCCTTGTAGCGATCGAAGATCTTGTAGCCTGTCTTGCGGGAAATCCCACACTCCCTGCAGAGTTCCGCCATTGGCTCGCCGGCTAGCCGGCGAGCCACAAACTGTAGCTTTTCATCCATCACCGAACACTCCTTCCACGGCATCTCACTTCCTCTCAAAAAAGGGAAAAAGTGTAACCTATGTGTCCGGTACGATCTGTTACCTATGTGTCGGGTCGCTCAAGGCTCTGACCAGCCCCGGCATGACGATGGGCACTCTGGCCTACATGTCTCCAGAGCAGGCGCGAGGTGAAGAACTCGACGCTCGTACGGGCCTCTTCAGCTTCGGGGCTGTGCTTTATGAAAGGGCCACGGGTCGGCAAGCATTCTCGGGCACAACCACCGCCGTCATCCATGATGCGATTCTCAACCGAGCACCAATTTCGTCTTCGCGTTTGAACCCTGAGCTTCCTTCCAAGATTGAAGAAGTCATCAGCAAGGCACTTGAGAAAGATCCCAGGCTGCGCTACTAGAGTGCTGCCGATCTGCGATCCGATTTACATCGTTTGAAACGTGATCTGGATTCTCGACAAACAGAGGCTCTAGCGGAGGTTTCTAACCGCGGACAAGGGGCGACCGTCGTGGCTGAGGCCGGGACACGACGTGACGTGACCCTACAGGCTCGATCGCTCATGTGGAGAACCGTTATGGTGAGCCCGGCAATGATCGTAGCGGCCACGAAACCTTGTGGCGAATGGGAAGGCTCATAGACGAGAGGCCAAGGGTTCAAAGGTGAGAAATTCGGCCGTCCGGCATTATAGGGGGGCCTAGGGAAACGTAGCCATGGTGGAATTGTGAACCCGTCTTGCTATCGAAAGAGCAGGAACGGTAACCCTCCACCTACAGCTGGGCGCGCCGTAATTCTATCCCAACACTGTCCTTTGGGGGTTGGACTTTCGTGACGTGGTGCGCTGACACCGCCGAGACTAACGTTCATCACAGCCGCTTCGAACATTGGAGGATCAAGAAGATGAAAAAGTCAGCATCAGTTCTTGCAATCGCGGTCCTGATCGCAACACTGGAATCGGGGCTGGCCTTGGCGCAGAGCAGCGGCAGTTTCAACGCTGCCGGCACGAGCGCCTCCTGCGCCATTGGCACAGGCGGCACATTTAACGGGGGCGTTGGAAACCTGAACGTGTTGGAAACGGGTGTCCAGACGTCGAACGGCTACGGTACCACGCTGATTATCAGGCCTTCGCTGGTGACTGGCCTTTTCACCGACACGAAGATCTCGACTACGGTGCCTACGGCGCGTGATCTACGACGAGCGCTTCCAGCAGATCAGCAGCCAGCTGTTTTCACAGCTCACTGCATGTACAGCTTTCAACACCGGCCAAACGTGCACGACCAACACCGACTGCGCCTCTCTTGGAACGGGCTATACCTGCAGCGTCCCTACTGGGGCCACCTCGGGCACATGCGTAGGGCCCAACCCCAATTGCAACTTCGACCTGATTCTGAGCACGCTTTCAGCGCATAACTACGACTTCGTTGCTCAGGTGCCAGGTGGCTACCACACCATCAAGGCGTCGTGGTCGACCGTCGGCCAGGGGGCAAGCTCGGGGTCGAGCACAGCGTCCTGCGTAGGTCCCGGCGTTGTCACGGTTACTCAGACGAAAGTGTTCAAGCAGAACGGTACGCTTTCTTACTGAACTTGGTCTAAGTCCGCAGGAATTCAGATTCCCGCTAAGTCGCGAAGGATCAGCCCCCAGCGCACGGCGTACAGACCGGGGCTGATTCTGTTTTCTTTCGGGGCAAGCCGCCGGCGGTTGTCCAATCCACGAATGATGGTGAACTAGACATAATGAAAAGAACAATAGGCAACATCGTTTTCTGTTTGACTCTTATATTCGCGTTTTGTGGTTACGCCAGCCCACAAGCCAGCGCCATCAGTCCAGTCAGGTCCAACACCCTCCCGAGCGACACCAAGAACCACCCCTTGCCTCAGGCGAGCGCCGCGAATCCCATTGCAACTATTGCCGGGCAGCCGATCTACGAGAAGGACCTGGAGGTCGAGCTGGGGTCGAAGTTGCTGGAACTGCGAAACCAGGAATACCAGATGAAGGGCAAGGCTCTCGACGAGCTTATTCGCAAAAGGCTCTTTGATGCCGAAGCGCAAAAACGGGGGATTTCAACTGA
>WNFC01002231.1_pt1 | contig 20825 bp, 15 predicted proteins | sample 5400541 | NCBI WGS metagenome assembly WNFC01 (sample SAMN13153342, study PRJNA577476) | soil metagenome | isolation source: 120 cm saprolite under Douglas fir tree site 2 hole 2 replicate 1 | place: USA:California | collected 2015-04-18
GGCGTGGGAGTCATGATCGGGACCGCGTCGGTGTTCTACTTCCTCGGCCTGCGCGGGCTGCCGGTCTCCGTTGCCTCCGCGGCCTCGAATGCCTCCGTCGTCGTGACCGTGGTGCTGTCGGCTATTTTCTTGCACCAACGGCTAGGCCGTGCCCGGGGCGCGGCGCTTGCCCTGACACTGCTCGGGGTAACCCTCCTGGCCCTCTCCACAGGCTAATTTGCGCCCGGCTGGCCCGGCGGGCCGGATCCGGCGTCAGCCGGGCCGCGCGTTCGTACCTTCGCCTGGGCGGAGTCGCTGGTGAGCATGGCCGACGTGGCGGGGCTCATCCTGACCATCCGGTACTGCGCCGGCGACCTCGGCAATGACTGGCTGGGCCATGTCTACCCCGCCACCTACCTGTTCGTCTACGTCTGCTTCCTGGTGCTGGGCCTGGCCTTCGGCGTAACAGTCTGGCTGACCTGACGGTCACCAGAAATCCCTCGCAGATGCTAGCTGTCTTCGGCGGCGCGAGGCCGCTGCTGTTCGCGGCGGCGGACCACCAGTGGGCGGCGGGAGCTGGGCCATGCAAGTCCCCGGGAGCTCTGACCGAGCGCACTGAGACCCATAGCACGACGCCGCCGGGCCTGGTCAGCTGCACGGTGGGCTGCCAAGGGCGCGCCCGGGATGACCAGGAAGTCGCGATCGCACTGCCGCCAGCCCAGGGCCTTCCGTACCAGCGTCGGCAGCCACTCAGGTCAGTTCTGGCCGCCACAGGGGCAGGCTGGGCTTCTGGGTGGGAGAGCACCGGGAACCGGGCCGCATTCGCCGGGTGGTCGCGGGAAAGAGCCGGCGGGGAGGCTGAGCCGTCGCGGGTGGATGGCGGCGCGTGGTGTGCGGCGGGTGCCGCCGCTCTTGGTGATGTCCGCGAACTCCCCGAACGCTACCGCGTCGCTGCGGGCAGCCTGGTGCCCGGCGCGCACGCCGATCATCACCAGTAGGCACGGCTGGTGCGCCGCGAGGGGTCGCCGCTGTGTCCCAGAGCCACAGCGTCTTGACTCCCGAATGGCCGCCGGATGTACTGGAGCGGCCAGGTGTGTCCGAGTTGCCCGGGCGCCCGTTCGGGCATTTCCTGGGGACGAAACGAACCGGCATGGAGCCTGGCTACGCCGTGGCGCCGGGGAGATGAAGCCCGGCTGAGCAGGATGAAAACACGATGTGATGGCCCGTAAACAGCCCGACAGCGCCGATAGCAGGCCCGGCGAGGTCAGCCGGCCCGATCCGGTCGCGGCGAGGGCCGCTGCCATCAAAGCCATGCAGGCGCATCCGCCGACGTGGAAGGCCGTCATCAAGCGGGCCATCGTCCTGGCCGTCGCTGGCGCGGCAATCTACCTGGTGCTGCCGGGCCTCATTGCGGTGCTGGGTTCCTGGCCGCGCCTTTCGGCGCTTAGCCCGATCTGGTTCACCGCCGCGCTCGCCGCCGAACTGGCCTCCTTCACCTGCAACTTCGCCGTGCAGCGGCTGGCGCTGCGGACCAGGGGCTGGTTTGCCGTGGTGACCGCCGGGCTGGCTGGCAACGCGGTCACCGACTCCCTGCCCGGCGGCGACGCGGGGGGCGCCGCCGTCCAATTCAACATGCTCACCACCGCGGGGTTCGACACCGACACCGCCGTCGGCGCCCTCACCGCCTTCTCACTGCTCGGCGTCGGCGGGCTGCTGGCGCTGCCCATCCTTGCCCTGCCCGCCATCCTGGCCGGCGCGCCGGTCAGCCCCGGGCTGGTCCATACCGCCATTCTCGGCATCGCCGGGTTCGTCCTGTTCGCCATCTTCGGCGCCGTTCTCCTGCTCACAAACCGCCCGCTGGCAGTGATCGGCCGCGCCGCGCAGGGCCTCAGAAACCGGCTCATGCGCGGCCGTCCCCCGCTGACCGGCCTCGACAGCCGGCTGCTAGCCGAGCGGGACACCATCCGGGCGGTACTAGGGAAGAAATGGTGGCAGGCGGTCCTGCTGATCACCGGCCGGCTCGGCTTCGACTTCGGCTGCCTCCTGGCCGCCCTCCGGGCCACCGGCGCCCACCCGCGCCCCTCTCTGGTGCTGCTGGCCTACTCCGCCGCGGGAATCATCGCGCTCTTCCCCATCACCCCCGGGGGACTCGGCATCGTAGAGGCGAGCCTCAGCGGCCTGCTGATCCTCGCGGGCGTCCACCCCAGCGACGCCGTCCTGGCCACCCTCGCCTACCGGGTCGCCTCCTACTGGCTCCCCCTCCTGGCGGGGCCGCCAGCCTACCTGCTGTTCCGCCATCGCTACGGCACGCCGACGCCCCCGCCTGTGAGCCACCAAGCCGCAGATACCGGCCGCGAACACCGTCCCCGCAACGAAAGACCGTCACATTTACGGGGTGGCGACGCTTTACGGGGTGACGGCGCTCGCCCAGGCATCATCGTGTGGGTCCCACGTTCGAGTCGCGGTCGGGGCGCAGCTCAAAGGCCTAGAGACTCGACGAGCGGATCAGTGAACCGCCTGGGGCACCGGGGCGGCGGTGCTGAATCGTGCTGCCCGGCGCTGGATCCGGTGGGTCCGCCCGCGCCGGATTCGCTGCGCGGTGCTAGGGCCCGAGTGCTGGTAGAACGGCTTCTTGGCCACCTCGACGAGCGCGAGGTACACGACGACCAGGCCGGCCAGCACCAGGTAGAACGACGCAGGCGGGGCGACGAAGCCAAGGACGCCGGCCAGCGGGGAGAGCGGAAGCACGACACCGATGGCCACGACCACGAGCGCGGCGCTGGCCAGTTGCCAGCTCGGCCGGCTGCGCAGAAAGGGGACGCGGCGGGTGCGGATGGCAAATATGACGAGCGTCTGGGTGGCCAGCGACTCGGCAAACCAGCCGGACCGGAACAGCTCCGGGCCGGCGTGCAGGACGCCGAGCAAGATGCCGAACGTGATGAAATCGAACAGCGAGCTGAGCGGGCCGAAGACCAGCATGAATCGCTTGATCAGGCCGATATCCCAGTGCGACGGCGCGGCCAGCTGCTCAGCATCCACGCGGTCGGTGGGAATGGCCAGCTGGCTGCTGTCGTAGAGCAGGTTGTTCAGCAAGATCTGGGACGGCAGCAGCGGCAGGAAGGTCAAGATCGCGGAGGCGGCCGCGGCGCTGAAGATGTTGCCGAAGTTGCTGGCCGTGCCCATCAAGACGTACTTGATGGTGTTGGCGAAGATGCGCCGCCCCTCGTTTACCCCGTCGGCGAGCACGTCCAGGCTCTTCTCCAGCAGGATCACATCTGCGGCGTCCTTGGCCACGTCGGTAGCGGTGTCGACGGAGATGCCGATGTCGGCGTCGTGCAATGCCAGGGCATCGTTCACTCCGTCGCCCAGGAAGCCGACCGCCCGGCCCTCGCGCCGCAGGACCCGGATCAGCCGGGCCTTCTGCTCCGGGGAGACGCGGGCGAAGATGCCGGCCTGCTCGGCGGCCGCGCGCAGCTGGTCATCGCTCAGCTGGTCCAGTTCCGGCCCCGTCATGGCCCGGGTGGCGGGCATTCCGATATCGGCGTAGAGCTTCTGCGCGACCTTGGCGTTGTCGCCGGTGGCGATCTTGACCTGGACGCCGAGGTCATGGAGCCGCATCAGCGACTCTCGCGTGCTCGGCTTGGGCGGGTCGAGGAAGACGAGGAAGCCGGCCAGGGTCAGGCCGCTCTCGTCGGCGGGGGCGATCGCGCTCAGCCCGCTGGCGTCCCGGCTGGCCACCGCGACGACCCGGCTGCCTCCGGCGAACAGCTTACCCAGGGTGGCCTGCGCGGCGGCCGGGACATCTGAGCTGGCGGCGAGTACCGCCTCGGGTGCGCCCTTGGTGACCAGCAGCCGCTGGCCATCGGGTCCGCTCACCAGGGTGCTGGCCAACCTCCGCTCGTGGTCGAACGGCAGCGACGCCAGCCGGGTGTAGCCGGCGGGCCAGCCGCCCGCCGCCTGCCAGAGCGCGCTGTCGAGCGGATTGCCCCCCTCGTCCGGCTGCCCGGGATCAACGGCGAGAAGCCCGAGATCGCGCACTGTGCCGTCGTCACCGCCGGCCGGGTTCACGCTGGCGGTGAAGGTAATGCGGCCCTCGGTCAAAGTGCCGGTCTTGTCGGTCACCAGGATGTCCATGTCGCCCAGGTCCTCGATGCTGACCAGGCGTTTGACGAGCACCTTGCAACGGGCCAGCCGCCGTGACCCGGTCGCCAGGCTGGCACTGACCACGGCGGGCAGCAGCTGCGGGGTGATGCCCACCGCGATGGCGAGAGCGAACAGCAGGGAGTCGATCAGCGGCCGCCGCAGCAGCAGGCCGATGATCACGATGAAGACGCCGAGGACGACCGCGACCCACAGCAGCAGGACAGAAAAGCGCCGCAGCCCGGCCTGGAAGTCCGTCTCGGGCTGCCGCGTTCCCAGGCCTGCGGCAATGCGCCCGAATTCGGCGCGCGAGCCGGTGGCGACGACCACTCCCGTTCCTTCGCCCGCGCGCACGACCGTGCCCATGAGCGCCATGCTGGCCAAGTCGCCAAGCGCGGCGCCCGGCCGAACCGCGGCGGTGGTTTTCTCCGCCGGGAGGGACTCCCCGGTCAGCACACTCTCGTCACATTCCAGCGCGGTGGCCGTGAGCAGGCGCATGTCCGCCGGCACGACAGTGCCCAGCGTGAGCCGCACGACATCACCGGGGACCAGGTCGGTAACCGGGATGCTGCCCGGCTTGCCGTCCCGCAGAGCGATGACGGTGTGCTGGACGCTGTCGTGCAGCGCCTGGGCCGCCCGCTCGGCGCGGTACTCGTTGGCGAACCCGAGTCCGACGCTGGCGGCCAGGATGAGGCCGATGATCACCGCGTCGGTGCGCTGGCCCAGCACGTAAGACAGCGCCGCGGTGATCATGAGCAGGATGAGCAGCGGGCCCCTGAACTGACGGATCAGCACGGCAAGCGGCCTGGCGCGATGGTCTCGCAGCGCGTTCGCGCCGACGGCGGCGCGCCGCCGCGCCGCCGCGACCGTGCTGAGCCCGTCATCCGCGCTGGTGCCCAGCGCCGAGACGACCGCCTCCGCGGGCATCGCGGCCGCACTCGCCGCAGGGAAGGCGGTGATCCGGGCCGCAACCTGGCCGCGCTCGGCCGCTGGCAGCGCTGGCGGCGCGGTCACCGGGCCGGCTCCGTCACGGAGGGCCGCGCGGCGCTGATGGTGGTGCCGGCCCGGCCGGCCAGGATTTCGGCGGCATCGGTCAGCGCGCCGATCGCGGCCGGCTGGCCGGACGCCCTGACGAAGCGGATGCACGCTTCGACCTTGGGCCCCATCGACCCGGCCGGGAACGTCATGGCCGACAGCGCGACGGTGTCGATGGCCCGGATCGGCCGCGCGTCCGGCGTGCCGTAACCGCGGATGATCGCGGGCACGCCGGTGAGCACGAGCAGGCGATCGGCTTTGAGCGTGATCGCCAGCTCGGCCGCGGTCAGGTCCTTGTCGACCACGGCCTCCACGCCGGTCAGCTCACCGGCGCCCGACCGGGCCACCGGCACGCCGCCACCCCCGCCGCAGACCACCAGCACGCCGGCGTCGGCCAGGGCGCGCACGGTCTCGATCTCCACCAGCCCCCGTGGCCGGGGCGAGGCCACCACGCGCCGCCAGCGGGGCCCGTCGGCCGCGATGGTCCACCCCAGCCGGGCGGCCAGCGCCTGCGCGTCGCTGTGGTCGTAGCTGGCCCCGATGAACTTGGCCGGGTGGCCGAACGCGGGGTCGGCCGGGTCGACGACCGTCTGGCTGATGACACACACCGCCCGCTGGGCAACGCCCGCGTTCCCGAGCTCCTGGACCAGCCAGTACCCGATCATGCCCTGGGTCTGGGCCACGAGCACGTCGAGCGGATACGGCCGGCTGAGGCTGGTATCCGCCTGGCTCTCCAGCGCCAGCATCCCCACCTGCGGCCCGTTGCCGTGGCACAGCACGAGCTGATGATCGCCGGCCAGCGGGGCCAGGGCCGCGGCGGCCTGCCGGACATGCCGCCGCTGGATCACCGCATCCGGCCGCTCGTCCCGCTCGAGCAGGGCGTTTCCGCCCAGGGCCACTACGACGCGCATCACTCAGCCCGCCAGCGACCCGACGAGCAGGGCCTTGATGGCACCAGGCCGGTCAGGGCCATCCCCGGTGCGGCCCGCGACCATCTGATCTTGCTCATCTCATGCCTCCGGTTAGAACCTCGTGATTCAGGGACTGCCGCCCATCCGGCTGACTACGGCATCGCGGGTCAGGCCGTGCTGCATCAGCCATGCCATGAGCCGATTGATATCGACCGGATCGGGCAGGTCCCGCGCCGCCTCGTCGGCTAGCTCGGGGTACCCCAGGGTGCGCAGCACGTGGATCACGTCTTGCCTGCTCTTGTATTGCATGGCGATCACCAGCCTCCTATGTCAGCTCGATGTCACGATGGGTTGCGGGCTCTCCTGCCTCGAGGCGGCCGTTCATGTGCCGGTGGCGGGATCGTGGCGATCAGGAGGGCCTTGATGGTGTGCATCCGGTTCTCCGCCTGGTCGAACACCACCGACGCGGGTGACTCGAAGACTTCCTCGGTGACCTCCAGCGCGTCCAGGCCGTGCTTCTCGTAGATCCGCCGCCCGATCTCGGTGTCGCGGTTGTGCAGGGCGGGCAGGCAGTGGAGGAACTTCACCGCCGGGTTGCCGGTGGCCTTCATCACGCTAGCGTTCACCTGGTAGGGCAGAAGCTGGTCGATCCGGGCATCCCACAGGTCCTCCGGTTCGCCGAGCGACAGCCACACGTCGGTGTAGAGGAAGTCCGCGCCGGCCACGGCCGCGGGAACTTCGCCGGTCACCGTGAGCCGGGCGCCCGACGCGGTGGCCAGGCCCCCGGCGATCTGCTGCACCGCAGCCGGGGGCTGCAACGCCGCGGGCGCGCAGATCCGGGCGTCCATGCCGAGCATGGCCGCCGTTACCAGCAGCGAGTTCGCGGTGTTGTTCCGGCCATCTCCCAGGTAGCAGAACGACACTTCGGTGAGCGGCTTGCGGGAATGATCTTCGATGGTGAGGATGTCGGCCAGCATCTGGGTGGGGTGCCAGGCGTCGGTGAGCCCGTTCCAGACCGGCACCCCGGCGAACTCGCTGAGGATCTCGATGGATTCCTGGGCGAATCCGCGGTATTCGATGCCGTCGAATATGCGGCCGAGGACCCTGGCGGTGTCCTTCACCGACTCCTTGTAGCCCAGCTGGGACTCTCCCGGGCCCAGGTAGGTGACGTGGCCGCCCTCGTCGTGGGCGGCTACCTCGAACGCGGACCGGGTCCGGGTCGAGGTCTTCTCGAAGATCAGCGCGATGTTGCGGCCCGCCAGCCGCCGCCCGGTCATCCCCTGGCGTTTCTCTTCGCGCAGTCGCCTGCCCAGCTCCACCAGGGAGAGGAACTCCTCGGCGTTGAGGTCGGTTTCGGAGAGCAGGTTGCGCCCGTGGAGGTTCATTCAGGTCCCTCTCGGTCAGCTGGGTGGATTGGCGGGGTCGCGTTCGATCGGGCAGGTCATGCAGCGCGGCCCGCCGCGGCCGCGGCCGAGCTCACTGCCGGGCACGGTGATCACCTCGATGCCGTGCTTGCGCAGCATGGTGTTGGTCGCGACGCTGCGGTCATAGCCGAGGACGACGCCGGGGGCGACGGCGAGGTAGTTGTTCCCGTCATCCCACTGCTCCCGTTCGGCGGCCCGGATGTCCTCATCGGTAGTGAGCACGGTGACGGTGTCGGCACTCAGCGCGGCGGCGAGGGCGTCCCACAGGCTGGTGTTAAGGGTCACCTTCAGTTCTTGCCCGTGGTCGCCCGGGGTGATGGTCCACGATCGCATGTGGCGGTCGACGTAAGGGTAGAGGGAGAACGTCGTGTAGTCGATCATGGTCATGAGCGTGTCCAGGTGCATCGTCGCATGGGACTGCGGAATCTCGACGGTGATGACGGTGTGTGCCTGCCCTCGGCTGAACAGGGCCTGGGCGAGAATCTCTGCCGCCATCGGGGTGGTTCGTTCGCCCATGCCGATGAGCACGGCCCCGTTGCCGAGGACATGAACGTCCCCGCCTTCGATGCTGGCGGGCAGGTGGCTGGCGTCGTCGCCGCCGTAGTAGGTGACGAAGTCGGCCCTGGCGAATAGGGGGTGGTAGCGGTAGACCGCCCGCATGTGCAGTGTTTCCCGCTGGCGGGCGGGCTTGGCCATCGGGTTGACCGAGACCCCGCCGTAGACCCAGCAGGAGTTGTCCCGGGTGAATAGGTGGTTGGGCAGCGGGGGGAGGGCGAAGTCGTCGGCCCGCAGCATGTCCCATTTCAGGCTGTGCACCCGCCGGGGGTGCAGGTCGGCCTTCAGCACCCCGCCGACCAGGTACTCAGCCAGCCGCGCGGGGAGATCGTCGGCCAGCCTGCGGACCGGGTCGACCAGCGTCGGGCCGAGGTTCTCCGGCGTGCAGATCCGGTCGAGCACGAAGGCCCGGCCCTCGGGTATCTCCAGCGTCTCGGCGAACAGCTGGCCGAAATAGTGCACCCGGATGCCCTTGTCGCGGAGCTCCTCGGCGAACACATCGTGTTCTTCCTTGGCCTTCTGCGTCCACAGGACGTCGTCGAACAGCAAGCCGCCGATGTTCTGCGGGGTGAGCCGGGACAGCTCCAGGCCCGGCCGGTGGATGATGGCCTGCCGGAGCTGGCCTATCTCTGACTGCACGCTGAAGGTCATGACTGTCCTCCCTGGTTCTCCCCGGAGCCGGTACCCGAGAATGGCTCGCCGTCCCGGTGCAGGCCCAGATGGCTGCGCCCTCGGCCAGTTGTCCCGGCAGGCATGACGGCACCGTCACCGGCGGCACTGGCCACCATCTCCACCGGGGCCTGGGCTTGGCCGAGGCGCTCCCGGCGGGCCTTCAGGAACGGGTAGATGATCAGCCCGGCCAGCACCACGACCAGGGCCTGGTATACCGCGGCGTACCCGGCGGCGAAGGTGACCCACAGCGAGAACAGCACCGCCGCAACGGTGATCGACAGATTCCGGGCCAGCATCATGCCCTGCACCTTCCGCCGCCAGGACACTAGGTAGGCCAGCTGGGCGATCGCGGACATGAAGTACGGGATCGCGACGGTGACCACGGTGAGGTCGACCAGGTAGGTGAAGACCGTGAGACCGGAGCTGGTGGTGTAGCGCCACAGCATCAGCAGCGAGGGCAGCACGGCGGCCACCACGATGCCGAACCAGGCCGAGTCGTTGCGGTCAGTCCAGGCGAACGGCCTGGGGAACAGGCCATCATTGGCCGGTGCCCGTGCCACCTCAGCGGTGACCAGCGTCCAGCCGTTCAGGGCCCCGATCCCTGACGCCACGGCCACCGCGGCGACCAGCTTGCCGGCCCAGGCGCCGTGGGTGAAGATCGCCTGGAAGGCAGGGACGAACGGCGCGCCGTTGCCTACCAGCGCGTGGTGCGGGACCAGGCCCATCACCGCCGCGGCCACCAGCAGGTACACGACGGCGCTGGCGGCGGTGCCCAGCAGGGAGGCGCGGCCGACGTTCCTGCGGGGGTTCTTGACCCGCTTGGCGGTGATCGCCGCGACCTCGACGCCGATGAATGAGAACAGTGCCACCCCGGCGCCGATCCCGATCGCCGAGTACAGGCTCCCGCCCGAGGCGTTGAACGCGCCGAAGTTGCCCGCGTGGACGAAGAACCAGCCCACGACGCCGACGAACAGCAGCGGCAGGAACTTCAGCACCACGGTCACGTTCTGGAACCAGGCCACCTGCCGGACCCCGGCCAGGTTCACCGCCGCCGGCACCCACAGCCCGAGCAGGGCGATGCCCCAGTTGCCGATCCCGGACGGGCTGATACCGAACAGTGCGTCGACGTAAAACACCCAGGACGAGACGATGGCCGCGTTGCCGACCCAGGCCGAGATCCAGTAACACCAGCCGGTCAGGTAGCCGGCGAAGTCGCCGAACTCGTGCCGGGCGTAGGCGTACAGCCCGCCGTCGGAGTTGGGTACCCGCCTGGTCAGCTGGCCGAACAAGACCGCCAGCACCATCGCGCCGACCGCGATCACCGCGAGCACGACAAGCGAGCTGGTGCCCGCCCCGGCCAGCACGGCCGGCATCGTGAACACCCCGGTGCCGATGATGCTGCCGATGACCAGCCCGGTCGCCGACGTCAGGCCCAGCGCGCGGGCCTGCTGCTGATCCTTCGCTGACGTCAGCTCCGGTCCCCGATGCTGCCCACCCGGCGGGTGGGCGCTGGCAGCGGTGGACATAGTTCCTCCTCCCGGGGCGGCCGGCTAGCTCGTCCCGCATGGTTTGAAGGTTGGTACTGGCATCCACGGTCGTGTTACCGGCAGTCGGTCGGCCCCGTAAGAGCCCTAGCAGAGACCCTGGTCCGCAGCCCCCGGTACCCGAGGTGCCCGACACCCGGGGACCCCGGGTCTTACGGGGCGACCGGGCCGCGCGAGAGCGAGCCTGATGCCATCGCCAGGAGGCAGACAGGAGGACGGGTCGTGGCAGAAACGACTCTTTATGGAGGTCTTGGCGGCATCTTCGCCATCGACGCAGCGGAGATGGTGACGTGAACGAGCCTCAGCTCAACGTCGGTCACTTCCATCACCGGCCTACCTACAAGGTGGCAGGCCTGCTGTACCTAACGGTCGTTGAGACCTTCGGCTAGGCCGGCTGGTCCGGCTGTCCCGGGTGGGCCAGTGCGGTGTGGAGCTCGCGGCGGGAGCCGATGCCCAGCTTGGTGAACAAATTGCCCAGGTGCCATTCGACCGTGCGCGCGGACAGGAACAGCTGGGCGCCGATCTCCGGGCTGGTGCGGCCGTCGCGGGCCAGCCGGGCGATCTGCTCCTCCTGCGGCGTGAGCCGGTAGCGCGTCTCAACGCTGCGCTTTCGCACCCTCTCCCCGGTGGCGATCAGCTCCCGGCGGGCGCGCTCCGCAAACCCTTCCATCCCGATCGCGTCGAACATCCGGAGGGCAGCCCGCAGCTGCTCGCGCGCCTCGCCGCGGCGGCCCTCGCGGCGCAGCCACTCCCCGTACAGCAGGTGGGCGCGGGCCAGGTCGGGGCGGCGCCGGGTGCGGCCGAGCCGGCCGATCGCCTCGCGGTAGTATCCCTCGGCGGCTTCTCCCTCGCCTAGCAGCGCGCGGGAGCGCGTCTCGATCCCGAGCCCCACGTCGGTTCCGCTGGCCCGTGCCGTTTCGGCCAGCCGGTCCAGGGCATCGCCGGCCACGTGCCTATCCCCGGTGCGGGCGGCTTCGATCAGCTCGGGCCACACCCACGAAGAGACAAATACGTGCCTGTGCTCGCTGGCTTGCCGGGCCGCCGCCAGCGCGTCGGCATAGCGGCCCAGGCCGTTGTAGAGGGCTGCCGCCACCCAGTGCGCATACGTCACCGCGACGCCCTGGCCCTCGGCCGCGGCCTGCTCGATGGTGGCCTGGATCAGCGGGACGGCCTCGGCTTCCCGGCCCCGGAACGCAGCCAGCATCATGGCGGCGTAGGGCGCGATGCGCGACCCGGTCGCCTCGCAGACCGCACCGGCCTCGGCGACCAGCGAAGCGGCGGCCGCAAAGTCACCGCTCCACACGGCGTCCATGCCCATCTGGTTCAGCAGGACCGGAAGCTGGTGGAGCGCGCCGGCGTCACGGGCGAGCTGAACCTGCCGTGCGGTCACTTGCCAGTCACCGTCGTCCCACAGAGCTTTGTCCGCAACCCTGGCCAGCCAGCCCCACTGAAGACCGTCTTCTAGGGGCGTGTCTGCGCTGGCAAAGGCTCCCGTTGCCTGGCGCAACGCCGTGGCGGCGGCGGCCGGACCGTCGGTGACCAGCAGCGCAAAACCGTCTAGCAGCAGGTCGACTGGACGCGGCGGGTGCGCGGGCGGGGGGAGGGCCCGGGCGGCGCGGGAGACCTCCAGCAGGTCGCCGGCGCCCGCCAGATGCCCCGCGAACAGCGCTGCCTCCCACGCCTCCACGCAGGCCTTGCGCGCCAGGTCGAGGTTGAGTGGCTCGAGCCGCCTGGCCGCCTTGAGCAGCAGCAAGGGAGCGTCGCTGCCCGGACCCGCAGCGAACGCGATCTGCCCGCGCAGCAGGTCGATCCGGGCGCGCTGGAGCTCGTCGAGCCGCCCGGCCTCCGCGGTGGCGAGCAGCTCGAGGGCCTTGCCGAAGGCGCCGGCCTGCAGGCTGGCCTGCGCCGCGGCCAGCGCGCGCTCGCCGTGCCGCGCCGGATCGGCGGTCAGCAGCACCGATCGCTCCAAGAACGCCGCGGCCGCGGCCAGCCCGCCGCGGGCCTGCGCCCGCCCGGCCGAGCGCTCCAGCTCCGCCGCCACCTCCTCATCCGGCCCGGCCGCGGCCTGCGCCCGGTGCCAGGCCCGGCGGTCCGGATCGACCGCCGGGTCGGTTGCCTCCGCCAGCGCCGCGTGCATCTGCTGCCTGTCCGGGAACGGTGCCGACCGGTAGGCCGCCGAGCGCATCAGCGGATGCAGGAACCGCACCCGGGTGCCGAACTCGACCAGCCCGGCCTCCACCGCCGCCGCCGCCGCCTGCACCGGGATGTCCAGCCGCCCGGCCGCCCGCCACACCAGCGATCGGTCACCGGACGGATCGGCCGCCGCCAGCTGCACCAGCCGCCGGGTCCCGGTCGGCAACGCCTCCAGCTGGCGGGTGAAGCTGTCCTCGATCGGGCCGGTCAGCGGCGCGGCGGCGGGCAGCCCGAACCCGCCCGCCAGCTCCGCCGGGGTAAGCCCTCGGGGAAGCTCCAGCAGCGCCAGCGGATTCCCGCGAGTCTCGGCCACGATCAGGTCCCGGACCCGCGCATCCAGCGGCCCGGCCAGCGCCGACTCCAGCAGCACCCGCGCATCCTCGTCCCGCAGCCCGCCGACTTCCAGTTCTGGGAGCCCTGCGAGCTCGGCGTCCGGCTCGCGGGCCGCGAACACCAGCCCGACCCGGTCGGCTGCCAGGCGGCGCGCCGCGAACCCCAGCGCCTGCGCCGAGGCCCGGTCCAGCCACTGCTCGTCGTCGACCAGGCAGACCAGCGGCCGCTCCCCGGCCACCTCCGACAGCAGGCTCAGCACCGCCAGACCCACAAGGAACCGGTCCGGCGGCGGCCCCGCGGCGATGCCGAACGCGGTCCGCAGCGCATCCCGCTGCGGTGCCGGCAGCCGGTCGAGGCGGCCCAGCATCGGCACGCACAGCTGATGCAGCCCCGCGGACGCCAGCTCCATCTCCGACTGCACCCCGGTAGCCCGCGCTACCCGGAACCCCGCACCCGACGCCCGCCCGGCCAGGTACTCCAGCAGCACCGTCTTGCCCACGCCCGGATCGCCGCGCACCATCAGTGCCCGGCTCTGACCGGCCCGGACCGCCTCGATCAGCCGGTCGATCGCATCGCGCTCGCTGCGCCGGTCCATCAGCTCGGTCGCGGGGCCCTGCCGCCTGGATTCTGCGGCCATCGGCCCGGCGCTACGCCGCGTCCTGGTCGCCTGGCTGGGCGTCGCCGCTCATACGGCCTCCCGGCTGGTCCAGATCACCGGCCCGATGAGGCCGAAGCCGGCCGCCACGGGTACCTCAGGTGCCACCCACGACGGCCGCCGCTCACGACCCACCCAGGCCCATGAGGGGATTATAGCCACCGGCCCCGGCCCGCCGGAGCTGCACCATTGCCTTGACCGCAGCATAGCCTGCAGGAAGGGCCGGGCAAAACCCCCGCAAGCGTGCGCCAGCGGCCCCAGCTATCTTGGTCCGGTGCCCCGGCGAAACCAACCGCTTACCGTGACCATGTACGGCCCCGACGCGCCCGGCGGCTCTGGCTTCTGGGGCACTGGGCCCTCGTTGATATCCCGCCTCGGTGATTGAACTTCCGACCGGAGCGGGGGGACGGCTCCGGCCTGCGCCTACCGGCGGGAGCGCTCCATCAGGCCCCGCCTCGGCTAATGACGGGGCCGCCGCCTTCGCGGTCAAGCTCGTGACATCGGAATTCGGCAGCGAGCCGGTCCAGGTGTTCACCCGCTGGCCCATCTAGCCATGCAGATGGCCAAGATCTGTGAGGTACAGCCTCGGCGGTTATCTGCACCTGTCAAGCGTGACTGCTGGTGACAGGCTCGAAGCTCGTGCAGGCATGTAAGGCACGCTTCTTGCCCAGAGAGGGCTCACGGGCGGCGCGTACGGCAGTCGGTCGCGGGGGCCGGGGCTATCGTTCCCGGGAACAGTGTTGGGCCGACAATGAGGCCGACCCAATGCCGCCGCGACATCGCAGGCTAATGGCCTGTGGGGGCTCTGGCGCGATGCAGGATCAGGGCCGCCTGCCCATCGAGTCCGTCTTCGCGCCGTACCCAGGCCGGCCCCGGCCCGGGGGTCAGGGGACCTCCGCTTCGGTTCGGTTCAGCCGGGCGGGCACGGACGTCAGCCTGCTGGGGTGTGTCGTTCTGGGCCGCCGGACAGTGCGAGGATCACGGCGTAGCAGAGCACCGCGACGGCGAAGAGTAGCGCCATGCCGTAGGAGCTCGCGTCCCTGTTGGAGTTCAGGAAGCTGGCGCCGTTGAACCCCGCGAGGATGATACACAGCGCGCCCAGGACAGCGGCCCACACGATCCCTGCCCGGCGGCCGCGGATGGCCAGGACCGCCAGCCACAGCGAGCCGAGCACGAGGAGCAGGCCCAGCCCGGCGTGGAAGGCCAGGATCAGGGGGGCGTGCGCGGAGGTCTCGGCCCAGGCCACGCTGTGGTACGAGCCGGCGAAGAAGTTCTTCGCGCCATACCCGGGGTGGTGGAGCGGGATGTTGGCGAACAGGTTCACAAACATTCCGATGCCGAACTGGACGAGGAGGGCGAGCAGCAGGCCGAAAGCCCAGCCCCGCGCGGCGCGGTTCCTGCGGTCCCTGGTGGCGCGCACCGCGGCCGGCACCGGGGCAGCGTCACCTTTGGTGACGGCTGGTTCCCTCCTGCTGGCGTCGGCGATCGCCCATCTGCGCCGGATAGCGCCGGTTAGGTTAGTCATGGCCGTTCCTGAGCTGGTGGATGGCGAGTTCACGCGAGAGTCTCTCCTTTGTTGCCGGGACCGAGGGTACGGTCGAGGGCGGGATTCGTTGATGCCCCCTGGGGTCGGCCAAGCCGAGCCGGGCGCAGCGCGGCTCCGGTCGTGCTGATCGGGAAGAACAGGTACGAATCGGCGTCTACGAATCGGCGTCGCGGCAGGTGGCATCGTCGCGCCGGTTCCTGTGTACGATCATCGCGGCGGTCCTCGCGGCTGAGGTCAGCAGACGATGCGCAGGGCGAGCCGGGGCGGGCAGCCGCGTTGCACCAGCCGGGCGATCTGATGCCAGTCGATGCGGTCGGCATAGATCTCGGCCAGTGGCCCGGGCAGGCCCAGACGCTTGAGCTGTGAGACGCGCCACTTGTGTACGGGCGACTCGTCGCGGCTTATTGCATCGTGGCCGGTGATAGGCGGTTCCATCGCTCCTCCTCCCAGAACGGTCATCAGCCTCGTCTTCTTTCGCGAGCTTTCTAAGGCCAGGGTCACTCTCCGAGCGCCGCACCGCGCCCGTAGAATCCCGGGCATGCGCCCGGGAATCGCAGACCGGTCTACGGGTCTGCCGCCTGGGCCGCGCCAGTACTCACGCCGAACAGCCTGCCGGGATGAGCTTCCGACGATCGCCCGGCTCGCCGTCGGCCGCACTGACCTGTAGATCGGCGCGCAGCTAGCCAACCGCTTTGAAGGCCTAGCAATCTTCCTGCTGAGCGACGAGCTTCCGGAGCTCACTGAACACGCGCGGGCCGCAGCCCGCCGTTTCGCGCCGTGGGCTAGGTTAAGTTAAGCGCATAGCCTGGCCTCGGCCGAATCCGCCGATGAGCGGAACATGCGGGTATACTTATGCACTTGCCCGTATGTTGCCAATATCAGCAGCGAATCCTTAATTCAGCTATATCGTTCATATCCGGGCGCGCACCTGTTATAGACCCGAAGGGCTTGGTGATCTTCAATCACCAAGTAGCGCGCCGACTCTGCGCGCATGCTCGGGTGATGAATTGGTCCCACCATATGCGACATCGACCCCGGCCGATCGGAGTTCGCTGGAGATGGCGGGGAGCTGCGACTTGTCGGTCAGCAGGCCTACTACGTTGTAGACGGGCCGGTGGCAGAAGTGATCGACGTTGATCTGGGGCTCGTTCACGTCACCATCTCCGCCGTGTCGTGGTCCTTGGCTTGCGTTCGCTGTCCGGATCACGCCCGGATGACGGCGGCGATGGTGAAGATGCCGTCGAGACGTTCGGTTCTGCCATCACCTGGTCTGGCAGAACCTGGATCTGGATATAGCACCGGGGGAATGCCTGGCCGTGCTGGGCCCGAACGGGGCGGGCAAGACCACCCTGCTGAAGGTGCTGCTCGGCCAGCGGCCGCTGTCGGCCGGCACGGTCACCATCGACGGGCGGGCCCCCAGGCGGGGCAGCGCCCAGATCGGCTACCTCGCCCAGCAGCGGGTCTTCGACCCGGACCTGCCGATCCGCGGCCGCGACCTGGTCCAGTTCGGGGTGGACGGCCACCGCCGGGGCCTCCCCTGGAAACGGGCGCGCCGGGTGGATGCCGCCATCGCCGCCGTCGGCGCGGCCTCCTACGCCGCCGCGCCGATCGGGCTACTGTCCGGCGGGCAGCAGCAGCGACTGCGGATCGCCCAGGCCCTGGCGGGCAGCCCGCGGCTGCTGCTGTGCGACGAGCCACTGCTGTCGCTCGACCCCGCCTCCCAGCAGGCGATCGTCACCCTCCTGAGCCGGTACCACCGCGAGCACGGCACCACCGTGGTGATCGTCACCCACGAGATCACCCCCGTCGCGGGCCTGGTCGACCGGGTGCTGTACGTGGCGGGCGGCCGGTGGGCCGCAGGCACCCCGGAGACCGTGATGACCACCGAGACCCTCAGCGCCCTGTACGGCAGCCACATCGACGTCATCAAGGTCCACGGCCGGACCGTGGTGCTTGGCGGGGACGAAGGCGGCGGCCATCATCCCCCCGGTGGCAGCCACCACGGCCACCGGCACGATCACGGCGACGACGGCGGCGGCGGTCACCGCAGTCACCCCGCGGAGGGAGGCGGGCGCTGATGAACATCGGGTTCCTGCTCGCCCAGCCGTTCGCCCAGCACGCGCTGCTGGCTGCCGCCCTGGTCGCCGTCACCGGCGGCCTGATCAGCCCCTTCGTGGTCACCCGGGGCATGTCGTTCGCCGTGCACGGCACCGCCGAACTGGCCTTCACCGGCGCCGCCGCCGGGCTCCTAATCGCGAACAACCCCACCGCCGGGGCGCTGGCCGGATCGCTGGTCGTGGCCGGCCTGATCGCCACCCTCGGCGCCCGCCCCCGCGAACGCGACTCGGCGATCGGAGCCATCCTGGCCTTCGGCATGGGCATCGGGATCTTGCTGCTCAGCTACTACCGGGGCTTCGCCACCGAGGCGACCAGCATCTTGTTCGGCAACATCTTCGGCGTCTCCGGCAGCCAGCTACTCATCCTGGTCACGATCGGGCTGGCCGTCGTGGCCGTGATGAGCATCTGGTACCGGCCCCTGCTGTTCGCCTCCATCGACCCCGAAACCGCCGAGGCCCGCGGGGTCCCGGTCCGCCGCCTCGGCCTGATATTCCTGCTCGTGCTCGCCCTGACCGTGACCGGCGCCGCCCAGGTCGTCGGCACTCTGCTCGTGCTCAGCCTGGCCATCACCCCCGGCGCCGCCGCGCAGCGGCTCTCGGCCAGCCCGCTGGTGATCGGCGGCCTGTCCATCCTGTTCGCCGTCATCGCCGCCGACGGCGGGCTGTTGGTCAGCTTCCAGCTCACCAACATCAAAGCCAGCGTCTTCATCACCAGCATCAGCTTCACCATCTACCTGCTCGCCCGCCTAGCAGCCCCCGCGCTGCGCGGCAGCCGCCACTACCACCACGAAGGCCACGGGTCCCACCGACCGCCCAGGGCATGGCCGAGCCTGCGGCCATCGCCGGTCCAGTCGGCACCCCGGCGACCACCTCCCGCCCGCGCGGCGACCCCCGCGCAGGCCCGCCCCCTCAGACCACCTACGGCCAGGGACAAGAACCGAGCCATAACCCAGAACATGGTGCCTCACCTCCCGCCGGCGGGGCGGCCGCGCGGAACTGTTCGCGCCCGAATTCGGCAGAGCCTGCAACCGTCCGCGAGCTAACGCTCTGGCGGGCTGAGACCACCTAAGCGAAGAGAGGGAACGAAAATGGCATACCTGATTAGCCACTTCTGGCACGTATGGGCCGCGGTACGCCGAGAATGGCCCGGGGGGCGCGTGGCAGAGAGCTTGGATGAGAGCGAATGCCTGCAGCTGATCAGCGCAGCCCGCGTCGGGCGTCTAGGTTACACAAGCCGGTATGGGCCCGCTGTCCTGCCGGTCGTGTACAAGCTGCACGAAGGGTCGATCGTTTTCCACACCCTCCCGGGCATATTCACCGAAGAGGACCTGCGTACCGGTATCGCACACGCTGAGTACCAGGTCGCCTTCGAGATCGACCAGTTCGATCCTGACAAGATCGAGGGATGGACCGTGCTGGTCACGGGGTCAGCGCATCATGTGGACACCGAGACCGAACGCGCCTCGATCATAAGCGCCGGGGACGACCCGTGGCCCGAGGCCGAATCGGAGCACATGATCCGGGTCCAACCCCTCTACATCGCCGGCCGCCGTGTCCACCGCTCATGTGCCAGGGGAGAGAGATGACCGGTCCTCACCATTTTCCTCGCAGGCGCCCATCCCTTACTGGGGGATCAAAGGTCATTGGCTCCTAGCCTATTAAGCTAAGAGGCAATTTCCCTGGGCAGGCCTCAACTGGGTTCAGCCCATATTCAGCGGCGGGCCATGCATCCCACACGCTCAAACTCAAAAGGCGCAAGTGGCTGGAGGTGCAAATCGTTGGGTGCGGTGAGCTTATGCAACTCGGCCAGGATCTCCGCGACTTCCCCGACTGTCGCGTATTGTTGCCCGTCGTCGCTGCGCTAGCCCGCCGAGGCCACGAACCTCCCGTGCTGCTGCGCCCTGCACGATGTCGGGGCACGTCGCCTAGCTGGTCGGGCCGGCCGAGAGCAGCCGCATCTCTCTGGCGCGCTGTACCGCTGAGGAACGATCCTGAGCCTGAAGCTTGGCGTAGATGTTGCGGATGTGGGTGTTGACTGTGTTCACCGAGACCGATAGCTCCCTGGCGATCTCCGGCCGGGAGAGGTTCGTCGGGAGATACCGCAGTACCCGTAGCTCGCTCGGACTGAGTTGCTCGATCTCTAGCAGCGAAGACTCATTACGCGGTGCCATGGATGATCCGCGGATGACCTCGACGATGTCGGTAACCAGCGCCGCATGAGCTGTCTCATGCCGCGGCATTGCTTCGAGCAGCTTAAGTGAGCCTGTTATTGCGAATGGCAGGACAAGCCGGTCCACCTCCGACAGGGCCAGTGCGCTCTCGGTGGCCGTGGTGGCAGCGCGCTGATCGCCGAGTTCGCGGTGCGCGAGCGCCGCCAACAGGTTTGCCTCAACGACTGTCACGTAACCGATGGCTGGAGCTATGCCGTTCAGGACATCTTGTACCGCAGCGAGAGCGGCGGCCGGGTTGCCCTCGGCGAGGCAGATGGCCGCCCGGGCATTATTGATCTCGCCAGAGCTGGCCAGGCCGTCGTCCAGTGCTGCCAGCGACGCCCGGGCCTCGCTGAACTGCCCGAGCCTAGCTTGGGTGGCCAGCCGCCAGCTGGTCAGCTGCCTCGCCAGCGCGTGTGAGCCTTCTAGCTGCGCCTGCAGGTCTTCGGCCGCGCTGTATTCCGCGAGCGCCTGGTGGCGCATCTGGCGGCCAGCGAACAGCATGCCGGTGCCCAGGTGCAGCAACAGCCTGATGAGGGGCCCGGAGTCTGTCTCCAGGGCGCGGGCGGCGCGCCGCAGCCAGCGATCGGCCTCGTCGAATTCACCCGTCCAGATGAGAGCGCCTGCGAGGTTCACGAGCGCCGGCGCGATGACCGGCTCCGCGCCCCAGCCATGTTGCTCGGCAAGCGCTATCGCCTCTTGGCACCGCCGCCGCGTAGTTGCGAAGGGCTCGATCTTCGATGCGAAGGCGAGCTCAGCCAGGCAGGCCACTTCGAGGTAAGGACGTCCGATCCTCCGCGCAAGATCGGCGGCCTCTTGCAGGTGCCGCTGGCTGTCCTGGTTTCCCAGCGACCACGCTTCGACGATTCCGAGATTCATGAGCGCCACCGCGCGCAGGTCGCTGTCGAGCGCGATGTCCTCGTCGGACTGGCCGGTTATCGGCGAGGCAAGGAACCTGACCTGATCGACTACACCCGCGAGGTGGCCGCGCTTCCGCGCCAGCGACAGTCTCAGCGCTGCGGTCGCCACTTCGAGGCGGTGCTGGCGGTCTACCGGGGTTGCAGTGATCGAGGTTTCGGCCACTGTCAGGTGGGCGGCAGCCTCGTCCAGGCGTCCCCGGGCAAGTTCGCTGGTTGCCCGCGCGAGAGGGATATCCGGGCCCTCGGTGACGGCACCTGGCGGGAAGGCTCGTAGCAGCGTCTGGATGGTCTGGGCTTGTCCGTCAAGCGTCAGGCCAAACGAGTGGTCAGCGAGCAGCCGCGCCGCGTCGGACCAGTCACCCGCGGCCTGAGTATGCCGGATGGCGTCGACGATCTCGCCGTGCTCGCTAAGCCATTCGGCGGCCAGCCGGTGCAGGACCGGCAGTTGTTCGGGCAGCCTCCGGCGCAGCTCAAGCCGGAGCAAGTCAGCGAAGAGGTGGTGATACCGGAACCAGGTTCGGGCCGGATCGAGCGATACGACAAACGCGTTGGCGTCTTCGAGGTCGAGCAGGATCCCTTCGGAGCCAGGGT
>WNFC01002744.1_pt1 | contig 20821 bp, 23 predicted proteins | sample 5400541 | NCBI WGS metagenome assembly WNFC01 (sample SAMN13153342, study PRJNA577476) | soil metagenome | isolation source: 120 cm saprolite under Douglas fir tree site 2 hole 2 replicate 1 | place: USA:California | collected 2015-04-18
CGATCGCAGCATTGGCGGTCGCACACGCCGACGACCAGCAGGCGGCCAAGGACGCGGATCTCGCCTTGATGGGCGCGCTCGCGAAGGGCGACCGGCAGGCGGCGGCCGCGCTTCTCGACCAAAACTTCTCCTGGACCGCGAGCGACGGCGTCACCCGCGACAAGGCGCGGACGCTCGATCAACTTGCCGCGCTCGCGGCCAACAACAAAAGCGAAAGCGAGGTGCAGACGCACTTCTACGGACAGCTCATGACGGTGCGCGGTGCGCACAACAATCTGCGCTTCCTGCGCGCGTGGGCGCGACGCGGCGACAGCTGGAAGGCGTTCGTGGTGTTCGAGACACCGGTCGCGCCGCGCACCGGCCCGGCGTCGGTCGAAGCGGCCGCGGGCGCCGGCGATTGCGACAATCCCTGCCGCACCGTCCCCTACACGCCGCAAACCGCGATGGACAAGGCGATCCTCGCCGCCTGGCAGGCGACCAAGATGATCGAGTGGAAACCGGACGCCGAGGCGTGGGCGCGCTACATCGCGGATGAATTCATGATCATCAACAACACGACCATCCGCAACAAGCCGGAGCGCGTCGCCATCGCGCGCAAGCATCAGGAGATGGGCATCGGCACGCCCGGCGATCCGATCCTCGCGATGGAGATTCACGACTTCGGCGACAACGCCGCGGTCATGATCTCGCAGCACGTGCCGTATCGCGGCGGCAAGCCCTACAGAAACATCCGCATCTGGGTGCTGCGCGACGGCCGCTGGCAACTGGCGATCAGCCAGCAGGCCACCATCCAGGCGGCTCCTCCCGTCGCGGCGGTCGCAACGCGGCCCTGACGTCCATCAGCGGTGCCCGCATACGGACGGAAACCCGTTAATAAATTGCTGCGCCGCAAAAAGACCCCATTTCGGACGGCAAATCGTTGAATTCACACGGCATTTCCCGCCCATCTGCAACCCCAAAAAAGCACGGAAGGGGAATCGAATGCACGAGAAAATCGTGATCGCATGTACCGTTGCCTGTCTTTCTCTGGCGACGGTCGGAACGTCTCAGTCAGCACATCTGCGGTCGACAACCGCGTCGATCCACTCGAAAGGACACATCGCCAAGCGGCACCCCGTCGCGCTGCGCGCGCGCACGGCCGGACGAAAGTTTTCGCGGGTCCGCACCGCGTCGAAGACGGCGCACCTGAGAGCGTCCCACAAGCGGGTCGCGCGCGCGGCCGTCCATCGCAAGGAGCAGCGCTCCGCCCAGCACGAATTGGCGCATGCGAGCGGACTGCAGGGAATCGCGTCGGTCTACTCGGGCGAAAAGACCGCCAATGGCGAATACGCCCGCGCAAGCGGCATGACGGCCGCGCACAAGTCGCTGCCGTTCGGGACGTTGGTCAAGGTGACGAACAAGAACAACGGCCAGTCGGTGGTTGTCCGCATCAACGATCGCGGACCCTTTGTTCGCGGGCGGGTGATCGACCTGATGCCCGCCGCCGCGAAGGCGATCGGGTTCTCCGGGCTCGCGCCGGTCACGCTCTCAGTGGTCGGCCGCGCGTAAGCTCGCGTAGCGTTTGTTGCATTGACGGGGACGGCCGCGGCCGTCCTCGTTCTCATTTTGGGAATGCGATCCGCAACAGTGTTAGCCGATGAGACGCGGCTGTTCACCGGCTTCTGAAATTTCGTCTATCGCACCACGCCGGAGATGCAGCACGGCTTGTGGCGCGGCGGCTTGACCTTGTCCTTGAGGAAGCAGCGCGCGACCGCTCCGCCATAGCCCGGGCGCAGATAGGTCCAGGCCCGGCAGCGGCTCTCGCCTTCGCACGCGGCCTTGCAGCTCAGGCCGGTCGGATCGGGCGTGAGCTCCATGCTGCGGTAGTCGCCGCCGGTACGGTCGATGGCAAATTCGGCCGGGCCGCCTTTCTTCGGCTCGATCACGCCGGCGCCGCGCACGCCCGATACGCTGCTCGACGCAGCGCAACGCGCAGACCGCGGGATCGCCGCTGCGAACCGCGAAGCTCGTGTAATCCCCGCCGGGCCGATCAAAGCCCACCTGCGCTCCCGCCGGCATGGCCCCCATCAGACAAAACAATAAGGTCAGCGCAATAAATCGCATGTCGGTCGCTCAAATATATCCGGCAGCCTCGCGGCTCATCTTAGCGCATGTCCCGGCGAAAGCATGCCCCGGACGTGATCCGGGGTGGACACCGGTTCACCCGGCACGAGACGCCTGAATGAACGAATCTTCAGAGTAGACGCGCAGAAGCCGAGACTTTTGCCGAGGCGGGACGATTGGCCTCACCTCTTTCTCGCGGCCCGCGCATGACAAGGGTCCATGCCGATTCCACAATGGTCGAAGGGGCACGCAGGTGGGTCAAAAGTCGAAGATGAATATCGGAATTCGAGTCGGCACGTGGCTCGCAGCCATGGCTGCGTTGCTGGCGCCGGCGCTATGGAATCGCTTTCCGCTCCTGCAATACGACACCGGCGGCTATTTGGCGCGCTGGTTCGAGGGCTATCTGGTGCCGAGCCGGTCGGTCGTGTACGGGCTTTTCCTCACGGCAGGCTGGCCGCTCGATTTCTGGCCGGTCGTGGTCGTGCAGGCGGCAGCCGCGATCTGGATCCTCGCACTGGTATTCAGGATTCACGGCTTCGCCGGACGGCCGTTGGCGTTCCTCGCCATCGTCGTCCTGCTCGCGCTCACCACCACCCTGCCGTGGATCGCGAGCATCCTGCTCACCGATATTTTCGCCGGCCTCGCCGTGCTCGCGCTGTACGTCCTCGTGCTGCACGCCGATCGGCTCAAATGGCACGAACGGGCTGCGCTCATCGTTTTCGTCGCTTTCGCAGCTGCGACTCACAGCGCGACGTTGCTGGTGCTGCTCGCGCTCGTTGCCGCGGGGCTGATCGCATCGCTGATTGATCGCACCCGCGTGCCGCGCCGCGCGGTCGCGCGCGCCGCCGGCGCGATCGTGCTCGGCGCCGCCATGCTGCTCACCGCGAACCTGGTGGTGGCGAAGCGTCTGGCATGGACGCCCGGCGGCTACGGCATCGTGTTCGCGCGCATGCTGCAAGACGGGATCGTGGCGCGCTACCTCGAGGAGCATTGTCCGGAGCGGCATCTGAAGCTCTGTCCCTATCGCCGGCAGCTGCCCGCGACCGCCGACGCGTTCCTGTGGGGCGACAGCGTCTTCAACAAGCTTGGCCGTTTCGACGGCCTCGACGAGGAGATGCGGGCGATCGTGCTCGACAGCCTGCTGGATTACCCGGTCATGCAGATCGAGACCGCGCTTGCGGCAAGCGCCAAGCAGCTCGTCCGTGTCGCGACCGGCGAAGGCGTGCTGACCACGATCTGGCACACCTACGGCATCATGGAGCGCTACACGCCCTCGGTCGTCCCTGCCATGCGCGCGGCGCGCCAGCAGCGCGGCGAGCTGCGTTTCGACGCGATCAACGCCGTGCACGTGCCCGTCGGTCTGGCGGGAACGGCGCTGCTTCCCCTCATCATCCTGGTCGCTTTGCGGCGGCGATCCCTCGGCGATCTCGGCCTGCTCGCCGCGACCGTTGCGCTCGCCATCCTGACCAACGCGATCGCCTGCGGGACGCTCTCCAACGCGCACGACCGCTACGGCGCGCGCATGATCTGGCTCGCGCCCCTGGTCACCGCGCTCGTCGTGCTGCGGCGACGCAGCGTTGTCGAGGAAACGCGCCAGCAATACGCGGCCGCGCCGGCCTAGGCGTGTCCCGCTCCTGCGGAATCGGGACACGCTCTAGATTCATTCGTTGGCGCATGTCCTCTTCGGCGAACCGGTGTCCACTTCGCCGGGACATGCGCTATCCCGCACGCCAAAAGAAAAAGCGCCCGCCGGAGGGGCCGGCGGGCGCTAGGGACTCGAGCGCGAGAGGGGAGTCGCGATCGAGCCGAAGGCCGATGTGGGAGTATCGGCCGAGAGTATTCGCTACAGCGTCAGCCGCGCGGGCGCACCGGACCGCGGATAGCGAAAGACATCGGCGCCAGGCACGAGCGGCGGCGAGCCGTGTTGGAGAATCACCTGCGCCACGGCGCGCCGGCTCAGACGCCGTTGCTCGCGATGACGGCACGCCAAGACGGTAGTCGGGTCGCGCCAGAGCGGCTCGGCGATGGTGTCGTTGAGGTCGGCGCGCGTGAGCCCGATATCGGCGAGCATGCGGTCATCGAGCGCGGCAAGCACCACGGCATCGTTGCGATGATGCCAAGCGCGGGCGATCCGTCGCGCGAGACCCGCCGCAGCCACTGCGACGGCCACAAGGCCGTTCACCAAGGGGGGCGAATAATCCGAGCGTGTGATCGCGGTCATGGCAGCCTTCCAGATGCTGGCGGCGACCGGGGACGGCGACGGGTGGCCGACGGCTGTTGCCGCGCCATCCGCTCACCCCCGATTTCCGGACGCGCAAACCTTCGCAAATGCACATTGATAAGTGAAACGAATGTTTTTAATCTCACCGATCACAGTACGTGATTGATCGGATTCCTACCCGCCGACCACCGGAGGCCGCGCATGACCGCGCTCATCGATATCGACCAGCTGCGCACCTTCATCGCCATCGCCGAGACCGGCAGTTTCACCAAGGCGGCCGACCTCGTGCACAAGACGCAGTCGGCCGTGTCGATGCAGATGAAGCGTCTGGAGGAGCGGCTCGACCGGCCCATCTTCACGCGCGACGGCCGCGCCTCGAAGCTCACCGAGGACGGCGAGCGGCTGCTCAATTACGCGCGGCGCATCGTCAAGCTCAACATCGAGGCGCTGTCCGTCTTTTCGGATTCCGAGCTCAGCGGGCGCGTGCGGCTCGGCGTGCCGGACGATTACGCCGACCGCTATCTGCCCGAAATCATGGCGCGGTTCTCGCGCGCCTATCCGAGCGTCGAGCTCACCATCACGTGCCAGTCGTCGATCGAGCTGATCGAATTGATCGACGAGAACGAGCTCGATCTCGCCATCGTCACCAACTGCGAGGGCGCGCGGCCGGCGGAAAGCTTCCGGCGCGAGCGGCTGCTCTGGGTGTCGTCGAACCGCCATTCCATCCATCTCGAGGAGCGGCTGCCGCTCGCGCTCGGCCGGCCGAGCTGCATGTGGCGGCAAAGCGCGATAGACCAGTTGGAGACGATCGGACGGCCCTACCGCGTGCTGTTCACGAGCGCGAACGCGGGCGCGGTATCCGCCGCCGTTCTGTCCGGTCTCGCGGTCTCGGTTTTTCCGGAGTCCGGGCTGCGCCCGGGCATGCGCGTGCTCACGCCGGCGGAGGGCTTTCCCGAATTGCCCTCCTGCAATATCGGGCTGATTCGCAATCCGCATGAGCGGCCGAAGCTCGCGGACGCGCTCGCCGACCACATCATCTCGTCGCTCGACAATCTCTCCGAGGCGCGCGACGCGGCGGAATGAGATTCCTCGCCCGGCGTCAGTAGGCCTCCTCGGTGTAGACCGGGGCGACCATGCCGCCCCAGCGGCCGTGAAATCTCTCCAGCAATTCCTCGGCCGGCGTGCGGCCTTGCGCGATGATCTCGTCGAGCGGCGCGAGAAACTTGGTCTCGTCGCGGCCCGAGGCATCGAGGCGGTTGCGCCGCCGCAGGCCTGCATGGGCGATTGCGACGCATTCCCGCGCGAGCTCGAACGCGAAGCGGCCGCGGATCTGCGCCTTGAAGGCGAGCCTCGGCACGTCGTCGCGCAGTTGCTGCCGCTCCTCCGCGGTCCAGTCCTTGGCAAGGTCCCACGCGGCGTCGAGGCAGGCATTGTCGTAGAGCAGGCCGACCCAGAATGCCGGCAGCGCCGGCAGCCGCGCCCACGGACCGCTGTCCGCCCCGCGCATCTCGAGGTAGCGCTTGAGCCGCACCTCGGGGAAAATCGTCGACACGTGGTTCGCCCAGTCGGACAAGGTCGCGCGCTCGCCCGGCAGGCCCGGAAGCCTGCCCTTGAGCAGATCGCGAAAAGATTGCCCGGCCACATCGATGTACTTGTCACCGCGCTTGACGAAGTACATCGGCACGTCGAGCGCATAGTCGACCCAGCGCTCGAAACCCATGCCGGGCTCGAAGGCCCAGGGCAGCATGCCGGAGCGGTCGGGATCGGTGTCGCGCCAGATTTCCGAGCGGAACGAGAGAAAGCCGTTTGGCTTTCCTTCGGTGAAGGGCGAGTTCGCGAACAGCGCCGTCGCTATCGGCTGGACCGCCAGCGAGACGCGCAGCTTCTTCACCATGTCGGCTTCCGACGAGAAGTCGAGGTTCGTCTGCACCGTGCAGGTGCGGTACATCATGTCGAGGCCGAGCCTGCCCACCTTCGGCATGTAGGCCGTCATGATGCGATAGCGGCCCTTCGGCATCATCGGCATCTCGGAGCGCTTCCAGTCGGGCGTCATGCCGATACCGAGAAATCCGATGCCGAGCGGACGCGCGACTTCGCGCAGTTGCGCGAGATGGGCCATCAGCTCGGTGCCGGTCTGATGCACGGTCTCGACCGGCGCGCCCGACAGCTCGAACTGGCCGCCCGGCTCGAGCGAGATCGCGCCGCCGCCGGTCACGTCGGCAAGACCGATGATGTTCGATCCCTCCATGATCGGGTCCCAGCCGAGCAGCATCTGCATCCCCTCGAGCAACCCGCGGATGCTGCGGCGGCCTTCGTAGGGCACCGGTTGGTGCCCCTCGACCGAGAAGGCGAATTTTTCGTGCTCGGTGCCGATGCGGAATTGCGACGGCGGCTTGGCTCCCTCGGCGAACCACGCAACGAGGTCGTTGCGCGTCTCCACCGGCGTCATGTCGATCTGATCGCGGGCCATGCAGCATTCCGTCGCCAAAAGGGCGGCGACCTTACACACGGCACATAAGAAAGGGCAATGACGCCTGCCAAGGGCCGCGACCCGCGCCGGCGCAGGCGTTGAGTGGCAGTCGGACGCCGGCGGCGCGACGATCCGCGGCCCCCACGCTAGGAATAGAGTCTCCAAAAGTCGCCTCCGGAAAGGCGCAATTTTGCAAGGATTTGCCGGCTATGGTCGTGCCGGGACGCGCACGCAGCGGGTGGCAAAGGCGCAGATGAGCGGGCGGGTGATCGCGACGGCAGGATGCATCGCGCTTGCGGCCTCGCTCGCGGGATGCGCCGCGATCGAGAACGCGGATACCGGCAATTTCTACGTCCAGCCCGGCAAATTCCAGTTCCTCAAATGCCCCGACCTTGCGCGGCGATACGTTGACGCCTCCGGGCGCGAGAAGCAGATCGTCGGGCTGATGGAACGCGCCAACGAAAGCGCGGCGGGCCCGCTGATCAACGCTACGGTCTATTCGGTCGATCTCAAGCAGGTCCGCGCCGAATCCCAGCTCCTACAGCAGACCATGCAGGAGAAGGGCTGCAGCAACACCGTGCCGCCGCCGAACGCACTGCCGCCGAAGAAATGAAGAGATAGCGTGCCGATCGGCGAATGAGTCTCGCCGAGACGTGCGCTATCGCATCCGGCTGAGCAGGAAGACCGCCTGCTCGCCGATCAGATTCCAGAACCACCATGGAGCGTTGAGCCGCAGCGGCGATCCCCAGGCGTTGAGGGCGACCGCCCGCTCCATCTTGGCGCCCCCGACCTCGCACAGATGGCGGAAATCCTTGATCGTGCAGAAGTGAATGTTGGGCGTGTCGTACCAGGTCTCCGGCAAATTGGCGGTGGTCGGCATCCGTCCGCCGAACAGGAGCGAAAGCCGGATCTTCCAGTGGCCGAAATTGGGGAACGAGACGACCGCGTGGCTGCCGATACGCAGCATGTGTTCGAGCACGGCGCGCGGCCGCTGCGTCGCCTGCAGGGTCTGCGACAGGATCACGTAGTCGAACGCGTCGTCCGGATAGTTCGCGAGATCGGTGTCGGCGTTGCCCTGGATGACCGCCAGCCCCTTGGCGACGCATTCGTTGACACCCTCGCGCGAGAGCTCGATGCCGCGGCCGTCGACGCCGCGCATCTCGAGGAGGCGCAGCAGCTCGCCGTCGCCGCATCCGACGTCGAGCACGCGCGAGCCCGGCCGCACCATCTCGGCGACGACCAGATGATCGACGCGCGCGCCGCCCGGGCCGCGCGCCGTCTCTTCCATGGTGCGATCGCGTTGCAGCCGCGTCAGCATGCCGGTCATTTCCTCCCCGGCAGCAGGCCGCGCGCATTTCCCGCGGAGTCGAGGAATCCGCGCACGATGGCGAAAAGCTCCGGCTCGTCGAGCAGGAACGCGTCGTGGCCCTTGTCGGTCACGATCTCGGCGAACGACACCTTGGCGGCGCCGGCGTTGAGCGCATGCACGATCGCGCGCGACTCGGAGGTCGGAAACAGCCAATCCGAGGTGAACGAGATCACGCAGAATCGCGTCGGCGTCCCTTTGAATGCATTGGCGACCACGCCGCCGTAATCGCCCGCAAGGTCGAAATAGTCCATCGCGCGCGTGAGGTAGAGATAGCTGTTGGCGTCGAAACGCTCGACGAACGTGATGCCCTGATGGCGCAGATAGCTCTCCACCTGGAAATCGGCGTCGAACGAGAAGGTCGGGTTGTCGCGGTCCTGGAACTTGCGCCCGAACTTGCGATGCAACGCGACGTCCGAGAGGTACGTGATGTGCGCGCCCATGCGCGCGACCGCGAGGCCGCGCCGCGGATTGGTGCCTTCGGCGAAATAGCGTCCGCCGCGCCAGTCGGGATCGGCCATCACGGCCTGGCGTCCGACCTCGTGGAACGCGATGTTCTGCGCCGAATGCCGCGTCGAGGCCGCGATCGGCAGCGCCGAGAACACGCGCTGCGGATAGCTCACCGCCCACTGCAGCACCAGCATGCCGCCCATGGAGCCGCCCGCCACCGAAAAGAGCGTCTCGATGCCGAGATGGTCGAGCAGCATCGCCTGCGCGCGCACCATGTCGCGGATGGTGATGACCGGAAGATCGAGACCGAACATCTCGCCGGTCGCCGGATTGGCCGACGCGGGGCCGGTGGTGCCCATGCAGCCGCCGACCACGTTGGGACAGATGACGAAATAGCGCTCGGTATCGATCGGTTTGCCCGGACCGACCATCGTCTCCCACCAGCCGGCCTTGCCGGTGACCGGATGGACATTGGCGACGTGCTGGTCGCCGGTGAGCGCGTGGCAGATCAGCACCGCGTTCGAGCGCGCGGCGTTGAGCGTGCCGTAGGTCTGATAGGCGATCTGGAACGGGGTGAGCTCGACGCCGGCGTCGAGTTTGAGCGGCTTCTCCGCGCCAAAGCGCACCACGAGCGATTGCGGGTGCTCCGCCTCGCGCAGGCGAACGTCGCCATCATCCCTCAGTTGCGTATCGGCCATATGTGTCCCGGGTTCACAGGCCGCATTCGGCCGCCGCTCGGAAGGGGCATGGGCGCCATCGCACCGAGTGCGGCTTAGATAGTTCAGAGCACGGAACTGTCAATGTTTTCTTTGCCTTCGGACCCGCCGCCCTCTATCAATGGCGGCCCGCGGAACCGGCTGTTTTGTCGATTTAACCATGTCGAAGCCCGCCAATCTGCCCTCGCTTGCCGAGCTGCGCGCCGATATCGACCGCATCGATGGCGAGATGCATCGGCTGCTCATGGAGCGGGGCGAGATCATTTCCCGGCTGATCCAGGTCAAACGCACCTCCGAGTCGGGCTCGGCCTTTCGTCCGGCGCGCGAGGCCGAGATGATGCGGCGCCTGGTCGAGCGCCACCACGGCATCCTGCCCCTCGACACCGCCGAGAGCATCTGGCGGGTGATCATCGCGACCTTCACCTATGTGCAGGCGCCGTTCCGCGTGCACGGCGATCTTTCGATCGGCGAGGCGGCGATGCGCGACTCGGCACGCTTCCATTTCGGCTTCACGGTGCCGTTCGTCGCGCACTCTAGCGCCGCCGACGTGGTCGCAGCCATCGGCCGGGCGCAAGGCGACCTCGGGCTCGTCTCGGCGACGGCCGGCGGCAGCGCGTGGTGGAGCGCGCTCGAGGGCGACGATGCGCCCAAGATCATCGCGCGGCTGCCCTTCGTCGAGCGGAAGGATCATCCGGCCGGCCTGCCGGTGTTCGCGATCGCCCGGCCGCATCCCGACGCGGTGGTCTCGGACGTCGCGGTGTGGACGCTGAAAGTGTCGGGCTGGAGCGCGAAGGCGGCGCGCACGGCGTCGATCGCCGAGCTGATCGCCATACCGGAAGGCGCCTTCGACGGCGCCTCGCTGCTCGTCTCGGTCCCCAAGGTCAAGACGCTCGACGACGTCACCGCGGCGCTGCGCGGCGCGGGCGTGTCGGTGCGCAGCCAAGCCCTCGTCGGGAGCCATGCGACCCGCTATACGGTCAGCGCCGAAGGCGCGCGGCCGGTGCCGACCGGGCGCTGAGCGGCATTCGGAGAGTTTCGCAAATGCCCGCTTCGCGTCCGCAACCGCGCCCCGGCGTGCTCGACATCGAGGCCTACGTGCCCGGCAAGAGCAAGGCGTCCGGCGTCGCCAAGATCTACAAGCTCTCGTCCAACGAGACGCCGCTCGGGCCGAGCCCGAAGGCGATCGCGGCGTACCGGCAGGTGGCGGAGCATCTCGAGGATTATCCGGACGGCGCGGCGAGCGACCTGCGCGAGGCGATCGGCCGCGCCTTCGGCCTCGATCCCGACCGCATCGTGTGCGGCGCCGGCTCCGACGATCTCCTCAATCTGCTGGCGCGCGCGTATCTGGCGGACGGCGACGAGGCGATCCATACGACGCACGGCTTCCTGGTCTATCCGATCGCGACGCTCGGCGCCGGCGCCAAGCCCGTGGTCGCGCCCGAGAAGAATTTCACCGCCGACGTCGATGCCATCCTCGCCGCCCTGACGCCGAAGACGAAGCTCGTCTTCCTCGCCAATCCGAACAATCCGACCGGCACCTACGTGCCGTTCGACGAGGTCAAGCGCCTGCACCGCGGGTTGCCGCCGCATGTGCTGCTCGTGCTCGATGCGGCCTATGCCGAATACGTCCGGCGCAACGACTATGAGGCCGGCATCGAGCTGGTGGCGACCACCGACAACACGGTGATGTGCCGCACGTTCTCCAAGATTCATGGCCTTGCGGGGCTCCGGCTCGGCTGGATGTACGGTCCGGCGCACGTGGTCGAGGCGGTCAACCGCATCCGCGGGCCGTTCAACGTGAATGCGCCGGCGATCGCGGCCGGCATCGCGGCGATCGAGGACACGGCGCATCAGGAAACGTCGCGCGAGCACAATTCGCGCTGGCTCGCCTGGCTCATGGACGAGATTCCGAAGCTCGGGCTCGAGGTGACGCCGAGCGCCGCCAATTTCGTGCTGATCCATTTTCCCAAAACGAAGGGAAGGACCGCGCAGGACGCCGACAAGTTCCTGACCGCGCGCGGGCTGATCCTGCGCCAGGTCGGCGCCTACAAGCTGCCGCATGCGCTGCGCATGTCGGTCGGCACCGAAGAGGCCAACAGGCTGGTGGTCAAGGCGCTCGGCGAGTTCATGGGGAGCCGGCCGTGACGGCCACGCCGCCGTTCGACCGGCTCGCGCTCATCGGCGTCGGCTTGATCGGATCGTCGATCGCGCATGGCGTGCGCCGGCACGGGCTCGCGCGAACCATCGTGGCGACCGCCCGCACGCCCGCGACGCGCAAGCGCGTGGTCGAGCTTCACCTCGCCGACGAGGTCGTCGACAGCAACGTGCAGGCCGTCAAAGACGCCGATCTCGTCATCGTCTGCATTCCGGTCGGCGCCTGCGGCGCGGTCGCGCAGGAGATCGGTCCGCATCTCAAAGCGGGTGCGATCGTCTCCGATGCCGGCTCGGTCAAGAGCGCGGTGGTGCGGGACATGGCCCCTCACCTGCCCGCTCATGCGTACTTCGTGCCCGCCCATCCGGTCGCCGGCACCGAGCATTCGGGCCCGGACTCCGGCTTCGCCGAGCTCTTCATCAATCGCTGGTGCATCCTCACGCCGCCGCCCGGCACCGATCCCAAGGCGGTCGAACGGCTCGCCGCCTTCTGGCGCGCGCTCGGCGCCAATGTCGAGACCATGACGCCCGAGCACCACGACCTTGTGCTCGCGATCACCAGTCACGTGCCGCACCTCATCGCCTACACGATCGTCGGCACCGCCGACGAGCTGGGCGACGTCACCGAATCCGAAGTGCTGCAGTTCTCCGCCGGCGGCTTTCGCGATTTCACCCGCATCGCGGCGTCGGACCCGACCATGTGGCGCGACGTCTTTCTCGCCAATAAGGATGCGGTGTTGGAAATGCTCGGCGCCTTCCAGGAGGACCTGTCGAAGCTCACGCGCGCGATCCGCCGCGGCGACGGCGAGGCGCTGTTCGACCACTTCACCCGCACCCGCGCGATCCGGCGCGGCATCGTCAGCATCGGGCAGGATTCGGCCGCGCCCGATTTCGGCCGGCCGCACGCGAGCCTGCCGCAGACGCCGATGCCGCGGCCTTATGCGGACAGCGACGATTAGGGCAACGACGCCCAGCAAATGAAAAAGCCCCGGGCGAGCGGCCCGGGGCTCTTCCACAAAGAGCGAGTGAATTACTCGCCGCCGCCCGCATGCACGCTGTAATCGCGCATCAGCTGAGAGCGGATGCCCGCATCCGGGTCCTGGCCGACGTACTTGTTGCCGACCGTGACGGAAGTCGACTTCGGGCTCTGCGCGAAAGCCGGCGAAGCGATGAGAGTGGCGAGAGCCACGATGGTCGCAAGGGTCTTCATGTTCAGTCTCCGTAGGGTTGAGTGGTGTGCGTTGCTGCACTGGCACGCGTCTTTTACGCGAGCAGTCTCCGATCAGCGGTGATGTTGTTCACATCGGATGAAAATTTTTTGCGAGCGCGCATGCAGGCGTTGCTCAGCGCGCAAATATCGGCGGTCTCGTGTGAACCGTTTCACGCCCGATGAGAGAGGATGGCGCTATGACTCGCGCCGTCGAGCCATTCCACGTCACGCCAGGGAGCAACGAGAGGGAGGCGTCAATGACGGCCCCATCAAAGCTTCGCATCTCTGCGCTTGTCATGACCCTCGCCAGCCTTGCGAGTGTCGCAAGCACGACCCAGGCGACGTCCAGCCCGACAAGGGTTGCGGCATTGGTTTGGCAGGACGAAACGGTCTACCGGCCGGATTGCCCGTCCAACGACCGCGATCACCGCTCGCCGTCCACCATCATCTGCAGCGACAAGAACTGCCGGCCGTAAGGCAAAGCTTCTGGGTCAAGGCTGGCGTGAGGCGCGACATTGAAGCGATGCGGCGTCACGCCCCGCTCACCGCCCCTTCGCCACTAGCGCCTCGGCTACTGCCTTCTTGATGTCGCTCAAGGAGAACGGTTTTGTGATGACGTCGTGGATCAGCGCGTCGAGGCCGTGCGCGCGCTCGCGCTGGTCGGCGTAGCCGGTCATCAGCAGGATCATGAGCTCGGGATGATCGCGCGCCGCCGCGAGCGCGAGCGCGATGCCGTCCATCACGGGCATGCGGATGTCGGTGAGCAGCAGGTCGAAATTTCCCTTGTCGCGGGTGAGCGCGTCGAGCGCCTCGCCGCCGTCGGCGGTGGCGACCACCTCGTGTCCGTCCTGCACGAGCGCGCGGGTGATGAACGCGCGCAGCGCCTCCTCGTCTTCGGCCAGGAGGATGCGCGCCACGGAAACCCTCAGTGCGCGCCGCCGGCGGCGTCGCGGCGGGTGAAGAAGCGGACCACCACCTCGCGTCCTTCCGTCGGCGGCGAAGCGAGGCGCGTCTGGAACGGCTGCGCGTCGCCGGGCGCAAGCACCGCACGGCTCGGCGGCATGGTCCAGGAGTAGACCTCCGCGCCGGCGGCATTGCGCAGGGCAAGGCGCACGCGCGGAACGTCGAGCGGCTGGCGGCTCAAATTGACGATCGTGCCCTGCACCAGCAGCACGGCCACGCCGTCCTGGACCTCCTTGGTCGTCACCAGCTCGGTGAAGGCGAGCCCGCGCAAATTCACCGGAAGCCCGATCGCGGCATAGAGCGACGCCGTCTGCGGCATGATCCGCACCACGTCGCTGCGCCAGCCGATCAGCGCGACATTCACCGCGAACATCAGCATGATCAGCATCGGGAGGCTCGGGCGCAGGCCGCGGCGCGAGCGCGGGCGCGCATGGCGGGCGCGGCGGGCCGCGACGCTTTCGATATCGTGCGAGGGCTCCGCGGGTATGGGCGGATCGCCGGCCACGGCTTCGACCGTTTCGGCTGTGTGCTCGCCCGCCTCCGGCGCGAGCGGCGGCGCATCATACGCCGCGGGCGGGAGGTGCTCCTCCTCGCTGGCGATTTCCACGGGGGCAGTGTCCTCGAGCTCGCCGGAGAGGCGGCCGGCCGCGCGCGCCGCGAGATTGGCATCGACCGATGCGTCATCGTCGGGCGGTCGATCGTCGCGCGGTGAACCGTCGTGCGGCTCGCCCTGCCGCGCCCCGGCTCCCTTCTGATACTGGGCGCTCGCCGCCGCCGCACTGACCAGGGCGCCGCCGTCCGCGCCGGCCGGCTCCGGCGCCGCAAACCAGACCTCGCGACAGCGGACGCAGCGTACCGAGCGCCCGGCTCCGCCGAGCGAGTTGGCCGCGACGTCGTAGGAAGTCTGGCAGTTCGGGCAGACGATCATCATCGGCGAATCGATGGTCCCCTTCCTGAGCCGGCCGACCCTAGCAGCCGTCCGTTAACGCATTGGAAACCATGCCGCCCAGAGATGAGATGTCGGTAATCGGTAGTCAGATCAGCTGCCTAGCTCAGAACATTGACCACTGATGACGGACCTCCGATTCCTGTAAAAAAGAGCGAATCACGGCAACATGTTCCATCTGACAGGCGCTTTGGAACAGGGACAGGCATCGCGTCGGACGGTCAGGACCTCCGGACTACTGATGACCGACTGCTGACGACTGATTCCTGATAGGAGCGAAGCTTGGTCCGCTTCGAGAACGTCGGATTGCGCTACGGGCTCGGGCCCGAGGTCCTGCGCGACCTGACCTTTAGCATCGAGCCCCATTCGTTCCAGTTCCTCACCGGCCCGTCCGGCGCGGGAAAATCCTCGCTTTTGCGCCTGCTGTTTCTCTCGCTCAAGCCGACCCGCGGCCTGATCACGCTGTTCGGCCATGACATCGCGATGCTCTCCAAGGACTCGCTGTCGACGCTGCGCCGCCGCATCGGCATCGTCTTCCAGGATTTCCGCCTGCTCGACCACATGACGACCTTCGAGAACGTCGCGCTGCCGCTGCGCATCCTCGGCCGGGACGAGCAGAGCTATCGCTACGAGGTCGCCGAGCTGTTGAGCTGGGTGGGCTTGGGCGAGCGCATGTGGGCGCTGCCGCCGGTGCTCTCCGGCGGCGAGAAGCAGCGCGCCGCGATCGCGCGCGCCGTCATCGCGCGCCCGCAGCTCCTGCTGGCGGACGAGCCGACCGGCAACGTCGACCCGAGCCTCGCCCAGCGGCTGCTGCGGCTGTTCGTCGAGCTCAACAAATCCGGCACGTCGGTGATCATCGCGACCCACGACATCGCACTGATGGATCAGTACGATGCCCGGCGGCTCGTGTTGCACGAGGGCCGCATACACGTCTACGAGTAGGCCCATGACAGAGGCTCCCTACGATCCGGAATTGATGGCGCCGACGCGGCCGCCGGCGGCGGACGTGCCGCATGTCGAGACGCCGATCGTGCCGAAGCACTCGATCTCCGGCCGCGCGCTGATCGCGATCGTCGCGATCATGACGTTCCTCGCCTCGCTCACCACCGGCGCCGTCATGCTCGTGCTCGCCTCCGCGGCCGAATGGCAGTCCGACGTCGCGCGCGAGATGACGATCCAGATCCGTCCGGCCCCCGGCCGCGACATCGAGGCCGAGGTCAGGAAGGCAATCGACGTGGCGCGCGCGGTGCCGGGCATTGCCGAGGTGCGGCCCTATTCCACGGCCGAGTCGGCGCGGCTGCTCGAGCCATGGCTCGGCACCGGATTGGCGCTCGACGCATTGCCGGTGCCGCGCATCATCGTGCTGCGCGTCGCGCCGGGCGAGCGGCCGGATCTGGCGGCGCTGCGGACCGCGCTCGCCGCGCGCGTCGCCGGCGCGAGCATCGACGACCATCGCGGCTGGGTCGACCGCATGCGCGCCATGGCGAGCGCCGCGATCGCGGGCGGCATCGGCATCCTCGTCCTGGTGCTGGCCGCGACCGTGCTCTCGGTCGCCTTCGCGACGCGCGGCGCGATGGCGGCCAACCGGCCGATCGTCGAAGTGCTGCATTTCATCGGCGCCAGGGACGCCTACATCGCCGGCCAGTTTCAGAGCCATTTCCTCAAGCTCGGCCTCAAGGGCGGCGCCATCGGCGGCGGCGCGGCGCTCATCCTGCTGGCGCTCGCGGGCCAGCTCGGCGACCGGTTTCTCGGCACCGCAGGCGCCGACCAGACGGCGGCACTGTTCGGCAGCTTCTCGATCGGCATCGCGGGCTACGCCGCCGTCATCGGCCAGATCATCCTGATGGCGGCGGTGACCGCTGGGACGTCGCGCCAAGTCGTTAACCAAACGCTCGATACCATCGAGTGAGTCGGCCGGCCGTGGGGATCCGGCCATTCGCTCGCCATCCGGACGCCGAATTTGCCGGTATGATGGGAAGCGGGGACCAAGGACCGATGTCGGCCGGTGGAGCAAATTCGGCGCAAGAGCCCGGGCGCCCGCAGGACACCCGCGCGGGCGCGCTGACACATGTCGCGACCGCGATACGGCGCGGGCTCCTCGTCTGCTTCATCGCGGCCCTGCTCGGGCTCGGGATCGGCTTCGTCTGGTTCCTCTGGCGCGTACCGAGCAACGAGATCGAGCTTACGCAAAACGCCGAGGGCATCGTGGTGCTCACCGGCGGCGCCTCGCGCGTCGCCGACGCAATCGAGCTGCTTGCCGCCGGACGCGGGAAACGGTTGCTGATCACCGGGGTCTATCCCGCAACCCATTCGGGCGAACTCGCGCGGCTCGTGCCGCACCATCAACGGCTGCTTGCTTGCTGCGTCGATCTCGATCATTCGGCCGTCAATACGATCGGCAATGCGATCGAGACCCGACGGTGGACGCAGGCGCGCGGATTCCACTCCCTCGTCGTCGTCACCTCGGCGTATCACATGCCGCGCGCCATGGCCGAACTCGGCCATCAACTTCCCGACGTGACGCTCATCGAGTTTCCCGTGATCACGGAGCGGCAGCGCAACGAACCCTGGTGGTCCAACGCGAACGCCGCAAAGTTGCTGATCTTCGAATACCTGAAATACGTCGTCGCGCTCGCGCGCCTGCACGTCTTCCCGGCGACTGACTCGCCGTGGATGGCGGCGGCTGGCAGCTGATATCCGGCACGCCCGTGCTCGTCATCCGCTCTCTTCTGTTCAATACGCTGTTCTATCTGAACCTCGCGATCTATCTCGTCATCGCCATGCCGACGCTGGTGCTGCCGCGCTGGGGCATCCTTGGGCTTGCCCGCAACTGGGCGCGCGTCAACCTCCTGCTGTTGCGGGTGATCTGCGGCACGGCGGTGGACTGGCGGGGCCTCGAGAAAATTCCCGCCGGCGCGGTGCTGGTCTCGGCAAAGCATCAATCGATGTGGGAGACCTTCGCGCTCCTCACGCTGTTTCCCGATCCCGCCTACATCCTCAAGCGCGAGCTGTTGTGGATTCCGTTCTTCGGCTGGTGCGCCTGGCGCGCCGGCATGATCCCGGTCGATCGCGGCGGCGGCAAGCCGGCGCTCGCCGCGATGGCGGAGCGCGTGCGCGCCGAGCTCACGAGCGGGCGGCAGATCATCATCTTTCCGGAAGGCACGCGCCGCGCGCCCGGCGCCGAGCCGAAATACAAATACGGCATCGCTCATCTTTACGGCGAAGGCGTCGCCGCCTGCCTGCCGGTCGCGCTCAATTCCGGACTCTTCTGGCCGCGCCGGAAATTCTTGCGGCACCCCGGCACGGTCACGGTCGAGATCCTCGATCCGACGCCTCCCGGTCTCCCACCCGATGTTTTTTTCGAACGCCTCCAGCGCGACGTGGAAGCGGCGACCGCGCGCCTGATCGACGAAGGGCTGCGGTCCAATCCGGCGCTCCCGCCGCCGGAGCGCCCCAATTCGGAGGTTGAGTAGTTTGCTATTCGTGCTTGCGCACGGCTTTGCCCGAAGAGTCGGTCAGCTTCTCGGGATCGTGCGTGGGATGCGCTTCGTGGAACCCTTTGAGCCTTTGCGCCAGGAGATGCAATTGGGCGTCTCGAAAACCCTGAGCTTCGATCTCGGCGACGGTCGCCAGTACGTAGTCCAGGTTCGGCCCGGAATGGCCATGGCCCTGCCGCACCAGATGCAGCTGCTGCTCGATGTCGAGCCGGCCGGCATATTGCGCATGGCCGCGGTCGACGATGTAGACGAGCGCGCGCACCCGCCGCCCCGTCTCGCTGCCGAGCGTGACCGGCCGCCAGGCTTCGCGATAGACCATCGTGACCTGCTCGCGCGCGCGCAAATATTGGACGGTGTCCGGCCACGCGGCTTTCTCGACCCGGTAGGCGATGCCGCGGCAGGCGCCGCCCTGGTCGAGGCCGAGCACGAGTCCGGGCTTCTCCGGCGTGCCGCGATGGACGAAGGAGTAGACGCAGAGCGCGCGATGCAATCCGAGAAGCCGCGCCGGCGCGCGCTCGGCGAACGCAAAGCCCGGCCGCCACATCAGCGAGCCGTAGGCGAAAATCCAATGTTCCTCGTCGACACGAGCGGACGAATCAGGCGGCATGGATGCAAGGAAAGCGGCGTTGACACGTGGGCGTGCGTTCGCCTAACAGGCCCGTCCGTCCGATGCAACCGCGAGGACCGCTTTCCGTGAGCAGCATCCCTCATCTGGATCGGGGCCGCCGCTGGCCGCTGGTACTGATCGTAGCGCTGGTGGTCGTGCTGGCGGCCGGCTGGAGCGTGCTCTGGTATTACGCCGCCGGTGTCGCAGAAACGAAGATCCCCGAGCTGCGCGCGCGCGGCTCGCAAGCCGGCTACCGCGTCGATTGCGGCCGGCAGACGCTCGGCGGCTTCCCGTTCCGCATCGAGCTGCGCTGCACCGGGGTCGACGTCGAGCTGCGAAACGCCGCGCTCGCGATCACGTTGAAGGAGGTCCTCGCCGCGGTGCAGGTCTATCAGCCGACCTTGGCGCTCGCCGAGATGACCGCCCCGCTGATCTTGGGGCAAATGGGCCGGACGCCGGAATGGACCGCCAACTGGACGCTCGCACAGGCGAGCGTGCGCGGACTGCCTGGTCCTCTCGAGCGTGTCTCGCTCGCGTTCGACAAGCCCGACCTCGCGCGCAGCGCCGGCGGCGCGCGCGCGCCGTTCGCACGGGCGGAGCATTTCGAAGTGCATGCCCGCCAGGCCCCGCGCCTGCCGCAGGATCCGCCCGCGACCGATCTCGCGATCAACTTCACCAAGGCGAGCGTCCCGGGCGTCGCCAAAATTCCCGATCAGCCGATCGACGGCGAGATCGCGGCCACGCTGCGCGGGCTCAACGATTTCAGGCCGCGGCCGCTCGCCCGCGTCCTGCGCGATCTCCAGGCCGCGAACGGCCGGCTCGACGTGACCCGCGCGCGCATCCGGCAGGGCGAGATTCTGGCGGTCGGCCAGGGCACGCTGACGCTCACCCCGCGCGGCATGCTCGACGGCCAGATCCAGCTCACCGTCGCCGGCCTGGAGCAGCTCGTGGTCGTGCTCGGCGTCGACAAGGCAATCGGACAAGCCTCACAGCGCGCGCTCGACCGCTACGTTCCCGGACTCAATCTCGATCAGCTGCTGGGGCCCCGTGGCAACGCGGCGGTGGCCGCCGCCGGCGTCGCCATGCTCGGCCAGCCGGCCGAGCTCGAAGGCCGGCAGGCCGTCGCGCTGCCGCTGCGCTTCGCCGACGGCGTCGTTTTTCTGGGGCCGCTGAAAGTGGGCGAGATGCAGCCGCTGTTTTGAGACTGGACCGCCGATCAATTCTTGATCGAATAGATACGATCGTATTTGACCATCTCGCGGCGTCCGTCCGCCTTTTGATATTCCCGCGCGAGAATGAGCTTCAGATCCGGCGCGTAGAACTCGGTGTAGACGAAACGCGGTGGCACCGCGCCGGATGATTGGCTGCGTTCGATGCGCAACACTTGGTATTTGCACGCACCAATCGACAGCTCTTCCGCAGCCTTGACCTCGAGCTCGACATAGAGCCGTCCGTAGTGGCCGTCCATTTTCGGAAATGAACTTGGTCTTGACCTGTTGTCCCACTTTGAGCGGAAACAGCGATTTGAGTTCGATGCCCGTGCCTGGCTCGTATTTTGTCCGCCGCCCTCGGTCCACTCGATCCAGTTGGAACAGCCCCTCGAACTGGGTGGTCTCGAGCAACGTCTTGCCGTCGGATCGCATCACCGTGCGAACAATGCCTTGTCCGTCGCGAGAGACTTCAGTCTTCTGCAGGTCACTGCGCTCGACCACGTAGCCACGCTTGGCGGTTTGCGCAGTCGGACATTCCTGCGCGATCGAAGGTGCCGGCGCGAGGATCATGGCTGCGGCCGCAGCCGCGCCGACCGCGCAGGATCGTGAAGGAATCAACGGCTGGGCCCCCCAAGGACCAGGGCGTGACGCGCGATCAATAATCCTTCAGCAGCCGCTCGATGTAATCCAGCTCGAGCTGCGGGCGCACGGCTTCGCCGAAGCGGCGCCGCAGCTCTTCCAGGATGCGGCGCGCGCGCTGGATGTCGGCTTCCATCGGCACCTTCACGGTCGAGTCGTCATAGTCGCGCCCACGCAGCGGACGGCCGAGCGGGTCGGTATTTTGGTCCGCCCGCGGCTGGCCCATGCGGCCCGGCTGGCCCGGGCCCTGCCCCTGGCCCATCTGTTGCTG
>WNFC01005474.1_pt1 | contig 20820 bp, 15 predicted proteins | sample 5400541 | NCBI WGS metagenome assembly WNFC01 (sample SAMN13153342, study PRJNA577476) | soil metagenome | isolation source: 120 cm saprolite under Douglas fir tree site 2 hole 2 replicate 1 | place: USA:California | collected 2015-04-18
GTGACGAAGTAGAACGAGTTGTACGTCGTGAACGCGAAGCTCAGCAGACTGAAGCCGCCCACGCCCGTGTAGTACTTGACCCCCGGCGTCTCCTTCAAGATGGCGTCGAGCTTGTCGTTGACCGCCGCCGTGCGCTGCAGCGACGCGGCGAGGGGGAGCTGCACGTTGAGGAAGAAATACCCCTGGTCCTCGTCGGGCACGAAGCCGCCCGGCAGCCGGGAGCCGATGAGGCCCGCGAAGACCGCGAAGGCGAGGATGAGCAGCATGGAGAAGGCGGACTTGCGGATCAGGCGGCCGCACGCGCTCACGTAGCCGTTGGTCGCCCGCGCGAACCAGCGATTGAATCCGCGGAAGAACATCCCCAGCGGCCCCCGCATCTCCCGCTTCGGCCGCAGGAGCAGCGCCGCGAGCGCCGGGCTCAGCGTGAGCGCGTTGAACGCCGAGATGAGGACGGAGACGGCGATGGTGATGGCGAACTGCTGGTACATCCGCCCGGTGATGCCCGGGACGAAGGCGGTCGGCACGAACACGGCGGCCAGGACCAGGGCGATCGCCACCACCGGGCCCGACACCTGCTCCATCGCCTTGAACGCGGCGTCGCGCGGCGACAGCCCCTCCTCGATGTTGCGCTCCACCGCCTCGACCACCACGATGGCGTCGTCCACCACGAGGCCGATGGCCAGGACCAGGCCGAAGAGCGAGAGCGTGTTGATCGAGAAGCCCAGGAGCGGGAAGACCATGAAGGTGCCGACCAGCGACACCGGCACCGCCAGCAGCGGGATCAAGGTCGCCCGGAAGCCCTGGAGGAAGATGAACACGACGATGACCACGAGGGCGAGCGCCTCGAGGAGCGTCTTGACGATCTCCCGAATGCCCGCCGTCACCGCCAGCGTCGTGTCGAGCGCGGTCACGTAGTCGAGGTCGTTGGGGAAGCGCGCCTTGGCCTCCTCCATCAGCTTCGTCGCGGCCTTCATGGTGTCGACGGCGTTCGACCCGGGCAGCTGGTAGATCGCGACGATGGCCCCGGGCTGTCCGTTCAAGCGACCCTGGATGTTGTAGGACTGCGCCCCGAGCTCCACCCGCGCGACGTCCTTCACCCGCACCAGGGAGCCGTCGGGCCTCGCCCGGACCACGACGTTCTCGAAATCCGCGACGCTCGCCAGCCGGCCCTGCGCGCGCACCGTGTAGGTGAACTCCTGGCCTTTGGGCACCGGATCGGCCCCGACCTGGCCGGCCGGATTCACGGTGTTCTGGGCCTGCAGCGCGCTCACGATCTCGTTCACCGTGATGTCGAGCTTCCCGAGGGTGTCGGGACTGACCCAGAGCCGGATGGCGTACTGGGCCGCCCCGAAGACCTGCACCTGGCCGATGCCGGGGACGCGAGTCATCGGGTCGTTGATATTGACGTAGGCGTAGTTGGCGAGGAAGAGCGGATCGTAGGTGCCCTTCGGCGAGGAGAGGACGAACAAGCCCAGCGGGCTCGTCACGGACTTCCGGACGGTCACTCCCTGGTTGACCACGTCAGGGGGAAGCTGGGAAGCGGCCTGCGAGTACCGCATGTTCACGAGCACCTGGTCGGTGCTCGGGTCGGTGGTGATGTCGAAGTTCACCCGCAGCTGCATCTGGCCGCCGCTGGACTGGCTGCTCGAGTACATGTAGATCATGTTGTCCACGCCGCTCATCTGCTGCTCGATGGGCGTCGCGACCGACTGCTCGAGCGTCAGCGCGTCGGCACCGGGGTAGATCGCGGTGAGGAGGATCTCCGGCGGGGCGATGTTCGGATACTGCGCGATGGGCAGCTGGAACATGGCGACGATGCCGACGATCACCATGAGGATGGAGATGACCATCGCCACGATCGGCCGATTGATGAAGAACCTGGCCATGGCGCGCGGCCGTCCTGGCTAGCTCGACCGCTCGGCCGGGGCCGGCGTGGGCTTGACCTTCTGGCCGGCCTTCACCCGGTCGATTCCCTCGACGATGACCCGCTCGCCCGGCTTCAACCCCTGCCCGATGATCCAGAGCGAGCCGACGCGCTCGCCGACCTGGACCTTCCGAAGGTCCACGGTCTCGTCGGCTCCGACCACGGCGACCTGGTGGACGCCCTGCAGATCCTGGACGGCCCGCTGAGGAATGAGCAGCGCGCCCTTTTTCACGTCGATGACCGCGCGCACCTTCGCGTACTGGCCGGGGCGCAGGAGATCGCCCGGGTTCGGGAACACGCCCCGGATGTTGATGGTGCCGGTCGTCTCCCCGACCGCGCGGTCCAGGATCGCGACCGTCCCCCGGTGGGGGTAACTCGCCCCGTCGGCGAGGGTGATCTCGAGGTCGTACTGCCGCTCGCGGTCACGGCCGGCTACCGGGCCGGGCTGACGAAATCGCAGATACTCCTGCTCGCTGACCGGGAACTGGACGTAGATCGGATCGACCTGGGAGACCGTGGTGAGAATCGTGCTGGTCGCGATCAGGTCGCCGATGTTCGCGTTCTTGATCCCGGCGATTCCGGTGATCGGGGAAAACACCTTCGCCCAGCTGTGGTTGAGCTGGGCATTGTCCAGCACGGCCCGGGCCTGCGCGATGTCCGCCTGATTCCGGGGCACCCCCGCCTGCGCGTTCGCGAGGCTCGCGCGGGCGGCCTTCAACGCGGCCAGATTCGCCAGGTTGGCCTGCACCGCGTGATCCAGCTCCTGCTGGCTGATCGAGCCGCGCGCCGCCAGCGGGGTGTAGCGGCCGACGTCGAGCTCCGTGTTCTTCTGGTTCGCCTCGGCCCTGGCCACGTCCGCCTCGGCCTGCGCGACCTGGGCCACCGCCTGCTCGCGCTGCGCCTCCTGCTGCAAGAGCTGTGCCCTGGCCTGTTCGGCGGCAATCTGATACGGCCGGGGGTCGATCTCGAACAGGAGGTCGCCGGCTCGGACGCGCGTCCCTTCCTTGTAGGTCTGGCTCACGAGGTATCCGGAGACCCGGGCGCTGATCTGCGCGGTGACGTACCCCACCGTGGTGCCCACCCACTCGCCGTAGATCGGCACGTCCTTCTCGACCACCGCCTCGACCTGGACCGCGGGCGGTGGCGGTGGCCCGGCGGCGGTGGACGAGTCGCGACAACCGGCGGAGAGCGCCGCGATCGCGATGACGAGCAGGCCGAGAAGGGTATCTACCCGCATGGTGCCTCCTCATCCCCCGGGGCTGGCAACCATGCCGCCCAGCTCGACCTGAATAACTCTGACGTCTCTTACTCGGACCGGTCTGTCCGTCTGTCTAAAGAGGCACAAGAGGGTCATCGCGGACGCGACCGGTATCGTTTTCCGCAAGAATCTGTAAGCCGAAAGGTGTAGGCGATCGATCCCCTGGCCTTCCGGCTGCATCCTAATAGAAAGAGTCGAGGCCCCAGGTGCCCAGAGGCACGGAATGCACTAACCGCAGTAAGAAGGAAGGGAGGAGGAAAATGAGAAAGCTACTTGCCACGGTGTTGGGTGTCACGACGGTGGTCGCCCTCTCGGCCTCGGCCGGGATGGGGCAGACCTCCTGCCCCCCGGAGGTGGCGTCGGCGAAGGCGATGCTGACCCAGACCGCCAACAGCCAGGACGTGCAGGCGCCCCGCTCGCTGGCCGGCGCGCGGTCGCAGGAGCTACAGGCTCCTCGTAGCCAGGAGCTTCAAGCGCCTCGTAGCCAGGAGCTCCAGGCGCCTCGCAGCCAGGAGCTCCAGGCGCCCCGCGGCCAGGAGCTTCAGGCGCCTCGCGGCCAGGAGCTTCAGGCGCCTCGCGGCCAGGAGCTTCAGGCGCCTCGCGGCCAGGAGCTTCAGGCGCCTCGCGGCCAGGAGCTTCAGGCGCCTCGCGGCCAGGAGCTTCAGGCGCCTCGCGGCCAGGAGCTTCAGGCGCAGCCAGGAGCTCCAGGCGCCCCGCAGCCAGGAGCTCCAGGCGCCCCGCAGCCAGGAGCTCCAGGCGCCCCGCAGCCAGGAGCTCCAGGCGCCCCGCTCCGCCGAGCTCAAGAAGGCCTCGACTCTCGTGAGCGAGGCTGAGGCCGCGTGCAAGGCTGGGAACTCCTCGCTGGCGGCCGACAAGGCTAACGCGGCTATGGGGCTGCTGAAGAAGTAGGTGATGCGGACGAGGTAACACCGGCCCCGGGGCGACCCCCCGGGGCCGTTTCTTTTTGTCTGGCTGGCGATGATCATCGACTTCTCCTGCGGTACCGGTGGTTACGTGGTACTCAAGTGCATCGGACGGCAGGCGCTTCGGGCCCCCCGCATCTCGCCGCGACGTTCGCCCTGCGGCGAGCGTCAGAACGATGAAGGAGGACGGCGGTGAGTCAACACGAGGGACGGGGCTTCTTGGACGCAGCGGCCTCGGCCTTCCTGCGGCGGCGGCTACACCACCAGCGCCGGGGCCGGGGGACGTCTGCAGCTCGACTTCGATCACGCCGCCGATTGCTTCGCCCATCTCCCGTCGTGGCTGGCCGCCCATGCCAGCGAGGTCGCGGGCGCCCCCGCCCCGGACGAGCCGCCCCACGTGCCGCCCTTGTCCATCGTCATCATGATCGTCGGCTCGCGCGGCGACGTCCAGCCGTTCATCCCCATCGGCCGCCGGCTGGCGGAGCAGCACCACGTGCGCATCGCGACCCACCGCGAGTTCCGGTCCCTGGTCGAGCATGCCGGGCTCGAGTTCTATCCGCTCGGCGGCGATCCGCATGCGCTGATGGAGTACATCGTCAAGACCGGCGGCCGCATTGTCCCGACACGCCTCGACCAAATCGTCGAGGACGTGCCGAAGAAACGGGCGATGATCGCCGAGATCCTCGCGTCGACATGGCGCGCCTGTACCGAAGCGGATCCAGAGCGGCCCGACGCGCCCGCGTTCCGGGCCGACGTCATTCTCGCCAATCCACCCAGCTACGGCCACATCCATTGCGCGGAAGCGCTGCACGTCCCGCTGCACATGATCTTCACCATGCCGTGGAGTGCCACCGCCGCCGTCCCCCACCCGTTCGCCGGGATCGAACCCGGCCCGGATCACCCGGTGCAGAACTTTCTGTCCTACGGGGTGGTGGACCTGCTCGTCTGGGGCGGCATCGCCGACCTGGTGAACGCGTTCCGCGAGGAGACGTTGAAGCTGCCGCCCATCGCCCTCGCCGACGGCGCCGCGCTGCTCGATGACAACGAGGTGCCATATACCTACCTGTGGCCGCCCAGCCTCGTCCCCAAGCCGGCGGACTGGGGCCCGCACATCGACCTGGCGAATTTCACCTTCTACGACCAGGCGCGCACCTACGAGCCGCCGCGCGCGCTGCTCGACTTCCTCGCCGCCGGCGAGGCGCCGATCTACGTCGGGTTCGGCTCGGTCGTCGTCGAAGACCCCGCCGCCCTCCGCCGCATCATCTTCACCGCGCTCGACAAGGCGGGCGCGCGCGGCATCGTGTCGGATGGCTGGGCACACCTCGCGGGCGAGGCCCCGCCGCCGAATGTCTTCCTGATCGGCGACGCTCCGCACGACTGGTTGTTCGCGCGCTGCCGCGCGGTTTGCCATCACGGTGGCGCCGGGACCACCGCCGCGGGCCTGCGCGCGGGGCTGCCGACGGTCGTGGTGCCGTTCTTCGGCGACCAGTTCTTCTGGGGGCGCGTCATCGCCGACGCGGGGGCCGGTCCGGAGCCCATCCCCATCCACCGGCTCGACAGCGACATTCTCGCCGCGGCTTTCGAGATCTGCCGGAGCGCGCAGGTGCGTGAGCGCGCGGCTGCCCTTGGCACCGCGGTGCGAGAGACCGACGGCGTGGAGCTCGTCGTGCGATCGGTGTACCGTCATCTCCCCGTGCGCGCCATGTGCTGCGCGATTGATCCGGGCCATCTGGCCACCGTCTACTGCGACACGTGTGGCCAGCGCCTCTGCCCGGACTGCGCTCGTACGGTGCACTCCGGGCACGTTTTACACCCGTATGGCTATGTCGACTGGAGCGTCCGCCCCGGGCGCGGACTCACCGAGGAGCTGGGCGAGCTGATCGGCGACGCCGCCAGAGCCCTGCGGGCGGGGCTGGAGGAGATCATGCCGAAGATGGGACCCTGGCGCCACGGGGTGGTCTTCAACGACGGCCACGAGCCATCGAGCCCCGACACCGAAAGGCCGGTCCGCAAGCTCGAACGCTCGGACCGTGTCCCAGAAATTTCTCCCCCTACCGGTGCAAAGGATACCCCTTGAATGGCCACCGAAAGGGCCGGGCGGTGCGGTTCCAATGCCGGCTAAATTAGGCGATCCGATCGGCTCGCGCCGCGCAAGTCGCATCGCTGGCGCGGGCCCGCGCGTGCTGCCGAGGACGCTGACCGCGCGGTGCTCAGAAATTCCCGACTGCTCGGGCTCGACCCTTACTGCGACGGGGACCGCGGCGCCGCAGCACGTGCGTGACGGCGATCGCGACAATCGTCAGCGCGAGCAGCTCGACGAAGACAAGGCTCCAGCGCTGGGCGCGCTCCGCCCACGCTCCCGTCCAGAGGGCGGGCGCGAGGGCGGCGGCGAGGGACAGCGCGATCGCCATGAGGTAGGGCCGGGGGACGCCGAGGGCCCAGCTCGGGAACCACCAGACCTGGCCCTTTCGGAACCGCGCCATGCCGAAGTGGCGGTTGCACGCGAACCAGAGAACGTCCCAGGTCACGGTCAGGAAGAAGAACATCGCGAGCAGGTCCGCCTCGCGCTCCCAGTCGCGGCCGTAGAAGTGCGGCACGTGGAGAAAGAGGAGAATGACCGTCACCAAGGAGAGGTGGTATCCCGTCACCGGCTTCCCGAGCCAGCGGCGGACGCCGGGGCCGTCCCAGCGCCAGGTCGGCAGCTTCTCCGCCCACCCGTGGGGACCTTCAATCTGGATCTCCAGGTGCGCGAGGACGAACGCGATGAGGAAGAAGTACGCTCCGATCGCCAGGGTCATGACGCTGCTCCGTTCTGCCGTGAGGGCCCCTCTGTATATCGTTCCAGATGACTCTACCAACGGAGGGCGCGGACGGGAATGACTTTCGAAGCGGCCCTCCTGCTCCAATGTCGAGGGAGGTCCTCTGCGCGTCGTGTCGCCGGGGGGCGGGGCGTACCAAAGTCCGCCACGATCCGTTGGGATCGTGAGCGGAATTTCCATGGCTGATGATCGGCCCTCTTATTCATCGACATTGCGGAAAACAACCAAAAGTGATGTAGTTACGGCGACTTTCTAAGTTTGACTGAATTGGGACGCATTTTGATGGTGGAGGACGATCCAAACGACGTGGAACTGACCCTGACAGCTCTCGGGGAATATAACCTTGCCAACGAGGTTGTTGTCACTCGTGATGGCGAAGAGGCTCTGGATTATCTTTTTTGCCGGGGAAACTTCTCGACGCGAACCAGCGACAACCCCGCGGTCCTGCTGCTCGATCTGAAGTTGCCCAAAGTCGATGGATTGGAGGTGCTGCAGCAGATCAAGGCTGATGAGAAACTGAGAATGATTCCGGTGGTGGTGCTCACCTCTTCCCATGAGGAGAGAGACATGGTCGCGAGCTACCGACTAGGCGTGAACGCCTATGTGGTAAAGCCAGTTGATTTCCACGAGTTTGTCAATGCCATCAAGGAACTGGGGATTTTCTGGGCTGTCATCAATGAGCCGCCACCCGGAAGCGTAAAAAAGAAGCATCTCAACTAATTAGAATCGGTCAAGAACCGAGATGGAGGCAGCGATGAAATCTCCGTTGCGTGTCCTTCATCTGGAGGATAACCCAAACGACGCAGAACTCATTCAGGCAGCCCTTCAGAGCGAAGGGATTGTTTCTCATGTAGTACGTGTTGAAACTCGGGCCGATTTCCTCGCCTCACTCGAGCAGGGCGGCTTTGACATCATCCTTGCAGATTACACTCTTCCCTCCTTCGATGGTCTTTCAGCATTGAGCATCGCCATGGAAAAATGTCCGGACGTACCGTTCATCTTTGTGTCAGGAACGCTGGGTGAGGAAGTGGCGATTGAAGCGCTCAAGATCGGGGCAACGGATTATCTCTTGAAAGAGCGCCTCTCGAGCATTGGGCCGTCGGTGCACCGAGCACTGCGTGAAGCGAGGGAGAGAGACGAGCGCAGGCGAGCCGAGGCGTTGCTGGCAGGAGAGAAACGGCTCCTCGAGATGATCGCCAAAGGCAATCCCCTCTCGATGATCCTCGACGCCTTGTGCCGACTTGTCGAAGAGCTGTCCAAGGGTTCTCTGTCCTCGATTCTGTTGTTGGATCCGGATGGCACTCGCCTTTGGCACGGCGCAGCGCCGAGCCTTCCCAAGAGCTATATCGACGCGATCGACGGTAGCGCTATCGGTCCCGCCGCGGGATCGTGCGGAACGGCCGCTTTTCGCAAAGAACGGGTCATTGTCTCCGATATCGCCCAGGATCCCCTGTGGGCCGACTATCGAGATCTGGCCTTACCACACGGGCTCCGAGCGTGTTGGTCGACGCCGGTACTCGCCTCGGATGGCCGGGTACTGGGAACCTTCGCGATATACTCCCGCGAACCGAGCAGTCCTACGCCACCGCAGCAAAGTATCATCGAACAGATCACCGATCTTGCGAGCATCGCGATCGAGCGCAAGCGGGCAGAGGAGGAGCACCAGGCCCATCTCTGGTTCCTTGAGAGCATGGATCGGGTGAACCGCGCCATCCAGGGAACGAACGACCTCGAGCAGATGATGAGCGATGTGCTCGACGCCGTGCTGTCGGTCTTCGAGTGCGATCGATCGTGGCTGACCTATCCCTGCGATCCGGAGGCCGTCTCGAACGGGGTGAGGATGCAGCGTACTCGCCCGGAATTTCCCGGCCTCTTCGCCGTCGGCGCCGACGTGCCGGTGGACGCGGAGACCGCCGACCTGCTCCGAACCGTGAGGGCGTCGAGCGGCCCCGTGGTACTCGGGCCGAGATCGCAGTATCCCCTGCCGGCCAAGATGGCGAAGAAACTGGGCATCCAGTCCAGGATCGTCATGGCCCTCTACCCGAAGGGCGCTCAACCGTACATGTTCGGTCTCAGCCAGTGCTCGTACGCGCGAGCCTGGACACCGCAGGAAGAGCGGCTCTTCCAGGAGATCGGCCGACGGCTGGAGGACGCTCTGACCACCTTATTGATGTTTCGCAACCTGGGCGAAAGCGAGCGCAGACTGGAAGAGGCCCAGCGCATCTCGCACGTCGGCTACTGGGAGCGCGATCTCGCTACCAACCGCTACACCTGGTCGGACGAAGCCTACCGGATCTTTGGGCTGCGGCCTCAGGAACGCATCCTGACCTTTGACGACGTCCAGGAGTTGCTCCACCCCGGAGACCGTGAGATGCGGGCGGCAGCCGTGGCGGAGGCGCTTCGGGGTGGCCGGCGGTACGACGTGGAATATCGCGTCGTCCGGCCCGACGGCGACGTGCGCTTCGTGCGGAGTGAGGGCGATGTCGTCAGGGACGAGGCGGGCCGGCTCCTTCGCGTGTTCGGCACCATGCAAGACATCACCGAGCGCAAGCGGGGCGAGCATCGCCGCATGGCGCAACACACGGTCACCCAGATCCTCGCGGAGGCTGCGACGCTCGAAGAAGCAACTGCGAACATACTTCGGGCCGCGTGTGAATCCCTGGTATGGGACCTGGGCGCCCTGTGGCGCACCGACCGGGAGGAGGGGGTGCTGCGCTGCGTGGAGGTGTGGCACACGGAATCCGTCGAGGTCCCGGAATTCGAGGCGGCCATCCGCGAAAGCACGTTCAGGCCCGGGATCGGCCTGCCGGGCCGAGTCTGGTCCAGCCGTGAGCCCGCATTCATTGCCGATGTCGTCCACGATGCCAATTTCCCGCGCGCGCCAATCGCCGCGCGCGAAATGTTGCACGCCGCGTTTGGCGTTCCCATCCTGCTCGGCGGCGAAGTGTTGGGGGTCATGGAGTTCTTCAGCCACGAGATACGGCAGCCCGACCGTGACCTGCTCGACATGATGGCCACCATCGGCAGCCAGATAGGCCAGTTCATCGAGCGCAAGCGGGCGGAGGATGCGTTGCACCATGCACAGGCTGAGTTGGCCCATGTGACGCGAGTGGCAACGCTGGGAGAGCTCACCGCGTCGATTGCCCATGAAATCAGCCAGCCGCTCGCCGCGGTGGTCAGCGACGCCAATGCTTGCTTGCACTGGCTCGCGGCTCAGAACCTGGAGGAAGCGCGGCAGTGCGCCGAGTTCGTCATCGCAGACGGCCATCGGGCCGGCGACATCATCAGCCGGATTCGCGCCCTCGTAAAGAAAGCTCCATCGCGGAAAGACTGGGTCGACGTCAACGCAACCATCCTTGAAGTCATAGCCCTGGCGCGCAGCGAAGTGACCAGCCACGGCGTGTCACTACAGACGCGGCTCGGAGATGACGTGCCCCTCATTCTGGGCGATCGAATTCAACTACAGCAAGTGATTCTCAATCTGATTATCAACGCCATCGAAGCGATGACTGGAATCAGCGATGCTCCGCGAGAGTTGCTAGTCGGATCCGCCAAAGATGCTTCGCCGCGCGTGCTGGTCGCAGTGCGAGATTCTGGCCCTGGGCTAAATCCGGGTAGTCTCGACCGCCTCTTCCACGCCTTCTATACAACCAAGCCTCAAGGTATGGGCATGGGGCTGGCGATAAGCCGCTCGATTGTCGAGGCCCACGGGGGGCGGCTCTGGGCAACGGCGAATGTGCCGCACGGTGCTGTCTTTCAGTTCACGCTGCCGATTGAAGGCGAACCCGTGGCATGACCGAAGCAGACCTCGACGCGAGCCTCGAGCGGATTCGCTATCTCCAGAGTCAGGTAGCCCATCTGCGCCAAGTGGAGACGAATCCGGCAAGCTGCCACCTGTCGGCTGGCGCCCGAACGTACTCGGAGGTACAGGGATGAGCGGCTCCTCCGAGACCGAATTCAGTGGCAAGCGTGCGCTCGTAACCGGCGGAACCAAAGGCATGGGCGAAGCCATCGTCCAACGCCTCAGAAGTTCGGGAGCATCGGTAGTCACCACGGCTCGGTCCGCCCCCCCTGACCTCCCTCGGCCGGACCTGTTCGTGGGAGCCGACATCAGTACGGCCGAAGGCACGGAGAAGGTCATCAGCTACGTTCTGGATCGCCTGGGCGGCGTCGACATTCTGATCAACAATGTCGGAGGGTCCTCGGCCCCGGGCGGCGGCTTCGCCGCACTCACCGACGAGGATTGGCAAGCCGCGTTGAACCAAAACCTGTTTGCTGCCGTTCGTCTCGATCGTGGGCTGCTTCCATCGATGTTGAAGCAAGGATCTGGCGTCATCATCCACATCTCATCAATCCAACGGCGCCTCCCGCTGTTTGAGGCAACTCTCGCCTATGCCGCCGCCAAGGCGGCGCTCAGCAACTACAGCAAGGGCCTGTCGAACGAGGTCGGACCAAAGGGCATCCGAGTCGTCAGCGTTGCGCCGGGCTTCATACAAACCACTGCGGCAACTGCACTGATCGACCGGCTCGCGGCAAGCTCAGGCACCGACGCGAATGCGGCGCGGGAACAATTGATGAAGTCACTTGGAGGGATCCCGCTTGGCCGCCCGGGCCGGCCCGCGGAGGTGGCCGAGTTGGTCGCCTTCCTCGCCTCGGATCGCGCCGCATCGATTACCGGCAGCGAGTATGTGATCGACGGGGGCACCATCCCGACGATCTGACATGCTAGTGGCCGATGTTCCAGGGCGCCATTCGCCTCAGGAGTCCGTCCCTCACGATCAGCGTGTGAAACAACACGGCCCCAAAGTGACCCATGAAGGTCAGGAAAAAGAGGTATGCGAGGATGGTGTGCGCCTTCCGCAGCACCGCATACAGCGTGGCACTGTGCGGAAGAATAAAGGGCAGGTGCAGGGAGCCGTGAAGGACGATCGGATAGCGCTCGGCCGATAGCATGCCCCAGCCGACCAGCGGGAGAACGAACATCAAGCCGTACATCGCGAGCTCCGACGCGGTTGCCGCCCGACGCTCCGCGCGCGACATCGAAGCCGGAAACGGCGGCGGCGGATTCAGAAGCCGGTTCACGAAGCGAACGACGACCAGGATCAGGATCGCGATACCCAGCGGACGATGAATCGACACGAGCACGTGGTAGTTGCCCAGCGAGACGACCATGGCCACGCCGATGCAAAGCATGGTCAGGACCATCACCGCCATCGTCCAGTGCAGCACCCGCGAGAAGGCGGCGAATTGGCGCGGCGGGGTTGACATGTCAGTTCCCTCGACGGACGTCGGCCGGCGTGATCGCGCTCGGCTGCTTGGCCTGGCCTTCACGCCGGGTAAACGACTGCGAGTACACCGCCGAACGAGCATTCAGCAAGGGATCATCCGACGGCGCGATGCCCGCGGGCAGCACCAGGGGGTCGAAGTTGATGTCCGTCGCGGCACTGGTTTCCTCACTCTCCACTCGATCGAGCGTCAGGGTTCCCACATCCACCCGTTCCCGTCCCGCTGGCCAGGCGATGGTGGAGTCGTGAGTGGGATCGCTCGGTTGCCCGATGATGAGGATGAGGTGCCATCGCAACGGCTGGCGCTGGATCTGTGCGATCAGGGCATCGAACAGATAGTTCTTGTCCCGGGGTCCCGAACCGGCGCTTACCGCCTCGAACGGTTGCATCGGCGTCATGACCCAGCGGACCGGGATGGAATCGCCCGCCGAGTTGATGAAGCGAAACGCATTCAGCGCATGGAACGTAGTGTTGTCGAACCCCGACGAGACCGGCTGGCCCTTGATGACGGTCATCGCCCGCCCCGTTTCGGGGTGGCGTTCGAGAAAGGCCTTCATGCCGGCGGGGTCAGGCTTGCCCGTCCTGGGGTCGGGCTTGGACGCGACGAGCTGCTCGTAGAACGCCGCGGGGGTCCTGAACGGAAACACCGGCAGGTTGATCATCGCGGTCCGCCACACTTCGCCATCCGGCAGACTGAACTGAAGCCCCAGGCCGCGCACCTCATCGGGAGCATCCGCCACGTAGGGCTGGCCGCCCGACAAGGAGAAGCGACCGATCACGGGCACGCGCCCGGGTCGAAAGACCACCGCCTCCGAGAAACGCACGCCATTCCCGTTGCTTTCGAAGACCCCGGACACGCCCACGCCTTTGGCATGATTGCGGCGGAAGCCGGCGTGGACGCCATTGACGTGCTCGAAAGCGTCGGTGAACCGCGCGGGCGTCAGCGCATTCGGAGTCAACCACCCGCCGACATAGGCGAACGCTCCGGCGACCGCCGCAAGGGCGACGCCGATCAGTGCGAATCGTGCCAGCGTGCTGGCGATGCCGAGGCGCGGCCGCTCGGATCCTCCTGGCGCTTCACGGTAGGTCGACATCTTCAGCTCCAGTCAGATCGAGCAGCATCGCGACGTACTTACCGTGTCACCGATCACCAAGCCGCGCATGACGATCCTCCTCACCGGGGGTCTTCTCCACACCCGCTCGCGTGTCCCCCCGTCTTCCGATGCGATCGTCCCCGCGCCGCGCGGCGTCGCTGAAGTTCTCCGCAAGAATGTGCAAGACATCCTGCGCCGGGCGGAAGCAGATCGCCTCCCGCACTCGCCCCCCGAAGCCTTCGAGCGCCGTACCCCCGCTGTCGCAGCCGCATTGCTCATATCGAATAGAGGCTCATGGCTTGTCTTGCTCGAAGCCTGCGAACAGCACGACCACGGAGCGCGGCTCCGTCCTATAGGTCCGGCCGGGAACCGACGGAGCCCGCTCCCACTCGACGATATCGTTCGGAGATTCGAGGAAGGTGTCGATCCATCGGCGCCATGGATGTCGACCGCCATTGGAGACCGACGGGAGCTCGAACTCGAGCGGTTCCCAATACGCGTTGAGGATCACGTGGACGAAGAGTCGTTCCGTCGTGAGTCTCGCCGTCAGCGCGACGCTATGCGAACTCGGGCGCCAGTCGGGTTCGTGGAGTCTCACGCCGTGCCAGGCGATGTCGGCCTGGCGGATCAACTGGCTCAATGCCACCCGCGGCGATCCGGGTTCCACATCTCGCAACACCCGGCGAGCATTGAGCAAGGTCACGAACCGGTGCACGTCGGCCCACTTCGCCCGCAGCGTCCAGTCCAACCAGCTGGTCTCGTTGTCCTGACAATAGGCGTTGTTGTTGCCGCCCTGGGTGCGTCGCACCTCGTCGCCCATGAGCATCATGGGCATCCCGGCCGACAACATCGTCACGGTGAAGAAGTTCTTCACCTGGCGCGTTCGCAGCTTCTCGATCGCGGGGTCCTCCGTCGGGCCTTCCACTCCGCAGTTCCAGCTTCGATTGTCGTCCGTACCGTCGCGGTTGCCCTCGCCGTTCGCCTCGTTGTGTTTGCCGTCGTAGGACACGAGGTCGTTGAGGGTGAAGCCGTCATGGCACGTCACGAAGTTCACGCTTTCCTCGGGCTCGCGCTGCTTGTCGCCATAGAGCGACGGGCTGCCGATCAGGCGGTCGGCAAAGCGCTCGATCGAGCCTTCCTCGCCGCGGAAGAAGCTGCGGACATCGTCGCGGAACCGTCCGTTCCACTCCTGCCAGGTATCCCCGATGAAGGAGCCTACCTGGTACAAGCCGGCTGCGTCCCAGGCCTCCGCGATGAGTTTCGTCCCTGCCAGCGTGGGGTCCGACTCGATGTCCCACAGCACCGGTGGGTTCGGCATCACCTGGCCCGACGGGTCGCGCGCCAGGATCGACGCGAGGTCGAACCGGAACCCGTCGACGTGCATGGTCTCCACCCAGTATCGGAGGCTGTCCACGATCAGGCGACGAACGATCGGATGATTGGCGTTGATCGTGTTGCCGGTGCCGCTGTAGTCGGCGTAACGCGAGCGATCCTCTGCCAGCATGTAGTAGGTGGTGTTGTCCAGTCCGCGAAAGCTCAGCGTGGGTCCGTGGTCGTCGCCCTCCGCGGTGTGGTTGAACACGACGTCGAGAATGACCTCGAGCCCCGCTCGGTGCAGCGCCTTGACCATGTCGCGAAACTCGTCCGCCGGACCGAGTGGGTCCTGACGGAAGCTGTACGCTCGATGCGGCGTGAAGAACGAGACCGGCGCGTAGCCCCAGTAGTTCACCTTGCCGGGCGGGCTGGCCTGCGCGTCGAATTGGAAGACCGGCATCAGCTCGACGGCGGTGATGCCGAGATCCTGGAGGTACGGGATCTTCTCGATCAGCCCGGCGAACGTGCCGCGCCTGCTCTCCGCGACGCCCGAGCTCGGGTGCCGTGTGAAGCCGCGGACGTGCATCTCGTACACGATGGTGCGGGAGGACGGCCGTCGCAGGGGGGTGTCGCCTTCCCAGTCGTACCGGGACGGATCCACCACAACGCTCTTCATCGCGGTCCCGCAGTTGTCGCCCGGCCGCCCCGCCGCGGCGCGGCTGTAGCTCCTCGGCACCACCACACTACGGCCATAAGGGTCCAGAAGGACCTTGCCGCCGTCGAACCGAAGGCCCTTCGCGGGCTCCGACGGTCCCTCGACGCGGTAGCCGTAGATCTGTCCCGCCTTCAATCCGGGGACGAGCACGTGCCAGTAGTGGTAGGTGCGGTGAGTGGTCGGGTCGATGCGGATCACGCGCGCGGGCCGATCGTCGTCAACGTGGTCGAACAGAAGGAGTTCGACCGCCGCCGCGTGTCTCGAGAACAGGCTGAAGTTCACCCCTTCAGGTGAGGGCGTCGCTCCTAGCGGGGAGCTTCTTCCCTCCGGCAGCTCGGCCATCACGCCATCCCGCCGGGTCCGTCCTTTCCCGCCCGATCGCGCCGACACGTGCTCAGCGTTTCCTTGGCGGCCGCCTCTACCCGATCGGGCTCGAACCCGAACCGCTTCTGAAGCTCCTTCAGCGGCGCGGAGGCGCCGAACGTCCTCATGCCGATGACGACGCCCGACGCGCCGATGTACCGCTCCCATCCGAAGGTCGAGGCCTGCTCCACCGCCACCCGCGCCTTCACGCTGGGCGGCAGGACGCGGTCGCGGTATTCCTGCGTCTGGTCGTCGAAGATCTCCCACGACGGCATCGAGACCACGCGGGAGCGGACGCCCTGGGCAATCAGCTTGTCGTGGGCCAGGACGGCAAGACTCAGCTCGCTGCCCGAGGCGATGAGTATCACCTCGGGATTCCCGTCCGGGGAGTCCGCGAGTACGTAGGCGCCACGCGCAACCCCCGTGGCGGGGGCGTACGAAAGTCGATCCAGGGTCGGCAACGGCTGCCGTGACAGCACGAGCACGGCCGGCCGGTGGCGTAGCTGCATCACGTAGCGGTACGCCTCCACGACCTCGTTGGCGTCCCCGGGCCGCAGCGTGACGAGCCCGGGGATGGCGCGCAGCGACGCCAGGTGCTCCACCGGCTGGTGGGTCGGGCCGTCCTCGCCATCGCCCATGGCGTCGTGCGTGAACACGACGATGGTCGGAAGCTCCATCAGTGCCGAGAGCCGGATGGCCGGCCGCGCGTAGTCGCTGAAGATGAAGAACGTGGCGCCGAAAGCCCGCACCTTCGACAGCGAGAGGCCGTTGACGATGGCCGCCATCGCGTGCTCGCGGATGCCGAAATGCAGGTTCTTGCCGCCGGGGTTCCCGGCCTGGAAGCTTCCCGCGCCCTCGTACGTCAGGGTGGTCTTGTTCGACGGCCCGAGATCCGCGGAGCCCCCGAGGAACCACGGGATACTCTGAGCGAGCACGTTGAGCACTTTGCCTGAGGCGTCTCGGCCGGCGATGCCCTTGGCATCGGCCGGGAAGACCGGGAGATTGCGATCCCACCCGGCCGGCAAGTCTCGCCGCTGCATCTGGTCGATCTCGCTCGCAAGCTCGGGATACGCGGCCCGGTACGACGCGAAGAGCTCCGTCCACCTGCTGCGAGCGGCCGCGCCGCGCGCACCGACCCCGGCGGCGAAGTGCTCGCGGACTCCGTCGGGGACCAGGAACTGTGCGCCCTCCGGCCAGCCGTAGCTGCGCTTGGTGAGGCGGACCTCCTCGTCACCGAGCGGCTCGCCGTGGGCCGCGGCGGTGTCCTGCTTGTGCGGAGAGCCATAACCGATGTGGCTGTCCAGGATGATGAACGTGGGGCGGCCCTTCGTGGTGCGGAAGACCGAGAGCGCGTGCTCGATGCGATCGAGGTCGTTGGCGTCACCCACGCGCAGGACGTTCCACCCGTAGGCCAGGAACCGGGCGGCGACGTCCTCCGTGAAGGCGAGGCTCGTCTGCCCTTCGATCGTGATGTGGTTGTTGTCATAGACCCAGCAGAGGTTGTCCAGACCCAGGTGACCGGCCAGGGAAGCTGCTTCCGACGCGACACCCTCCATCAGGCAACCGTCTCCGCACACGACGTAGATGTCGTAGTCGAAGATCGGGAAGCTCGGTCGGTTGTAACGGTCGGCGAGCCACTTCTGAGCGATGGCCATCCCCACGCTGGTGGCGACCCCCTGCCCGAGCGGGCCCGTGGTGGTCTCGACACCCGACACCCAGTGATATTCGGGGTGCCCGGGGGCCTTGCTCCCGAGCTGGCGAAAGCGGCGGATGTCCTCCAGGGATACCGAGGGCTGCCCCAACCGCTCGTAGTCGGCATTCACCGCCCGTGTCCCCGTGAGATGCAACACGGACCAGAGCAGCATGGAGGCGTGACCGTTGGAGAGCACGAACCGATCACGATTGGGCCAGATGGGGTCCACCGGATCGAAGCGCATCACGCGGTTCCAGATCGTGTAGACGAGCGGCGCGAGCGCCATCGGGGTGCCGGGATGCCCCGACTTGGCTTGCTGGACCGCGTCGATCGAGAGAGTGCGGATGGTGTCGACCGACAACTGGTCGAGCTTTGCGTCTGTCATCGCTGCGTCCTCGTCGGTTGGAGCTCCAGGCAGGCCACCTTGCTCAGACGGCGGAGATGTCGCGGGGCGTGACTGAACTCGGCGGCCAGGAACGTCTGCACGAGATCCCAGGCCACGCCTGGTCCCACCGTGCGGCCGCCGATGCAGATGATGTTCATGTGATCGTCCTCGACGCCCTGCCCGGCGGAAAAGTGGTCATGGATCAATGCGGCACGAATACCCGGCACCTTGTTGGCGCAGATCGAGGCGCCCACGCCGCTGCCGCAGACGGCCACCCCGCGCTCGACCGTCCCCGCCGCCACGGCCCGGGCGAGCGGGATGACGAAGTCCGGAAAGTCGTCATCCGCCGCCACCTCGTGGTCGGCCAGCTTCGATCCTCATGGCGACTTCACCGTCGGGTTCTGCCAGCCGCCGGGGGGCGCAACGCTCGAGTCGACCTCTTTTGGTCCCCAGGTACCCGGCTCATACTCGTAGACCGGCGTGCCGCCCTTCAGCACGGGATCGACGATTCGCCACGCCTCTTCGACGTAGTCCTCCCGGGCGAACAGGGTGGCGTCTCCCTGCATGGCGTCTCCCAGTACTCGCTCATACGCATCCATCTCCTCCGCGCGGGGGAGGCGGGTCCCCAGCATCTCCGCGGTCTGGCTGCGCGTCTCCTGTCCCGGCGCGATGACATTCGCGCCGATCGCGATCGTGACGTCGGGACTGATCCGCAGCCGGCAGTAATTCGGCTCGAGGTCGAAGCCTTGAAACATCGTGGGCGGCCGGCGGAGTCGGACGACGACCTCCGCGCACGTCACCGGCAGGCCCTTTCCGGCTCGGATGTAGAAGGGTACGCCCTGCCAGCGCCAGGAATCGATCTCGAGTCGCAAGGCAGCAAAGGTCTCCACCGTGGAGTCCGGCGCCACCCCGGCTTCCTTCCGGTAGCCGCGCAACTGCCCGCGGACGAGGTTCCTCGCGGCGAGCGGCGGGATCGCCTTGAGGACCTTCACCTTCTCGTCCCGGATGGATTCGCTGTCGGTTCTGACCGGCGGCTCCATCGCCAGGTTCGTCAAGACCTGGAACAGGTGATTCTGGACCACGTCGCGGATGGTGCCGGTCTCGTCGTAGAAGGCACCGCGGCCCTGGACCCCGAAGTCTTCCGCCATGGTAATCTGCACGCTCTCGACGTGGTTGCGGTTCCAGAACGGCTCGAGAAACGCGTTCGCGAAGCGGAAGAAGAGCATGTGGTGCACGGGCCGCTTTCCGAGGTAATGGTCGATCCGGAAGATCGACGTCTCGTCGAAGGCTCCGAGCAGGATCCGGTTCAGCTCCTGCGCCGAGGAGAGGTCGCGGCCGAAGGGTTTCTCGACGATGACGCGGGCGCCGTTGGTGCAGCCCGCCTTGCCGAGCTGCTCCACGACCAATTCGAACAGCACCGGCGGGATGGCCAGGTAGTGCGCCGGCCGCTGGGCGGAGCCAAGCTCCTTGCGGATCGCCTGGAAGGTCGCCGGGTCCTTGTAGTCGCCATCCACGTAGCGCAGCAGGCCGCACAGCTTCTCGAACGCCGCGGGATCGAGCCCCCCGTGCTTCTCCAGGCCGTCCTTGGCCCGGGCCCTGAGCTGGTCGAGGTTCCAGCCGGCCTTGGCCACGCCGATCACCGGTACGGTCAGATGGCCGCGCTTCAGCATCGCCTGCAGCGACGGGAAGATCTTCTTGTGGGCCAGGTCGCCGGTGGCGCCAAAAAACACCAGGGCGTCGGTATGCGCGGCGCTCATCGGCCGGCCGGCTTCTCGAGGTGACCGCCGAACTCGTAGCGCATGGCCGAGAGCAGCTTGTCGGGGAAGTCCGCTTCGCCGCGCGAGCTGAAGCGCTCGTACAGGGCCGAGGAGAGAACGTGAGCCGGCACGCCCTCGTCGATGGCCGCCTTGATCGTCCACCGCCCCTCGCCGGAGTCGGACACGCGACCCTCGAAGCCCTTGAGCTTCGGGTCCTGGATGAGCGCGGAGGCCGACAGGTCGAGCAGCCAGGAGGCAATGACGCTGCCCCGCCGCCACACCTCGGCGATGTCGGGCAGGTCGAGGTCGTACTGGTAGTGCTCGGGATCGCGCAGCGGCGTCGTCTCGGCGTCGAGCGCATGCTCCCGCTTGCCGACATTGGCGGAACGCAGGATGCCCAGCCCCTCGGCGTAGGCGGCCATGATCCCGTACTCGATCCCGTTGTGGACCATCTTGACGAAGTGGCCCGCGCCGTTCGGCCCGCAGTGGAGATACCCCTGCTCGGACGTGCCGTCGACCTTCTCGCGTCCCGGCGTTCGGGCGATGTCGCCGGCGCCGGGCGCCAGCCTCGCGAAGATCGGATCGAGGCGCTTGACCACCTCCGGCTCGCCTCCGATCATCATGCAGTACCCGCGCTCCAGCCCCCAGACGCCGCCGCTGGTCCCCACGTCGACGTAGTGGATCCCCTTCGGGGCCAGCTCTTTCGCGCGCCGGATGTCATCGATGTAGTAGGAGTTGCCACCGTCGATGACGATGTCGCCCTTCTCGAGCAGCGGAAGGAGGTCGGCGATGGACTTGTCGACCACCGCCGCCGGCACCATCAGCCACACTGCCCTCGGCTTCTCCACCTTCTTCACGAAGTCCGCGAGCGAGGAGGCGCCCACCGCCTTCTCCTGGGTCAGCTCCTGCACCGCCTTCGCCGACATGTCGAAGACCACGCACTGATGGCCACCCTGGAGAAGCCGCCGCACCATGTTGGCGCCCATGCGGCCAAGTCCGATCATTCCGAGCTGCATCGCTGACTCCTTTGAAGAGCCGATTGCTCGGCCGGTTCGGTTTCGTCCTCTATGTGGTTCACGGCCATCCGCAATCGCTTCATCGCGGTGGCCACCCCATCGCGGTCGCCGAAGATTGCCGAGCCGGCCACCAGCACGGTGGCGCCGGCTCGAACGACCAGCGGCGCGGTCGTCACATCGATGCCTCCATCCACTTCCACCGCGCATCCCGGCTTGAGCCGTTCGATCAGTTCACACACCTGGCCGATCTTCGGCAGGGTCGTCCGGACGAATT
>WNFC01009753.1_pt1 | contig 20809 bp, 11 predicted proteins | sample 5400541 | NCBI WGS metagenome assembly WNFC01 (sample SAMN13153342, study PRJNA577476) | soil metagenome | isolation source: 120 cm saprolite under Douglas fir tree site 2 hole 2 replicate 1 | place: USA:California | collected 2015-04-18
CATGCCGGAGCGGGCGCGACCGTCGGCACTATATGCGACGTCGGCTCGAAGGCCGGCTTCTTCAAACCGTCCATCCCCGCGATTGAGAAAGAGGAAATTCCCCACGGTGTCGTTGGCTACGAACAGATCCATTCGCCCGTCGTTGTTCACGTCGGTGGCGACCGCTCCCCACGCTTTTCCCAGAGATGCGGCGATCCCCGACTCTTTGCTCACGTCGGTGAAGGTTCCATCACCATTGTTGTGGAACAGCCAGCTGGGCATCGAGCGGAAGATGCGCGGAATGCAGTAGTGGCGTTTACCGTCCGCACTGACACCACAGCCGTGCTCTTTGTCGAAGCCGGCGAACTGGCCGACAAACAAATCGAGCCGGCCGTCATTATCGTAATCGAACCACACGGCAGTAGACGCCCATCCCTGAACGCCGACCCCGGCCTTCTCGGTGACGTCGCTAAATGTCCCATTGCGATTGTTGCGATAAAGAATGCTTCGGCCATATTGCGTCACGTAGAGATCCGGGAACCCGTCATTGTCATAATCACCGACCGCGATTCCCATCCCGAACCCGCCCGCACCGACCCCTGCTTTCTCTGTGACATCGGTGAAGGTGCCATCCCGGTTGTTTCGGTATAGAGCATTGCGCAAGGGCTGTGTGGGTGTGAAGAAGTCTGATTTGCCGCTGTTCACCAGGTAAATGTCGAGCCAGCCATCATTGTCGTAGTCGAGGAATGCGCACCCCGGGCCGGTGGCTTCCGGGAGATACTTCTGAGGAGAGCTGGCGGCATTGTGTGTCCAGTGAATCCCGCTGACAGCGGGCGAAATTTCCTCGAACACAGGAACAGCCTGAGGAGCCTGCCCCAGAGCTCCACGCGAGAGCGCGTACAACCCTGCGCTTCCAGCGAGTCCCCGAAGAAATCGGCGCCGGGAGAATGGAGATAGATATGGAGGCCCTGAGTGCAACAGCATCAGAGTCCTTTTCTACCACAGCCTCCGAGACTATTAAGGAGTTTCCCCTGGGAGGCCTGAGGGCGTCATCGAAGTGCCCGGAGCGTGCTACTATCCCAGTCAAATATTGAGAAAAAGGTCATCGCCGTGCCAATGCCCAAAATTGGCAGCTTTGCTCTCATCCAGTTTGCGATTTCTTTTGCCGTCGCTCTGCAGTTGGGGTCCTCGGTCGTAACTGCCCAAACGCCTTCAAATTCGGCGAGTTTTGAAACGCTCGCGGCCAATGCCTTGTCCGCCCGGGAAGCGGGCCGAATTGACGAGGCGATTCGCAACTATCGCGCCGCTGTCGAACTCCGTCCGGCATGGGATGAAGGTTGGTGGTATCTCGGGACGCTCCTTTATGACACGGATCATTTTGAGGAAGCCATTCCGGCGCTCCGTCGCGTGGTCGAACTGGCTCCCAAGGCTGGTCCCGCGTGGGCGTTTCTCGGACTGTGTGAATTCGAAGCGGGCGACTATCCGAAAGCCTTAGTTGACCTGCAGAACGCCAAAGAGATCGGATTCTCAGAGAATCCGGACATTGAGAAAGTGACGCTCTATCATCTCGGGCTATTGCTCAATCTGCATGGCGAGTTTGAACGTGCAACCGAGCTGCTGGTCAGTGCGTTTGGACCGAGCCACTTCACCGAGCAGATCAAGGCGGTCCTTGGACTGGCACTGTTACGGGCTCCAATTTTGCCCGCGCAGATTGATCCCTCGAAAGATGCGCTGATCCATGCGGCGGGTGAAACTGCAGTGTTGCTCGCGAACCACGAGATAGATGCGGCGTCGCGGGGATTTGAGCAAGTGCTCCGGGACTATTCCGGCACACCTTACCTGCATTATCAGTACGGCATGGCACTGCTGGGAGCTTCCCAGTTTCAACAGGCGGAACTGCAGTTGCGAGCGGAAACCCGCACTACGCCGCAGAGTCCGTTGCCGTGGATAGCTCTGGCATCACTGAGCGAGAAACGAAATGATCCCGGAGAAGCGCTGACTGCCGCTCGGCAAGCTGTTCAGATTGCGCCTCGCTCGGCGGCCGCGTATCAAGCGTTAGCGCAGGCTTTGCAGGGGCAGAACAAACAGGATGAAGCGGCCGCGGCTGTACGGCAAGCTCAAGAGCTGTGGAAGCAGCCGGTTGAAGCGGATGTAACCCAGGCTAGCCGGTACGCGCTCAACCGCAGCGCGGCCATTGCGAGGGCTTCGGAGAGCGAGGGTACGGCAGCGGGAACGCCAACGGCCTCGCCTGCGGCAAGCTTCGACGACGCGACGCGGCTTGCCGATTCGGCGCGGCGAGGAGGCCGTCTGGACGAGGCCGCCGTGTCGTATCGGAATGGTCTGAAACTTCACTCGAACTGGCAGGAGGGTTGGCGGCAGCTGGGTACGATCGAGTACATGCAGGGTCACTATCCTGAGGCTATTGCTGCGCTACAGCAGTCGGTTGCGCTCGAAGCAAAGCAGGCGGATACCTGGACTTTGCTCGGTCTGAGTGAGTTCGAGATCAAAGACTACAAGAATTCGCTCGTTCACCTGGAACGTGGCCGAGTTCTGGGATTCAGCGGGAACGCCGCCGCGGTGAGGGTTGCCCGGTACCATCTCGCGCTACTGCTGAATTTCAACGGAGACTTCGACCGGGCGATTGATTTGCTGATCCCCGAGATCGGTGCGGGCGCACTGTCGGAGGAGATTCAGTTCGCGATGGGAATCTCGTTGCTAAGAATCCCCGCTCTTCCCGAACAAGTGGAGCAAGCACAACGCGAACTCGTGCGCCAGGCAGGCGAGACCGCGGAGCTTCTCTCCGAAAGCCGATATGACAAAGCCTTCCCCATTTTCGAGAAGATGCTAAGCGAGCACCCGGGGACGCCCTTCCTTCATTATGCATACGGAGATGCTCTGGCTGCGACCTCAATGTACGACGAAGCGCAGATTCAGTTGCGGGAAGAAACCAGGCTGAATCCGGCGAACAGCCTCCCTTACCTGCGGCTGGCTTCGATCGCGCTGTTGCTGCACCAGTCCGCCAGCGCATTAGCAGATTCGAAGCAGGCGGTTGCGATCGCGCCTGCGTCCTCCGAAGCCCATTATTTGCTGGGACGGAGTTTTCTCGAAGAGGCAGATATTCCGGCGGCAATCCGCGAACTTGAGACGGCCCGCCGATTCGCCCCGAACAGTCCGAAGGTGCATTTCAACCTGGCTCGAGCCTATCTGAAGGCCGAGCGCACCGCCGAGGCCCGGCAAGAACGCGCCGAGTTCGAGCGCCTCAACGCTCAGTTGCCAAGCCAGCAAAAATCATACGGCGATCGCGCCACGCGTGAGATTCCCGGAGAAATACCAGAGCAACGGGTCGCGAAATAGAGATCGTGCCTGTTTCCTAGATTGGTGACACCCGCGCGCCAACGAACGCGGCTCAAAACTTCCTCTTCCCAATCCAGATTTACGGATATTACGTAGTACGGCGCGAAATCGTATCTTGAAATCCGGATAGTCCTATGGTTTTTAAGATTCGTCGCATCGTCCGAATGGCGGACCCGCCGCGGGGCTCGGCAGTGATTCCGCAAATGTACATAATCGATTTTTCTTCTTGACAATTGTCTTGTATTGCTTCTTAATATCGGCCCAGACGTGGGGTGTTCCGAAATCGTTACTCCAAAGCAAGAAAATCTGGTCGTTACGGTGGAGAGGTCTATGCGGAGGCTCAAGATGCGCAGGTTGATGTGGTTTGTGCTGGCTTGTTTTCTGTGCGTGTCACTACCGTTAGCTGCACAAAAGTTCACGGGAACAATTTCGGGCGTGGTCAGCGACCAGGCCGGCGCCGTCATCTCCGGAGCGGAAGTTACTGCGACCAACACTGGCACGGGCGCAACCCGCATAGTCAAGACCAGCAGTGGCGGCGAATACGCCATAACCGACCTACTGGCTGGCGTCTACGACGTATCCGTGAAGCAGGCCAACTTCAGGGAGTCCATCACCAAAAGCGTTCAGCTGTTTGTGTCCAGCACGGCGACTGTGAACGTTACCTTGACTGTCGGCAGCGCCACCGAGCAGATGACCGTCGAGGCCAACGCGGTTCAGGTCGAAACCTCCACTGGCACGGTGGGCAACGTAGTCGAGGGCAACGAGGTTCGCGAACTGCCCCTCAACGGGCGCAGCTTTGTGCAATTGACCCAGTTGATGCCCGGCGTTTCTGCCGCGTCCAATTTCGATTCCAAGAACAAAGGATTGATGGCTGGCGTCGACTTCTCTGTGAATGGGAACAGTACCACCGGTAACATTTTCATGGTGGACGGTGTCAACAACAACGATATCGGATCCAACCGCACCATCCTGGTGTACCCCTCCATTGATGCCATCCAGGAATTCAAAATTCTGCGCAACAGCTATGGTCCCGAGTACGGCCAGGCGATGGGTGCGATCGTCAATATCGTAACCCGCGGCGGCACCAACCAATTCCATGGCGGTGCCTACTACTTCGGCCGGAACGACATACTCAATGCGACCGACTTCTTTAACAACCTGAACGGTGCGAAGAAAGACGTCCTCCGCCGCAACGACTGGGGCTATAACGTCGGCGGCCCGATTGTGAAGGACAAGTTGTTCTTCTTTTTCTCGGAGGAATGGAATCGTGAACTTCGCGGCAAGCTGCGTAGCGCAAACGTCCCAACAGTGGATGAGAAAAATGGAGATTTCACTAACCTCCGTCCCAACGACCCGATTACCGGCCAGGTGTGCGAAAACACTCCCATGGATCCAAATGGAACGGGTCGACTCCTGAGCATTGCCGATCTCGCCAATCACGGGTATACCGGCACACAAACTTCCAATACCGGTGCGTTGATCGCTCAATTATTCCCCGATCCAAACACGGCCAACCCCGTGAACTGTAACAACTGGAACGTGTCCCTGACGGCTCCCATCTTCTGGCGACAGGAAAGTTTCCGAGGCGACTATAAGCTTGGAAAGACATGGAGCATTTTTGGACGGTATACGCAGGACCACTGGTCGCAGCCGGCACCCAGCACTTTGGGCTTCTGGGGCGACGACAAGTATCCATCCGTGGAGAGCAATTGGATCCAGCCCGGCTATCAGGCTACTGTTAAAGTCACGAAACTGCTCGGCTCCTCCGCAGTGAACGATTTCCAGATTTCTTACGCGGCCAATCGCATTACGGTGAGTGTGTCGGACCCCGGGAACTTAGTCAGCCAGATTAACGCCGCGCAGCAACCCTTCTTCCCCTATTCCCAAAAATTCGATGGAACAAAAATTGGGTACCCGGTTTTCTGGGGAGGCTTGGGAAGTGGCGCCAATTCGGACAACCTGTGGACCCAGGGTCCATGGCACAACAACGAAGAGCTGTACATCCTGAAGGATGATTTCTCGAAGGTTTCGGGAGCGCACACCTTCAAGGTGGGTTTCCTGGCCAGCAACAACAGGAAGAACGAGTTGGTCAACTGTTCTTCTTGCGAAGCACCAAACTACTGGGGTGCCCAGAATACCCTCTCGCCCACTGGCGTTTTCAAAGGCGGGGGCAGCGGAAACGGAACGTTCGACGCGCTTTGGAACCAAGTGTATTGGGGCTGGGGCGAACTGCAGACGAACCCGTTTACCCTTACCCGATGGCACGACTATGAGTTTTACTTCGGCGACACCTGGAAGGTGCGGCGCAATGTGACGTTGGAATACGGCCTGCGCTATTCTTTCCTCCGCAACCCATTCTCCAATAAAGACCGGATTGCCAGCTTCCAGTTGAACCTCTACGATCCATCCAGGCCGGCCAGCGACGCGTGCAACGGAATGTTGGTTGTTCCGGGGACACACTTCTGCGAGGATAATGGATTCGGCCCTGGCACCCCCGGGCAGGATCGCTCTTTAAAGGACAACAATAACCATCAGATCTCACCGCGAATCGGCATTGCCTGGGATCCCAGGGGCGACGGCAAGATGTCGTTTCGCGCCGGAGTTGGGCAGTTCTACCAGCGCGAGCGGTTGAGCAACTATCTTTACCTGGCAAGTAATTCACCATTCAGCCTCAACGCAGGCGGAACTGGCCCAAACAATAACGGCCGGACTCTGGACACTGCACCGGATCCAGCCCAGGTAAGCATCGCGGGTTCGCCCAGCTTTGGTCTCGATCCCAGCAACCATATGCCAAACACGTGGCAGTGGAACCTGACGTTCGAGCGCGAGGTGGCGCGCGGCTCCAAGCTGGAACTGGCTTATGTCGCCAATCGTGGCAAGAACATTCTGCGCTACACTGACGCCAATCCAGTTCCCCTGGATCAGCGGCTTGCTTATTCCCTCGACGGCGACAATTCACTCCACCGGCCAGCCGGGAATTACGGATTTATTAACTACGGCAAGTGGAACGCGGGCTCGAACTACAATGCGCTCCAGGTATTGTTCCGGTCGAAGGTAAAGTCACTGGATGCGCAATTCGCCTACACCTGGTCGAAATCCCTGGCAGATACAGACATCACCAACAGCGGCGGAGCCAACTCGACAAGCTTGCTGCTCGATCAGACCAACCCGCGGCACGACTACGGCCCGACGACCATTAACCGACCGCATGTCTTTACGGCAAACCTCGTCTACAACGCGCCACTGCTGCACGGGCAGAACGCCGTTATGCGAACCGCTCTGGGAGGCTGGGAAATGGCCACGATTTTGAACTACACCAGCGGGCCCAGTTGGACGGTGGACACCAGCAATGGTGTCAGTAATATTAAGGGAGGCATCACCGGTACCGGCACGAGCCAGAACAACGATCGTCCGAATCGGCTACTGGCGGATTGCCGAGGGCATGGCGCGGCTCAGTGGTGGAATCCAGCCGCGTTTACTCTGGACAACTACCAGCTTGGCACGCTTGGGAACTCGGGGGTTGGTTCTTGTTCAGGACCCGGCTTAGCCAATACCGATTTCTCGCTCTACAAGAACTTCAAGGCCACGGAACGCGTGACCCTGCAGTTCCGGTTCGAGTTCTTCAACCTGTTCAATAAGACCCAGTTCCGTACCGACTCAATCGATGTAAACATTAACACCGGCGGGTTCGCCTGTATCGCCTCCGAGCTCGGCGACCCAAGATGTGCCAACCACGCGGTCAACACGATAGCGTGGGACCAGGCGACAAACGGCAACGGGAACTTTGGTCTGGTCCGAAACGACAAAGGACCGCGTGAAATTCAGTACGCCTTGAAGATCAACTTCTAGGCGGTTTCCTTCTGGGGGTGGGACTTGACGACCGTCAGGTCCCACACTTTATCCTTCCCTTACATGGTTTCCCTGGGTGACTTGTACCTTTCCCGGCGCTCCGGCCTTAGCAGGGACAGCTGGAAGTGTGTGCAGCCATTCTTGTTCGTTCTGTGCGTGGTTCTCACCATCCATTCGTTTGCGCAAGCCCAGGGAGCGGCACGCAACGTCGCCAAGGCGCCATCCACCCAAAAATCCCCGTCTCTAGAGGACTTCGCACGCCATTACGACGCGGCCCGCACCTTCCAGGTCAGCGGTGATCAGGAGCATGCAGCCAGCGAGTACGTGGCTTTCCTTGCAGGGGCTCTCGGCAGTACCGCGGGTGCCTATGCTCGCCTGGGCAACGCTGACAAGGCGGCGGGTTTGTTCGACGAAGCATTGCGCCTGGCGCCCGCCAATTCGGCGATTCGCGTCGACTACGGCGGAATGCGGCTGCGGCAGGGGAATCTTCCGGCTGCGCGCAGCCTGGCGGAACAGGTTCTAAAAGACGATCCGGAGAATGTGAAGGCAAACTCTCTGCTGGGACAGGTTCTCTTCAGCCAGGGCGACTATAAAGGCGCTCGCGAGCACCTGGAAGCAGCTACGGTGGCCGAGCCTACCTTTGACATCGGCTACCTGCTGGGCATGACCTACATCAAGCTGAACGACCTCGCGCGCGCGCGCCTGGTTTTCGAGGATATGGTTACGGCTTTCGGAGATACGGCACGCCTCCACATCTACTTTGGCATGGCCTATCGGGAAGGAGAGTTGTACGACGATGCCATCCTGGAACTCAAGAAGGCTCTCTCTAAGGACAGCACGATACGGCAGGCGCATTACTTCCTCGCTTTAGCGTACCTGGTACGTGATGGAGAATCCGGATTCGGCGCTGCGCTGGCGGAACTGCAAGCCGAGGTGAAGGTTAATCCGAACGATGCCCGTACCCACTATCTGCTCGGGTACATTGCAATGAAGCAGCACAACACCCATGAGGCAGAAGTCGAACTATCGCGGTCTACTGCTCTCGATCCACAAAATCCTGACCCGTTGCTGTACCTTGGGCAGATGTACGCGGACGCAGCAGACCGCAGTGCCGAGGCGGAAGCCGCGATGCGTAGGGCGATTGCCTTGACCAAAGATGAAGCCCGCAATGACTTCCAGATCAGTCGGGCTCACTATGTGCTGGGCCGAATCCTACAAAGCAAAGGCAAACCGGAGGAGGGAAAAAAGGAACTACTGCTTTCGAGCGATCTCAGACAGAGATCGCTCGCCAACATGCGCAGCCAGCTCGCTGCTCCCGGATCAGCCAAGGACGTCGCCGACAAGAAAGATGGTTTCCCGGGCGCCAATTTGCAGGAAACCGAAAACCAAGTCGGGGCACCTGCCGTGGAACCAGTTTCGCCCGAGCAAGGGAAGAAAGTGCAGGCTTACTTGGACGGGCTCAAACCCGCCATTGCCGACGCCTACAACAACCTCGGCGTAATTCTCGCGGGCAGGAAGGAATTTGGCCCAGCTGCGGAAGACTTCCGCAAGGCGGGCGAGTGGAGCCCATCGCTTGAGACGCTGGATCGTAACTGGGGCATGGCCGCGTTTTATGCCGCCCAGTACCAGGACGCAGTACCTCCACTGACTCGGCAACTGCAAAAGCAGCCGGGCGACGTGAGAGTCAGAGCGGCCTTGGGGCTTAGCCTGTTCATGGTGCAGAATTTTAACGGCACTCTGGACACTCTGAAGCCGATTCAAAGCGAAGTGGACGGCGACCCCGGTCTCGCCTATGCGTTTGCCGTATCTCTCGTTAAAACGGGTAGCTATGATGAAGGTGTGCGGCGGTTGAAGTCCCTGGAAGAAGCTAATCCAAATTCAGCCGACATTCACATGCTGTTGGGCTCGGCCTTCGCTGACCAGCACGAGTACGACACCGCTCTGCAAGAGTATCGGAAGTCTCTGGCGATCGATCCAAATCAGGCACAGACCCATTACCTGGCGGGGTTAGCTCTGATTCGCAACGGCCACCCAAAGGATGCCGTGGAAGAGCTGCGTACCGCGCTCAAACAAAGTCCTTCCGACGTCTCCGCCAAGTATCACCTGGCATTTGCTCTCATTCAGATCCAACAAAAAGAGGAGGCCCAGTCCCTTCTGCGGGACGTCATCCAGCAGGATCCCAACCGCGCCGATGCCTACTACGAACTGGGCAAACTTCAACTCGAGCAAGGCGACACGAAGGGCGCGGTCGTGAGCCTGGAGACCGGGACCAAGGTGGGCCCTGACGCTGACTATATTCACTACCAATTAGCGATGGCCTATCGCCGCGACTCCAGGGAGGAAGATGCCCAGCGCGAAATCAAGCTCTATCAGACCTTGAAGAATCGCCAACGAGGGCGCGGGAATGCTCCCCAATCGGACTGAGCTGCGCCCGCTGCTCCTGCTGGCCCTGGCGGTTTTCTCGTTGTGCGCATCTCCCTCCGCCCGTGCGCAGAAGACCGTTCCTCGATCGAAGTCAGCCTCTCCGCTTTCAACAGCTAAGGCTCAGCTCGCACGTGGCGACCTTAACTCCGTCGAAAGCACTCTCTGGGGCATCCTTGCTTCGGAGCCAGCGAATGAACAAGCTCTGCTCATGCTGGGCGTCGTTCGCGGCCGCCAACAACGTTATACCGAGGCCGAAGCTCTTTTTCGGCGCGTCCTTCAACTTAATCCCAAGTCAATCGTCGCGTCCAGAAATTTAGCGGGCGCTCTGCTTGCCCAGGACAAGCCGGACGACGCCATACGGCAATACAACCAGGCTATCCAACTCAGCCCGCAGGATTCTGACTTGAAGATTGAGGTGGCAAAGCTGAATCTGGGACGGGGCGATTTCGCGGGAGCACTCTCCATTTTGGAAACGATTAAACCAGATCACTTTCCTCCCTCGGCGGTTCCCCTCAAGGCTGCCAGCCTTCTTGGCGTGGGCCGAAGATCCGACGCGGAGGGGTTGATCCCGCGAGTTAAAGGCTCTCCCAGTGCGGCACTCGATCTCGCCCAGGTGTTTGTTACGGCAAACGATTCCGACGCTGCTCTGAAGACTCTTAGTCTGGTCAATCCTGCACCCAAGGGCGCGCCCGCCCGGGTCTACTACTTGAAGGGGCGGGCACTTCGGCAAAAAGGACAAGGTGTTGCCGCCATGACCAGTTTTCGCCAGGCTCTTGCGGCGGATCCGAAATCAGTCGAAACGCTGGTCGCGATGGCCGAAATATTCGCGGGGGAAAGCAAGCATGCCGATAGTCTCACGATGCTGGAGAAGGCGCGAGAGTTGAGCCCCGATTCCAGGGAGGTACTGCGTCACCTGATTGTTGAAGCCATGGAGGCTGGGCAGAACGACAGAGGATTGCAAGCTGCGCAAGATCTTCAGCGCAAGAGTTCCGAACTGGACGACCGATTCCTGATTGCCAGCGTGATGATCAGCGTGATGATCCAGCAGAAACAATATCTGCCCGCGACCCATATCCTGGAAGACTACGTAACGCAGCGCCCAGAGGATGCGAAAGCGTATCTCGGGTTGGGAATGGCATACCTGAATCTGTTGCGCTATGCCGATGCCCGCCAGGCTCTCGAGCACTCGCTCCAAATCAAGCCGGATCTCGCCGAGGCCGAGTACCAGATTGGGCTCTTAGCCGGCCAGCAGGGAAACACACAAGAGGCCACTCAACACTGGCAAAGGGCAGTGGACCTGCAACCTCATCACGCTCAGGCGCTGTTCAGCCTGGGCACTATGTATCTCGAATCAGGAAATCTAGCCGAAGCGGAAAGCGCGTTTCGGCAATCGTTGGCAACGGATCCGAGCAACATGAAAACGGAGTATGACTTGGCACTCGTCCTAAACAAATTGGGGAAATCGGAAGAAGCCAAGCAACACTTTGAGCGCTATCGCAAGATGCAGGAGGCAGAGCACACAACCAGCGGGAATCCCCCGAAAGCCTCTGATCATCCGTGAAGTTTTGCGGACGCGATTCAGTGATGTGCAACTGGTTCAGCCGCACCGGCCGTTCTTGCGCCAGTCACAGCGCTCTTGCCGACAAATGGAGAGCGTTCTGTGATTCCCGAGCCTTCTAAGATCGTGTAAATAAAATCCGACGCAAGGTCCTTATACGTTTCGGCCTTGCCGCTCGGCCAGACAATCTGCACGGAACTTATGGACGTCGCGTCGCCCAAGCCAAAGTGCAGGCGCAGATCGTTCTGCGACAGATAACTGGAACCGCTTCGGACCTCGCCCATTTGGACACTCTCTCCACTCGCGACGACAGCCCGCGCTCCAATGGCAGCCTTGTTACTCTTCGTGCCCACCAGATGAAACAACACCGCATGGTGTGAGCTCTGAGTTCGGTTGATTAGTAGAGTCGGGGGCTCCCCGATGTTCAGCAGGACAATGTCCAGTTTGCCATCATTGTTCACGTCGCCCACGGCCAGTCCTCGCCGAGAGGCAGGTGGTAACCGATCCAGCCCCGCAAGTGTAGTTACATCTTCAAAAGTGCGGTCGTGTTTGTTCCGGAACAGCAGAAGCGGCTCACGAAAAGGCGCGCCTCCTTCCACCAGGTCCATTTGGGGATAGACGTGCCCGTTCGCCACGATAAGGTCGAGCCAGCCGTCATTGTCCATGTCAAAGAAGGCCGCTCCCCAGCCAACTGGCTGGAAACTGGGCCGCGCTACACCAGCAGACGCTGCGATGTCTGTAAAACCCTTCTCTCCCTGATTCCAGAACAACGCGTCCGGTTCCTCGCTGAAGTTGGTGACGAAGATGTCCAGCCGCCCATCGCGATCGAAGTCGCCGAAATCCACACCCATTCCCGCTCGTTCCTGACCCTCGAGACTGAGCGCCGCCCCTGCTTGCAATGCGACCTCTTCGAAAGTGCCGTCGTGCTTGTTGTGATAGAGATAGTTCGGGCCGCCATCGTTGGTGACATACAGGTCCGGCCAGCCATCGTTGTCGTAGTCCGCCCAAATCCCTTGCATCCCCAGGTAATGGCCGGGATCGCTCACGCCCGCTTTCTTCGAGACATCCTCAAAGGTGCCATCACCGCGGTTACGCAGCAGGAAATCGGATTCACCCGTGTGACCGCGCCGGGCACACTCCATCGTCACTCCTCGAAAATCGCAGAGCTTACTGTCGTATTTTGTGAGCTTGTCGATGTCCACTTGCAGATACCTCGGCACGAAGAGGTCGACGTACCCATCACGGTCGTAGTCTCCCCAGGCCGCTCCCGTGCTGTAGCCGCCCAGCCGAACGCCCGCTTTCTCGGTGACATCTTCAAACTTGCAGTTGCCTAGATTGCGATAGAGTACGTTCCCGCCGTAGCCGGTCACGTACAGGTCTTGCCATCCATCGTTGTCGAAGTCGGCCACCGCAACTCCCATGCTGTAGCCCTTTCGAGTCAGCCCCGCGGCTAGGGTGACATCCGTGAACTTCAGTTCGCCGGTCTGGCGGTAGAGCGTCACCATCGGATCTCCTCCCTGGCGATAGCGGTCCACCGACGTGCCATTCACCGTGACAATGTCGAGTCGTCCGTCGTTGTCGCAGTCGATGAACCCGACTCCGCCACTGGTGGACTCAATCACGTATCGATTTCCGGGTTGTGCAAGATTGGGAGCGGTAAGGCCGGCTTGTGCGGTCACATCCTCGAATTGAGGCTGCGGTTGTGCAGGTTTCTGGGCGAGACAGCAGACGGTTACTACAGCCGAGAACACGAATGACCGTATGAATTTCGCGCAGAGTTGCATCGGCGGTTCGGAAGTACCCGAGTCTAGCATGCGAGACCCCCGCGGGCTGACCACCACTCGGGGCGATAACTACAGATGCGGTTCGCTATTTTGCCGGGCCGGTCTTGTTACTGGACAGACTCGCTGGTGTGCCGCCGGCGAAAGGTTCCTTTTTCTTGACACCTTCGCCTTCGACAATCGTGTAGATAAAATCAACCGCGAGATTCTGGATGACATCTTTCTTCCCACTCGGCCAACTCACTTCGACGGTGTCAATGAAGTCTCTTTGTCCAAAGCCGAAATGCAAGCGTAGATCGTTTTGAGAGAGATAGCTGCCGCCGCTGCGAACCTCCTCAAATTGCATGAGCTCGCCCGATTTCACCGTCACGCGAGCGCCGACTGCGGCCTTGTTGCTCTTTGTGCCGATGAGCTTGAACAGTGCAGCATGGCCAGTGCCCGCCGTGCGATTGATGAGCAGAGTAGGGGGCTGGCCGACATTCAGGATGAGGATGTCAATTTTGCCATCGTTGTTGACGTCTCCGAATGCCGCGCCCCGCCTCGATTCCGCGGGGAGCTTGTCGAGCCCGGAGAGCGCCGTCACGTCCTCGAACGTTCGGTCGCGATGGTTGCGGAACAGCAATACCGGTTGGCGATACGGCACACCGCCTTTCACCAAGTCCATCTGAGGATAGACATGGCCGTTCGCAATGAAGAGATCGAGCCAACCGTCGTTGTCCATGTCGAAAAACTTTGTTCCCCAACCCACCAGCAGGTAACTCGGTTGTGCGATATGAGAACTCCAGCCTATGTCCGTAAACCCTTGCGCGCCACGATTCCAGAAGAGTAAATCCGGCTGTTCCGTGAAATCAGTGACGATGATGTCCAGTTTTCCGTCATGATCGATATCACCGAAATCGACGCCCATCGACCCCTCTTCTTGCCCATCTCCGCTCAGGGCTGCGCCTGAGAGCAGCCCCACATCCTCGAAAGTGCCATCGTGCTTGTTGCGGTACAGGTAATTCGGGCCGGCATCATCGGCTACATAAAGGTCCGGCCAGCCATCGTTATCGTAGTCCGCCCATATTCCTTGCAATCCAAAGTAGTGATTCGGATCATCGACCCCAGCTTTCTTGGAGACATCTTCGAAGGTTCCGTCTCCCCGGTTGCGGAAAAGGAAGTCGGACTCTCCCGGCAACCCCCACGGACCGCACTGCACTGGAATACCACGGAACTTGCAGGTTTTTTCGTCGCTTCCAAACTGTGGAAGCTTGTTGATGTCTACGTAGACGTAGCGGGGGACAAAGAGATCGACATATCCGTCGCGGTCAAAGTCGCCCCACGCCGCCCCGGTGCTGAAGCCGCCCACCCGCAGTCCTGCTTTTTCCGTTACGTCTTCGAACTTGCAGTTTCCGAGATTGCGGTAAAGGACGTTCCCACCGTAGCCGGTAACATAAATGTCCTGCCAGCCGTCGTTGTCGAAGTCTGCAACCGCAACTCCCATGCCCCAGCCTTTGCGGGTAAGTCCAGCCTCTTTCGTAATCTCGCGGAATGTTAGATTACCGTCCTGATGGTAGAGAGTGATCATGAGGTCTCCGCCTTGTCGGTAACGATCCACCGAAGACCCATTCACGGTAATGATGTCGAGCATGCCGTCGTTGTCGCAATCGATGAAGCCCACGCCCCCGCTCACGGACTCCAGAATGTACCGTTTTTCGGGGGTGGAATTGTGGGGTACGGTGAGGCCGGCTATTTTACTGATATCTTCGAAATGTGGCACTGGCAAGGCAGGCTCGCTACCCTGCGCTAGACATGAAACCGCGAGGACCAGCAGCGCCAGGACAGTACAAATTGAGCCCATGAGGTTCGTGTATTCTAGCAAAATGTGTAAGCGGGTGCGACCCGTGGTCAGCTGTGTTCTCCTCATTTTTGGCGGCCTTCTGACCGTAGGTGCGGCACAAAAAACCGCAGGAAAACCGGCCGAAAAGCTTCCTGTTGCGACCACGGTTCATTTTTCTGACATCACCGCAGCCGCCGGAATTACGTTTCAGCACACCGTCTCCCCAGAGAAGAAATATCTCATTGAATCCATGCCTGGCGGAGTCCTGTTGCTCGACTACGACGGCGACGGCTGGCTGGACATTTATTTCACCAATTCGCCGAGCGTTGGGATAGCAGTACAAGGTCAAAAAGCCAAGAGCGCGCTCTACCGGAACAATCACGATGGAACTTTCACGGACGTCACTGAGAAGGCGGGGGTCGGCTACCCTTGCTGGGCTATGGGAGGCGCTGTCGGAGACTACAACAATGACGGCTGGACCGACATGCTTATCACCTGCGAAGAAGGCATGGTGCTCTATCGCAATAACGGCGACGGCACCTTCACCGATGTCACTAAGCAAGCTCAATTGACCGACCCACGCTGGTCAACCGGCGCGGCTTTTGCCGACTACGACGGAGATGGCTTTGCTGACCTGATGGTTTCGAGATACGTGGAATTCGATCTGAATCATCTTCCACAGTTCGGCGTCGGAGCCACTTGCCGCTTTCGCGGCATCCCGGTGCAGTGTGGCCCGCGCGGCATGAAAGGCCTGGGAGACAGCTTGTATCGCAATAATGGAGATGGCACGTTCACCGACGTTTCGCAGGCGGCCGGCGTCGACGATGCCTCTGGATACTACGGACTCGGCGTCGTCTGGAGCGACTTCAACGACGACGGCCGTCCCGATCTGTTTGTCGCCGACGATTCCACCCCCAACTATCTCTACCGGAATGACGGCAAGGGGCACTTTACCGACGTGAGCTACATCTCCGGCACGGCAGTTGGTACCGATGGCGGAGAAATGGCCGGTATGGGGATCGCCATTTGCGACTTCAATCACACTGGGCGCTTCTCGATCCACGTGACTAACTTCGAGGACCAGAGCAATTCTCTTTATCGCAACGACGGCAACTTGGCATTCACCGATGTCGCCTTTGCAGCCGGTGTTGGGCAGATCACGATTCCATACCTGGGCTGGGGCACCGGATGCGTCGACCTCGACAACGACGGCTGGCCGGACCTGTTCGTCGTCAACGGACACGTCTACCCGCAGGTCGACTCGCTGGCCGCAGGCGCGAAGTATCGCCAGCGCAAACTTGTGTTTCTGAACCGCCAGAACGGCACGTTCGCTGATATCAGCAATTCCGTCGGTCCTGCCGTGACGATCCCACAACCCAGCCGGGGCGCGGCTTTTGGGGATCTCGACAACGACGGAAGGATCGACGTGGTCGTCGAAAACATCGATGGCCTGCCGATGGTTCTCCACAACGAGACTACGATCTCCAACCACTGGATCACTTTTCAGTTGGTGGGTACTCGCAGCAACCGGCTGGCTCTGGGAGCGAAGGTTCGAGTCGTTGCCGGTTCCCTCTCGCAGATCGATGAGGTCCGAAGTGGGGGCAGCTATCTCTCGCAGAATGATCTACGGCTGCATTTTGGACTTGGGCCTGCAGACAAGGTCGACCGTGTGGAGGTTCGCTGGCCTTCTGGCAGCACCCAAACGTTGCAGAACCTGGCGTCTGACCGTTTTTATATTGTGAAAGAAGGCGAAGGGATCGTAACGTCAGACAGAGTCAGACCTGACAGAGCCAAAGCAAACCCTGCGGTCGCCGGACAGCGATAACAGAATGGAGAGCTGTGGATAGGGTGTCCAAGTTCTGCGCAACCGCACTCGCGGTGGCCGTCGTCACTGGCTCAGGGAGCCTGGGCCTGTGGAGCCAGTCTGCGACCCAGGCTCATCCCGCCACCATCGCAGACCAGCTGGCCACTGAAGATCGCCTTCGCAAATTGGGATGGTGGCCGACGAAAGGCAGCTTCCCGGCCAGCGCTTTTGTGGGTGATGGAACCTGTTCCCGGTGTCATGCGGACATAGCTTCCGCCCAGAAGTCGAGTGCTATGGCCCAGACGGTGACTCGGGCTTCAAGTTCCAGACTACTCGCCGACCATCCACTGAAGTACAAACTTGGCCCCTACGTCTACCAGGCGGCACAGGACGGCCGGACTGCGACCTTCTCCGTCACCGACGGCGCCGTTTCATTTTCAACGCCCTTGCAGTGGGCTTTCGGTATCCGGATGGGACAATCGTTTCTTTTTGAAAAGAACGGCGGCATTTACATGGCGCCGCTTACCTACTATCCAGAGGCCGGCGTGTGGGACTTCACGGTCGACCAGCCGCACTCCGTGCCCGAGTCTCTCGATCGGGCCGTCGGCAGGCTTCTTTCAGACAATGAGGTCCGGGGCTGCTTTAACTGTCACAATACCGCATCCACCACCAACGACCGGTTTGATCCCGAGCGCTCGATTCCGGGGGTCACTTGTGAGGCCTGTCATGGCCCCGGCGCAGATCATGTGTCGGCTGTGAAGGCGGGACTCGCCGAACAGGGAACAACGATGATCCTGAACCCCCGTCATCTCAATCCCGTGGAGTCCATAGATTTTTGTGGCGCCTGCCACCGCACGTGGTGGGATGTAACCCTTAGCGGCTCTACCGGAATGAAGTCGGTGCGATTCCCCCCGTACCGGATACAGAACAGTCGGTGTTGGGGGAAAGGGGATGGCCGGTTGACCTGCGTGGCGTGCCACAACCCCCATCGACCCTTGGACCGCGACGCGGCGTCATACGATCAACACTGCCTCAGTTGTCACGTGAATTCTGCGGGCGCCAAAACCACGGCGGATCACCCCGGCGCGGCTTGCCCCGCTGCCCGCAAGGATTGCGTCGGCTGCCACATGCCGAAGTACCGGGTGGAAGATATCCCGGTCGAGTTCACAGATCACCAGATCCGAGTCGTCCGCCGCAATGACCCGATCCCGAAATGAAGCGATTTTCGCCGCCTTCGGTTAGGCCGCTTTGAGAATGAGACAAGTCTTATTTTGGAGGCGGCTCTAGCGAGCCGGCCTTTGCTCTCACGGGATCGCCGCGTGCGCCGCGCGCGGCCTTCTCCGAGGACGCATCCAATTTCGAGTCTCGTGCCTGATCCGCCCGATCACGCCAGATTTGGTAGGTGCGTTCGGCATCAGCGATGTCATTCTTGGAAACATCATTGTCGGCCACCACGCCATCAATCATGGGGTCGTAGCTGTCCGCCGCATCGCGCGCTGCATCCGCCTTCCCGCTGAGAAAGTGCTTGTAGAGGTTGTCCTCCATCTTCGCATTCAGTTTCTTGCCATCCGCCGCGATCTGTTTCCAATCGGCGTGTTGGTCGTTTGCAATCTGGCCGATGTTCTTTCCGGCTTTCAATTGGGCGGCAATATCGTCCATCTTGGTGCCGCTCTTCACCAGCACATGTGCCACGAAGAGGTCGCCGTAGTTCAAGTTCATGGTTCGGCGTTCCATCACAAGGTCGGGACGCTTGGCTTCGAGTGTGTCGGCCACCGTGATGCTGACCACGCGACGACCGGTGGCGTCGGTCGCCATGGCCGTAATCTTGTGCAGCTGTTTTTCTGCCTTTTGCTGATCGTCGCCGAACGCGGGGATCGCGAGGGTCAACGCAAGAAGCATGATGGAGAAACCAGAAAAACGCTTCATGATCGCATCCTCCAAAATTCCTTCCAAGCTGAACCCACTCTAGCATGCTCGGCGGCTTCTGGGTGCCGGTTTTGCAGCCCTGGCATACTCTCACGCCGTTCGGCGGCTGACATAACTGTTGCTGTATGTCCTGTCCTCTCCGCGCCCGATTGGATATAATTCTAGCCGACTTCCACGAGTCTCAGGAGGGTCGAATGAGCGACTTTGCCTGGCTTTTGTCGCTTCTCCTTTCAGTTACGATTTCGACTGTCGCCTCCAGTGACGACCGGCAAAAAGCAGAGAAACAGGTCCGGAAAATCACAGCCATGGCTACCGACAAGATCGGGCGGCGAATGGTGAGCATGAGCATCGCCGACACCCTCAAGATCCCTCGCCCCGATCTGGTTGAGGAACGATGCAAGATCGGTCTGGACTACGGCTCCTTCTTTATCGCCCACGAACTCGTTGCCATCGGAGTCAAAATGACGGACATCGTTTCGGCGTTGAGCTCGGGTAAGACCATCTGGCAAATCGGAGACGAGCAGCACGCCAACTGGAACCAGATTGCCGCGGATGCGAAGAAGCAAAACAGCAAGATCGAGGACTACATCTACCGGCACTTTTTGAACAAGAAGAATGATGAAGCGGATCAGGAGCGCGACCGGGCCGAGAAATATGACATTGCGCGGGATGCGGTGCGAACCGATTTCAATGTGACTCCCCAGGAAATGGTCGATGCTCAGGCGAGATACATCTTTTGGCGGGATGAGGCCGGCAAGGCGCAAGGATCGGGCGGGCACATGACTGCCGGAGATATGATGGCCGCACGAATGGACCATGCCAGGGCTCAGCACAACACAAATGGCGGAGTTACTGCTCCTGCAGCCGGCGGCGCCCCGCAGTGACAGCTCTTGCTGAGCGCCCGCTGCTCAACACGAAGTTTACGGGGAAGATGGTTTTTGGTCTGATGGCGGGAGTACTGGTGGCACAAATTTTTCCCCGTCGATCGGCACGTTCTGCTGCACCGACTCGACCTGGATCGTGAACCGCCCGCTGGGCCGAGCGATGGTCCAGCGATACGGGATTTTCACACCACCCGAATCTCGATAGTCCGCATAATCAATCTGCGTGGGATTCAGTCCCAGCGGCGTGTCTACGTACTTTACCAGCCGCACCAGTAATCCCGACTGCTGGTCGAAATAGAAGTTCACCGGCGGCTTACCCTCGCGCAGTCCTTGCAAGACGCTCACGTTGCGGCCAGCGATCTTGTCCGGCGCCGCCAGCCGAAAATCGGTGAAAATCTGTTTCATTCGCACCGGAAGATAGAGTTCTGCATCCAGCCGGGAGGCTTCCGCTTCGGCTTGGCTCATCCAGTGCACCGGACGCCCCGGCACACTCAGCCACCCCACCGTTCCGTTGTACGCGGTGATGCTGTCGCCGTTTGGCAGGTGCATCGCGGAGACCCGCTTGTCCGGCGCCTGTGCATAGATATCAATCGGAAACTGTTTGCCGGCCAAATCGGCGGATCCCTTTTGAACGCGGCTCGTGACTTTTTGAATGGACGCGGCTCCGCCCAGCGCCGCGATGTACTTCTCGAGAATAGGATCGACGACTGCTTTGGAACTCGCGCTCGAATCCACTGCGTGGGTATCTTTCCCATCCGCGGTTTTCATCGGCTCGGGGTGAGCCGCTGCGTCTGCCTCGGATGGGATAATCGGGATTGCCACCGGATGCGAATTTCCACGGTGGCAGGTGTAGCACGTCACTGCGCGATGATCCTCGAAGTTGCCTTTGTTGATGGCGAACATCATTTCCATCATCTTGCGCGCGGTCTGTTTTGGCTTCTTGTCGTCCTTCTCAAACGCACCCTCCACGTGGCAGTATTCGCACTCCACGCCTAGAGAGGTGGAGATGAATTGCATCGACGGCATGAGTTGGTCCGCTGGAATCCCTTTCAGGATCTGGATGTTCTTGAAGGCTTGATCGGTCGTTTTCGACGCCGCTGGCGCGGCCCCATTTTGAGCACCAGCGAACGGGGACAGGAGTGCGATCATCAGCCGGGCAATGGCACCCGCCAAGAGTCCAGACAAAACCGGCCTAGACTTGCCATTCATAGCGACTTTCCTAGCGTGGATATCGTCGAAGTGTACCAAACTGTCCCCTATGTCAGGCTCTTGGGCCAGGAAACCGGGTGCCGATACCGCGCGAAGGTCAGCCGCCCTGAGCTGACACCAAACACCCCCCGCAACCGGCCAGCAATTTGCGGTTCGCTAGGCCCGGGCCTCATGCTAGCCTGCCAGTGGCGGATTACCCTCATGAAATGCGTTCTGCACTTG
>WNFC01014617.1_pt1 | contig 20809 bp, 16 predicted proteins | sample 5400541 | NCBI WGS metagenome assembly WNFC01 (sample SAMN13153342, study PRJNA577476) | soil metagenome | isolation source: 120 cm saprolite under Douglas fir tree site 2 hole 2 replicate 1 | place: USA:California | collected 2015-04-18
CAAACCAGCTGCGGCCGCGGCCCAGCCGGCCCCGGTGCCGCGCAACAAGCAGCTCATCCTGATGTGGGCTGGCAAAGAGGGCAAGTACACCGACTACGAGCTGTGGAACCCGTTCGCGCCCGATGCCAACCACCAGAACGGACCGGGCCTCTTCCACGAGCCGCTCTACTACTACAGCGGCTTCGCCAACAAAGAGATCCCCTGGCTCGCCGAGAGCTACCAGTACGCGCCGGACTTCAAGAGCCTGACCATTAAGACACGCGCAGGCATCACCTGGAGCGATGGCACGCCGTTCAGCGCGAAGGACGTCGCGTTTACGCTCACCGAGGCGGCCAAGCAAGGCGCCAAGATCAAGTTCGGCAGTGACGTCGCAACCTTCATGTCGGACGCGACGGCCAAGGACGACAACACGGTGCTGGTCAACTTCAAAGTGCCAGCGCCCAAGTTCATGTACATGTTGACCTACAAGTACGACAACGGCGTGTACATCGTCCCCCAGCACATCTACAGCCAGTCGCCGGACTGGTCGAAGTTCACCAACTTCGACCTGGCCAAGGGCCTGCCGGTGACCACTGGTCCGTGGAAGCTGGTGTTCTCGTCGCCCGATCAGAAGATCATCGATCGCCGCGACGATTGGTGGGCGGTCAAAGCGGGCCTGGTCAAGGCGATGCCGCAGGTGCAGCGCATCGTATATCTGCCGTTCCCGGGTGAAACCCAGACGGCCCAGGCGCTGATCACCAACGCCGTCGACTGTTCACTGGACCTGCGCCCAAACACGATGAAGCAGATCCTGTCCCAGAACCCCAAGCTCAAGGGCTGGGATGGCAGCAACCCGCCGTACGGCTACACCGACTGGTGGCCGACGTCTCTGTATGTCGACACGACCAAGGCGCCGTGGAGCGACAAAGACCTGCGCTGGGCACTGAGCTATACGATCGATCGCCAGCAGCTGATCGACGTCACGTTCAATGGCGCCAGCACCCCGACCAAACTGCCTATTCCCGATCCCAACCAGTACGCCGGCTTGAAGCCGTTCGTCGACGGCGTCGCTTCGCTGTTGGACCAGTATCCGACCAACGAGTTCAGCCTTGAAAAGGCCGCGGCGAAGTTGACCGGCAAGGGCTATACCAAGGGCAGCGATGGCTTCTGGGCAGACGCCAGTGGCCACCTGAAGCTCGAAGTCGGCGGCTGGGCCGTCTTCGACGACATGGGCCCGGTGCTGGTCGAGATGCTCAAGAAGGGTGGCATCGACGCCACGTACGTCCATCCACCGGACATGATCGACCGCTTCCAGCAGGGCGACTACCAGGGCATGCTGTTCGGTCACGGTGGCAGCGTCAACGCCGATCCGTACGACACGATGAAGCTCTATCAGAGCGCATCGGTGGCGATTCCTGGCGGCCACGCGGTCAACTTCTCCAAGTGGAAGAATCCGGACTACGACAAGATCGTCGACGAGATGGCCGTCACCGCGACAACGGATCAGGCCAAGCTGCTCGATCAGTTCAAGCGCGCGATGGCCATCTGGCTGCCGGAGCTACCCGACGTGCCGATCCAGCAGTGGTATCACCGTATTCCGTACAACAACAATTACTGGACGGGCTGGCCAGACAAGAGCAACGCTTACGTTAACGGTGCGTTCTGGCACCTGACGTTCCAGTTGATTCTCAACGAGTTGAAGCCGGCGGCCTAGTGCCCAGTGGTCAGTGGTCGGTGGTCAGTAGACTGATCGCTGGCCACTGATCACAGACCACAGACCACAGACCACTCGTATGCGCCTCGATTACCTTCTCCGCCGACTCGTCCTCTTCGTCATCGTCGTGTGGGTCGCCGCAACGATCAACTTCGTGCTGCCGCGGCTCTCGGGCGGCAACGCCATCCGCTCGCAGCTGACCCAGCAAGCGGCGCAAGGCGGCTACGCCCAGAGCAACATCGACGCGATGGTGGCCGAGTACGACAAGGAATTCGGCCTCGACAAGCCTTTATTGCAGCAGTACCTGACCTACATCTGGGACGTTTCGCACCTCGAGTTCGGCTTCTCGATGGCCAGCTACCCGATGCGGGTCAGCGATCTGATGGGTAACGCGCTGCCGTGGACATTGGCCCTGCTGGGCGTGTCAACGGCCATCTCTTTTACCCTGGGCATTTTTCTGGGCGGTCTGCTGGCGTGGCCCAAGACTCCGCGGTTCATCGTCAACGTCTTGCTGCCGCCGTTCCTGACGCTGTCGGCCGTGCCCTACTACATGCTTGGGCTGCTCCTGCTGTGGGTGTTCGCCTTCCAATTCCATTGGTTTCCCATCTTCGGCGCCTACCAGCCCGGCACGATTCCGGACTGGTCTGACCCCGAATTCATCAAAGACGTCGCCTGGCACATGATCCTGCCGTCGCTGTCGATCGTTCTATCGGCGCTCGGTTTCTGGGCGCTCGGCATGCGCGCGATGATGGTCACCGTCCAGTCGGACGACTTCGTCCAGTTCGCCGAAGCGAAAGGGCTCAAGGGCAAGACGTTGTTCTTCCGCTATGCCGGGCGGAACGCGCTGCTGCCCCAGGTGACGGCGCTGGGCCTGACCATTGGCCACATCCTGTCCGGCGCGCTGTTGGTCGAGATCGTCTTTAGCTACCCGGGCATCGGCAATGTGCTGTATCACTCCATTCGGGCCTATGACTATTTCGCCATCGAAGGCATCGTCTTTGGCGTGATCGTGTCGATTACTATCGCGACGCTGGTCCTCGACCTGATTTATCCCAAGATCGATCCGCGTATCACGTACGCCAAATCGTGAGGAGATAAGCATGGGCATTGCTGTCGGACAAGCCGCGCCAACTGTCGAGCTCTCAAGGGGCAATCAGTTCGGGGACCAGGCGCGCAGCGGCTTCCGCTACCTGGGCCGCAACCGCCAGCTGATTCTCGGCCTCGTGCTGCTCGGCGCCTTGCTGCTGTTCGTCGTCATTGGCAATTTCGTCTACGACGTCAGCCACTACCGGCCGCTGTCAGTGCCGCAGGGTCGGCCGCCGTCGGCGCAGTACTGGCTCGGGACCGACAGTCAGGGCCGCGACATCATGGCGGTAATGATCGCCGGCACGCCGCTCACGCTGTTCATGGGCCTCCTGGCGGGTTTCCTGGGCGTGGCGTTCGGCACGTTGTTGGCGTTTACCGGCGCCTACTACGGTGGCTGGCTCGACGCGCTCGTGCGCGGCATCGTCGATATCGGCCTGACGATCCCGACGTTCCTGGTGTTGATCATCGTCGCCATCTCGATTCACTCGGCGATGACGGTCCCGCAGATGGCGCTGGTGGTCGCCGCGCTGGCCTGGCTATGGCCGACGCGCACCATCCGCGCCCAGGTATTGACCATGCGCGAGCGGACCTATGTCCACGTCGCGCGCATGTCCGGTGCGAGCGGTATCAAGATCATCCTGCTGGAGATGATGCCCAACCTGCTGCCGTACCTGGCTGCGTCGCTGGTCGGTGCCGTGGCCGCGGCCATCCTGGCGTCACTTGGCCTCGAGGCGCTCGGGCTGGGGGCGGTGGACTCGCCGACGATTGGCATGACCATCTACTGGGTCATCTTCTACGGCGCGCTGCTCCAGGGCATGTGGTGGTGGTTCCTGCCACCGATCGTGGTGGTCGTGCTCCTGTTCATGGGCCTGTTCGGCCTGTCGGCTGGCCTCGACGAGTGGGCCAATCCCCGCCTGCGCAAGACGGTTTAGCTATCAGCTCTCAGCTCTCAGCTGACTGCTCGTCAGCCAGAGCGCGCCGCGCTGCCGGCCGCACTCATCACCTCATTGAGCTCTTCGAGCGCCATCGACGCCGCTTTGTCGCGGTAGAGGAAGCAGGACGCGGCGCGCGACGGGTCGAGCCGGTACAGCGGTGGCACGTTGTCGCGGCACATGGCCATGACGTGCGGACACCGGTCGGCGAACGTGCAGCCGCTGATGAGATGTCCGCCGCGCGCCTTGGCCGCGGCGCTGGCGCTCGCGCTGGCTGGCAGCAAGCCGACCGGCGCGTTGAGCTCGACCTGCGTGGCGCCGTTGGAGACTTCGCCCACGTCGGTCCGAATCTCGACTGCGCCCCACGGGTGAGTGGGATCCGGCTCCGGGACGGAGTTGATCAGCAGCTGGGTGTACGGGTGGCGGGGTTGACCGACCACCAGGTCCACGTCGCCGGCTTCTGACACCGAGCCGCGATACAGCACGATGATGTTGTCGCTGATCTGAAACGCGGTGGTCAGGTCGTGGGTGATGTACACGATCGACATGCCGTAGTCACGGTTGAGCTGCCGCAGGCTGTCCAGAATGGTCGCCCGCAAAGACGCGTCGACCATCGACACCGGCTCGTCGGCGATGATCAGCTTCGGTCGCAGCAAGACCGCCCGAGCGACCATGATGCGCTGGCGCTGGCCGCCGCTAAGCTGGTGCGGGTAGCGCCCGAGCGTCTCGTCTGGACGCAGGCCGACCGCGCGTAGCGACTCGTGGATGAGCGCCCGGCGAGCTTGCCGTCCACTGGCGAGCTTGAACTCGGAGATTGGCGTTTCCAGGACGTGGTCGACTTTGTAGAACGGGTTGTAGACCTCGTACGGGTCCTGGAAGATCATCTGCACGTCGCGCAGGAACGTTCGCCGTTCGTCGCGCTGCAACTTGCGCAGGTCCGTCCCGTTGTAGAGCACCTCGCCGGCACTCGGCGAGATCAGCCCCAGGAAGAGCCGCGCCAGGGTGGTCTTGCCGCTGCCACTTTCGCCGACGATGGCGGTCACCCGCGGGGGCGTGCTCTCGATCGAAAACGAGAAGTCGTCCAGCGCAACGGTCACGCGCTTGTCGAACAAGCCGCCACCGAAAATCTTGGAGACCTGGCGCGCCTCCAGCAGAGCGGTCATCGGCTCACTACCCCGTTTCCGTCTCCGCTCGCTTTGCCGTTGGGCTCGTCGTACAGGTGGCAGGCCACCCAACGGTTGGGCCGCACCTGCAGCAGCTGGGGGTCCTCGACCGTGCAGCGGGGCATGGCGTGCGGACAGCGCGGATGGAACGAGCAGCCACTCGGCCGCTCGAGCACCGACGGCGGTAGGCCGGGAATGCCCTGGAATTTGCCCTTTTGCTCGAGTGATGGCAGGCTGCCGATCAGCAGCTGGGTATACGGGTGGAGGGGCTCGCTGAAGATCTCTCTGACTGGCGAAACCTCCACCAGGCGGCCGGCGTACATGACGCCCAGGCGGTGGACGAACTGCGCCATCAGGCCCATGTCGTGGCCGACCAGGACCACCGACGCGCCTAGCTGCTCCTGCACACGCTTCAACGTTTCCATAACCTGGCGCTGGACCACCACGTCGAGAGCGCTGGTCGGCTCGTCGGCCAGGATGACCTTGGGACGCAGAGCGATGGCGATGGCGATGCAGACACGCTGCTTCATACCGCCGCTCAGCTCGTGCGGGAAACGGTCCGCTACTTCGGGCTTGAGCCCGACCTGATCGAGCAGTGAGGCAACTTTTGTCGCGGCCGCTTGCCGGGACAGATTCTCGTCGTGGTCGCGCATGCCGTCGATGATTTGCTCGCGCACGCGCACCACCGGGTTCAACGAGTTCATCGCGCCCTGGGCCACCAGCGCAATTGCCGCCAGGCGTAAACGGCGCATGGGCTCGTCGGCCAGTTCCAGCAGGTTGACCCCGTCGAGCTGGACGCGGCCGCCCTCTATCTTGCCCGGCGGACGAATGAGGCGCATAAGCGCCAGCGCAATCGTCGATTTACCCGAACCCGATTCTCCGACCAGTCCCAGACGTTCGTTCGACAGCAAGCCGAAGCTGACCCCGTCGACCGCTTTCACCGGCCCCCGCGGCGTGTGATACCACACGCGCAAATCCTCAACGCGCAGTACGTCGGCTGCCACCGCGGCCATAGTAGCCGCTGCCTCGTGCGAAGCGCTACCCGGCAGTACGATCTCTCCTGTGGACTCTGAGAGTCTGGCGAGCTTGAGTCTAGCCAGAAGGCTGGTGGAACAACGGATTCGCCCGGAGGGCAACTTCGATGGCTGGAACGGCCGCGATGTGCTGTGCCACCTGGCGGTCTACGCCCGCGTGGTCGGTGCCATCCTGCGCGCGACCGCGGACAACCGCGAAGCCACAGCGGTAGAGCTGTACGGCCGCGAGCTCACCGCTGACGAGCAAAAGATGACCGACCTGGATGAGATCAACGCCGCCGCCCAGCGCGACACCGCGGAAGCGCAACTCGCCCGTCTCTCAGCCGCCCAACTCGAAGCCCCCGGCCCGATACATCCGCCAAACTGGCACAGGCCACATCTAAAAGAGGTGGTCACCGCCCTCACGGACCACTGCGCAGCACATATGGCGGGCGCATCGCTGTAGCCTGATCTGCAACATGAAAGCTGCCGCTGCTGTCGCCGAGATCCTCAAGCGAGAGGGTGTCGAATTCCTGATCGGCTACCCCGTCAACGCGATCATCGAGGCTTCCGCCCGCGCTGACATCCGCACGATCATCGTGCGCCAGGAGCGGCAGTGAGCCGCGTCTGTTCAGGACAAAAAGTCGGTGTCTTCGCCATGCAGCACGGCCCCGGCACCGAGAACGCGTTCGGCGGCGTCGCCCAGGCCTACGGCGACTCCTCGCCGATCGTCGTTCTACCTGGCGGCTATCCGCGCCGCCTGATCAACGTCCCGCCCAACTTCAACGCCTTTCTGAACTTCCAGCGCGTCACCAAGTGGTGCGAGCAGGTGACCATGGCCGATGCCGTGCCCGACGCCATGCGCCGCGCCTTCACCCAGGTCCGCAACGGGCGCCCGCGCCCGGTCCTGGTCGAAATCCCCGCTGACGTTATGACCGAAGAGGTCCCCGAGCCGCTGAACTACGCCCCTGTCCCAACGGCGCGCTACGGCCCAGATCCCCACGCGGTGTCCGAAGTTGCCGACCGTCTGGTCAAGGCGCAGAACCTGGTGATCTACGCCGGCCAGGGCGTCCACTACGCGCAAGCCTGGGCCGCGCTAAAGGAGCTGGCCGAGCTGCTCGAGGCACCCGTCACCAGCAGCCTGGAAGGCAAGAGCGCCTTTCCCGAGGACCACCCGCTCTCGCTCGGCGCCGGCAGCCGCTCGATCCCCAAAGCCGTGCGCCATTTTCTGAACAAGGCCGACGTCATCTTCGGCATCGGCTGCAGCTTCGGCACGACCAATTATGGTGTACGCCTGCCGCGCGAAGGCGTGGTCTACATTCAGGCCACACTCGACCCGGCCGACCTGAACAAGGAGCTGCCGATCGAGCACGCGCTGCTCGGCGACGCGGACCTCACCCTGCGCGCGATCATCGCCGAGGTCCGCGACCGGCTCAAAGGTCAGCCGCGCGGCCGGGCCGCGCAGATCGCCGCCGAGATCAGCGCTGTGAACGACGAATGGCTCGCCGAGTGGAAACCCAAGCTGACGTCGAACGATACGCCGTTGTCGCCGTATCGCGTCATCTGGGACCTGATGCACACGGTCGACGTGGCCAACACGATCATCACCCATGACGCCGGCAGTCCGCGCGATCAGCTCGCCCCGTTCTGGCGCCCGACCACGCCGCTTTCCTACATCGGCTGGGGCAAGACCACCCAACTGGGCTACGGCCTTGGCCTGGCGATGGGCGCCAAGCTGGCGAAGCCGGACAAGCTGTGCATCAACGTTTGGGGTGATGCGGCCATCGGCTTCACCGGCATGGACTTCGAGACGGCGGTCCGCGAACGGCTGCCGATCCTGTCCATCCTGTTCAACAACTTCAGCATGGCTATCGAGCTGAAGGTGATGGAAGTGGCCACGGAGAAGTACCGCAGCACCGACATCAGCGGCAACTACGCCGACATGGCCTGTGCGTTCGGCGGCTACGGCGAACGGGTCACCGACCCAGGTGAGATCAAAGCCGCCATCCGCCGCGGCATCGAGCAGACCCAACAAGGTCGCCCCGCGCTACTCGAGTTCATTACCCAGAAGGAGGTCCAGACGTCGGACTACTAAACGCCGACGTCGGTTGGACATCTTTCACACGAAATTTGACGTTTTCGTCCGTCGATAAGGAGCCGCGCAGCGGCGGTCGGCCAACGCCTCAGCTCGGCACCTGCGTGGGGTCGACGACACGTGTGAACGGAAGATGCATTCACATTGATAGCTTTTTTGTCCCTCGATAAGGAGCCGCGCAGCGGCGGTCGGCCCAGTACAGACGTCGTCACACACGTAAAGGACCATCCCGATTGGTAGTCAACGTTCTCATCGCCTCGCCTTTAGAGCCAGAGCTCGTCGAGCGCCTGCGCGCCATCGATCCACGCCTGCAAATCACATATCGCCCTGAACTTGTAGGCGCGCCCCGCTACCCGGCGGATCATCATCCGCCGGTCCCGCGCACTCCTGCCCAAGCCGCCGAATGGGCGGCCTTGCTAAAGGACGCTGAGGTCCTCCTGGACGTCGACACACCAAGCACGGCCAACTTCCCGGCGCGGGTGCCAAAGCTCCGCTGGATCCAGGCCAGCAGCTCGGGTATCGGCGAGTGGGTCCGGCGTCTGGACATCGTCGACAGCCCAATCGTCGTGACGAATGCAGCCGGCCTCCACTCGGTCGCCCTGGCGGAGTTCGTGATCTTCGCCATGCTGTACTTCGCCAGACGCTGGCCAGAGATGGTCGCCGACCAGCGTGCGCATCGCTGGGAGCGGTGTGCGATCGATACGCTCGAGGACAAGACCCTGGGCATCGTCGGTCTGGGCAATGTCGGTCAGATGATTGCCAAAATGGCGCAACCGTTCGGGGTGCGCGTGATCGGCAGTCGCCGCAGCCCGCCCGAGCAGTCCTCCGCTGAGACCAACGGTGTGTCGACCGTGTACGGTCCCGACGGCTTGCGGGCGGTGCTCAGCGAGAGCGACTTCGTCGTGCTGATCGTGCCGCATACTGCTGAAACCGTTGGCATGCTGGGCAAGGCGGAGCTCGCCAGCATGCGCCCCGGGGCCGTACTCATCAACATTGCCCGCGGCTCCGTCGTCGACGAGCCAGCCATGATCGAGGCGCTTCGCTCCGGTCACCTGGGCGGCGCGGCCCTGGACGTTGTGGCGAGTGAGCCGCTGACGCCAGACAGTCCACTGTGGGACATGCCCAACGTCATCATCACGCCGCACAGCATGAGCACCGCCACCAACGAGAACGCGCGGCTGACCGACCTGTTCGTCGACAATCTGCGCCGCTACGTCACCGGCGAGCCGCTGCGCAACGTGATCGACAAAGTCCGCGGCTACTAGACCCCCGGGAGCTCAGGCAGCGGGAGCCGGCGTCGGCGTGCCGCGACCTTGTAGACCATCGTCGACTTCACGGTCGCGCTGCGCGGCACCGGCCGCCTGGCTCAGGAACCAGCCGATGAAGATTGTCCACACTCCGCCAGCCACGTCGCCGAAGAAGATGCGCACCAGGCCCAGGCCAATCATCAAAAAGCCGAAGCCCTGGCCGACGAGCGCGGCGATGCGCGTGGCTCGATCGAAGCGATGCGTAGTGCCCCACAGGATGGAGCGGAATACCCGCCCGCCGTCCAACGGAAATGCAGGCACCAGGTTGAAGACGCCCAGCAATAGGTTGACCGATGCCAGGTAATTCAGGATGGCCGCGAGCGGAGTCATCCCGCGCAGACCGCGCGCCGAGCCGAAGAGGAGGTCCACTACCGTCGTCCCGCCAATCGATTGGGCGACCAGCCAGAAAATGGAAGCGAGAGCCAGGCTGGTCAGCGGACCGACGATGGAAATCAGGAACTCATTGCGCGCGGAGATGGCCTCGCCGCCGATGTTCGACACGCCGCCGAAGATGAACAACGTGATGTCGCGCACGCGCATGCCCAGCGCGCGGGCTACCAGCGAGTGGCTGAACTCGTGGACCAGCACCGAGGCGAAGAGCAAGAGCGCCGAGAGGGCGCCGAGGAGCAAGGGAAAGCCAAGCCCCTGGCGGGGCGCAATAAACCGGAAGTAGCCGTTGGCGAGTCCCCAGGTCACGAAGGCAAATGCCAGAAGCCAGGTGGCATGGATACGCACTTCGATCCCGAAGACGCGGCCGAGAGAAAACGATTGACGCACGCGACTTAACTCATTCAAGACTGTACGTCTCAATGATGAGAAAGATGTGAAATAGGCGGGCCGTTGAGCCATTTCCCCAGAGGGGACGCCATCTCACCTAGCGATGCCATGCACTGAAATGCCCGATTGGCGCGAAGCCCAATCGTTGGTACATCGCGCGCGCCATGTCGCTCGGGTGCAACGCGGCCGGCACCTGTGGATCGGCCTGGATAGCCCGCCACGTCAGCGCCGCGCCGTAGCCTCGCCGCCGCGCGCTCGGCACGACCGTAACGCCATAAATGCCAATGAGGTCATCGTCGATATACGCCATCGCCGCCCCCACACCGCGGCCGTCGACTTTGCCCAGCCACAAGCGAAAGCGCGGGTCGTCCAGCACGCCCGGGGCGTGCCACGCAAAACGCTGCACTGCCGAACCCCTGAAGCCCATGGCACTGGTGGCCTCAAAATCGGCGAGCACATCCGCCGAGGTCACCTCGAGAATCTCGAGATCGGCTGAAACGGGCGGATCGCCCACCGAGCTCGTAGTGCGCCAGAAGCATGGCCGCGCCGGCTCGCGCGTCAACCCCAGCGGCGCCAGGTCGAGCTGGTTGGTCCCATCCGCGATCGCCAGCCGCCGCGTTGGCGGACAGTCGGTCACGAAGGCGGCCAGGTGTTCCATCTCCCCAGCCCCGAACACGATGGCGTTGAGATACAGACCCGGCACCGCCCCGTCCGTCGCCCACATCCCAGGCCGCCACGTGCTCGAGGCGCCGAGCGCCACCACCGAGGTCGCGTGCCACCGCGCCATATTCGCCGCCGCCCGCCCGACCCGCTCATGGTCCCCTTGCACGCGACGGAGTATCGCAGCCCCTTCGGCGGTACAATCCGCCGAGGGTAGAGGCGGAGTGCTAGGGGTCGCCGGCGCGCAAACCAGCGAGACGAACAACGTGGCGGTTGTCGCCGAGGGGGCCTCGAAATTGTTCCTGGAGGGAACAGTCGTCGCCTTTCAAGGCTTGACCCTGAGCGTGCCCGAGCACGAAGTCTTGTGTATCGTCGGCCCGAGTGGCTGCGGCAAAACTACGTTTCTGCGCTGCGTCGCCGGTTTGACCGAGCTGAGCACTGGCCGCATGCTCGTCTACGGCCAGCCCGTCCTTGGTCCGCCCGAGGGCGTGGCCATGGTTTTTCAACACTTTGGCCTGCTGCCCTGGAAGACCGTCTACGACAACACCGCATTTGGCTTGGCGATGGCCGGCGCACCAAAAACGACCATTCGCGAACGCGTCGAGCACTATCTCGATCTCGTCGGTCTCGTCGGCTTCGAGCACCACTATCCGTACCAGTTGTCGGGCGGCATGCAACAGCGCGTCGGCCTGGCCCGCGCCCTGGCCCTCAGCCCGCGGGTGCTGCTGATGGACGAGCCATTCGCAGCCCTCGACGCGCAAACGCGTGAGGTGCTCCAGGAGGAGCTGCTGCGCCTGATGGCTCGGCCCGACGAACGCAAGACCATGCTCTTTATCACCCACAGCATCGACGAGGCGCTGCTGCTGGGCGACCGTGTAGCGGTCCTCACCGCCCGACCTGGCCACCTGCGTGAGCTGCTCGAGGTGCCCTTCGGCCGCCCGCGTGACGCCGCGGCGGTGCGCGCCGACCCGCGCTACGCTGTGCTGCGCGAACACATCTGGGACCAGCTGCGACCCGAAGTGGTGAAGGCCCAATGAGCATCGCACCCACGGTCGCCCAGCCCCAGAGCCGCGACCTGTCGCCCGACGTCGCCGCCGAGCAAACCCGCGTCAAGCAGGCCGCGGTCGCCCGTCGCGCGCGTCATCGCCTGTTCGTCATCGGCATTCGTGCCGTTTCCCTCGCAGTTGTCCTGGCCGCCTGGCAGATCGGCGGCCAGCGCATCGACTCGGTTCTGTTCACCACCCCGAGCGCGGTCGCCGCGGCCGCGGTGCAGATGGTCGCCAGCGGCGAGTTGTGGAGCTACCTGTGGCCCAGCCTGGTGGTGCTGGTCGTCGGGCTGGCCATCTCGGCTGCCGCGGGCATCGCCGTCGGCCTGCTCCTGGCCCGCTTCTGGGTGCTGGACGTGGCCCTCGACATCTACATCACCTTCCTGTACTCGACTCCGACCGTCGCCCTGGTCCCGCTGATCGTGCTGTGGGTTGGCTTCGAGTTCACGGCCAAGGTCGTCATCCTGTTTCTGTTCGCCTTCTTCCCGTTGGTCATCAACACTTATCAAGGCGTCAAGCACGTCGATCCGCGTTTGCTCGAGGTCGGTCGGGCGTTCCGCTGCTCGGAGCGCCAGCTGTGGTCCAACATCGTTCTGCCCGCTGCGCTGCCGTTCATCGTGACGGGCCTGCGCCTGGCCGTCGGGCGCGGCCTGATCGGCATGGTCCTGGCCGATCTGTACACCGCCATCTCGGGCATCGGCTATCTCATCGTGCGCAGCGCCAGCACGTATCGCGTCGACAAGATGTTCGTACCGATCGTCGTGCTGGGCTTGCTCGGCATCACCCTGACTGCCTTACTGCGCGCCGCGGAGCGCTGGGTGGCGCCATGGACCGCCGCCCGCGACGGCGATTGATTCAACCCTACCCGTATACAAGGAGCACTTCATGCCGCTGATGGGCAACCGACTGTTCCTGCCAAAGTTGTCTGTGGCGGCCGTGGCGCTGGCCATTGGCGTCGCCTGCTCGCCCACCCCGCCGGCGCCGCCTACGAGCGCTTCGGCGGCCGCGCCGGCTCCGGCTCAGGTCTCGCCCGCAGCCGCGGCTCAAGCTCAACCAGCGGCCTCGCCGGCCGCCGGTGCGCAAGCCCAACCAGCTGCGTCGCCCGCCGTGTTCACCGCCGGCGCTGCACCCGCCCAAGCTGCCGCCAGCTGCACCGGCCAGTTGCGCAAACTCACCCTTGGGGTCGCCGTCGCGCCGCCGAACGTCGTCCACACGTCGCCGTTCGTCGCCCGGGCACTGGGCATCTTCGCCAAGCACTGCATCGACGCCAACATCGTCCAGTTTGAAGGCGGCCTGTCGCAGACCAGCCTGACCGCCGTCGCTCAGGGCGCGGCGATGGGCCCGCTGAACGAGTCCGCTATTGGCGCCGGCCTCAAGGGCAAGCAGGTCTGGGGCATGGCGGCCAAACCGCCGCAGGCGTACGTCGTCGGTGAGAACATCAAGACCGCCGCCGATCTGAAAGGCAAACGCCTGAGCGCCGCGGGCGGAGGTGTCGGCTCATTCAACTGGGTGATGGGGCGCGAGGTACTGAAGACCGCCGGCCTGACCGTCGACGACGTGCAGTTCATTTCGCAAGGCACCGCCGGCCGTCTGCCGGGCCTGGTCTCCGGCCAGCTCGACGGCGTGGCGCTCCACCCCGAAGACGTCTTCCTGGCGCAAAACCAGAAGCCCGGCGTCCACGTCCTGGTCACCCTGAGTGACCTGGTCCCGCTGTACTACTTCAATGCGTACGGCGTCTCGGACGACTTTCTGGCCAAGGACCGCGTGCTGGTGCGCGACGCTGTCGCCAGCCTGATCGAGGCCAACCGCGCTATTTACCAGGACAAAGCGAAGGTCGTGCCGATCATGATGCAGGCCACCGAGAAGCCCCAGGACGCGGTGGAGTTTGCCTATGACTCCCTGACCAAGGGCTGCATCTGGTCGGTCAACACCGGCTACAAACCCGAGCGGACCGCCTGGACTGTCGATCTGGCGATTGCCAATGGCGACATCGCGCCGGACAAGAAGCCGCCGTACGAGCAGATCGTCGACAAATCTTTGGGCGAAGAAGCCCTGGCCCAGGTCGGCGGCGCCACCACCATCAACGGCTGCAGCGACTAAGCATGGCCACTACCGAGCACCCCACTCAGCCACCGGCGCGTCGTGGACCGTTGGACTGGTCCGAGCTGCGCTACCGCCTCGACGAGAACTTGCCGTTCAATCAGATGCGCGGCACGCCGTACTACCAGGACGCTGTCCACGAGCAGTTCTCGCCCGCGGAAGTCGCTCGCCGCTACGCCGCATTGCGTGCAAAGATGCGCGAGTCTGGCCTGGACTGCGCCATCGTGCCAGGTGGCCCGAGCCACTGGAGCTTCGGCGGCGGCATGCTGTGGCTCACCGGCCACTGGGAGTGGCACGGCCTGGCTTGCTACGTGGTCGTCCCGCTCGAGGGTGAGCCGACGCTGGTCTATGGCATGGGCGGCACCCACATCGAGGCGGTCCGCCAGGCCACCTCCGGCGCAATTGCCGATGTGCGCCACAGTCGTGGTGGTCGTTTCGGCGAGGTGATGGTCGAGCGCATTCGCGAGCTGGGTCTCGACCGTGGCCGCATCGGATTGCTGGAGGTCGACCCGCGCTTTGGTGACTACCTGCCGGTCAACCAGTACGACGCCTTACGCCGCGGCCTGCCGGATGCGGAGCTCGTCTTCACCAAGGGCATGATGCACGAGCTCCTGTTCATTCACAGTGCGGAGGAGATCGCGTGCATCCGGCGCGCCGCCCAGCTTTGCGACCGGGCGATGGAGGCGCTCGCTGACCGTTCTCGCCCGGGTGTCAAGGAGTACCAGCTGCGCGCCGCCGCCACCAACGCCATCCTCGAGGAAGGCGGCGATGTGGACTTTCTGATCATCGGCTCGACGCCCATGGACCAGCCGATGATGGTGTTCGGCAGCCCGCGACCGTCAGCGCGCGAGCTGCGCGCAGGCGACATCGTGATGATGGAATTGGCCGCCGGCTATCGCGGCTACACCGCGCAAATCGGCTCGCCGGTGTGCATTGGCGAGCCACCGGCCGATGTGCGCCGCTTTTTCGACGACGTCGTCCTGCCGGGCTTCGAGCGCATGGTCGAGACCATCGGCCCGGACCGGTCGCTCGAGGACGCGCGCGCCGCTGGGCGGTTCTTCCGCGAGCACGGCGCACAGTCGCGGCCGATCCACCTCCACGGCATCGACCTGGTGACGGCCAGTCCACACGTGTTCACCGAGCAGCTCGACGGTGAAGGATTCGACGAGGTCCTCCAGCCGGGCATGGTGCTCGTCGTCGAGCCAACGCCGATCACTGCCGATGGCACGCTGGGCATGTTCTGTCTGGATTCGTTCCCCTGGCGGCTGACCGTCGTGCCCGCGTGAGCGATCCACGGGTCGAGGCGGCGATCGCTCACTGGGCGCCGCGGTTCATCGCCCAGGGGGTCGACTACAACGATTTCGTGCGCACCACCGCGCGCATCCAGACCTGGGCGGATTGGTGCACGGAGTGGCAGCGCACCGCGGCAGAGCATGAGGCGCTCGCGCTGGCTGCCGAGGCGCGGCAGAGTCCGCTGTCAGCGGCGGACGCGTGGATCCAGGCGGCGATGTGCCACCACTTCGGCAAGTTTGTCTTTTTCGACGACCTGGACCAGTTGCGGTCCGCTTCGACGGCCACGGCCGCCGATTTCGCCCACGCTGCGCCACTTCTGGATCCGCCAGCTGAGGCGGTCCGCATCCCCTACGCGGGCACGTCACTTCCTGGCTATCTGCGCCGACCGCACGGCGTTTCGCGTCCGCCAGTGGTGCTGCTGATTGCGGGGCTCGACTCGACCAAAGAGGAGTTCCACACGTTCACCAGTCTGTTCTTGCGCCGCGGTTTGGCCACGCTGGCTTTCGATGGTCCAGGTCAGGGCGAGATGGAGTTCGATCTGCCGATCGAGCCCCACTTCGAGAAGCCGGTTGGCGCTGTGCTCGACTGGCTCGCTACTCAGAGTGACCTGGATGCGAGCCGCGTCGCCGCCGCGGGCGTAAGTCTTGGCGGCTACTATGCCGCCCGCGCCGCCGCGTTCGAACCCCGGCTCACGTGTGCCGTTGCCATGGGCGGTCCATATGCCTTCGCGCCGAATTGGGACGACCTCCCGTCACTCTCCCGCCAGGCATTCATGGTGCGCAGCCACTCGCGCGACTTTGACACCGCCCGCACTCGTGCGGGAGCACTGGACCTCAGCGGCGTGGCGGAGCGCATTCGCATGCCGTTCCTGGTGGTCTTCGGCAAGCAGGACCGTCTGATTCCGTATCAGCACGCCGAGCGGCTATACGCCGAGATCTCCTCTGTTGAGAAGCACCTGGAGATGTACGAGCACGGCAACCACGTGGTCAACAACATCCCCTACGCGTATCGGCCGCTGGTGGCCGATTGGGTAGCTGACCATGTGCACGCCGCAACCTGTTCTTGACGCCGACGCTTATCAATCCTCAATAGGCCGGGCATGTACTGATCACCGTCGCCGCTGCGCCGGAGGGCAGCCGTGGGGGACAGACCGCGTGTGTCCGTTCGCCCAGATGACGCTCGGCGCAGCAGCGACGCGCGCCCGAGCGCTCACGATCGGAGCGCCCGGCAGGGGAGACAGGGAGGCCGTACACCCTCCCTGTCTCGGCCACTCGCTCGCCTCGCCGCTTGCTTAACCTACCCCCTCAAAGATTCTTTGAATTCTTCGTCCCCCTTTGCGCGTGTCGCCCCGAGGCAGGGCAGTGTAGAGTCGCTCCCGCTACGATAGGCGCACACCGCTCAGCGACAAACCAGGGGAAGGTGAATATGCCGAGCCAGCCCGATACGCAGCGATTTCTGGTCAAGGTCCAGCCTGGGGTGGGACCTGCCCTGGCGCTCGCCGCGGGCCCGAATCAGTTCAAACTCGAGCCACTCTTCACCAGCATCGGCTCTAGCCCGGGCAATGCGCTCGCCGCGACCGCGGCGCCGGCCTGGCACATCCTCACGCCCGCCGCGCCCATCGGCGAGACGCACCCGTGGGATGCCTGCCACCAGATGGTGCAGCAGGGCTTCGGTATCGCCGGCGCACCAGCGCCCGAGTTCGCCGAGCCGGATATCCAACAGCAATGGTTCGTCGCGCCGCCGGCCACCCTCGCCCAGGCGCTCGCCAGCACGTGCATGACCATCAACCAACAGGACACCAACTTTCCGGTCCAACCCGACAACTTCTGGTTTCACGACAGCGCCCACGGCCAGTTCGTCGACGCGCTGGCCGCCCTCGGCCAACCGGACCCGGCCAACCCCGTCCGCGTCGCCCACTGTGACACCGGCTACTACGCCGACCACCACGATCTGCCCAACCTCAATCATGCGCTCGAGCACAACTTCGTCGATGCCGATCGGCCCACCGATGCGCGTGATGATTCAACTGGACCGCTGAACAACTTCGGCCACGGCACCGGTACGCTCGGCGTGCTTGCTGGCAAAGCATTCGGCGGCGGCACCGGGATCGGCGCCGCGCCGTTCGTCGAGGTGGTGCCGATCCGCATCGCCAACGGCGTCGCGCTCGTCTACAACAGCGCCATCGCGCGCGCCTTCGATTATCTGCACGGCCTGTGCGCCGACCCGGCCACGCGGATTCATGTCATCACGATGAGCATGGGTGGCCTGGCCTCGCAGTCCTGGGCGGACGCCGTCAACGCGCTGTACGACGCGGGCGTCTTCATCGTCACCGCCGCCGGTAACAACCAGGGCAACCTCCCTACGCGCAACATCGTCTTTCCGGCGCGCTTCAACCGGGTGGTTGCCGCGTGTGGAGTCATGGCCGACAACTCGGCCTATGCCGACCAACGCATCCAGTTGATGGCGGGCAACTACGGTCCGGCCAGCAAGATGCGCACGGCCATGGCCGGCTGGACGCCGAACATCCCCTGGGCGCGCATCGGCTGCTCGGACACCATCGACTTCAACGGCGCTGGAACGTCCTGTGCCACCCCACAGATCGCCGCCACCGCCGCGATCTGGATCCAGGCCAACAAAGCAGCCTACGACGCCTACCCGCAAGGGTGGATGAAGGTGGAAGCGGTCCGCAAAGCGTTGTTTGACGGTGCCAACGTGCTCGATGCGACGCGCCTCGGACGTGGTGAGGTGCGTGCGAACTCGGCTCTGCAGCAAGCCCCGGCCCAACCCGGCGACCTGCAATCCGAGGGTCCGGACAATGCCGCCTTCCCGTTTCTGCGCGTGCTGACCGGCCTGGGCGTCGCTGGCCCGGACCCGCGCCAGCGCATGCTGGAGCTTGAAGCGCTGCAGTTGTCGCAGTCCGCCGCCATCGAACAACTGCTGCCTGATCCGACCGTGGACCCTGCCAACCTATCGCCGTCGGCAATAACCCAGATCAGGGAAGCGCTGCTCGCCCATCCGCGCGCGTCCAACGCGCTGCAGGAAGCCCTTCAGGGCGTGCCCCGACCACCCGTCGTGCCGGTCGGGCCGATCCCCCAGATGCCCGTCGCACTGGAGCAGCTGCAGTTGGAGCGGGCGAAGAATCCCAAGCTGCCCCAGCCAGCGCGCCGCCGACTGCGCGTCTACGCCTATGATCCATCGCTTGGTACGCGCCTGGAAACGCTGGGCATCAACGAGGCTGTCTTAGACGTGCCATGGGAAGAAAACCTGGAGCCAGGTCCGATCGGCGAGTACCTCGAAGTCATCGACGTCGATCCCGCCAGCCAGTGCTGCTACGCTCCCATCGCGCTCAATCATCCGCACCTGCTGGTGCAGGATGGGCTGAAGCCGTCGGAGACGAACCCCCAGTTTCAGCAGCAGATGGCCTACGCCATTGCCATGAAGACCATCGAACACTTCGAACGTGCCCTCGGCCGGGTGGCGTTGTGGGCGCCCAATGCGCCGGGTGATGCCGGCGCCGGCGCCAACGGCAGCGAGCGCTACGTTCAGCGGTTGCGCATCTACCCCCACGCGATTCGCGCGGGCAATGCGTACTACAGTCCGGAGCGCAAGTCCCTGTTGCTGGGGTACTTCTTTGCCTCACAGACCGGCACGGTGGACATGCTGCCAGGCGGTGTCGTGTTCACTGCGCTGTCGTCTGACATCATTGCTCACGAAACCACCCACGCGTTGCTGGATGGCCTCCACCGTCGGTTCCGCGAGCCGACGAACGCGGATGTCCTCGCCTTCCATGAAGCCTTTGCCGACATCGTCGCCCTGTTCCAACACTTCTCCATGCCGGAGGCGCTCCGCCAGCAGATCGCTGGCACGCGCGGCGACCTGCGCACCGAGAACCTGCTGGCCGAGCTCGCGGTCCAGTTCGGTCAGGCGACCGGTCAGTATGGCGGCCTGCGCAACGCGATCGGCACGGTCGGCAGCGACCGCCAGTGGACCCCGGCCAAGCCCTCGCCGGCCGACTATCAACAGTCGACCGAAGCCCACGCGCGTGGCTCGGTGCTGGTGGCAGCTGTCTTTGACGCCTTCATTCAGATCTATCAAAACCGCAGCGCCGACCTGGTCCGACTGGCCACCGGCGGCAGTGGGATCTTGCCCGAAGGTGCCATCTCGGTGGATGGGCAATCGGCTGGCCCAGGAGGCCAGCAAGGCGGCAACGCACGTCCTGGGCATCTGCATTCGTGCGTTGGACTACTGTCCGCCGGTGGACATCACGTTTGGCGAGTACCTGCGCGCGCTGATCACGGCGGATCGCGACCTCGTCCGTGAAGACCAGCGGTCGTATCGGGTCGCGTTCGTCAACGCATTTCGTGCTCGGGGCATTTACCCGTCCGACGTGAAGACCCTGTCGGTTGAAAGTCTGGTCTGGGATTCGCCACCCGTCCCGCTGTCCAGCATCAAGACAGTGCTGGATCGCCTGGAGCTCGACTGGGACTTGATGGCCGATCGGCAAAATGCATACGAAGCGTCGCGCACCAACGCGGTGAAAGTGCGCTCGTGGCTGATGGACTCCGACGACGTCACTGATGACGATTTGACTATTCTGGGTCTGGTGCGCAATCCGGGCCCAATGACCATCGGCGACGTGACTGGGCAGTTGCGCCCGATTGAGGTCCACTCCGTACGCCCGGCGCGGCGTGTCGGACCTGACGGCCAGATGTTGAGCGATGTCGTGGTGGAGATCACGCAGACATTCAGGCCGAGTGACCCGACCCAAGCGGTGTTCCGCGGCGGGTGCACGCTCCTGGTGGATCTGCGGAGTAAGGAAGTGCGGTATCTCGTGCGCAAGCGAGTTGACCATTCGGGCCGGCTCGCCGCTCAGCAGGCCTTTGCCGCGGCCAATGTTGATGGGCTACGGGCCAGTTATTTCCTTCGACCAGACCAGGGCATGGAGCCATTCGCCATGCTCCACCGGGTGTACTGACATGGCCGAGACTGCGCGCGCCAAGATACGCATGTATCGCCACGGCCTGGGCGATTGTTTTCTGGTGACGTTGCCGCGCCAGGATGGCAGCAACTACTTCATCATGATCGACTGCGGCGTGGTGCTCGGCACGTCCGACGCCAACACGATGATGACCACGGTTGTCGCCGATATCGCCGCCACCACCGGCGGCCACGTCGATCTCCTGGCCGCGACGCATGGCCACTGGGATCACATCTCGGGCTTCGTGCAGGCCGCGGACGCCTTCAAGAACCTGACGTTTGGCCAGGTGTGGCTCGCCTGGACTGAAGATCCGACTGATCCGCTCGCCAAAACGCTCAGTCAGGAACGCGGCAATGCGCTGAATGGGTTGCGCCTCAGCGCGAATCATCTGCGGCTCGCCGGCGATGACGATCGCGCCGAGATGATCGGCTCACTCCTGGAGTTCTTCGGCGCCACCGGCGGCTCGTCGACAAACGATGCGCTCGAGGCCGTTCGCCAGAAGGTGGCAGCGCCGCGGTATTGTCACCCGCTAGATCCACCCGTCGAGCTGACCGATCCAGCTGCGCGGATCTACGTGCTGGGTCCGCCGCGCGACGAAGTATTGATAAGGACGGCGTTGCCCACCTCCCGCGTTGCTGGCACATCTACGTACACCATGGCGCTCAA
>WNFC01003628.1_pt1 | contig 20799 bp, 20 predicted proteins | sample 5400541 | NCBI WGS metagenome assembly WNFC01 (sample SAMN13153342, study PRJNA577476) | soil metagenome | isolation source: 120 cm saprolite under Douglas fir tree site 2 hole 2 replicate 1 | place: USA:California | collected 2015-04-18
ACAAACCTCCTCGATGGATCTGGTCTTGTCGGCATACATGCGCCGGGCTTCAGCTACCTTTGCAGCCGTCTTCAGTTTCTTTGACCGCCCGCCTTTTCTCCCTCTTACGCGGGCCTCCAGGCGGACATTCAGAAGATCATCCTCAAACTCAGTCTGAACACCCACGTGAAGCCGTTCTTGCGCTCTTGTCACAGAACGATCCAGGTACTGTGTCAAGGTGTGGGAGGCGATCTGGAATGCAGCGGATGGGACAGGGTCACGAGGCTCCAGCGTGCGATGCCCCGTCTCGGCCATCAGCTCTGCCAGCTCCTCGTCAGAAGGTTTGAAAGCGTCTGGCAAGAGGGGCGCAGCGAGGAAAAATCCTGTAAAAATGGAACTGAAGATAGCCGCTTGCGCTTGCAGGGAGAGATCCGCCCGCACCAGACCCTGTTCGCGCAGTCCTTGAAGGTAGGTAGTGAAGCCTGCAAGCACCTCGGCAGAGAGAGCGCTGCTCTGCTCGCGCTGTACCAACTTCCCGAATACCTCCGTATCGCGCAGGAGGACCGCCTTGAGCAACGGGCGCTGCATCAATGCAAGCGCTGCGTGTTTGAGGAGCCCTCGCAGCGTTGCACCCACCGGATCGCACGCAATGCGCTGCTTGATGTCTTCTGCCATCGCGACCTTTTCACGTATAATGAGCGCTGCGAAAAGTGCTTCTCGCGTTTTCCAGTGCAGATAGAGCGTCCCTTTCCCGACTCCGGCTTGCCTGGCGATATCATCGATGGTGGTCTTGTGATAGCCATAGCGCAGGATCAAGGTAGAGGCCGCATCCAGAATGCGCTGTGCCCTCGCCTCACGCCTCTCTGCTTCAGGCTCGTGTGTGCTGGCTCCCTGGCTCTGCTGTGTCAAACGTCGTCGTTGGAATACTCCGGCGAAATTGACGAGGCTCGGATTTTGGGTAAAGCCTATGCCTGCAAGAACAAAGGTCACCAGCATACCGAGGCCAGTAAGGATTGAATAGGCTGCCCATCCACGTTCGCCCAATGTAGCAAAGCGGCGACAGAACACAAAGCAAGCGGCTGGTAAACCAAAAAAGACCAGAATCGAGAAAAGATCGTGAAGATGTCCATGAACACTGTACTGAGCGAGGACAAGAGGTGCGCCAGGAGGATAGCCATAAATGGGATCAGTGGTGAAAATGCCAGCACCAAATAGGCCAATGCCAGCCAAGCCGATCAGCAGAGGTCCCCAAGTTCCACCTCTTGAGGCTCTAAGCGCACGCCGCAATCCAATTGCAAAAGCGAATAGAAGTAAGCCTACCATGAGGAAGTTGGCAGCCTGTATCCAACCGAGATCGCCGATTGAAAGTGAGCTGACTGGATAGCGTAGAGGATTGTAGTCAGCGCGAGTGGCCCCTTCGATGAGAAACACGACGATGAAGAGCAGCGGACCGATTGCGCCGCAGGCCAGCAGGAGTCTGAGCGCCAAGGGCTGCTCTCCCATTCCTTTTGCTGATGTTGCCATAGTGGCGTTCTCCTTTGCAACGAGATGAATGACCATTTTATAAAAAGTAGTCATGTGAATGTCTCTCAAAACTATACCGTAGAGGGGGTGAAAAGTCAAGCGGGTGGAACGTCAGGCTCTCCATCCTATGAGGTGATTGACGAGGGCGGGCCGATAAATCGGCGGTGGCCGCGATAAATCGGGCCCTACGGTTCACCTGGATGGATGGAGGGCCAACGTCATGGCTGATCGTCAGGAAGCTCGCGACTCGATACGCATGAAATGAGAGAAGAGGGAGGACATGCCTTCCTTTTGATCTGTCTCAAAATTAGTCTCAAAATCAACGTCTCAATCAGCCTCTGCTGATTCTGCCCAGCGCAAAGCCGAGTCCTCCCCGGAACGCGAGTCTCCCGCGGAACGGTATCTCTCCGGTTTCAACCTGTGAGAATCCCGCTTCTTTCATCAGCGCAGGCTGATCCTGGATGCCGCTATCCCATGGGCCAACAGGCCGTGCAGGTTGGTCATGGTGCTCCTCCGGGCGCCTGGCATCGACAACCAGCAGGCGCCCTCCTGGTTTGAGCACGCGGGCAATTTCAGCCAGCCCTTGACGCTTGAGATCGTCAGGCAAGTGGTGCATCATCAGGGTACTCAGCACGACATCGAACGACTGGTCGGGGAACGGGAGCTGCTCGATCACCCCGAGCTGGAAGTTGATCTCCAGGCCGCGTCGAGCCGCTTTGCGGCGGGCACGGGTGAGCAACTGCGCAGAGGGATCAATGCCAGACACAAGACCTGTTGCGCCAACGCGCTCTTTAGCGACCAGCGCCAGCGTTCCAGTGCCGCAGCCTACATCCAGCACCGTCTCTCCGGGTTGGAGTTGGGCCAGGTCTGCGGTCGTCTGCCGCAGCGCTTGTTCGCTGCCACCCAGGATGAACCGCATCCCGAAGCGCGCTATAAGGTCATAGATCCAGCCCCACCAGTTGAGGACGTGCCCTCGCGTCTCGAGGGCAGAGGCCTCGCCCGGCTTCCTGTGGTTATGCGTTAACGAATGCATAGATCTTGCTCCTTTCAGAGAAACATACTATTCTGTAATGAACATGCTGTTCGTTATCTTTAGTGTGAGGTAGAGATCATCTCGCGTCAATCATCAATCAGGCCAAAATGTTCATTACCGCACACATGAGCGAGATTGTACGAAAAGGAGAGGGTGTTCAGTGAAGCAGGACAAACAGGATCGTCGTTCCCAGCGCACGCGCCGCCTGGTGAGTTCCGCCATGATGGAACTCTTGTTGGAGAAACGCTATGACGCGATCACCGTGCAAAACCTGCTGGATCGCGCGGAGATTGGTCGTTCCACGTTTTATGCCCACTACTTCGATAAGGAGGATGTGCTGGCGAGTATAGCGGAGCAGATGCTCGAGACGTTTGGTCAACAGCTCTTCAAGAGGGATGCCGGGCAGGGGATTGTCCCAAGCCTGGAGCTGTTCCGGCATGTCTACCAGCACCCGCAGCGCCAGCACTTTCAAGCGATGTTGCGGGGCCACGCGGGAGAGCTGTTGTGGGAAACAGGGCAGGTGTTTTTGAGCAGAAACATTGAGCAGGCCCTGACAAGCGCCTGTGCAGGAAAACGTTCCCCCTCGATTCCCCTGGCAGTGGTGGCTCAGTACCTGGCTGGGGCCTTTCTCAACCTGTTCAAATGGTGGCTGGAGGCCGAGATGCCGTATGCACCGGAACAGATAGATAGCATCTTCCAGCAACTAGCGCTGCCTGGTGTGTGGGCAACAATAGGTTAATCTTCCTTCACAAGTTGCCCATTGACAATCTCCCAGATTTTGCCGCCGAAACGCTGCATGAAGAGGCGATCATGCGAGACGGCGATGACAGGCCCTGGAAATTTGAGCACTGCTGCCTCAAAGGCCTCCAGTACATCCAGGCTGATGTAGTTCGTCGGCTCGTCGAGTAAGAGTACGTTGGGTTGTTCGGCCAGCAGGCGCGCGATCTCCAGCTTCCTTCGCTGGCCCACGCTCAATTGTCCGATGGTTTTGGATATGTCTTCGAGACGAAACAGGCCGTAACCTATCAGTTTCGCTATAAATTCGTCTTCGTAGCCGACCTGGTCGTAGCGGTACGCTTCCAGCACCGTCTTACTCAGATCCCGCAGGTCGGGCTCCTGTGGCAGGTAACCGATGCGAGCGCCCATCGCAACGCGTACCGCGCCTTCACCAGGCGTCTCAAGGCCTATGATGAGCTTGAGCAAGGTGGTCTTGCCCGCACCGTTGGGACCGGTGAGCACGACGCGGGCAGCGGGCGCGAGAGTGAAATTGATATCGTGCAAGATGCAGCGTCCCCCCAGGTTTTTGCCAAGGCCTGTTGCGCTGATAACGTCGCGAGATTGCAGGTTCTCAGTGTTGAAGTAGGGGTGGGCCTGCAAGCGCCTGGGCGGCTTCGGGATGGGATCCTCCTCGATGCGTTTGAGGCGTTCTTCGGCGTCACGAATACCGCGCGAGATGGTCTGCTGCACACGCCCGCCAAAGAAGTCGTACTGCATCTTGTCGTTGTCACGCGGTGGACGGTTGTGTGCCACACGGCGCGCGGTCTCCTTGATGCGTTTGCGCAGTTCTTTAATCTCCTCCTGCTGGCGCTCGTAGTCTTCCTCCCATTGCGCTCGCTCGGCCTCTTTGGCCGAGGCATAGGCATCGTAGTTGCCTGCATACTGTTTCAATTGGTGGCTATGTTCGTCGATCTCGAAGACCTGGTTGACGCGATACCACTATAATGGCTCCAACGTAGTGTGAGAGGTAGGTCTCAAGCCATTCCAGGCTGGCAATATCAAGGTGATTGGTGGGTTCATCGAGCAAAAGCAGGTCGGGTGAACGCAGCAGCAGGGTGGCAAGCCCGATACGCTCTTTTTCGCCACCGGAGAGTGTATCCACTGCCTGTTCACGCGGCAGGTAGGCGAGCTGCAGGCCTGTCAGGATGGTGTCGATTTTGTAGTCGAGGTTATAGCCGCCGCGGTCCTGGAATTTCGTCGATAGCTGGTCGTATTCTGCCAGTAAGATAGGAAGTTGATCCTCGCTCGTCGTGGTCATGGTTGCCTCGACCTGGCGCATACGTTCTTCGAGCTGGCGCAGGTTGCCCAGCGATTCCAGGATCAGGTCCTGGATGGTACGCCCGTAAAAATCGGGCGTCGTCTGGGGCAGGTAGCCTACCTCTAACGAAGGCGCAAATGAGATTTTGCCATCGTCCATTGTTTCCTGGCCCACGAGGATGCGCAGCAACGTGGTCTTGCCGGCGCCGTTCATGCCGACGATACCTACGCGGTCATTGCTATTGACGATGAAGGATACGTTATTCAGGACGGTGATGACACCGTATGCTTTGGAAAGGTTGTGTACGGATAAAAGCATGGACACTTCTCTCTATTCTGTTGTCGTTCTTTGCAGGAACGTTCGCTATTCGTAAGTGATCAGGAAAACATGAAGGTGATAGGCGTTGTTAGATGCTCATGTTCCTGGTAAATGGCCGTGATGACGTTAGGGGTTTTGGAAGGGGTTATGAGATGCGGTTCATCTGGTGTGTTCTCCTGCAAAGACTGGGGGACGACGTTAGACGATGAAGGCGAGAAGTGTCTTCTTCAAGGGTCTGCTCCTTCTGGTGTGAAAAATGGTGATGTGTTCTTGTGAGTTGATTATAAGCGAGTTTCGGCGGTGATGTCAAATGGGGTAAAGCCACACTATTTTGCCGGGATCAAAATCCTCACCGATCCCTGGTTCTCTGAGCGTCCTGCTACTTGCGTGATGAACCGCTGGCCTATACGCCCGAGTCTCTCCCGCATCTGGATGGTGTCCTGGTGAGCCATGGCCATTATGACTTTTCAAAAAGCTTGACAAACCATGACATGGTCTGTATACTTGAGAGATGAAGAACAAACGTTTGCTGCATCCCAAGGAAGCAGCCGAAGAATTGGGAGTATCCATCAGGACGCTGATCCGATGGGATGAAGCTGGAAAATTGCGGACCGTGCGCACAGTGGGGAACCAGAGACGTTTTCCCATCGAGGAGATTTCCCGGCTGCGCAGGCTGGGCAAAGGTCTAGCGGGAGCCGAGCGATGCGTTCTCTATGCGCGGGTATCGAGCGTAAGGCAAGAGCAGGAAGGGAATCTCTCGTGGCAAACTGAGCGTCTCAAGGAAGCGGCAAGCGAGCGCGACTATCAAGTGGTGCAGGTGATCACCGAACAAGCTTCGAGTCTCAATGAACGCCGCAATGGCATGAAGAGACTGCTGGCGCTGGTAGGACAACGAGCCGTCGAGGTCGTGTTGATCGAATATCCTGATCGGCTGGTGCGCTTTGGCTTTGGGTACCTCGAAGAAGCTTTTCGCTGGCAGGGGGTGCGCCTGGAAGTGCTCGATCCGCCCAAACAGCTTGAGCCGACGGAAGAACTGGTGCAGGATTTGCTCACCATAGTGACCGTGGTTGCAGGCAGACTCTACGGCCACCGGGCGCAAGGGGTTCGCAAGCGGGTAGAAACCGTGCTCAAGGAATGTGAGCAGGAAGAGGCGACGAATGGGGCAGGCCAGCCGCACCACCAAGTTGCTCCTTGATCTCTCCGAGCGCACCCGTGGCGGAGTGAATACGAGCAAAAGAGCCTATCTCGAAGAGACGGCCAAGGTCCTGGATGCAGCCCGTGCTTTCTACCTCGCCTTTTTTCTGGCGCATCCCGACAAGCTGACCGAGCGTGTGCGGTATTTCTCGGAGAAGCATCAAGAGGAACGAGAACGGCTGATCAGTCCAAACGAACTCCTTACCTGGGCCGAATCCCTCACTGTGGTGACGGCTGCCCATCCTCATCCGTTGCCCTCCTACACCTTTAGCGAGCAGTTTCCTGAGTTCCCGTTCATCTACCGCCGCTCGGTGATCAAAGATGCCCTGGGCAAGGCGCGCTCCTACCTCTCGAATCTGGCGAATTGGAACACAAGAGGCAAGAAAAAGGGGCAACCTGGGAGTCCAGGAGCCAGCAATCATCCGACCCTCTATGACGAAGCGTTCTGTTTGGACCTGGACGCGACGGACCTGCGCACAGGTCCGCACACCTGTTTCGCGCGGCTCAAGGTCTACACCGGAACGCAGTGGCAGTGGTACAACTATCCCGTCGAACTGAGCCGCTACTTTGAAGCACGCTGGCGTGATCCCGCCTGGGAAACCCAAAGTCCCAAGCTGATCGTACGCAAAAAGAGCGCGGCTCTGCACTTCCCGCAGGTGAAGCATGTTGAGGCCAAGCGGGTCAAAGAGAGCAAAGAAGATCCGCACCTGGTGACCGTCGCTATCGATTTGAATGTCAAGAATCTCGCGGTGATTACGGTCCGTCGGGATGGGAACACCATTGAAACCGTGTTTGTGAAAGATCATGGCCTGGATCAGCACCGGTATGGGCATCTCAAACGCATTGCCAAGAAGCAGTGGCAGTCGGGGAAACCTGTCGCAGGCGAACACAGCAATCAGCAGATCTGGGAACATGTGCGGCGGATGAATGAAGATGCCTCCCACAAGGTAGCTCGTGCGATTGTTACCGTCTGCACCAGGTATCCAGGCTGTGTGCTGCTCTTTGAGCGGCTGCGTAAAATTCAGGCCAAAGGCAGCAGTAAGTCAAGGCGTATGAACCGCAAGCAGGCGAATCAGTTGCGAGGCAAAATCAATCAGCATACGAAAGACAAAGCCTATGCCTCATGCAGCACGGTGACGGTCGAGGTCAATCCCCATGGGACAAGCCAATATTGCTCCCACTGTGGAGCCAGGGGCGAGAGGTTCTCGTACCGAGGTGGCAAACGCATCCGGGAGAAATGGGGCAAACTCTTCGCATGCCCGACCTGCCAGTATGAAGCAAATGCTGACTTTAATGCATCTGTCAATATCCATCACTCGTTTTATCGGCAATGGCATTGGCAGCAACGTCTGAAGCTACCGCCCAGGACAGGTTAGGACACCCTGGGCGACGAGTACGCTCTCTTCGGCTAGAGGTCGGAGAGAACAAGCCTGTCAGAGGGCCACCCCGATGAAGACTGACAGGCCAGGCCGGTTCCGAAAGGGACACGTGAAAGTGGTACGGCTATCTGCTGGTCCAACGGGGGCACGCTCCAGCCCGCATGCTCTCTCGGACATGACCTGATTCGATAACTTCCTGGAATGCGGGAGGAACGTTGGGAAAGCTGGACCGGGTCAGGGCGGCGAGAACACTGTTGTCATGGTTTGTCTGACAACTCTGACAACTGTTGATACCACCACTACGATATGGAGGCTTTCCAGGCTTACCCAGATAAAGCTGTGCCGATGCTGGTCAAGCGTGGGATTGCGGAGGACGCGCGCAAGGCCGGTTTCACCTCGCTTATAGAACTTGATCCCTGGGAGACTGCGACGCTTGGCGCGCTGACCGTCACCGCCACACCCGCCGAACATGGTGTGCCAGAGAACACCTATGTTGTGCAGAGCCAGGATTTCACGGTCTTCTTTGGCGCGGATACGCTTTTGATTCCGGAGTTGCGCGAGGTAGCCACCCGCTTTCCGCGGATCGACCTCGCGCTCCTGGCCGTGAATGGCCTGCAGATCCGCCCGGCCTTCAATCGCCAGGTGGTGATGAATGCTCGCGAGGCTGCCGAACTGGCCGAGCTTTTACGCCCGCGTTTCGCAGTGCCCATACACTACGCTTTCACCGGGGGTCCCCTGCGCGACCGCCTGCTGCTCAAATATACCGGCACCGCCGGGGAATTTGTCCAGGAGATGGAGCAGCGTGGAACGGCAACGGAGGTGCGGGTCCTGGAGCCGGGGCAACCACTGCAAATTGATGCCGCAGTGTGAGCAGGTTCCGACAGGTTTACGAGGGCGTGGCCCGTGCCTTCCATGTGTTGGTCCAGCGGCGCGCAGGAGTCAGTGCCTGCGGTCGGTGTGTGTAGCGGGGTGCCAGATCGTGTTGGAGAACGGTCCCCGCCCAGGCATAGAAGAGTGCCATCTCTTTGAGGCGTCCGCGCGCGCGTTGATAGCCGATGCGCCAGGCCAGTTCAAAGATGTGCAGGCCAAGCCACTGAAGAAGAGGCTTGCGTGCCAGGGGATCGACGCGTAGGATAGACACGGTGCGTGCAGCATCAGCCCGTGAGTCGCCTGCGTGTGCGTTCGTCCAATCCACAATCCCCGTGATCTGTGTGCCATCGGTCAGGACGTTCTGCGGATGATAGTCCAGATGCAACAAAGCCGTCTCGTCAGCAGGCAGGTGGCGCAAGCGATCTTGCAAGGTCTGGTCCCCTTCGCATTTCCAGGCAATCCACGCAACTGGCTGCTGGCGGAGCAGACCGGGGGCGGGCACCGCATGGATCGCCGCCTGCATGCGACCAAAGGCGATCCCCAGCCGCCACACCCGCCATGGTCGCACACGCAGTTCGTCGGCGACCGTGCGCCCGGCCAGCCAGGTGATGAGCAGTGCCGGGTGATCCTGCCAAACACCTGCTGCATGCACCTCTGGCACAGGCAGGCCCGCAGCCCGCGCTGCCGCCATCACGACCCGTTCGCGCTCGCAATCCTCATGGGCCCCTGGTCGAAACACGCGCAGCGCATAGGTCTGGTCCTCAGACTCAACCTTCCACATGGCCATGTCAAACCCACCCTGCACAGAGGTGACCGTGGGCGTCCCATGGATCCCAAGTGAACGGAGCATTGCCAGAGGCGAGAGATCAGTTTGCTTCATGCAAGGCTCTTTCATGAGAAAAGATGGAAACAGTGATACATACACCTAACGCTGCGGTTATCTCTGCATCGAAGATACCACCGGGAAACAACAGTTTCAAGTCCTGCCTTTTTCCCAAGGTGAGTTGCAAGCAGAAAAACACTATCACCTCCTTTGTCCAGAAAGGTGTAAATTATATGCGGAAAAATCGTGTTAAGAAGGTGAGTGCTATAATAGGTGAGTAAACACGTGTCCGTATTGGTCTCTGCGAAAGATAACGCCGATGAAGACTTTTGGAACGAGCCGGAGAAGAAGTTTCCGGACAGGTTTTATAGCCGGGCTGCTGGCGGGGCTTGTCGCCTCGGGCGTCATGATTCTGATAAGTACGCTGGGGAGCGGGCTTTCATTGCCTGAGGTGGTTGGCTCGAAGCTGACCGCGCTCACGCCTCTAGCTGTCTTTGCTTATTTACACGAGCTTATCGGTGCTGATGCCAAGTATTATCTCTTCTATGTTATCTTTGCCGGACAGTGCGTGGTATTTGCGCTGAGCGGGGGGCTGTTCAACGTGGTGCTGAACGTACAGGAACAACGCGGGCGACCGCAAGGGTCCCCACCCCTACGGGAGGAGCTGGGGCAACGCGGGCGACCACAAGGGTCCCCACCCAACGCCACACCACCCCCGCCCCTATGGGTGTATCATGGGTTACTGTTGGCAGGGATTCTGTGGTTGTTTGCGGGATTGGTGCTGCTGCCGCTTACGGACGCGGGGGTCTTCGGTGCGCAGTTGAATGCTGGCGTGGTCAATAGCATGTGGAGCCTGGCGGTGGTGGGTGTGGTGTTCGGCTTGCTGTTCGTCTACGCGCAGAACTGGCTGGTGACACGCGCCAAAGTTGCCGGGGATATAAATAGGCGAGAATTCGCTGATGGTGAGGAGGAAGGAATCCCACGGCGGGACCTGTTAAAGCGCGGGGCTGTGCTGGTGGGCATAGGGCTGCTGGGAGTGGGACTGTGGCGCTTTATTACCGAGGGTGTGACGAATCCTGGTATTCCCGTGGGCCGTCTGATACAGAACTTCAAGAGCAAAATCACGCCCCCGCCGGTGCCAAACTACGGCGTGATATACCCTGCGCGGTTCCTTTCAGCAGAAGTCACCTCGAACGACCAGTACTACGTGGTCTCGAAAAACCTCGTCGCGGACCCGACCGTAGATGGGAAGTCGTGGAACCTGGCGGTCGATGGACAGGTTGAACATCCCTTTACACTCAGCTACCAGGAGGTACTGGCGCTGCCGATGCAGAAGCAATACGAGTCGATGATGTGCATCAGCAACGAGGTAGGCGGCCAGTATATGAGTAACGCGCTGTGGGAGGGCGTGCCACTGGTACACCTGCTCCAGCGCGCGGGTGTAAAGCCTGGGGCAAGCAAAATCGTCTTTCACGCAGTCGATAACTACACTGATAGCATCCACCTGAGCAAAGCCCTGGAGCCTACCACGCTCATGGCGGTTTATATGAATGGCGTCCCGGTGCCAGAGAATCACGGGTTTCCCGCGCGCATGCTGGTACCTGGAATATATGGCATGAAGCACTGCAAATGGCTCACGCGCATCGAGGTCGTGAATTATGATTACCAGGGTTACTGGCAGCAGCGCGGCTGGAGCGATGCTGCTCCTATACGCATGACAGCGCGGATCGATACGCCGCTGGGTGGTACAAATGTGGCGGCGCGTAGAACTACTTATATCGCTGGCGTTGCTTTTTCGGGCAACCGGGGCATCAGCGAGGTAGATGTGAGCACTGACGGTGGACGGACCTGGCAGCGAGCTACACTCAAGCAGCCGCTATCGGCGCTTACCTGGGTGCTCTGGGAACTTGAATGGCAACCTAACCCCGGCAATTACCTGGTCACCGCGCGAGCAATCGACCTGGAAGGTAACGTACAGAGCCCCATTGAAGAGCCGCCCCTGCCCGACGGATCATCTGGCTACCATACCGTCACTGTGACCGCATCGTGAAGACGAAAGCAGATAATAGTCCCAGGCACTGCACATAATGTCCTGTTCATGGGCGTATAGCGATTATACTATACAAAGGTGCTATACGCGCTGGCATACGCTGACGATAAAGCCTAACAGATAAGGCCAAAATAGTGACGGATGTTCAGGTGGTAGACCGGCTACAGGCGAGGGATGCGCAGGCTTTCTGCTCTCTGATTGAACGGCTACAGCAGCCTGTTACAGGATATTTACATCGCCTCGTGGGTGACCGCGAAGTAGCCCTTGATCTGGCACAAGATACTTTTCTACAGGTGTACAAAGAGATCGGAAAGACGTCTGCAGAGCTTGCATTGGACGCCTGGGTCTATCGTATTGCCACAAACTACGGCCTGCGCTATCTCAAACGCAAGCGTCTGCGCCAGTTTGTAGGCCTGGAAGAGCGCGAATCATTCGACACAAGTTTAATGGTTGCAAGGCTTGAAGAGCAGGCAGAGACGCGTATTCTCGTCCAGCAGGCGCTAAGTATGATGAAGCCGAAAGACGCGGCTTTTCTGCAACTTCACTATGGAGACGGCTTCACATACGAGGAAATAGGTCAGGTCTTTGGTATTGGCGCCGAGGCAGTGCGCAAACGCGTGGCACGCAGTGTGGAGAAGTTCCGCGCGACATATGGGAAAGGACCAATACGAAAACACCAGGGGTAGAGATAGGGGATGCTGATATATAATTACATAGTAGGACAACAGTAATGACTAGAGATGATGGTAGTGCAGCAAAGCTTCGCCAGAGCGGGCATCCAGATAAGAGTATCTTGCTTGCTTACATTCGCCGGCAACCCCTCGAAGATAGACTGTATATCCAGCAACACATCGAACACTGCGAACGCTGCAGCCAGCTGAGCGACGAATATAAACGCATCAGTAGCACACTTGAAGCTGCTTTAATGCAGGTACGGCACTTCTATCCACATGTGACAAGTCAGGTGTTCTACAATAGAGAAGAACACTCGTATGAGAGCGGGAAGTTAAGGGCAGCACACCGGCAGAGTCTGCGCGACTACAGACCTAAGCGTAGAATGGCCAGGCTCGGGGTTGCAATTTCACTGGTATTGGCCATGCTTCTAACCACAGTGGCATATGCCATCAGTACCAACCACACTCCTCTTATTTCCTATACATTTCACCAGGGTATAGTTACGACTCAGCCCAGTCCTGACCTGGGGAACCTGGTACCTCCGCCACAGGTGACATCAAAGCACAAGCATCCACCAAAACATGTAGTGGCTCCGATACGGACGCCATCAGTAACAGCGGCAACGACACCATCCTCCACATCGCAGCCCTCTATGGTCATTTGTGGTAGTTCTGCCGCAGGCACTTCGATGTATCTAATGCTCTGCGGCGATCACTTTACGCCAGGCGATAAGGTGACGGTGGTACTTGAGTATCTGAAGAATAGCAAGTCACTGGCCCCAGTAACTGTAAATGCGAATGGTCAGTTCGAGGATGGTTTCACTATCGATTGCGCGAATGTTCCCATCGTGATTTATGCAAACGACCAGACTCACAGCACGGAATCGGCGACGCTAATGAATATCCCAAGGGGCTGCACTCCGACACCGGGAATGTCCTCCTGATAGGATACCTCTCCCTACCCTGGCGCGATGATGATTTTTCACAGCCAACATCGGTACAGTGTTGTCACCCTGAGCGAAGCGAAGGGTCTCTCTCGATGGGCACAGAGATGCTTCGCTGCGCTCAGCATGACAGGACCGACCTTGAATATTAAAATTCAACATCGCGCAGCTACAGATTGCGAATGGTCCTACCTGCTTCCAATAGATAGTCCCCGCTAAGCTCTTGCTGTGGTATACTAGAGCAACATCGATATAGTTGCCACAAAGACACAGACGGAGAGCAAGTTATGCGCTGCCCATATTGCCAGGCTATTAACCAGGATCGAGCTGTCTACTGCGCACGCTGTGGTCGTGACATGAGACAAGCGCGACCTCCTCAACCTAACCCGCAGTACCAGCCGCCACCCCAGCAGCAACCATCTTACCGGCAGCCAGGGCAGGCACCGCCTACAATGGCACGGCCAGCATCGACCATGCCACCACCGCAACAGGCTGTGCGCCCACGGCAAACGGAGTTCCCAGTTACACCACCCGCGCCACCGCCGCCAGAGCCGCCTGCACCTTTCCCACCGCGCACTATGGAGCAGCTACAGACACTCGAACAGGGAGCGCTCAACTATACAGTGGTGAGCGATACGGCGAGTGATGGGCGTAAAAAGATCGTGCGCGTCACCTACACCAGGTGTGCCCCCTGGCAACAGGTCGCGACGCTGCTCCAGGCATGCAAGGAACATCAAGAAGAGCGCTTCGACACGATCATCGTACAAGGAGTACTGCCGCAAGACTCTAACTCGTACTCATTCACGAACGGTCAACTCGTTTTCGACCGCAATGTGCGCCTGGGCAGTCTCACGACGAAACGCTACCAGATAGAGACGGGCAATGGTTATGAAAGCGATTCCGTGCGCATCGTGCTGACGGAGCAGTGATGAGCGATGCAGGCAGTTGAACTGATTCGCAAGAAGCGAGACGGGCACATACTGAGCACAGACGAGATCAACTGGCTGGTTGACCAGTACACCCATGAGCAAGTGCCCGATTACCAGATGTCGGCGTGGCTAATGGCGGTTTACTGGCGTGGCATGGATGCTCGTGAGACGAGCGATCTGACGCTGGCAATGGCGCGTTCGGGCGAGGAACTGCACGTGCGTGACGTAGTCTCTCCCGTGGTAGATAAACACAGCACCGGAGGAGTTGGCGATAAAGTGACGCTGGCGGTGGCGCCCCTGGTCGCTGCCTGCGGCGTTGCAGTAGGCAAGATGACCGGCCGGGGTCTTGGTCATACAGGCGGCACGGTCGACAAGCTGGAGTCGGTTCAGGGCTTCCGTGCTACACTTTCGCGCTCTGAATTCATGCGCGTACTTACAGCGCACCGGATCGTCCTGGCGGGTCAGTCGAATGACCTGGCGCCCGCGGACGGAAAGATGTACGCACTGCGCGACGTGACCGGTACGATCGAGAGCATTCCTTTGATTGCCGCCAGCATCATGAGCAAAAAACTGGCTATTGGAGCTTCCCACTTGCTGCTGGACGTCAAGGCGGGCTCCGGCGCATTTATGAAGACGGTGGAGCGGGCGCGAGAACTGGCGCAGGCGATGGTTGATATTGGGCGCCTGGCAGGCCTGCATACTGTCGCGGCGATTACGGCGATGGACCAGCCTCTGGGACGCGCCATTGGTAACGCCCTGGAAATGGCTGAAGCCATTGCGATCCTGCATGGTAATGGACCACGCGATGTTTCAGAACTCTGCTACCACGAGGCAGCAGAGCTATTGGTGATGACCGGGACAGCGGGGAGCCTGCACGAGGCCGAGAGAAGCGTTGAACAGGCGATACGCTCGGGGGACGCAGCGGCAAAACTGGCCGAGGTGATCGCGGCACAGGGTGGGGACGCGCGCCAGATCGAGCAGCCTGACCTGCTTCCCAGCGCGCCGGTGCGCTCAATGCTTGTCGCCCCGCGCAGCGGTTATATCGCGGGTATCGAGTCCGAGCAGATGGGATTGGCAAGCATGCGCATGGGAGCCGGACGCTTCAAGAAAGGCGAGCAGATCGATCACCGGACAGGTTTCATCTTGCAGGCGAAGGTGGGAGATTATTGCCGTAGCGGTGAGCCACTGGTGGAGATTCATGCGCGCAATGAGTCCGAAGCTGCTGCCGTGCAGGAAGAACTGCTGGCCTGTTACACGTGGAGCGATACTCCTGTAACGCTGGGGCCGCTGATCTACGAGATCATCCGACCTTGATCGTCAACAGCCAGAAGTCCGCCGTTGGGCGGCTGGGATCGCTAAATCTGTTCTTAAAACATAAAGGTGGTTTCCTATGTCATCAACCCTGCGAGGTATTCCTGCTGCTGCCGGCGTTGCGATAGGCAGTTGTGTGCTCTATGATCCTAAGCCGCCTGTTATTCCCCAGCAGCAGATAGCGCCTGAAGCAGTTACCGCAGAAAAAGAACGATTGCAGCAGGCAATAGAAGCTTCTATGCAAGAGGTCAGCCAGCTGCGGGACCAGGTGGAAGCGCGGCTGGGTAAGGAAGAAGCGGCCATCTTCGATGCTCATCTTTTGATCCTGGAAGACGAAGCCCTGCTGGAAGGGGCCAACCAGCGTATAGAGCAGGAGTTGATGAACGCTGAGCGAGCACTATGGGAGGCTGCGGAAGAATTTGCCCAGATCCTTGCCGGGCTTAGCGATAGTTATTTACAGGCGCGAGCCGCCGATATACATGATATCCGTACGAGGGTTATTTCTCATCTGCAAGGGAAGTCCAATCCTAGTTTGCGCTTCCTAAACCAGCCGGTGGTTGTTGCTGCCCGGGACCTGCTGCCTTCAGACACGGCCGGTCTCGATGCCACATACGTACTGGGATTGGCGACCGAACAAGGTGGACCTACCTCACACACCGCAATCCTGGCCCGCCAGATGGGTATTCCCGCCGTTGTAGGCGTGCCAGGGCTGCTCTCTGCACTCCAGTCGCAGCAAACGCTGCCGCAGCGCGTTGCCCTGGACGGAAGCGCCGGAACGGTCGAGATTGACCCCGATGCAGCTACCATTGCGAGCTATGAAGCAGCGCTACAAAAGCACCGCCAGCAGCAGGTGCAATTGCAATCATTCCGCCTGCTCCCCGCGATTACGCTCGACAATGTAATGGTGGAAATAGCGGCTAATATCGGGAGTCCTCATGACGCAAAGCTGGCAGCCGAGGCAGGCGCTAATGGTGTAGGCCTCTTCCGCACCGAGTTTCTATTTCTTGATAGAACAACGCCACCGGACGAGGGAGAACAACTAGTGGCTTACAGCGCTGTCCTCGAGGCGTTTGCCGGGAAGACAGTGATTGTTCGCACTCTCGATATTGGCGGCGATAAGAGTATTCCCTACCTGCACCTTGCAGCTGAGAGCAATCCATTCCTCGGCCTGCGCGGCATTCGTCTCTGCCTGGCCGAAGAGTATCAATATCTCTTTCGCGCTCAATTACGGGCCCTGCTGCGAGCGGCAGAGGCGCCCGCTGCCTCGCTGTGGATTATGCTGCCCATGATCAGCGATATTGGTGAGATACGCAAGACGAAGGCGTTGCTTGCTGAAATAGAAGCAGAGTTGCTCCAGGAGGGGAAGCTACGTACCCCGGTGAAGCAGCAAATACGCCTGGGTATCATGGTAGAAACGCCCGCGGCTGCGCTGCTGGTGGATGTGCTGGCTAAAGAAGTCGATTTCTTCAGTATCGGCACCAATGACCTGGCACAGTATACGCTTGCCAGCGACCGCATGAATGCCAGCCTGGCTGCCCTGCACCGCCCATTCCATCCCGCGGTCATGCGGTCGATTGCGCATATTGTCACTACCTCCCGCAGGCATGAGCGCTGGGTGGGGATGTGTGGCGAGATGGCAGGCGATCCCCGCGCTACCGCTTTCCTTTTAGGGCTGGGCATTAATGAGCTGAGCATGGAATCTTCCTCGCTCAACGCTGTCAAGCAGGTTATTCGCAATACGATGACGACCCAGGCTCAGGCGCTCGTGGAGCGCGTATTGCAGGCAGAAAGCGCCGGGGCGGTAGAGGAATTGCTCACTCGCTGAAGGTGCTCTTTATGCGTGTACACAAAGGTGAAAAATGGTCGGGGAAATGGCATCTTCGAAGCGCGTGGTGGCTGTGATTTTAGGCGCGGGCCAGGGCGCTCGTATGGGATACCAGGTCAACAAAGTGTTTCTGCCCATTAATGGAAAGCCTATCATCATTTATGCGGTTGAGACGTTCGAACGTTGTCACGCTATAGATGAGATTATCCTGGTGGTTGCTACCGGTGAGGAAGAACACATGATGAAACTCGCAGGGCACGCTCAATGTACTAAAGTAGGCCGGGTAATTCGTGGGGGGCCAACACGCCATGAATCTGAACAGTGTGCCCTTGAGGTATTGCGCCCACACATTGATGCAGGTGATGTTGAAATTGTAATCGTCCACGATGGGGCTCGCCCTTTCGTTGCTGTAGAAAAGGTGGAGCAACTTATTGCCAGGGCGCGAGAGTCGGATGGCGCTATTCTCGCGGCTCCCCTACAGCAAGAGGAACGGATAGCCCAGGTAAGCAGCGAGCATTATATCCAAAGAAGCTTTGAGGGGCGGCAGGCATGGAAAGCGCAAACACCGCAGGCCTTTCAAGCTTCTTTGTTGCTCAAGGCTTATGACCAGGCTAAACGTGATCTATTTTTAGGTACCGATACAGCAGCCTCTGTAGAACGTATTGGAGGGCACATCGTAATTGTGGAAAGTGATGCTGGCAACCTGAAAATTACGACGGCCCAGGATCTTTTCCTGGCTGAAAGGCTGATCAGGGCAAAGTAGCGTTTTGGCTGTGTCTCTCCTTTTCACTCAACGACCGGTGTTTTGCCCGTAAGGCTGCTGTGGCTTGCAGGCGGTACGGCGTTTGCGGGTAGACCTGAGAATGTCATGGGAGCATTGATATTCGCACCCTCTTCTATGCCGACGCCGAAGCGCCCGGTCAATTCACCACCTAGCCAGCCCGTTCCGCCCAACAAGGCCGCGCCAAGAAACGACAGGATGTACGCCAGAACGGATGGATTGCCGGGCGCATTCAAGCGCAAAAGCCAGCTTACAAGAAACAATGCCAGGACGACGCCATTGGCAGTTCCGTGCCATACGCCAACCCGCCTGGCGTGGGTTCCCGCTGGGATGCCCGTCCAATCGAGAGTACCGACTACTGCTGCTAGCAGCCCGCTGATGCCGCCGGCAGCAATCATCCAGAAAGCGATTTCTGACCAGAATCCATTGCCCGTAACCCAATGGAGGATGTCGAAGATGACCGAGGTCGTCAGTAACCCGATGGGGAAATTGACGAGCATGAGATGTAAGGGGTGATCCATTGACTTGATTTTGCTATACATTGTGTTCTCCTTTCGTTGAGGCTGCGCGGCTGAGACGCCCCAGCATCCAGCGTGCCGGTGTCAGCATGAGGTACAGCACCGTGCGGATTCCGGCATTCTGCCAGACGTTTCTGGCCTCCGACCACTGGAGACCTGGATCGATGCACCTATTTTGCATCTGTACCGGCGCATTCACACCAAAGTAGGCCGCGAGTGACGTGAGCGTGTGTTGCCAGAGGCTATCTTCCCCTCGAGAGCCCAGGAGACGGAATCCTGCTTCATAGATCGGATCGTTGGCACGCATCAAAACGTGGATCTGCGCGATGGTCTCGCCCCCTTCTTCATAGGCGCTAAAGGTGATCCAGGCGGAAGCAGGGTGCCCTTGTGGCGTCATGAATGTGAAGGATTCCTCGTCGGCGTAGAGGACGAAGACACCGCTGGAGACGGGAACCGGTAACCCACCAGGAATCGTCGAGTTAATGAGGGCCACCTCTCCCGGAGCAATGCCTGACAGCGATGGATAGAAATGAGATTGCCTGGGCCAGAACTCTGGAAAGTGGTGCTTCCAGACCGTGATGAGCTCGGTCGGTGTTACATTGCTGCCTTTGAGCACCATCCAGTAGATTTTCTGCCACATTTGTCCAAAGCCCTGCAGTGGGCCAACGAGCCGATGCCCTTCGACATTCAGGTTCAGCGCCCCGGTCGGCGCTCGCGTCACCTTCAGGGTAGAGACGTACTGCGCCCAGTAGGCAGTGTCGCGCGGTTGTTTGTCGCTAGATGGAGTGGATTGTAGATCCATTGTGATTTTCCTCCTAATATTAAAAGTGCCCTTTCAATCTGGCTTCGCATGAGACTCTGGCTCTGATAGCATCTTGAGGAGCGCTGCAATAAGCATTGACCACTCACGGAAGTAGAACGCTTCTCCCTTTTGCACATGCTGCACTTTCCCGCGCCATTCGGTCCGGTTGTCCCCCAGATCTTCCTGCCAGAGCCGCACCGTAAACAACTCGGAATGGCGCACCTGTTCCCGCCTTTCGCTATCCATACGGAACTACCTCCTGCCGTACCACCTGGTACAGCACCGATAAAATCATCTTCATCGCGATCTTGAGAAGAGTGTAGTCCAGGCAGCGTTTCTAAATCGTTTCGAGAGGTGTTTTTTGAGGGGGAATTTCTACCGTGAAGCCTTTGATGCGTTGGTCGTCACAGATAGCCCTTCTCCCGAGCCAATGCAGCAGCTTGTTGTAAGTGAGCACGCGCTGAGTCCGGTTGGCCGGCGTCCCATGCCTCGATTGTCGCTGCCAGGAGGGTTGAAAGGACGTCGGGAAGGCGTTGTTGCGAAGGCGCGAGTAGCGCGCGCACGTGGCTCACAGCTTCCGATATACGGTTTAGCTCCAGCGCACTCCCAACCAATGGCCAGAGAGCAGTCCACTGGAACGCATAGACTATGGAGGAGAGTAGTTCCAAGCGCCATAATGCCAGGGCAGCAGCGCCTTTTGCTTGCGCTTCTTCTACCTTTCCCTCACGCCAGGCAACCCACGCCAGGTTAGCTTGTGCTGTACCACTTTGTTCAGGTCTCGGTATCGCTGTTGCCACTTCCAGGGCCAGCAAACTGCTGCGACGCGTTTCCTCTACCTGCCCACGTTTCCGGTACAAGATGGATTGCCCGATCAAACACCATAACTTCACCATCACATTGCCTGTTTGCTCTGCCCTGGATCGCGAAATCGAGGATGCGCACAATGTGCGGATGTGAGAAGAGCGCCAGGATTTGTGCTTCTCGTATAAACTGCTGGGCATCCTCGTCGGGGAACTGTGTGCGCAGAATCTTCACTGCCGCATGGCTGTTGAGATGGATATGCTGGCCCAGATAGACGTCGGCGAATCCTCCTCGTCCCAACAGGCGAAGCAGGCGATAATTGCCAAGCTGTTGGCCTTCATGTCCGACGCGGTCAGCCATAGCACACTGCTACTTTCTTGTACGCGAATGTGACCTGTAGGCACTGTTCGATGGAAGGATGCAAGCCATGTCTCCTGTCACCAGGTGTGTTGGTATAATCTCAGCCTTTATTGTACCACAACTATACAGAAGCAAAGAGGTGTGGGTCCAGTATGCTCGTGTAGAAGACAAATAATATTAAGCATCAACTAACTGCTCCAGAGCCAGTAGGAACTGTAATACAGTAATCAAGGAGAATATGATGTATGACAATACTTTTACCAGTATGCCTATCATGTTTACTCATCCACTCTTGGGGAAATGCATCTACAATCCGGACATTTCGTTGTGGTGACAATAAAAGAATTTCATTTTTGTCTTGACAAGACTGGTCAATTGCCAACTGCAATCTTTCCACCCAAATGCTTATGTTATCGCACTGAATATAGCCGAGCATTCCAGCTTCATCACTCTCGTGGGCATACCTACCTCTGAGAAAACACTGTAGACCATCTTCTCCCAGGTAGTCATTGAAGCCTGTAATATCTGGCTCATCATGTTTGGGCTGAACTCTGTTTCGAGAATCTGCATAGCCCCACGCTAACAAGGTGTGTATATGTTGCCGATATGTAGACCAATACTGGTCAGCATATGCCTCTTCCAAATCCGT
>WNFC01004047.1_pt1 | contig 20799 bp, 17 predicted proteins | sample 5400541 | NCBI WGS metagenome assembly WNFC01 (sample SAMN13153342, study PRJNA577476) | soil metagenome | isolation source: 120 cm saprolite under Douglas fir tree site 2 hole 2 replicate 1 | place: USA:California | collected 2015-04-18
GTGTCTCAGTCCCCGTGTGGCTGGTCGTCCTCTCAGACCAGCTACCCGTCATAGCCTTGGTGGGCCGTTACCCCGCCAACTAGCTGATAGGCCGCGAGCCCCTCCAAGAGCGGCAGCTTGCGCCACCTTTCCTCCTCAGACCTGTCGATCCGAGGAACGTATCCGGTATTAGCCCCCCTTTCGAGGGGGTATCCCGAACTCAAGGGCAGGTTACCCACGTGTTACTCACCCGTGCGCCACTAGGACCACCGATGTATTGCTACACTGATGATCCCCGTTCGACTTGCATGTGTTAAGTACGCCGCCAGCGTTCGCTCTGAGCCAGGATCAAACTCGCCATGAAAATCGACAAACTTGAAACCTGGTCCCTAAAAGCCCAACCAAGATGTTGCTTCGGTCGAGCGCAAGGTACTCAGTAGTTACGGATGGTGCTCACACTTCGTCGGTGAGCCAGTAACATATGCGATTTTCAAAGAACGGCGGGGTAAGGACCCCATCGAAGAGGTGGAACAGGTCAGCCTGAGTGCTTCCGACCCGCTACCGTCTCTTAACCCCTACCCCGCAAAATATGCTGACGGGTAGGGCAAGGAGTGATGATACGGACGGGCCAACAACCTGTCAAGTAATTCCTTTTTGGCCGTCGACTTTCTCCAGAATGAACCGGGCAAACCGGCGTTTCCCCACCTTCAAGAGGCGAGCAATGGCCGAAACGGGAACCTGAGTATTGGGGTCTGAGACCTTGATTCCGTCCAACTCCACGGCGCCCTGCTGCACCTGGCGTCTCGCTTCTGAATTTGTCGCCACGAGGCCCGAACTCACAACTATCTTCCAGATGGGCTCTCCCGCATACGGAGTGGCTATCGTAAGTATTTCAACATTTTCAGGTATTTGCTTCCCTTGGACCACCCTGAAAAAATGCCCTTCTCCCTCTCTTGCTCCAGTCTCGCCGTGGTACATCGAGGTGACCGTCCAGGCCAGGCGCTTCTTGGCCTCCATGGGATGAAGGCCGCGCAGCGCCTGGATCTCCTCCTCGGAGACACGCGTGACCAGCTCGAAGTACCGGAACATCAGCTCGTCCGAGATCGACATGAGCTTGCCGTACATGTCGGCGGGCGGCTCGATGATGCCCACGTAGTTGCCCAGGCTCTTCGACATCTTCTGCACGCCGTCGAGGCCTTCGAGCAGCGGCACGGTGAGCGCCACCTGCGGCTCCTGGCCGTGGGCACGCTGCAGATCGCGGCCCACGAGGAGATTGAAGGTCTGGTCCGTGCCGCCCAGCTCGACGTCGGCGCCGAGGGCGACGGAGTCGTAGCCTTGGGAGAGCGGATACAGAAGCTCGTGGAGGCCGATGGCCCGTCCCGCCGCGTACCGCTTGGCGAAATCCTCGCGCTGAAGCATCTGCGCCACCGTGAGGTGCGCCGTCTCGCGGATGATGTTCTCGAAGGTCAACGGAGCCAGCCAGGTCGAATTGAACTCCACGCGAGTCCGGCTCATGTCGAGGACCTTGCCGAGCTGCGTCCGGTATGTCTCGGCGTTCGCGCGAATCTCGTCCCAGGTCAGCGGCTTGCGCGTCTCCGACTGACCGGTGGGATCACCGATCATGCCGGTGAAGTCGCCGATGATGATGATGACCTGGTGCCCCAGGTCCTGAAAGTCCCGGAGCTTTTGCAAGACTACGGTATGCCCCAGATGCAGGTCGGGCGCCGTCGGATCGAGCCCCAGCTTGACCTTGAGGGGGGTGGCCGTCTTCACGGAGCGCTCGAGCTTGGAGCGCAGCTCGCCCTCGACGATGATCTCCGCCACCCCCCGACGGAGCCGAGCCATCTGCTCGTCGACGGGCAGAATCGACGCGCCGGATCCGCTCGCGACGACACGTGAGGCGAGAGGACTCGTCGGGTTCACGTCTGTATAATAGCAATCCGTGGCCCCCCCAGCGCGAGGGAAACAACCGTCCAAGCCGCCCGTGCGGCGCCGCCGCTGGCTGCGCTGGATCGGTGTCCCGCTCGTGGCGCTCCTCGCCGTGGGCGTGCTCGCCACCGGCGTCTCCGCCTTCTGGGTGCTGGCCATCCTGCCGCGCTCGCTGCCCTCGGTCACCCAGCTGGAGAGCATCGAGCCCAGCGTGGGATCGCGCATCTACGACGAGACCGACGAGCTCATCACCGAGTTCCACGTGGAGCGGCGCATCTTCGTCTCCCTCGGCCAGATGCCGCCCGCCCTCAAGCAGGCGATCATCGCCACCGAAGACGCACGCTTCTACTCTCACTTCGGCGTCGACCCCATGGGCATCGCCCGCGCCGTCTACCAGAACTTCCGCCGCGGGCGGATCGTGGAGGGCGGCAGCACCATCACCCAGCAGCTCGCCAAGATCCTCTTCCTCACGCCGGATCGCAGCCTCGAGCGCAAGCTCAAGGAAGCGGTGCTGGCCGTGGAGCTCGAGCGCCGCTACTCCAAGGACCGCATCCTCGAGATCTACCTGAACCAGATCTACTTCGGCCACGGCGCCTTCGGTGTGGAGGCCGCCTCGCGCACCTTCTTCGGCAAGGGCGTGAGCGAGCTGTCACCCGGCGAGTGTGCCCTCCTAGCCGGGCTGCCCAAGGCGCCCGCCACCTATTCTCCGTTCGATCACCCCGAGGCGGCCAAGCGGCGCCGCGCCATCGTGCTCACGCGCATGGTGGACACGGGCGCGATCAGGGCCGACCAGGCCAAGCGCCTCGGCGACAGCGCCCTTAGCCTCGTGCCGCCCGAGCGGCGCCGGACGACGGGGCAATACTACCTCGAGTACGTGCAGCAATATCTCGAGGCGCAATACGGCCCGGACCTCGTGTTCAAGGGCGGCCTCCACGTCTACACGACGCTGTCGCCCACGATGCAGCTCAAGGCCGAGTCCACGCTGCGTGAGGGGCTCCGTGCCCTCGAGACCCGCCGGGCAGCGACGGCAGGCAAGGATGCTCCGGCTCCGGAGCGACCGGAGGGGGCTCTTCTCGCCCTCGAGCCGCAGACGGGCTACATCCGCGCGATGGTGGGTGGATACGATTTCTTCAAGAGCGAGTTCAATCGCGCCGTCCAGGCGCGCCGCCAGCCGGGCTCGGCCTTCAAGCCCTTCGTCTACATCGCCGCCCTCGAGGCGGGTCTGACCCCGGCTTCCGTCGTGGACGACTCGCCCGTGCAGTACCCGTTCGGCGCCAACGGCAAGATCTGGAAGCCCGACAACTATGACCGGAAGTTCCGCGGGCCGATCACGTATCAGCAGGCGCTCGAGGAGTCGATCAACGTGGCGACGATCAAGGTTCAGGAGCGCATCGGGGTCCGTCGCACGGTCGACGTGGCCCGGCGCCTGGGCGTCGAAAGCCCCCTGCACGAGAACCTCTCAATTGCGCTCGGCACGTCCGACCTGACGCTCCTGGAGCTGACCTCGGCCTACGGCTCCCTCGCCAATCAGGGCACCTGGGTCAAGCCGACCGCCATCCGTTACGTGCTCGACTCCCAGCGCAAGATGCTCGAGGAAAACGTCCCGCAAGGGCGCCAGGCCCTCCCTCCCGATCTCGCCTATGTCGTGACCCACATGATGCAGGGCACGATCGAGCGCGGCACCGGACAGGCGGCCAAGGCCCTCGGCCGGCCGGCCGCGGCGAAGACGGGCACCACCAACGACTACTCGAACGCGTGGTTCATCGGATTCACGCCTCATCTCGCCACGGGTGTGTGGGTGGGCTATGACCGGCCGCGAAGCCTCGGGAAGGACGAGACGGGTGCGCGTGTCGCGGTGCCGATCTGGACGGCCTTCATGAAGGAGGTGCTGCACGGCTCGCCCGTCGAGGACTTCCCGGTGCCGGAGGGCGTGGTGCTGGTGCCGGTGGATCTCTCGGTGGCGGGCACCTGCGCGAGGCCGGTCATGATGGCTTTCGTCGCGGGAACCGAGCCGAGGAACAACTGCGGTCCGGGCCGGGGTAGCCCGCGGCCGGATCAGCCGGTATCGCCCAGCGCGCCGCCGACCGAAGCGGGATCCGGCGCCGCGCCTCCCGCCGCCGGCCCCTCACCGCTCCAAGGACAGTAGGAGCCCCTGGGGCGGGCGCTTCCTACGCGCCTACCCGTCGCCCTTGCGCTCGAAGCGGCCCGCCACGCTGGCCCAGGCGGCGCCGCCCAGGAGCTCGCGGAAGACAGAGCCGAGCGCCTCGAGAGGCACCCGGATCTGCTCCATGGAGTTGCGGTCACGTATGGTCACCTTGCCGTCGCCGACTTCACCCTTGGCCTGGTCGCCCACCGTCTGCACGTCCACGGTAACGCAGTAGGGCGTGCCCACCTCGTCCTGCCGGCGGTACAGGCGCCCAATGGCCGCCGTATCGTCATACACCACCGACCAGTCCTTGGACAGCTCGTCGCGGATGGCGTGGGCCGTGCGCACGATGTCCTCGCGCTTCTTGAGGAGGGGCAGCACGGCGACCTTGAGCGGCGCCAGCTCCGGATGGAAGCGCAGGACCACCCGCTTCTCGCCGCGAACCTCCTCCTCGCGATAGGCATCGGCGAGAAAGGCCAGAAGCGCCCGGTCCACGCCCGCCGAGGGCTCGATGACGTAGGGGACCACGTGCTCCTTCCGCTCCTCGTCGTAGTACGTGAGGGCCTTGCCGCTGAACTTCGCGTGCTGCTTGAGATCGAAGTCCGTGCGATTGGCGATGCCCATGAGCTCGCTCCAGCCGATGGGAAAGCGGTACTCGATGTCGGCGGTGCGCTTGGCGTAGTGGGCCAGCTCGTCCGCCTCGTGCTCCCGCAGGCGCAGGTTCTCCTCGCCGAGGCCGTACCGCCGGAACCACGCCATGCTGTCCTCGATCCACCGCTCGTGCCAGTACTCGTCGGCCGGGCGCCCTTCCACCGTCTCCAGCGGGTTGACGAAGAACTCGATCTCCATCTGCTCGAACTCGCGCGTACGGAAGATGAAGTTGCCCGGCGTGATCTCGTTGCGGAAGGCCTTGCCGATCTGCCCGATGCCGAAGGGCAGCTTGCGCCGCATCGATTGCAGGACATTGTCGAAGTTGACGAAGATGCCCTGGGCCGTCTCGGGCCGGAGGTAGGTGAGGGACGCGTCTTCTTCCACCGGCGTCCGGGTGACGCCGCAGTGGCTGCACGGCTCCCCCGCCGGGATGGTGAACTTGTTCCCCTTGGTCGCGGGACAGTGGTGCACCCAGGGCGTCTCGTCGATCTTGTCGGCGCGGAAGCGGCGGCGACACTCCAGGCAGTCGACCATGGGGTCGGTGAAATTGTCGACGTGGCCGCTCGCCTTCCACACGGTCGGATGCATCAGGATGGAGGCGTCGAGCCCCATCATGTCGGGCCGGCGCTGGATGTAGTCCCGCCACCAGACCCGCTTGATGTTCTGCTTGAGCTCCACGCCGAGGGGGCCATAGTCCCAGCACGACCCCGTGCCGCCGTAAATCTCGCTCGACTGGAAGATGAAGCCGCGGCGCTTGGACAGGGAGACGAGAGCGTCCATGGTCACTGACATGGAAACGAGAATAGCATGGCGACCAACCTCCAACCCTCACCCAGCCCTCTCCCTCGCGAAGGGAGAGGAATTCCTTGCGAGCGCTGAGAGAATCAGGGGTGGGCGGTGAGGGGCCGCGCGGTCTGGGCGAGGAAGCGCGAGGAGCGCGGCAGATGGCCGATGAGCCGAGTCATGACGCCCTCGAGCAGCGCGCGCAGCTCGGTGTCGAGGTCCGCGGCAAGGGGCAGCCGGAGCCCCTCCTCCCATCCCAGGGTGCGCAGGCGCTTCAAGAGGCCGACGGCCGCCCCCGAGAGCGGCATGGCGTCGGCTCCGAACCCGCAGCGCCCGCACAGCAGGCCGCCCGCGATGGCATCCAGGGCGGCCTCGCCGAACGGGTAGGCGCGGCCGCACTCGACGCAGCGGTCGAGGCGCGGCCGGTGCCCGAGCAGGTCCACCGCGCGCACCGCGAAGCAGGCGGCCACCCGCGGCGGGCGCGCGCCCGCCTCGAGGGCGCGGAGGCTCCGGAGCACCAGCCCGAACAGCGGGGGCTGCGGATCGCGCTCGGCTGACAGGCGCGCCAAGCACTCCAGAACCCAGGCCCCCTGCCCGAGCCGCTCCAGATGCTCGCGCACCCGCACGAAAGGATGAACGATGTCGAAGTGGTCCACCCGCACCAGATCACTGCGCCCCGTGTCGAAGAACACGAGCTCGCCCAGCGTGAAAAGCTCGAGCGCGCTCCCGAAGCGCGACCGCGGCCGCCGCGCCGACTTGGCCACGCCCCGCACCTTGCCGTGATCGCGGGTGTAGAAGTCCACGAGCCGGTCGCTCTCGCCGAGGGAGCGACGTCCGATGACTACGGCCTGCGTCCGGTGGACGGCCATGCTAGGAGGTGAGGAGGAACCCGAACTCTTTGAGGGCGCGATCGTCCTTGCGCCAGCCCTTGCGCACGGCCACCGTGAGCTGGAGGAAGACCTTGATGCCGAAGAAGCGCTCGAGGTCCTCTCGGGCCGCGGTGCCGATGCGCTTGAGGGCGGCGCCGCCCTTGCCGATGACGATGCCCTTCTGCGAATCGTGCTCGACGAAGATGGTGGCCCGGATGTACAGGCACTCCGGCCGCTTCCGCTCGCTCAGCTCCTCCACGCGGACGGCGCAGGCATAGGGAACCTCCTGGTGGGTGAGGCGGAAGATCTTCTCCCGGATAGCCTCGGCGACCCAGAAGGTCTCGGGCTGATCCGTCAGCGACTCCCGCGGGAAATAGGCGGGACGGGCGGGCAGCGCCGCCACGAGGAGATCGAGCAAACGGTCGCAGTTCTCCCCCGTCTGCGCGGAGAGGGGCACGATCTCCGTGAAGGGAAAGGCCGCGCCACAGGCGGCGATGAGGGGGAGGAGCTTCGACTTGGGGGCGACCAGATCGGTCTTGTTCACGACGGCGTAGACAGGCGCCCGCACGCTCCGCAGGCGCTCGAGCAGCGCCGAGTCCAGCCGCTCGGGGCGCTCCGTCGCCTCAAGGATCAGACAAGCCACGTCGACGTCCTCGAGGGCCCGCTCCACTGTCTTGGCCATGAGCTGGCCGAGCTTGCCCGCGGCTTCGTGGAGTCCGGGCGTGTCCACGAAGACGACCTGGGCGTCCGGCAGATGCTTGATGCCGGTGATGCGCGTCCGGGTCGTCTGAGGCCGGCGGGAGACGATGGCCATCTTCTCGCCCACCAGCCGGTTGAGCAGCGTGGACTTGCCCACGTTGGGGCGACCCACGAGCGCGACGAAGCCGGCACGATGGCGTGGTCCGGTCATCGGGTCCGCCAAGCGTTGAAGGAATTCGCGTCCCGGTCCGGCCTCTTCGCGCAAGCGGTCATAGGGCTGGCCGAGCGCTGGAAGAATTCGGGTCCCGGTCCGGCCTCTTCGCGCAAGCGCTCATCGGATTCCCCACGCGCTGGAGGACAGCGCGCACCGGTCCGGCCTCTTCGCGCAAGCGCTCATCGGGGTCGGGGCTCCAGGAGGCCGTCCCAGAAGCGCGCGGGTGCCCGCCGTCCCGCGTCGGCCAGGATCTTGCGGGCGCGCTCGTGCATGCGGCGGGCCTCGCGCGGCTCGCGATCGTCATAGCCGGCCAGGTGGAGCAGGCCGTGGATCACGAGGAGGTCGAGCTCGAGGGCGACAGCCACGCGGACCAGCCTGGCCTGTCGCTTCGCAGTATCCGCCGAGACCACGACTTCGCCGAGGAGCCGCGACGGCCCGGGGGCGTCGAGGTCGAACGCCAGCACGTCCGTGCTCTGGCGCGTCCCCATCCACCGGGCGTTGAGGCGACGGATGGCCGCATCGTCCACCACGGTGACGTGGACGTCCCGGCCCGCGCGGCCCAGGGACCGCAGGGTGCGCTCAGCCGTGCGCTTGAGGCGCGCCGGCGAGACGCGCACGCGGCGCTGGAGATTGGCCACGGCGGCCGCCATCAAGCATCCGCTCTCACGTCAGTCCTCTCCCTCCACGTGCATGAAAGGAGAGGCTGCTCGTCCCTCTTCACCACGAGGATCGGGGTGGGACGCGGGCTCTCCGACTTCACGATCCGGGGAGAGGTCGGCGGCCGACGGCTCCCGGGGAGAGGGCGTGGGCTGGCCCGGCTTGGCGCGGTCATAGGCGCGCACGATGGCCGACACGAGGTCGTGGCGAACCACGTCGCGATGGTCGAAGTAGATGAACTCGATACCATCGATCCCGTGCAGCACCGTCTGGATCTCGATGAGCCCCGAGGGGCGACTGGAGGGCAGGTCCACCTGGGTGATGTCTCCCGTGATCACCATCTTCGAGTTGAAGCCCAGGCGGGTCAGAAACATCTTCATCTGCTCCGACGTGGTGTTCTGCGCCTCGTCCAGGATGATGAAGGCGTCATTGAGCGTGCGCCCCCGCATGTAGGCGAGGGGGGCAATCTCGATGGCGCCCTTCTCGGTCAGCGAGGCCACCCGCTCGGACTCGAGCATGTCGTACAGCGCGTCGTAGAGGGGGCGGAGATAGGGATGGACCTTCTCGATGAGATCGCCGGGCAGGAAGCCGAGGCGCTCCCCCGCCTCCACCGCGGGTCGCGTCAGGATGATGCGCGAGACCTCGTGCTTGACCAACGCTGAGACGGCCATGGCCACGGCAAGGTAAGACTTGCCCGTGCCCGCGGGGCCGATGGCGACCACGAGATCGTGGCTGCGCACGGAAGCCAGATAGCGCTTCTGGTTCGGCGTCTTGGGGCTGATGAGCTTCCGCCGCGACGGCACCGCGATGGCGTCGGCGAGAAAGCTCTTGAGGTCGGTGCCGGGCTCGGCGGTGGCCACGCGGAGGGCCGAGCGGACATCGTGGGCGCCGAGAGTCGGCCGCGCCCGCAGCATGTCGATGAGCTCGCGGAGCACCTTCTCCGCCTCCTCGAGCTGACGTTCCGCCCCCCGCAGCGTGATGTCGTGGCCGCGCGAGGTCACCCGCACGTCGTATTGCGTCTCGATGGTGCGCAGGTGCGCTTCGTTCCGGCCCAGCAACGCCAACAGGTTGAGGTCCGGCGGGACCACGATGCGACGGGTGGCCTCGGTCACGCCGGACCGGCTCCTTCGACGACCCGGATGCCGAGGTCCCGCAGCTGGCGGGCATCGACGGGCGCAGGGGCATCGGTGAGCGGACAGGTGCCCTTCTGGGTCTTGGGGAAGGCGATGACCTCGCGGATCGATTCCTGCCCCGCCAGGCTGGCGGCCAGCCGATCGAGCCCGAAGGCGATGCCCCCCATGGGCGGGGCGCCGAACTCGAGGGCTTCCAGGAGGAACCCGAAGCGCGCCCGGGCCTCCTCCTTGGAGATGCCGATGAGGCCAAAGAGCCGCTCCTGCACCGACTGCTGATGGATGCGGATGGACCCTCCCGCCGCCTCCTGACCGTTCAGCACGAGGTCATAGGCCTTGGCCCGCGCCTTGCCGGGATCCGACTCGAGAAGGGCGAGGTCCTCGTCCCGCGGCGCCGTGAAGGGATGGTGGACGGCGTCCCAGCGCTTCTCGTCGGCATTCCATTCCACGAGCGGAAAGTCGATGACCCAGGCGAAGATGTCGCGGCCTTCGGGGATGAGCCGGAAGCGCCGGGCCAGGTCGACGCGGAATCGCCCGAGCACGGTTGCCGCGACCGCCGGCGCATCGGCCACGAGCAGGAGCAGGTCCCCCGCCGTCCCGCCCGTGAGGGCCAGCAGCCTGTCCTGGACCGCGGTCAGGAATTTCGCCACGGGGGACTGCAGGCCCTCGGCCGTCACCTTGATCCAGACGAGCCCCTTGGCCCCGAGCTGCTTGGCCTCGCTCGTGAGGTCGTCGAGCTCTTTTCTGCTCATTCCGCCGGCCGAGGGAATGCGCAGCGCCTTGACGGCTCCGCCCCCTGCCACCGTCTGGGCAAAGGCCTGGAACTCGCCGCCCGCGAAGAGTGCTGACGCGTCCTGGAGCTCCAGCCCGAACCGAAGGTCAGGCTTGTCGGAGCCAAAGCGCGCCATGGCGTCGTCGTAGGCCAGGCGCGGGAAGGGACGCACGAGCTCCATCCCCTTCACCCGCCGCCATATCTCCGCGACCATGCCCTCGATGATGGGGAGGAAGTCGTCGCGGTCGAGGAAGGACGTCTCGATGTCTATCTGGGTGAACTCCGGCTGGCGGTCCTTCCGGAGGTCCTCGTCGCGGAAGCAGCGGACGATCTGGAAATACCGCTCGAAGCCCGCCACCATCAAGAGCTGCTTGAAGAGCTGCGGCGACTGGGGAAGCGCGTAGAAGCTGCCCGGCTGCATCCGGCTGGGGACGAGAAAATCGCGCGCGCCTTCCGGTGTCGATCGCGTGAGAAAAGGCGTTTCCACCTCGAGAAAGCCCTCGGCGTGCAGGTAGTCGCGCACGGCCCGGCACACCTGGTCGCGGACCTGAAACGCCTTCAAGACCGAGGGGCGCCGCATGTCGAGATAGCGGTACTTGAGGCGCAGCGTCTCGTCGACCTCGCCCTCGTCCTCGAGCTGGAACGGGAGCGGGCGCGAGTCGTTCAGGATCTTCATCTCGCTCACCCGGACCTCGACCGCGCCCGTGGGAAGCTTGGAGTTTTCCGTTCCGGGGGGACGCAGGGCCACGGTGCCGCGCACGGCGAGCACGAACTCGGCCCGGACGCCTTCGACCTTGTCGTGAGCCTCGGGCGCCTCCTTCGGATCGAAGACGCACTGGGTCAGCCCCTCACGGTCCCGCAGATCCACGAAGACGAGACCGCCATGATCACGGCGACGAAAGGCCCAGCCCATGAGGGTGACGGTCTGCCCGGCATCGGCGGCGCGAAGAGCGCCGCAGCCATGCGTCCGCTTCCAGCCGCCCATGGGCTCCACGCGCGCCGCGCTCACGGAGCTCCGTCCTTGCGGGCCAGGCTGACGATCTCCCCCGCGAGGGCGGCGAAGGGCACGCGACGCTGCTCTCCCGATCCCATGGCGCGCAGCACGGCCTCCCCCGAGGCGATCTCGTTGTCGCCCGCGATCACCGCATAGGCCACCCCCAGCTTGTTCGCGCGCTCCAGCTCGCGCGGGAGCTTGCGCCCGCCATAGCCGAGCTCGGCCGCCACCCCCGCCCGCCGTGCCGCGCGCGCCACGGGCAGGAGGCGCTGCAGGGCGGCCTCGCCCAAGGGGATCAGGAGCACGAAGGGGCGTGACGCCGCGTCGTCGTCTCCCAGCAGGAGGACGACCCGTTCCAGCCCGATGGCGAAGCCGATGCCGGGATCCGCAGGCCCGCCGAGCCGCTCGATGAGCCCGTCATAGCGCCCTCCCCCCGCCACCGCGTTCTGGGCGCCCAGCTCCGTGGTCAGCACCTCGAAGGTCGTCCGCACGTAGTAATCGAGCCCGCGCACGAGCCGGGGCGTCACCGTGTACGCCTGTCCCAGGGCGTCCAGGTATTCCCGCACGCGCTCGAAGTGCTTCGTCGCCTCGGGCGAGAGGGAATCGAGGATGGACGGAGCCTTCTCGATGACGGGCTGGCAGTCGGGCACCTTGCAGTCGAGGATGCGGAGGGGGTTCCGCTCGAGTCGGGCCTGGCACTCCCCGCACAGAGCGGCCGCGTGCGGTCGGAGGTACTCCAGCAGCCTGGCGATATAGGTGGCGCGGTCCGCGGTATCCCCGATGGAGTTGACGTGCAGGCCGAGGCGCTCCGCGAGCCCCAGCTCACGGAAGAAGTCCATCAGCATGGCGATCACTTCGGCGTCGACGGCGGGCTGGGGCTCGCCGAGCGCCTCCACGTTGGCCTGATGGAACTGGCGGTAGCGTCCCGCCTGGGGGCGCTCGTAGCGGAACATGGGACCGACCGTGTAGAGGCGCACAGGCTTGGGCTCGACCTGGAAGCCGTGCTCGATATAGGCGCGCAGGAGTCCCGCGGTCGCCTCGGGCCGGAGGGTGATCGAGTCGCCGCCGCGGTCCTCGAACGTGTACATCTCCTTCTTGACGATATCCGTCTCGTCGCCGATGCCGCGCGCGAAGAGCTCCGTCCGCTCGAAGAGGGGCAGCCTGATCTCCCGGTAGCCGTAGGCCTCGAAGGTCCGCCGGGCCGCCACTTCCACTCGCTGCCACTTGCCCGTCTCGGAGGGAAGAATGTCCCGCACCCCCCGCACCGCCTTGATGGCCATGGCTACCCGGCCGATGCCGCGCGGTGGTCAGCGGCCAGCGAGTACGCGTGGATCACGTGAGGGGCCCGAGGCGAAGCGGGGGTGATGCCAAGACGCGAGGCAGCGACGCTACTCCTGGGGCAGGGTCATGATGACCTGGGTCTCGCCCGAGGTCTTGAGGAAGTTCTTGAAGCGAACGACGGTGGCGATGATGGTCGGCTGCGTCGCGTCGTCGGTCTTGAAGCCTCCGAGGGCGGTGATGATTCCTTCGAAGCCAGTGTCTATGGACTGGAGGCGAAATCCCGCGGGCCCCTTGAACACGATGGCGAGCAACCCTTCCTTCACAATGTTCTGAGGTACCAGGATCTCGTCGATGCCGTCGCCGTCAAGGTCGAGGGCGAGCGGGTTCGGCTCGATCTTGTAGAAGCTACTCCGTGCGCCGCCGCTGGATTTGCCGCCGCCGGGAACGATCTGCTCAATCGTGGTGGCGCCACCTCCCACGGCCGCACCGGAGCGCCAGATGTCCTCGCCGTCCACGGTGACCTGGAGCCGGTTGAACTCGTCGACGAAGGCGAGCGCGCGGACGCCGTCCTTGCCATTGACATTGGAAAACGTCGCGCCCATGGGCCGAAACGAGGAGTGCACCCGGACCGCCCTCTCCGTCACGAGCTTGCCGTTCTTCCAGACCATCAGGTCGGCCTGCCCCGTGGTGAAGAACTTTTCCGGCGTATAGCGTTGTGCCCACAACGTCTGCTTATACCCCTTGCCCTCCGTGTCCACGGGAAAGAGGAACATCGGCAGGTTCTCCGCCATGTAGCGCGGCTTGCCGTCCTTGACCCCCAGGATGAACGAGCTCAACCCGATATTCGGGTCGTGGCGAGCGCCCACGATCTCGAACTGTCCGTCACCGTCGAGATCCACGAAGTAGACGGAAATGACGCGGCCGAGCTGCCGGACACTGAAGGACCACTCGGCCTCGAGCTTGAAGTTGACGATCTTGTACTGGTACACCTTTTCGCCATCGCTCACGACCATTCGCGGCAGCTTGTCCTTGGGCGTCACGGCAACATCGATGGCCACCACCGCGAAGGGGAACTTCGCTACTTCCTTGAGGGGGATCGTGCCCTCCCCGCTCGAATACGAACCGGCTTCCAGCTCGCGTCCCAGGAGGCGCGCGAGGAGCGAGCGTTGCTTGGCCTGGGGCGGGTTGGCAGGGCCCCCCTGGGAGAAGCGGCTACCCTGCTGCGTGGGCCGAATCGACGGCGGCACGAAGAACGCGGTGGTCACGTCCGGCACCGTGCGCGGAAGCGAGAAGAAGCGCACGTCCATGTACGGCTTGGTCTCGACCCGCTTGAAGTGGACGACCAGCAGGTGCTCCACCTTGAACTTTTCCGCGGCCTGCACCAGGCCCTTGCCGTCCAGCGCCTGCTCGGGGGTGACCCCCTGCTGGCCGAGGGCGACGCCGATGGGATCGCCCATGCCGACCTGGAAGCGGCCTGTTCGAGTGAAGCCGTCCACCAGCTCCTGGACGGCCGCCTCGATCAGGTTGTCTCGCACCCCCGTAGAGAGCGGAAGAATCGTGAGACGGACCTTTCCCGCGCTCACGCGGACCCTGTCTCCGCCCGCCATGCCCTTGCCCTTGCTGACGCGCGCGGTCGCGTAGGCCTCGGCGACCTGCTCGACGATGACCCGCCCGAGGATCTCCTCTTTCCTGCCCAGGACCTCTCCGGTCTTCGGGTGCTTGAGCTCGTCGCCCTCCCGGTACACCTCGAGCTCCACGCCGGCCACCACGCCGTCGCGCTTGCCGATGGACAGGGTGACCTGGCCTTCGTCCACCTTGATGATGTCGCCCTCGACCTTGGGAAAGAGGGCGGCGACCTGACTGACGAGGGCAGCGATCTGGCTCGGAGGAGGACCGCTGACGGGAGCCGGCGTCTGGGCCGAAGCGGGGAGGGCCACCATCGCGATGAGGAGCAGAAGGGCGAGGACCGGCCGTTCCATGCGGCAATGATACCGGCCCAGGGAAGCCACGGCAAGCAATGGCGCTCTCCAGAAAGACTACGGGCCCGGGGTTGTCCCCGGGCCCGCAATCCCTAGACCGTGGTCCGCTTAGAAGCTGAAGCGGACGCGGGCCGTCGTGATGATGACGTCGCTGACGCCGATATCGCGCGGATTCGGCGCGATCACGCCGTAGTCCGCACCGACCCAGCGGTGAACCAGCGCATTGCCCGAGAAGAGATAACCGACCGCCCAGTCGAAGGCCAAGCCTGGGGCGAAGCGGTAGGTCAAGGAAGCGTTCAACTCTGTACCGATGTAGTTGCTGTCACCCTGCGGCTTGACGGACGTGCCAAACTTCCGGCTGGTGAAGTTCGGCCGGATACCGCCGTTCGCCACAAGGAAGCCGTCGGTGTCGACCTTCTTGTCCGTCCACATGGCCGTCACGCCGGTGCCGACCGTGAGGGCCGGGGTGATGGCGTAGGAGGCCTTGACGCCGAACTGAATGCGACCGTACTTGTCATAGCCGATGGCCACGCCGTTGTTCAGACCGGCCTGGGCCGCGCCACCGTTGAGGATCTGATAGTAGTCGATACCCAGTCCAAGGATCTGGGTGCCCCAGTCCGCGGCATAGCTCGTGTCCGTATCGAGGGGCTGGTAGAAACCGATATGCTTGTACGGATTGGAGCTCGCGTGATCACCCGTGGTCCACATCACCATGCTCTGGAGGAGTAGCGGACCGAACTGGAAGCCACCGCGCACGTCCACCAGCCAGGCGCTGATGTCGGCCGTCTTCTTGGTGCCGGACGGGCCGTACGGGGCCTCGCCGCCGCCCAGCAGCCACGCCTGCCGTGAGCCGAACTGATAGAGGAAGGTCGGATCGAACTGCCATGGCCCCATGCGGTACCGCGCATCCACGCCGATGGTGTGGCGATTCTCGTGCACGCCCGTGCCCGAGCCGTCGGCACCGGCGATACCGCCGCCGCCGCCCGCAGGCGCGAAGGGGCTGTTCGTCTGGGTTCCCGTCACGCCGCTGATCGACGTGAGGGTGACCACGCCGCCGCGGCCCTGACGAGCAGTGTTGGTTGCACCGTTGAGGAAGACGTACGAGTACATGGGCTTGATGTCCAAGCCCTTGAACGGCGTGATCTCGGGGCTGACGATGATCGCGAAGTTGTCACCGCGCGACTGCGGCTGGCACGGTGTCTGCACGTTGCCCGTGCTCGTGCAGCGCTGGGTATTGCCGAGGCCTGGGGTGCCCGCCAGGAGGAACGGCGGATTGTCCTGCTTGCCCGTCAGGTTCTCGTCAATGGCGACGTAGGTCACCTGAAGCTTGAAGTTGGGGCTGAACGTCGTGTAGAGGTTCACGCCCGGGAAGTCGCCGTTGGCGTACACGGCCAGCTTGTAGTTGGCCGCCGTGGCGAACGGCTGGGCGCCGAGCCGCACGATCGTCGCGAACGGCACGAGCGGCATCGGGAACTCGGTGTACAGCCACTTGACCTGGAAGTTGCCCTGCGTGTCCGTGTTGAGGTCGAACGAGGATTCGGAACCCGAGCCCACGAAGCCGCACTGCACGGCAGAGCTCGCCGAACCGCTCACGCAACCCGGTCCGTTGTTGCTGTCGATGAATCCGGTCTGGCCCCAGTAGGAGTCGATTTCGAATCCGAACACTGCCTTGGCGGGTCCGACCTGCCCAATGATGTCGAACCGGCCGCGGGTGCGGCCGTACCACTGGGAGTCACGCTTGCGCGACACGTTGAAATCATACGTGCTCATGTTCCGCGCGAAGGTCGTGACGTTGTCCATGAAGCCCGTGATGGTAAACGTCGGAGTCGGCGCTGCCGCGGGGGCCTGGGCAAAGGCCTCCGGGGGCGCGAGGAATCCGACGAGGGCCAACACGGCGAGAGCAAGGATGAACATCCTTCTCATACCGCCTCCTCATCATGAGGGGTGAACGAAGGGCTGCGTGTGCTGCCAGTTGCGGCTGACCGCGTGCGCGCGACAACGGTGCTTCGGCGCCCAGACTATGGGCGCTCGGTGGCTCGCTACTTTTACCCCGGACGGCCGCTCAGGGTCAAGATTAAACAGTCTTGAACACTCGTCAGGAGTTTAGCGTCCGTCCTCCAGCTGCTTCAGGGCGATTCGGGCCGCCTCCGCGAAGGGAGAGGCGGGGTCCAGGTCGCGGGCCGTCCGGAACGATTCCTTGGCCTGATCGCGCTTCCCCTCGCGCATCAATGCCAGGCCGAGGCCGTAGTGGGCGGAAATGAGGGTCGGCTCGAGCTGGACGGCGGCACGGTACGACTCCTCGGCTTCCGGCGCCTTGCCGAGCCTGATGTAGGCGTTGCCGAGGTTGTAGTAGGCGACCTCGGGCGTGGCGTAGGTCGGAAAGGTCAGGGCCTTCTTGTAGGCGGCGATGGCCTCGTCGAAGCGGCTCTGCTCCGCATAGGCCAGTCCGAGATTGTGGTGGGCCTCGGGATTGTTCTTGTCGATCTCCAGGGCGGCCTGGAACGCGGCCTGGGCCTCGGCGGGCCGCTTCAGATCCAGGAGGACGACGCCGAGAGTCATGTGGTACGTGGCGTTCTCGGGATCGAGATCGATGGCCTCCTTGATGGCGGCCATGCCGAGCGAGACGCGCTTCTCGCTGAGGTTGCGCACGCCTTGCTCGTAGGAGGAGCGAGCCTGGAGCTTCTTCACTTCGCGGTCCTGCGTCGATGCGCAGGCGGAGAGCAGCAGGGGAAAGCTCAGGACGAACGCCCCCACGGCACCTCTGCTTGACAGGGCCATTTTCCCCCTGATACCGTGAGCCTTCGTGCCTACCTACGAGTACGAGTGCTCTAAGTGCCCGCGCGTCTTCGAGGTGCGCCAGCGCATCACCGAGGCGCCGCTGGAGACCTGCGACATCTGCGGTGCGCCCGTTCGACGCCTTCTCTCGGCCGCCCCCTTCATCCTCAAGGGCGAAGGCTGGTACGTCACCGACTACCCGTCCGAGGCCCGCAAGAAAGCCTCCAAGGCCGAGAGCCCGTCGAGCGATTCGAGCGCCGCGCCCGCCGGCACCAGCGAGAAGTCTAGCACGGCCGCGGCGCCTCCCTCGTCATCTCCTTCGAGTGGCGACTCGGCGAAGTCGGACAAATCCGCCAAGTCGGATAAACGCGTCAAGTCGGATAAACCCGCAAAGTCGGATAAGCCGGCCTCCTCCGCGGCATCCTAGACGCGTCGCACCCGCACTGCCGTTCCGCGGGATGCCCCCAGGACCGCCGCCGCGCTGCCATCGCGCACGAAGATCTCGAGCCGGCCCGCGGACCCGATGATGGCCGCGGGCTCCGCGATTGTCCCGTCGACATAGGAGTCCCGAAGTCTACCCAGGTTCCGGCTTCCCACCTCGACGGCCGTGGGGCCTCCGAGGATCTGGATGTCCTTGTCGGTCACCGAGGTCACGAGATTCCCGAATCGATCGGCCACCAGAACTTCGCCCACGACCATGTTGCCGTCACGGCGCGCCCTGGGCACGGGCAGGAGGACGGGATCGGTGAGGCGCGGTCCGAGGCGCTCCAGGGCGAGACCCGCCGCGAGGTGGGCCGCCGCGGGAGCAAACAGATCCCGGCCGTGGAAGGTGCGGCTGAGCGGGGTCAGGCGGTATTGGGGGGCTTCGAGACGTACGACAACACGGTCGGGACCAGCGCGCTCGAGTGCGAAGGTGAACAATCCGTTATCGGGTCCGACGAAGAGGTGGCCGCCCGCCCGGGCCGCGATCGGATGCCGGGAGCCGCCCACTCCCGGATCCACGACGGCCAGATGCACGGTCCCCTCGGGGAAGAAGCGTGTGGCGGACTCCAGCGCCATCGCCGCCTCCAGCACGTCCTGAGGCGCGATCTCGTGAGTGAGATCCACCAGGCGCGCCTCGGGGCAGATACCGAGGATGACTCCCTTCATGATGCCGACCCAGGGATCGCGCGTCCCGAAATCGGTCGTGAGCGTAATGATCGGTATGGCCATTGAAACCCGCCCTGAGCGCGACAGCTGCCGGCATCCCCGGAGCCATGGTACGGGCATTCGGCCCTGAAACCGCCAAATGTGCTCGCGGGAACGTTAAAAATGATGAAGCTCGCTCGCGCGAGCTTCATCATGACGCAGCAACTGCGAGCGATTACGGCTTGATCTGGCCGCGAATCTCCCCATTAGGGTTGGCGGCGCTATGCACGTTCACATAGAGCTCCCCGTCCACGTAGGCGATGAACTGTGCGTCGGTCAGCAATGTGAACGGCGGAACCGTCCACGTGTTGTCGCTCGACTTGATCAAGGGGATGATCACAGAACCGTTTTGGCCTGCCTTCGCCTGATGTATGTGGACTGCCGTGCCCGCTACGCCGGACGTCGTCACGCTTCCCGTGACCGCCTGGCAACTCAGGGAAGTCGCGGAGGAAGCGCACTTGGACGGGGCGATCAAGATGTCAGCGCTCCCCGACGCACTGGTGGTGACTGGAGGAACCTCCTGGCTTCCGCTGAGCTGAACAGGGGCCTTTCCTCCGGACATCCCCCCTGCGCATCCTGCAAACAGGAACGCTGCTACCCCGAGACCTACCGCAAGAGACCGGTTCACAGCCAGTTGACGCGCTCTCATCGATCGCCCTCCGCTTCTCCACTCTGGTCGGTTTGGGACCAAGTCCGGGTACCGCTGCCCATTTCGTGGGCGGGACCCTAGCACTGAGCCGGAAGAGCGTCAAGAGCCACGAATACACAATCTCCACCGCATCCCCACAGGAACCCGAGGGAGGGGTGAAGCTATCGGTCGCGGGCGACGACGAAATCGGCGATGAGAAGGAGCGTGTCCTTGTCGTCGGAGGACGAGAAGCCCGCGAGAGCCTCCTTGGCAGACTGGGCATAAGCGCGCGCGCGGCCCAGCGCGTACTCCACGCCGCCGTAGCGCTCGACGAGCTGCCGGATGTCCTCGATCTCGCCCGGATCGCCCGAATGACGCTTGAGGACCGACTGGATGCGATCGCGCTCGGCGGGCGCGGCCCGCTCGAGGGTCGCGATGAGGGGCAGCGTCCGCTTGCCCTCCTTGAGATCGGCGCCGATGGCCTTGCCGAGCCGTCCCTGGTCGGCCACGAAGTCGAGCGAGTCGTCGCTGAGCTGGAAGGCGATGCCGATGTCGAGGCCATAGCGCGTGAGGGCTTCGACCTGTTGCTCGGCGGCCCCGGCCACGAGGGCCCCGATCCGGCAGCAGGCCGAGATGAACGACGCCGTCTTCTGCGTGATGATGCGGAGATAGTCGGCCTCGGAGGTGCTGCCGCTGCGCTTGCACTCGAGCTGAAGCACCTCGGCCTCCGTCATGGAGACGGTGGCTCGCGCCAGGGTCTCGAGCACGGCGGCGGTGCCATCCTCGACCATGAGGGCGAAGGACTTCGAGTAGAGATGGTCGCCCACCAGGATGGAGGCGTCGTCGCCCCAGCGGGCATTGGCGGAGGGCCGCCCGCGCCGCAGGGGGGCCTGGTCCACCACGTCGTCGTGGATGAGGGTGGCCGTGTGGAGCAGTTCGACCACGCAGCCCATGCGCACGGCCCGGGGCCCCGAGTAGCCGGCCACGCGGGAGGCCATGAGGAGCAGGATGGGGCGAAGGCGCTTGCCCCCGGCCCCCGCGATGAAGTCGCCCATCTCGCGGATGAGGGACACGGGCGAGTCGAGCTGGCGCGCGATGGCCTCCTCGATGGCGCGCATCTCGGAGCCAACGGCAAGGACGACGCGCTCTTTCAGGAGCGCCTCGAGATCGGTCGGGGCGGTCATGGATCTGGTGGAGCGTCCGTCAGCGGACGACGACACGGTCCTTGATCTTGACCTGGTTGCCGGAGGCGACGCTCTGGAGCTCGACCACGGAGAACTTCTCCTTGACCTCGGTGACGCGGCCCGTGGCCACCTCCTCGTCGAGCTCGCCCAGAAGCTCGCCGGTGATCGGATGGACGATGGCGATCTTGTCGCGCCGCACGCTGACCTGCGCCCCGAGCTTGACCCCGTCCTTGCCGTTGAGATCGATGACGACGCGGCTCGTGTCGACGAAGACGACGAAGCCCCGATTGGTCGGGGGGGCCGCGGCCGCCGGCTGCGTGCCGCCCTTGCCTGTCGTGTTCGTCGCCCCCTTGGCCGGCGGGGCGGTCGGCTCGGTGGCCACGGCGACCTTTTGACGCGGGCTGATGCGGCCGCCTCCGGGCGGGGCGCCGTACTTGGACACGATCTCCGGCGGGGCGATGAGGCTCGACTTGCCGAACACGAGGGTGCCCATCGTGGTCGGGATCTTGTCCTCCTCGACCCAGACGTACTCGGGCTCGCTGGGCACGTCGGGGAAGCGCGGATTCTTGATGAGCAACCACTTGGGCTCGGCCGCCTTGATCTCGACGCTCGGATCATCGACCCTGGGCAGGCCCACCATCTCGCGCAGGCTGGCCCCGCCGCAGGCACTGAGAGTGACGCCGACGACCACGAGGGCGATCACGAGGCGTAGCGGCGCGCGAACGCTCATAAGCTCCCTGAGCATAGCAGATTCGACAGGCTCAATCCTCGGGCCGGGGCTCCCACGGGAAGCGCTGCTCGCCCGCCCCGTCGGCGCGCGTGATCGCCATCCGCCGAGAGAAGAGCGCCGTCCCCGTGACGGCCGAGACCCAGGTGACGTCGAGGTAGGTGACGCCGCGGCGCTCCAGGAGGACGGGCACGAGCCAGCCCGTCACCTCGAG
>WNFC01005784.1_pt1 | contig 20799 bp, 15 predicted proteins | sample 5400541 | NCBI WGS metagenome assembly WNFC01 (sample SAMN13153342, study PRJNA577476) | soil metagenome | isolation source: 120 cm saprolite under Douglas fir tree site 2 hole 2 replicate 1 | place: USA:California | collected 2015-04-18
ATGCTTTTTCACTTTTAAAATTGGATATTGGAACATGCACCAAGGGCCGATAATGAACTTTAATTTTTTAAGGGGGATATAGATACGCTCAAAGTATCCCTCTTAAATTTGTTAAAGTTCATAATAGGCGATGGGCGCGATCATGCACATGAACACAGTGATCCAGGCATTCGTATGGGTGCCAGCCCTGTCATGCTTCGCTACGCTCAGCATGACAGGGCTTCGCTGCGGCTCAGGGTGACAGGGTAGGGGCCGATGTATCGTGCACACAGAGGCATTAAGTGAGCGTGCTAAGCGAGGGGAAGCGCCCCACCCCAGGGCGACCGCAAGGGTCAATGCCATTCAAATAAGGAGAGGGGTAGACAAAAAGGCGACTTTCTGGTAGAGATACGAAAAACCTCCTTCTCGACAGAAAGGCACCTTTACGATGACATCTAGGATACTGCAAGAGATGACCACTGACAAGACGTACCAACAGATCGCCTTGCCCATACTTGAAGAGATCTATCCTCGCGAACTGGTCTGCCAGATTCTGCAAGACCTGGGTCGCTGGGGGCAACGCGAACGCAAGCTCAATCAGGTGATCATGGTGTACCTGCTCATCGCGTGGACCCTGTTGCCCACGATGGCTTTGAAGCAGGTGTGGAGCCAACTCACCAGTGCCCTGCGCTGGCTGAGTCAGCAGGCCCCCTCGCAGAGCTTGCCGGGAGCTTCGGCGTTGTGCTATCGACGCTGGAAGTTGGGGGTGGAGCCCCTGCGCTTGCTGATGCGACTGGGGTGCAAGCCCCTGTGCGAGCCGTCGACACCTGGCGCGTTCTGCTTTGGTCGACGCCTGATCGCCATTGACAGCAAGCTCTTCGACGTCTGCGAGACAGCAGAGAACGATTGGACCTTTCGTGGACGCACCAAGGATGACCAGCCACGCAGGCAGAGTCCTTTTCCGCAACTGCGACTGCTCTCGGCGCTCGAGATTGGCTCGCATGCGCACTTGGGGGCGGTGCTGGCTCCCGGCTTCCGCTCGGAAATGGCCCTGGTCCCAGAACTGCTGACCTATTTGCCACCCCACTCGCTGGTCTTGCAAGACTCCGGCTTTCGCGGGGCCTGGTGGATCCAGAGGCTCAAGCAAGCCGGCCATGACAGTATTACCCGCCTGCAAGCCGATGACTATGCCTGTCCAGGGGAGCGGTTGAGCGATGGCAGCTACCTGGTGCAGATCCAGCGCTCCAAAGATCTGCCGTTGCCGGAGCCCTTGATGTTGCGCATCATCGAATATCGCCTCGACGAGCAGATCGCTGAGCCCCTGGCGCAGTTGCAGCGTTCGCGCGGGCGCACGGGCACGCGCAAGGCGGCAACCGCAGATCAGGTGTATCGCCTGGCCACCACCTTGCTCGATCCGGCAACGGCCCCGGCCAAGGAGGTCGCCGCGTGCTATCATGAGCGCTGGGAGCTCGAACTGGTCTATGATGAGGTGCAAGAGCATCAATTGAGCACCCCGGTCTTGCTGAGCAAGACCGCCATGGGGGTGATGCAAGAAGCCTGGGCCTTGCTCTTGGGCCACTATGCCCTGCGTGCCTGGATGATGCACTCGGCCCAGCAACACCCACAGATCGACGTGGATCGACTCAGTTTTACGCAAGCCGTGTGCGTCTTGGGAACCGCTCTCACCCTCAGCGTGCCTTTGCAGGGGACCCCCAAGGAGCAGTGGAAGCCTCGGGTGTGGCAGGACCTGCGCCAAAGCGACTGCTTGCTGCCTGCAAAGCGTCGCCTGAGGAGTTATCCTCGCGTCATCAAAACCGCCAGTACCCGCTTTTTCGTCAAGCGAGATCAGGATGTGCCTTTTCTCTTTCCAGACAAGACCAAAGCCTGGAAAGATTTTGTCTGCCCACTTCATTCCAGTGAGACTCGTCAAGAGGTTCTCCTTATTTGAATGGCATTGTCCCTTGTGGGCGCGGTGTGCAGGTGGACAGCGCTATGCGCACAAGCGCTCCTGATATATACGCCGCAGGTGACATTCTCGAAACAACAGATACAATGACGAGGCGTACCAGGGTTATCGGGCAATGGTATCCAGCTATTCAGCAGGCTCGCGCGGCTGCCTATAGTATGCTCGATCTGCTTGATACCAACTACCCATTTCACTCCAGCACCTTTTATAATGCCACATTTTTGTATGGACTCGATTTCGCCTCAGTTGGACTGACACAGCTACCAGAAGATGGGAAGGGCTACCTGGAGATTATAGCTGATCCTCTACCGCGCATCTATCGTAAAGTGATACTCAAAGATGGCGTACCTGTTGGCATGCTTTCATTGGGCAATCGAAAGGGTGCGCTCGCTTTTAAACGTGCTATCGATCATAGAGTAAACCTGTCTCCGGTTGCCACACAATTGTTCACAGAGGATTTCAAGCTCAATGACTGGTTAGATCGAGAGGGTGTAGCGCCACCTCTACTGGGGGCATCCAGGAAAGGAGCAGTAGCTGTTCGGCAGGTGGCTTACGCTGGAGGGACTATTGCTGGAGCAACCATACTGAAGCAACAGCCGACAATGGAGGCACTCCTCATACCCATTGCTGATAAGGCTCAAGCACAACAAAGAGGAATGTCCCAACAACTCTCCCAAGAAGAAACGCTCCTCAGCCAGACCAAAGTTATGACAGTAGGTCGCCAGGAAGGCGCCTATCTGCTCATCGATAATGATTCAGTCTCACGCCGGCATGCCGAGATCAGCTTTGCCAATAAGCAATATGTGCTGTGTGATTTGGGAAGCTCAAATGGTACATTTGTGAACGAGGTACGCCTGGAAGCGGATAAAGTGTATATCTTGAAGCCAAATGACCAGGTACGTTTTGGAAAGGTGAAGTTTTTGTTCCAGGTACAGGGCTTCAGGCAAGCGGAAGGTGCTATGACGCGCCTGCGAAGCGAGACACTACCGGGCATAACAAAATTACATGATTTGACTACAGGTTTCTACGATCCAGACGGGCGCGATAAATCGAGCCCCTACACACCATCGGGACAACCTGTTCTCAATGCCGATGGTTCATTGTTGCTTCCAGGAGCGACACAAGCGCTTCCAGCTCATATTGTTGCCACCTTTAAGGAAGATCCCGCACTTATCGTTCTGGTACAGGGTTCCCCGCAAGTTGTTTATCTGAAGCAGGGCAGGCGCATTACGCTTGGACGGGACAAAGCATGCAATGGTGTACTCGCTGACGTTGCTGCTTCGCGCAGGCATGCAGAAGTATTTCCTGGCCCGGATGGTTCCTATATTCGCGACCTTGGGAGCGCGAATGGTGTGATAGTCAATCAAATGAAGATAGATAATCCCTATCTCCTGGTACATGGTGATCGCATTATGATTGGTGGCATCGTGATCTTCTTTATGAATATACAACAAGGGGTACGTGAGGCACAACCGTTCAGGGCAGGGGCTGGGCTTGCCCTATTCGCACCAACTTAAGCAAACAGATGACAAAGCAAGGCTCGATCTGACATGATAGAAACAAATCTTGCAAGGACTATCATGTCAGAAAGGATCCCAACCATGACCAGTGTATCACAGGTAGGAAAGCAGTTGCAGTCTGTGTTGGAAGAGCGGGCATGTGCACTCGCCCGAGAAACGGGCTGTGTCAAACGCCTGCGCAAGTTCAGTGGAGCCGATGTGGTGCAGATGTTGGTCTTTGGCTTCCAGCAGCACCCGCATGCCAGTCTGGAGGACCTGGCCTCAATGGCTGAACTGCGAGACGTGTCGGTGACGGACAGCGCCGTCGACAAGCGGTTTACGCCGGCATGTGCGCGCTTATTACATGCAGTGTTAGAGGAACTCACCAGCGTGGTAGTCGAAGCGGCCCAGGATGTGCCGATCAGGCTGCTGCGGCGCTTTGCGGCGGTGATCCTGGAAGATAGTAGCAGCATAGCGCTGCCGGACGACCTGGCGGCGCGGTGGCGTGGCTGTGGGGGCAATCAGAGTCACACGGCGGCGGGGGTCAAATTGCATACACGCTGTGAGCTCAAGCGCGGGCGGCTGGACGGGCCCAAGCTCACCGACGGGCGCACCTCTGATCATGCCAGCCCGTTCAACGAGCAGGAGGTGCTGCCAGGCAGCCTACATGTGGAGGATCTCGGGTACTTTTCTCTGGAGCGACTGGCAGCGCGACGGCAGGCAGGGGCCTATTCGCTGACGCGCTATCGCGCAGGGACAGCGCTCTACAGCACCCAGGGCCAGCGCTTGCAGGTGCAAGGGGTGGCGCCACGACGCGTGGGTCAGATGAAAGAGCTGCGCGTGCTGGTGGGGGCGGCAGCCCGTCTGCCGATGCGTCTGCTGCTGCTACGGGTGCCCAAGAAGATTGCCGACAAGCGGCGGGAGGACTTGCTGGCCGATGCGCAACGTCGGCAACAGCCTGTCAGTGAAGAGACGTTGCGCTTGGCCGACTGGACGCTCTTGCTCACCGATGCACCTGCCAAGCACTTGCGTTTTGAGGAGGCCTTAGTGCTGCTGCGCGAACGGTGGCAGATGGAGCTGTTGTACAAACTGTGGAAACAGCATGGCCAGGTGGATGAGTGGCACACGGCCGATCCGTGGCGCGTGCTGTGTGAATTCTATGCCAAGCTGATCGGGGTATTGCTGCAACACTGGCTGATCGTGCTCTTCGCCTGGCACGATCCGCAACGCAGCCTGGTCAAACTGGCCAAGGTGGTGCGTGATACGGGGTGGACGCTTATGGAAGCACTGGCAGGCCAGCGCAGTCTGCGCTCGGCCTTGCGCCTGATCGGCCGACGCATGCGTTCGGGCTGTCAGATGAACACACGCAAGAAACATCCCAACTCAGCCCAATTGCTGGAACAGGAAGCGGTCGAATGGGCCTTAAGTTGGTGCGAATAGGCGATGGCTTGTCCTCGCCCTGGGGTGGGGTGGTCGCCCTGTACAGATTGCCTCACCACTCGCATGACCTGCTCCTGCGAATGAGTTGGAGTCAATAGGCTTGCCCCCGCCCTGTTAAGCTTACCCCCACCCTCGTGAATTCCGCCCTCGCAGTTTTTCAATTTCGCAAAGGTTTCCCTGTCATCAAAATGGCTTGCATGCGATCTTGAGACTTCTCCATTCCGGCAAGACTGAGGAAAGCCTCTCGTTCGAGATCAAGCACGTATTGCTCTGTGACTGGCGTAACAGGAGAACATTCACCGCCCGTGACAACTCGAGCCAGGTGACGTCCAACTACAGCATCATGCTCGCTAACTTTGCCTGTGAGCAATAGGTTTTCGATTTGCTGCTCCAGTACCAGGCGAGCGCCAGGTCCCGGTAAAAGCAGCATAGGAGGCTGCGCTGGCTGCCATTTACCAGCCTCTCGAGCATCGGCCAGGCGAAGAGCATCGGCTTTTGCGTCGCGCAACAGCAAGTCACGATTGACGGTAATTGCATCGCTCTTGCGTAAGAAACGCAGTTCTTGCGCTTCCGCTGCGCTGGTGGAGACTGTGGCGACTGCAATAGTTTCAAAGGCGCGGCGAGAAGGTGTAAATGGCCCACCTGTCTTACGTGCCATTTGATCTTCTACGTTTGCTCCCAGGCGCACAAGCAGTTCTTTACAGCCCCCGCCGGCGGGGATCAATCCGACTCCTACTTCAACCAGGCCAATATATGACTCCGCGTGAGCACGAACATGATTGGCATGCATAACGATTTCACAACCTCCACCCAGGGCCCGACCAGAAGGAGCTGCTACAATTGGAATGGGGCTGTACTTGAGTAGTTGGTGAGCCTGTTGAAGCCCGTTAATTGCTGCCTCTATCGTCTCCCATTGACCTGCCTTTGCTCCCATGAGAACCAGCATCAGGTTAGCCCCTGCCGAAAAATCCGCAGCATCATTGTTAATAACCACAGCGCGGAATTGCTTCTGGCCTTCCTCAGCTACATAACGCAGCATTTCAATGATACCTTCGTCAATCGAATTCATCTTGGTATGGAATTCGAGGCAGGCCACACCATCACCCAGGTCGATCAATGAGGTTGACCCATTGTCGCGTATTACCTTATTGGAGGACTTAGCTGCTGCCAACGAGATAGCGCCCTTTGGCACATGCACAGGTCTGTAGGTATCTGTGTGGAAATCATAATATTGGCGATTTCCTGGGGTGCCAATATAGAACGCACCCTGTCCTTTGCTCTTCACCTGTTGCACCAACTCAGGCAATGCTTGTGAAGCAGTACCATCTTGCAGCACTCTTTGCAGTATATCAGGATGTTGCAAAAGCACATCCCACATCTCGAAGCTGCCCATCTCGAAATTGAAACCCCAGCGAATAGCCTCGTCAACGGCTACGATACTATCGGCAATCTCTGCAGCATGATTGGCAGCGTAGATAAGAGAATCAGCCGTTGTCTCGCGAGCTAACTGTCCAGCACGATCATCAGCCGCCAGGATGGTAAGCATGCGCTGCGTGGGGTCATCGATGTTACGCGCAGCACCGAGTGATGGATAACGTACCTTTTGTTGCGGCTCGTACTCGAGTGTCCTCAGGTTAATTTCCAGAATAGTCGATTCGCCAGTGGGGCTTTTGACGCGTTTATAAAAACCCTGCCCACTTTTCTCACCTAGCCAACCCCGGCGAATCATCTCTCGTACGACTTCCGGTATACGGAAGATTTCCCGTTGTTCATCATCGGGTGCATTCTCATAGAGGTTATCAGCAACATGTGCTAGTGTATCGAGTCCCGACAGATCACCCGTGCGAAAAACTGCTGACCTGGGACGTCCCATGCTCGGGCCCAGGATAGCATCTACTTCACCTACCGTGTAGCCCTCGTTCAGTGCCCGGTAGACCGTTGACAATGATCCATAGACACCGATGCGATTAGCAATAAAGTTCGGCGTGTCTTTACAGAGCACCACTCCCTTACCAAGGATTTCGGTTGAGAACTCTTGCATGAACAGCATCAATTCTGGCGTAGTGTCAACATCGGGAACAAGTTCCAACAAGCGCATATAACGCACAGGATTGAAGAAATGCGTGATTAAGAAGTTGCGCCGGAACTCTTCACTGCGCCCCTCTGTGAGCATATGAGCAGGAAGACCAGAAGTGTTAGAAGTAATGATTGTGCCAGGAGTCAGCACTTGCTCTATTTTTGCATACAGAGAACGCTTGATGTCCAATCGTTCTACAACGGCCTCGATGATCCAATCCACATCGGCTAGCTCGCCAAGATCGTCTTCGATGTTGCCAACGGCGACAAGCCTGGCAGCTTTCTTGCTATAAAAAGCTGCAGGTCGAGCATTAATGGCCTTCTCTAATCCTATTCGGGCTACTTTATCGCGATCCTGGCCAGCGTCAGCAGGCACAATATCAAGCAGCAAGCTGGATATGCCAACGTTGGCAAGATGAGCAGCAATCGCCGCGCCCATTACCCCAGCTCCCAGGACCGCTGCCTTACGAATCTGGTATGGCATTGCTACGACATCCTTTCGATAATCGTTGCCAGGCCCTGACCACCGCCAATGCAGAGCGTGGCAATACCAAACGTCTTGTCGTGGGTCTGCAAATCGTTTATCAACGTGGCAATGATACGCGCACCACTGCATCCTAACGGATGCCCAAGAGCAATCGCTCCCCCATGCGGATTGAGTTTCTCTTCATCGATCCCCATTGCCTTGACTACAGAAAGAGTCTGCGCGGCAAAAGCTTCGTTGATCTCGATAATATCGATGTCGCTCAGTTGCATGCCTGCACGCTGAAGAGCCTTTTTCATAGCGGGCACAGGGCCAATCCCCATGATATCGGGCCGCACACCCGCAACGGCCATCGTATGGACCTTCGCTAACGGTGTAATACCCAGGTCACGCGCCTTCTCCGCAGACATCAGCACAGTGGCGGCAGCGCCATCATTCAGCGGACTGGAATTGCCAGCAGTGACTGTTCCACCTTTAATAAAGGCTGGTTCGAGACTGGCTAACTTTTCTAATGAGGTATCGCGACGTGGACCTTCGTCGATTTCCATCAGTCTACCATTGGGCAGAGGAACAGGGACTATCTCACGTTTGAAAATGCCAGTATCGGTAGCATATATGGCTCGCTGGTGACTGCGCAGCGCAAAGGCATCCTGGGCTGCTCGACTGATGTTGTATTCGCGAGCGAGATTCTCCGCGGTCAGACCCATGGGGATATAGCTGGAGTAGCCGTACTCCAACTCGGATGGTGGATACGGTGAACTTATTTTCTCACCATCACGAGGCCGCATGAGGCGAGGATTGAAACTTGGATTAAAGCCGCCCATTGGTATCCTTGACATGTTTTCGATACCACCAGCCACGAAGACATCGCCCATATCCAGCATGATATTCTGTGCCGCCATATTTACGGCCTGCAAGCTGGAGGCACAGAAGCGATTGACAGTCACACCACCTGCAGTCTCCGGCAATCCAGCAAGCGCTCCAACGAGGCGCGCCAGGTTCATGCCTTGCTCGCCCTCAGGGAAAGCGCAGCCAAGGATGACATCTTCAATAAGTGAACGATCAAGCTGCGGCACGCGCTCAACGGCAGCTCTGACAGCAATAGCGGCAAGATCATCGGCGCGTACATCTTTGAGTACACCCTTGTTTGCTCGCCCGATAGGTGTGCGCACCGCGCTGACTATGACAGCTTCCGACATGTGTTTGTTTCTCCTTGTATGTCCCGAATCGCGCCACTACACGATCTCTTTACTCTTGTGCAGCGCTTCCGCCGCACGCTTCAATCTAGACAATGAATCTTCTACGCCTCTATGGAGCATACTTGCTCCAAAGTGCTCGATGAGCCAGCCCATCCATCCAGGAGGGAGGGTGAAGTCTCACCCAAATTGTACACGACAGGCTACAGCATCTATAGGGGTACATGTAAGAGTAGCATGATCTATGATCCCAAAAGGAAGAGTCACATCGAGCTGTAGCTGGTGCCTGGCAGGATTGATGCTTTTGACTACAAAGGTTACATCCCACTGTTTGCCAAGTTCCTTAGTCGTTGCGTAGCTTATCTGACCAGGAGCTGCTGGCCCTTCCGGCACGCTTCGTTCAAGGTGAGCATCCCACCATCTATCATAGTTCGATGGTTGCGCGAGCAGTTCCCAAACGTCTTCAACAGGTGCAGCCACATTTGCTGCCGGGCAAACGCTAACTACCATGCTGGTTACCTCCAATAAGAGATTCGATGCAACTACTCATGACTATTCTTCACTTTTTCTGTTTCTTATTCAGCGGTCCCGGATTATCCCGTGAGTATTACCGGTCAGCACTTCTTTGCCATTCTGGTTATAGCATACCCAATTTGCGGTCATTTTTGTATGGCCTTCCACTTTTTCAAGATGTGTGATGGTGACCTCACATCGAATGGTATCACCCGTGAATACTGGCCGCATGAAATCAAAGACCATCTGGCGTGCGATATAATTCATATCGCCGCCAAGCTTTGTCGGCAATGTAGCTGTCAACAGGCCGTGTACTTGCAGTCGCCCTTGTTCGTCTGGTTTCATATGTTGTATGCCCTGGTCACCTGAGACCCGGGTAAATAGCCTGACATCCTCTTCCGTAAAGGTTCGTTCCCATACTGAAATGTCACCAACTTGCATAGTTTTTGCCTCTGCCCGGAAATAGTAGGGGCGGGGCTTCTCCTTGCATCTTGCTTGACTGCGCAGCAGTAGACGCCTCCTTTCGTGCTGTCTGACCGTAGGTAGAAGCGTCAGCGGCGTTGACAGCACGCATTTCAAGTCCGCCAGCGTCGTTAGCGAGATGGATTGGTGCCAGCCCCCGCCCTCGCTCCCTTGCGGTCGCCCTCGGAGGAGCGGCAAGTGCTTACACCGGATAACCATGTTTCTCCACTACAATTGCGGCCAGTTCGCGTTGCAAGGTGACACCATTCAGCAGGTAGTCACCGAGGTAGGTGCGTACGCGGGTAAGTTCTTTTTCGACCTGGTCTTCGTTCATGTTGGTCATAATCATCTGATCCAGATTCAGGCGCATACGAGAAAAGGCTAACCATGTCGCAAGCTGTGCCAGTTTCACATGCGTTTCACTGTTCTCGTCACCCCTTCGTACAGCTTGTGTGGCACGAGCGAGTGCGCTATCGATAGCATACAGGTCGATTAACAGGTTGGCCAGGTAGTCCATGAATTCCTGCTCCTGCTCGAGAGCCTGCATGTATTTCATGGCAATACGCATTGCTGCATAGATTGTCACATCCTTGGCGCGCTCCAGGGCATTAACGGCTGTTCGCAATTCGGCGGGAATGGCTTCGCCAGCAAAATCAGGAGCCTGGCCTGATTTGACACGCGCCTCAATTGCAGGAATTCGTGACATAAGGTCGAGCTTGCCGGACATTACACGGCGGAACAAGGTACCCGAGGTAACGAGGCGGTTAATCTCATTCGTGCCTTCGTAGATGCGCTGGATTCGTGCATCACGGTAGGCTTTCTCTATGGGATATTCCTGCATGAAGCCGTAGCCACCGAAGATCTGTACGCCTTCGTCGACAACATACGCCAGTACCTCGCTGCCATGCACCTTGGCGATGGAGGCTTCAATGGCATACTCTTCAATTGCGTTAAAAGCAGCTTCGGTGTTGTTGCCAGCGCTGCGACGAGCCTGTTCTATGTTGGCAGCAGTGCGGAAAGCTTCGCTTTCGGCAGCGTAGGTTTCGGCGGCCATGCGTGCCAGTTTCTTTTTTATCAGGCCAAATTCATGCAGAAACTTGCCAAAAGCTTTACGCTCTGTGGTGTATGGGGCGGCAAGGTTCAGAGCAGAACGCGAGCCAACCGCGGCGCCCGCTCCCAGTTTCAAACGCCCAATATTAAGAATATTGAAAGCGATCTTGTAGCCTTTATGAATCTCACCTAGCAAGTTCTCTACTGGAACTTTGGCATTCTCAAAGTAGACCTGGCGAGTAGAAGAGCCTTTGATGCCCATCTTGCGCTCTTCCGCGCCTGTCGAAATCCCAGGCCAGCTCGCCTCGACAATGAAAGCCGAGGGCCTCTCGTTGCCGATACGCGCAAAAACGATCATTAAGTCAGCGAATCCTGCGTTCGAAATCCATTGCTTTGTTCCATTCAAAATGTAGTATGTACCATCTTCAGAAAGCTCAGCGCGGGTGCTTAATCCCATCGCATCGGAACCAGCGCCCGGTTCGGTCAGGGCATAGGCAGCGATCCATTCGCCTGAAGCCAGTTTCGGCAAATAATGTTGTTTTTGCGCTTCGGTTCCGTAGAAGACGATCGGCAGAGTTCCAATAGTCGTATGCGCACCCACGGCCGTGCCAAACGAACCTTCGCGGAACTCCGAGGCCACCAGGGCGCTGGTCAAGAGGCCAAGTTCTGCCCCTCCGTAAGCCTCTGGTACATCAATACTTAAGAGACCTTGTTCACCTGCTTTCTTCAATAGACTCGGCATCAGGCCAGGTTCCTGGTGATCGATGGCCTCCACATTTGGCAGAACTTCGCGTTGCGCAAATGTTGCGGCTGACTCTGCAATCCAACGCTGCTCCTCGTCGCGCTGCTCCAATGTAAAAATTTTGTCGGCGCTTTCACTGACGGGTGTCGTGAGAAATGCTGTCCCGACTTCCGTAGGTTTCATGGTTGTTGACATGCTTGTTTTTTCTCCCTGAATTAGAATGGTTTGAATGTTTCTCTGAGTTCTCGTTTTAAAACTTTGCCAATGAGCGACTTTGGTAGACTCTCACGAAACTCGATAAACTTAGGCACTTTGTACGGGGTTAATTCTTTCTTACAATACGCGATGATATCATCGCGAGTGTCGTTCGTTGCCTCAATACCTGGTTTCAAGACAATGACGGCAGCTACCGTTTCGCCACGATACTCATGAGGAATTCCAATCACTGCTGCTTCCTGCACAGCAGGGTGCAGCAGCAATACTTCCTCAACTTCACGCGGGTAGATGTTAAAGCCACTGGCTTTAATCATGTCCTTGGAACGATCAAGGACGTAAAAGTAGCCCTCCTCATCCATTTTCCCAATATCACCCGTATGCATCCAGCCATCAAAGAAGATTGAAGCTGTCTCATCCGGGCGATTCCAGTAACCTTGCATGATATTTGGGCCTTTCAACATTATTTCGCCCTCCACGCCAATGGGTGCAGGCTCCAATGTCTTCTGATCCAGGATGATGGAATCCACTCCCGGTAAAGGTAAACCAACACTTCCATCGCGTATATCACCATTCAAGGGGTTGCAGTGCGTGACAGGCGCGGCTTCACTCAAACCGTATCCTTCAACCAGCTTGCCACCGGTTACTGCTTCCCAGTCCATGCGCACCTTAGCAGGCAAGGCCGATGCACCGCTGATACAATACTTGATCGAACGCAGATCTGCGACATGTTTGCCAATCTCACGCATGATCGCAATATACATGGTGGGGATACCAGGAAGTTGCGTCGGATGGTAACGCCGGATAGCCTTCACCACTTCTTTGGACTTGAATTGTGGCAAGAGCACCATGGTTGCAGCTGAGAGAATCGGGTAGTTCATGCCGACGGTCAAACCATACGAATGGAAGAAAGGAGCTACACACAGAACCACCTCCTCACCTTCACGAGCGTTGGGATTCCAACTCCGTGTCTGGATCACATTCGACAGGAGGTTGCGATGCGTTAACATTGCGCCCTTAGAAAGCCCGGTCGTACCACCCGTGTACTGAAGGACTGCAAGGTCACCAGCAGATGTTGGCACAGGCAGATTGAATACCTCGATACCACCCTTCGTATGCGAAGCCAGCATATCACTCATCACATGCAACATCTTATCTTCATGCAACTCCTTTTCAGTCAAAGGAGGCTTTGGATGATGGGCACGTAGTTGACTAAGAGGATAAAGCCTTTGCAGTATCGGAGGCAAGTAATCGGTAGGACTTGTAATAATGATATGTTCCAACGCGGTTTGCGCACGTACAGCACGCACAATGGGATAGAACATATCGAGCATCACGATAAAACGCGCACCAGAATCCGCCAGTTGGTATTGCATCTCACGCTCAGTATAGAGTGGATTGGTGGGTACAATCACCGCTCCAGCGCGCAGCGCGCCGTAAAAAGCGATGGGAAACTGTGGTATGTTAGGTAACGCAACAGCAACGCGATCACCCTTTTTTATACCCAGGCGTTGTAGCCCGGTGGCGAAGCGATTAGCCAGGGAAGAGAACTGTGCATACGTCAGCTTTGTCCCATAGTAGATGAAAGCGGTATGGCCTGGATAGCGGCTGACGGCTTGATCCAACAGCCAGGTCAGTGGATGATCTGGAATGTTGAGTTGGGCAGGTACTCCCTGCTCATAATGGCGGATCCATGGACGAGCAAAATCGACGGGAGGGTTTTGCTCTGCTTGAGGATTATTGATTACTGATTGGTCGGACATTACCGAATACCTTTTCTTTGAGATGCAATAACTGCCAAAAACTCCCCGCACTTTCAATTATAAAGTGCTACTATTCATAATACCACGTTGCCAGCTAACAAAAACCTTGTATAATGAGCATATAGCTAACAAAGTAATCACAAAATAGAAAGGGCCTTGCGGGCGCCAGGTATATAGATGGCTATAAGATGTCACAAGGGCAACTTGCGCAGGCCACCCGGCTTTCGCGCACCTACATTTACCATTTAGAGGCAGGAATGCGCAGCAATCCGTCTCCACATGTCGCGCAGAGTCTCGCACGCGCACTTGGGCTTCAAGGGGAAGAGAGGCGGCAACTTTTCAATGCCTTTACGAGCCTGACAGGTCAGCCAATAGACGATGAGCAGCCTGTAAGCGAACTGCTTGATTTCGGCGAACTGGCTGAACTACTTGTCCATAACACCTCCTATCCGGCACACTCGCTTGATCGGCTCTGGTTCATGCATTCCTGGAACGAGGCGGCGATTACGCTGTTTGAGGTACAGGAAGAGATTGCAGGAAACGCGGAGCGTCACCTTCTTGAATTAGTTTTTGATCCACTACGAAGGAAGCATTACCGTGGATGGGAGGACCTTGCACGCCGCCTGGTGAGCGATTTTCAGTACAATACACGCACGATTACCCATCTGCCGGAATATAAGAAGCTATGGAACCACTTACGTGAGTTTCCCGATTTCCGGCGCATTGCATCAGCAACGTATGCCGAAGCCAAACCTGCTCCATCATTTACATTTCAGATACAAAATAGCAAACTTGGCCGTTTAACTCTGCGCACTGCAACAACCGTTTTTACAGGCATCAATAGTTATTCGATGGTGAGTTACGTACCCGGAGATCAACACACGCTGGAGATTTACCGCAAGTATAAGTGGCAGCCGGGGTAAATGAACTGGCACATGCTCCAGGCTTGTTACTGGGCCTTGTCAGGCATTTTCAAGGATGCGAGCAAATGCCTGGATATAGCTTGAGTCAGCGCATTGCTTTCGGAGCATCCAATACTCTGCTCCCCAAAAGAGGTACGCATACAGGGAGGCTTCTTGTTGAGACCAGCGCACGCAGGTGTTATAGTTGTTGATGACTTGTTCCGGCAGACAACTATACATTCGCTGTTTGTCTGGATTGGGGGGGATCGTCACCGTCTCCCACGGCTCTGCCTGTCCCTCAGAAATCATGAGTTTTTGTCCATGCGTGTGGGTCCATGCGAACAATTGCTTCCGTCTCCGTTGCTGCCAGGGACTCTTACTTCCATCCAGATACAGTGTTTTTGTCCCAACGGTCATCAGTGCGTGACGCGGGTAGTAGTCGATCCCTACAATATCTGCCATGTGTTGTGCGACTGCGAGTGAGTCACCCTGATCGCGCGTCTTCCACCATTGGGAGAGACGCACTGGCAAAGAGGTAGGCAAAAAGCCGTTCATCATAATTGGTCTGGTGGGATCGGCTTTTCTGACTGCTTCAACTTCTTTTTCGACAAAGGCAACATCTAAACGCCAGGTGTGTTCTACCCCAAGTGGATCAACAGCTTCGTGTTCAAGTTGCCAGGCGACAATACCATGACGATGTTTATACCGCTCCACAAGACGCGTGATGAATTCTGTCGCGGCCGTTAGCAGTGACGGGTAAGCGGTCGGCTTGATGAGAGTATGTTCTGGGAACGGGCTCCCCAGATGGTGGGCTGGCACAAAAAACTCAGGATAGCTAAAGGTTTTCAGGGGGCCAACACACAGAATAATGTGCTTTCCTGCTCGTTCGGCGGCATCGACCTGCCAATCAAGCTCATCAGTATGGAACAGTCCTGGTTCAGGTTCCATACGATTCCAATAGGCCCCCAATCGAATGAGTTGAAACGGATAGGTGAGCAATGTTTGCAGGGTTGTGCGCGCATCTAATCCAAGTGCGGCAACTTGCGGTGAGCGAAAGCTAATACCGAGCAGTGTTGAACGACGAGGTTCGATAGGTAGATGCTGCCACACATCTGTCAGGGGTTGTGTTGCCTGCTTCAGCCGAACTTCTAACGCTATCGGTAAAGTAAGGAAGCTGGCAGCGCCAACACCAAGAGCAATGGTTCGCAAGGTCTTGCGTGAAGTTTTTTCTGTTTTCTGCATGTGAACTAACTCACCTCAGCAAAGTATTCAAAAAGCAACATGGAAAAGAACTTCTCCCCATTTCACTGAAGAGATGCCTGGAACACACGATGAAATAGATTCGATACTCCCGCAGCATATTGTGCAGCCTTTGCACTGTCTGAGGGACAATTTGATAATTGACTTCTAGCGAGAAGCCATCTACCTGATAGCTGAGAAGGAAGGGATCCTGTCGATGCTGTTTTATTACACACCAGAGTGGCATGAAATTGTTCTCTTGTGAGCATCGCACTATTTCCTTAAAAAGAACCTCTGCCTGGCTACGCGGGACAAATGCCTGAAATGTTTCGGTTCCCTGAGGGAGAAGTGTTCGATAACCAGTAAAAGCTGCTGGTGGATAGTAGGTATAGTGAAACAGAGATCTTTGTCGAATGACCTCCCTGTCCCACCATTTGCTCCACCAGTACATCACACTATTTGCAATGCGCACGCCACTCTTCACGGCTGGCCGGCAAATCTTGCCGGCACATCGAGCAAATCCCCTCGTGAGCTGATCTGGTATACGTGACGATTGAGACTGTGTAGTCCCCCGATTTATCGCGGGGAACTCCTTATTACACACGTCGCTGAACTTTGTACAGGTGACGATCCCCCGACCCAAATAACGTCCTCCAGCGAAGCCATCCACCCAGGCTTCCAGGAAATCTGCCGACTGCTCTTCCTGAAATATCGTAAAGATCTCGCCTAATGAGGCGGCTGACCGTACAAGAACATCTACACTCCCTGAAGTGATGCGCTGTAGTTGTAACGTAATAGAGGTGATAATCCCTAATAAACCGGCGCTCCCCACAAGAGCCTGGAAAAGCTGAGGATCGCTCTCGGGCGAAAGGGTAAGCACTTGTCCAGTAGCCAGCAGCACAGTAAGGGACAGTAGGTGTTCGCCAAAAGAGCCGCATTTCCAGGCATTCTTCCCGTTCACATTCATGGCAACACATCCGCCAATGGTGGCATCCGCTGTGGATGGGGTAACTGCCGGCCACCATCGATCAGCCAGGGCGACATGAACCATATCGCGCAAGGTCACTCCTGGCTCAACTTGCATAATTCCTTGCTCAGGATCCCAGGAGAGGATACGGCGCATGCCCGTTACGTCGATGATGACCCCATTGGTATTCAATGCTGCATCCGTATAGCTATGCCCTGTGCCATGCGGAATCACCGATAGGCCCCGTGTTCGTGCAGTAGTGAGCGCATGCATGATTCCAGCAATATCCCGTGCCTTGAAGACATAGCAAGGAGAGAGTTCCGTCATACTCCAGTTCATGACGTAATCCTGATCCCATGGCAGAGTCATGCCATTACCTTCCTATTGTTTATTAAGTGCTGAAATCCCCGCACTCTTGCGAGCTGACGATCTCAGAAAACATTTTCGCTCCAGAAAAGAGGGTCTCTAAGAAATAACGACGGAAGTTCAATCAGTCTTATTTCTTAGGCGGTCATCTCAGCGAGGTCCTGTCCCTCCTGCCCGTTGTAGGCGCTATCGACACTATAGCCTTCATGGGCCAGATTTGATGCCAGTGAGCTATTGAGACGATGGTTATCTTCTATAACAAGAATACGCATTGCAAAGCTTCCCCGATCTTTACTTAACGATGATTGCTCTTCCCTGATGATCGCATATCAAGATGACAAATCGATGACAAAACGCGCAGGGAAAGTTCAGCCATGATCGGCACTTTCACGACCGCTGGCACCTTCAAACTCTACTGCACAGTCCATACCGGCATGAACCTGACCGTCATCGTACAGTGAGAGGATGATCTATAGGGAGATGAGACCGTTGCTGGTGCTCGAATGGATCGATGGCATCAAGATCAATGACCATGTATATGCATGACGCGACCAGCTATGAAATGTGCTCAAGGATCACGTCGCGCAACCAATCCCTGTTGCCAGGCATAAACCGCAGCCTGTGTGCGATCCATCATGTGGAGCTTACTCAGGATATTGCTGACATGACCCTTGACCGTCTTTTCGCTAATGACCAGTTTACTGGCAATTTCGGCATTGGAGAGTCCATCCGCGATCAGGCGTAATACCTCTAATTCGCGATCACTTAGATCGGTAAAGAGATTCGGCGTATCTCGTCTAGCACCACGCAGTTCCTGTACCACACGAGCAGCGACCCGTGGATGTAATACGGATTCACCTCGCGCTGCCATGCGTATCGTTTCGGCTAATTCGTCTGGCCCCACATCCTTTAAAACATAGGAGAGCGCGCCAGCACGCAGCGCAGGAAAAATGTATTCGTCTTCATGATAGGAGGTGAGCACGATAATCTGTGTATGCGGACTGACCTTCTTGACCTGGCGAGTTGCCTCTACACCACCTATACCAGGCATAACCAGGTCCATGAGCGCAACATCAGGAACGAGTTCTGCCGCCATACGAACAGCAGTCTCGCCAGAGTCCGCTTCGCCCAGTACCGTGAGATCCGGTTGTAGCTCTAAAAAGGCTCGAATCCCTTGCCTTACAAGAGCATGGTCGTCAGTAATCAGTATGGAAATTCTATCAGTCATATCTGCCTCTTACCTTTGGATTTGCTGGGAAACTTCCCTCTTTGCATCTCCATCACCCGCAGTAGCTGTATCGACACCCAACCGATTGCAACGTGCAATGACACGTGTCCCTTTTCCAGGTGTACTTTCTACCTGTACATCTCCCCCAAGGGCCTTCATACGCTCCTGCATTGAAAGCAGACCAACTCCCAGATGCCCTTGCCGTGTCGTATCAAAACCTTGACCGTTATCGGCAATGGAGAGTGTTACTGTATCATCAGTGGTCGTCAATATCATTTGCACCAGGGTGGCCTTGCTATGGCGAGCCACATTTGCTAAAGCTTCTTGCGCAACACGGAATAATGCCTCTTCTACAGTAAGCGGCAGCACCTGTGTGCTTGTACTATGGGTCTCCTGGGCACCTTCACCCTCTACACGCAGGTTGGCGACGATATTAGTTTGCTGTGTCCACTCGGTCGCCAGTTCGCGCAGTGCGGCAACGAGTCCCTTACCCTCGAGCGCTACGGGACGCAGTTCGCGAATCAGCGAGGTAAGTTCTTGTTGTGCCTGGTGTACAAGCCTTTCCGCTTCATTCAAACGTCCCTCAGCAGCATCGATATCACGTTTGAGCAAGACTTTGGTGGCCCCTATTTGCATAGAGACAGCAAAGATTTGCTGCTTGACACTATCATGCAGGTCACGAGCCAGGCGATTGCGCTCTTCTAATGTGGCGAGTTCTTGCCGCGCTTGGAGCAAATTCTGCAACTGTTCGGCCATACGGTTGAGTTGACGCGCTACCTGTCCCAACTCATCTTCCGAAGTGTCTTGTGCTAGTGCGGAGAAATCACCATGCCCCCACCTGTCCGCGGCAACAGACAACCTTGTAAGTCGTCGTGTAATGCCACGCGCAGCCACGTAGCCGAAAATCATTCCAGGGATCGCAGCAATAATAGTGACGATGATTACAGTAACAATAATGAAGCGTAAAAATCCTGATACCAGTTGGAATATATCTGGTTTGGCAGTTTTCACAACAAGCGCACCCACCAGGTGATTTTCTTGCCCTACAATGGGCGCTATCCCCAACACTGTGCCATCTGTTTCTGAAACAAACTTACTCGTTGTACCTTTTCCATCACTCAACACGGCGCCCAGGTTTGCACGGCTTTGTGGAGACAGTTGCGCCTGCAATAATGTATTTGAGGGCACAGGATGTGTACCAATAGAAGCGAGAGTCTTCCCTTGAGTATCTACCACGGCAAGAAAGAGAGGATAACCATTGAATGGCCCTTGATTGGACACATTGGGATAAATGATATGGAGTGCAGATGTCAGTTCCTCTGGATCAGGTGAACCGTGTACAAAGTATGGTGCGATTTGTGAAGCTTCTTGTTTGAGGCTGCCTGCGGCAATAGCTGAGATATTCAAACTGACAACTGTCAGTAGGACAGCGATAAGTAGTAATTCGACGAGCAGAAACGTCACCACTGAAGTAAATGTATAGGATAAGGTCAGTTTTCCTCGTAACCGATGGAAAGGTCGAGTGAAACGTTTCATGGACATAGCTTTTTCCCAATCACGTGAGGACATCCTTGTCCTCAGTATAGCATATCCAGATGCAAGGATTGGTTTTGAGGCCGCATGCGGCCTCAAAACCAATCCTTGCTCTATTATCTATTCATAACGTAGGACTTCTAGCGGACGGACACGCACCGAACCGTAGGCAACGAGGGCTGCCGTGAGCATCGCGAGCAGTGCCGAACCACCAACCAGGCTAATAACTATCACAGGCGACATACTGAAAGCAAGGTTGAAGAACAGAGTACCGAGCAAACTGACACCGACTGCTGCCAGCAGCGCAGCCATGAGCGCACCGACTGCACCTACGACGCCGTTCTCAATCATCACCTCACTCAAGACTGTGCCGCTGGTATAGCCCACCGATTTCAGAATGCCCAGTTCGCGCCTGCGCTCTAACATCGCAAGAGCAACTGCGTTGGCGATAATAATCACACCGGCGATCAGCGAGAGCGAGGCAATCGCAATCAGCACATCCAGGATGTTATTGAGCATCTGTCCAATGTATGCGCCGATGTCAGCCAGGTTTTGCACGCTAGCATTTGGCACGATGTGCCCGAGTGTGTTCAGCGCGTTGTTTACCTGTGCCGGGTCAATCTTCATATACGTGACGGTGGTTGTGCCAGTTGTTGACAGGCTGAGTGCATGAACAGTAGCTGTTGAGGCCAGCACACCCCCTACGTGATCACCTGCGCTGCGAGCATAAACACCAACGACCGTTGCAGTCCTGATCGTCTTGCCATCCGCGCTGGCAAGTGTGATCGTATCGCCTGGTTTCAGGTGCATCTGGAACGGACCAGAGCTGGTCAACAGATCGCTAATCACCACGTTATTTGTGCCTGCATCACTTGCATTCAGGTTACGACCCTGCACAATCGTCGATGATGGTGAATGCTGCGACAGGTCATAGCCCTCCATCGTACTCAGGAAATTGATAGACTCCAGACGATCACGGCCTGTTGGCAACACTTGTTGCAATGGCTGTCCATTGATGGCAACTGGCGTTGTTTGTGTAAATGTATCTGTACGGGTCTTTGAGAGGCCCGGAACTGTCCCAAGCTTCGCTTGTAATGTTGTCGTATCTGTTCCAGATGTCATGGTGACGACATTGTATGTCAGGTTCTGCGCAAATGAGTTGCTAATCTGCGTTTGCAGAT
>WNFC01004283.1_pt1 | contig 20784 bp, 21 predicted proteins | sample 5400541 | NCBI WGS metagenome assembly WNFC01 (sample SAMN13153342, study PRJNA577476) | soil metagenome | isolation source: 120 cm saprolite under Douglas fir tree site 2 hole 2 replicate 1 | place: USA:California | collected 2015-04-18
GAGCGCGACGCGCCCGGCGGGCCGCGCGGCCAGCGCGAAGGCGATCAGGACGAGGGCCAGGATCGTGTAGCGCACGTTGAGCCAGGGCAGGAAGGCGAGGCCTACGCCCACCCCGAGCGCGGCGGGCAAGGAAGTCGGCGCGCGTCCATGACGCAAGGCCAGCGCCACCACGAGCGCGGCGGGGATCTCCGTGAAGATCAGTCCCGCGTAGTGCACGAGCGGCGGACTCAGCGCGACGATCCAGGCGACGCCGTCCGCGCCGTCTCCGATCCATGCGCGTAGCAGCGCGCGCAGCTCCCAGGCGAGCCACACGCCGAGGAGGGCCATCAGGAACGACGCGCCCGCGTACGACGCGACCGCGTAGGCGGGCAGGACGATCAGGGACAGCCCGACCGCATGGAGCGAGTAGATCTCACCGCCCTTCCCGCGCACACGGTAATGCGGAGCGAGGGGCGCGGGATGGAAATCGCGATACCGCCCTTCCGCGTAGTCGCGCTCGAGCGAGAGGTCGTGATCGCGGATGAGGCTGTCCGCCACCATCAGGTAATGAGGCTCGTCGCCCTGGGGTCCGACCTGGACCTGGACCCGCGCCGCCGCCAGCCCGTAAACGAGGGCGATGACGGGCAGGAAGGCGGCGCTCGCCCATCGAGGCGGCGCCTCGGCCAGCATCAGGACCGCTCCCGCGAGTACCAGGACGGCGATTGGCGGACCGGCCAGGGCCGCGACTCCAGGCAGGCGCGCCCCGCCCACCACCAGCAGGAGCACGGGCGCCACGGGCCAGAGCCACCGGCCCCCACCGGGCCCGACGAGGAGGGCCAGGCCGGTCAGGGCCACGACGGCGGCCAGCGCGAGAGGCAGGGACGGAAGGCCCAGCAGCCAACCGTCCGGCCCGGAAGCGGCGCCCCCGGCCGCGACGGCCAGCGCGACGGCGGCGGTGGCCCATCCCGCGATGACGGCGGCGCGCGCACGCATGGGCGCCGATTCTATGGCGGGGGCACCGCTACAGTTGATTTCGCCCCCCGGAAGCCCGATAGTGATTTGGGAGGCTGTCATGAAGCGCATCGCGGTCATCTCGCTGCTGGCTCTCTCACCGTCCCTCGCCCACGCCGATTCGGTCTTCCTGAAGGGCGGCGGCCAGATCAACGGCGAAGTGGTCGAGCAGCGCGCGGACGCCGTGGTCCTCGAGGTCGGCCCCGGCCGCATCACGCTGCCCATGCGCAGCGTGGCCCGCGTCGTCTCCAACCGGACCGACCTCGGCCTCTACCATACCCGCGCGGCGGCCCTGGCCGCGCGCGACGTGGCGGGCTGGCTCAGCCTGGCCGCCTGGGCGCACAACCGCGAGCTCGCCACCCAGGCCCGCGAGGCGTACGAGCGCGTCCTGGCCGTGGACCCGCTCAACGCCGACGCCCACCTTGCTCTCGGCCATGTGCGCATGGGCGACCGCTGGCTCAGCGCGGCGGACGCGAATCGCGCGCGCGGCCTCGTCGAGTTCGAAGGAACCTGGATGAGCCCGGACGAGCGGCAGATGCGCATCGCGGAGCAGGCGGCCATGGCCCAGGAACGTCAGGCCATCCGTGAGGCCGACGCGCGGGCTCGTGAGGCCGAGGCGCGAGCGCGAGAAGCGGCCGCGCGCGCGGATGCCGCGGAGGCGGATGCCCGCCAGGCGCGAACGGCACAGGCGGGCGATGGCGGCATCCCCTACCCCTGGGTGTTCGGCTCAAGCTTTGGCGCGGGCATCCCGGGCCCATTCAATCCGTTCCCGATCGTCGTCACCCGCCATCCGCGATCCGGCATGGGCCAGGGTCAGCGTCCGCTGCCGGCCCCATCGGCCGAGCCGCCTCATCTCCGGCCCGAGCCTCCACCTGCGCCTCCCACCCGTCCCCGGTCCGACGGTGGGGTCGGTCCGCTCCCGCTGAATCCCCGTTGACTTTCGCCTGACTTTCGCCTACCCTCCTGGTCTGGAGGTCGGCATGCACCTGACCCGGCGCCAGAAGGAGATCCTCGACTACCTGGGCGGCTACATCGGCGAGCACGGCTACGCGCCCACGATCGAGGAGATCGGCCGTCACTTCGGCCTGAGCTCACTGGCCACCGTCCACAAGCACCTCACCAACCTTCAGGAAAAGGGGCTCGTGAAGCGCGCCTGGAATCGCAGCCGCGCGCTCGAGCTCGTCCCCTCGGAGGTGATCGTGCGCGCGGTCGAGGTGCCACTGCTCGGGCGCGTGGCGGCGGGGACACCGATCGAAGCGATCGAATCCACGGAGACGATCTTCGTCCCCGAGGACATGCTCGGTCGCGGAAAGACGTACGTCCTCCAGGTCAAGGGCGACTCGATGATCGAGGAGCAGATCCGCGACGGCGACTACGTCATCGTCGAGGATCGCCAGAGCGCGCGCGACGGCGAGATGGTGATCGCGCTCCTCGGCGGCGAGAACGCCACACTGAAGAAGTTCTACCGCGAAAGTGGCGGCACCATCCGCTTGCAGCCCGCCAACAGCACGATGAAGCCGATCTACGTGGACGAGGAAGACGTGCGCGTGCGAGGCGTCGTCATCGGCGTGCTGCGCAAGTACTGATGGGAAGGTAGACTCGGCCGAGCCACCCTGTCACGGGCGCGACGCCGAGCCGGATTCACTCCGGCGAGGCGGCGGGGGGCCTGGGGGCCGCGGCGCAGCGGCCCCCAGACTCAGTGAGGAGCCGAGCAGATGAACGACGAAAAAAAGGCCGTGAACTTCACCATTGTTCCGGACGAGGACCACACCACGCCGCGCGTGTACAGCAACTTCTGCTCGATCCAGAACTCGCCCTTCGACTTCACGCTCACGTTCTGCGAGATGCTCCCGATCGGCGAGCGTGAGATCCAGGAGGCGCAGTCGACCCATCTGGTGCGGGCGCCCGTCCGTGCGCGCATGGTCGTCCCCGTGCAGATGATCCCGGGGCTGATCGCGGCCCTGCAGGAGAATTTCCGGCTCTATCAGGAGTCGTTCGGACCGCCCAAAGGCCCCACGCACTGATCGGCGCGGCGGACCTCCGGAGGCGTCACCGGCGCCTACACTGAAGATGTGAAGTCGAGAGAGCGGACGCGCCGGATCCTCCACGTCGACCTCGACCCGTTCCTGGTCTCGGTCGAGCGAAGCCTCGATGCGACGCTTCGAGGGCGCCCCGTGATCGTGGGGGCCCTCCCCGACGGCTCCGGTGTGGTGGCGGCGGCCTCGGCGGAGGCGCGCGCCCTCGGTGTGCGCGCCGGACAACCCATCGCCGCCGCGCGACGGGCCTGCCCCGACGGCGTGTTCCGCCCCGGCGACCTCGAAACTTACGCGCGCTACAGCGAAGACGTCACGGCGATCCTTCAGGCGGCCAGCCGGCGCGTCGAGCGTCCTTCCGCGGACGAGGCCTATGTCGATCTCACGCCTGAAGGGTCCGACGGCCCGTCGCCCGTGGGCGCGGCGGAGGCGATCAAGGACGATATCCAGCGGCGCCTCGGCCTCGATGCGTCCCTCGGGCTGGCCTCGTCGCGGGTCGCGGCGCGCGTGGCCTCGTCCTGGGCACGGCCTCGCGGCCTGCTGGTCGTCCTTCCCGGTTACGAGGCCTCGTTCCTCGCGCGCCAGCCCGTCCGGTTCCTGCCCGACCTGCCCCCTCACCTGGAGGCCGCTCTCGAGAAAGCGGGACTGATGACGCTGGGAGACGTCGCCGCGGCCGAGCCGTCCGCGCTCGAGGCGCTGGTCGGCACGCCGGCGGCCCAGCGGTTGCAGGAGGCGTCGCGTGGGGAGGCCGAAGAGCCGGTCGCGCTCACCGCGCCTCCCGCCGCGATCCAGGAGGAGGCCGTCCTGCGCGACCGGCGCACCGATCGCGAAGGCCTGGAGGCCATCCTGGACGGCCTCGCGACCCGTGCGTGCCGGCGGCTGCGTCCGTTCGGTCTCGGGGCCGGCGCCGTCACCGTCGAGGTCCGGCGTCCGGACGGTCCCGTGCGCCGTACCGAAGCGCTCGAGCCCGGCATTCGGGACGAGGACACGGCCCGCGCGGTGGTCGGCGGCCTGGCCGCCGCCATCCTGGAGCCCGTCGCCGGTGTGCGCGCCGTGGTCGTGCGCCTGTCCCGCCTCCAGCGTCCGCGTCCGCAGTCGAGGCTGTTCCCGCTGCCGCCCAGCCTCGCCCGCCCGGGCTGACGGCGCGCGGGCTAGAATCGGCGCATCCCATGGCGCCCGCACGGCCGCGCGTCTCGCGTCGTCCTCTCCCGGCCGCGGTGCCGGCGGCGCGCCGCGCGCCCTCGCGCCGCGCGCTCCTCGCCGAGCGGGCCAACGAGATCCTGGACATCCTGGAACAGGCGCATCCGGAGGCGACCTGCGCCCTCCACTATCGCAACCCGTTCGAGCTGCTGACCGCCACCATCCTTTCCGCGCAGTGCACGGACGAGCGGGTCAACCAGGTCACGCCGGCGCTGTTCGGCCGCTACCCCACCGCGCAGGCGCTGGCCGCCGCCCGCCCGGAAGACGTGGAGGAGATCATCCGGTCGACGGGCTTTTATCGCGCCAAGACGAAGAGCCTTCTCGGCTGCGCCGGCGCGCTCACCGCCGACCACGGCGGCGAGGTGCCGCGCTCGATGGACGCGATGGTCAAGCTGCCGGGGGTGGGGCGCAAGACGGCGAGCGTGGTGCTCGGCCACGTCTACGACATCGCCGAAGGCATCGCGGTGGACACGCATGTGCTGCGCGTCTCGAACCGCCTCGGTATCGCGCGCGGCGACGATCCCCTCGAGGTCGAGCGTCAGCTCATGGCGATCCTGCCGCGCGAGCGGTGGACGCGCACGACGGACCTGCTCATCTTCCACGGCCGCAAGATCTGTATCGCGCGGCGGCCGCTCTGCGGCCAGTGTCCCGTGTTCGCGCTGTGCCGCTGGCCGCAGCGGCAGGCCTTCGCGATGGGCAAGCCCCCGCGCGCCAAGCGCACTCCTCGCAGCGCTTCGCGGCGCCGGGCTCGGCGCACGGCGGCACGGTGATGCCGTCCCCGGTCCTGGGCGCCGCCATACAGATGACCTCGACCGCGGAGGTCGAGCGAAACCTCGACACCGCCGAGCGCCTCATCGAGGTCGCCGCCCGGCGCGGGGCGCATCTCGTCGGCCTGCCCGAGAACTTCGCGTTCCTGCGCTCGGAAGGCGAGCCCGTACCGGAAGCCCAGACGCTCGACGGGCCCTGGGTGCGCCGGATGGTCGACGTGGCCCGACGCCACGAGCTCACGCTGCTGCTGGGCAGCCTGCCCGAACGCATCGAGGGTGACACGCGCGTGTTCAACACGTCCGTGCTCCTCGGTCCGGACGGCGGGACCCTCGCGACCTATCGGAAGATGCACCTGTTCGACATCGACCTGCCCGGCCTCGAGCACCTCAAGGAATCGCGAGCCGTCCGGCCGGGCGAGGCCCTGGTGGTGGCGGACACGCCGGCGGGGCGGATCGGTCTCTCGATCTGCTACGACGTGCGGTTCCCCGAGATGTATCGCCGTCTCTCCCGCGACGGTGCGCGCGTGCTCGCCGTGCCGTCGGCCTTCACGGACCGGACGGGCAAGGACCACTGGGAGATCCTGTTGCGCGCGCGGGCCATCGAGAACCTCGCCTACGTGTTCGCGCCCGCCCAGGCCGGCCCCCACGGCAAGGGACGCGCCTCCTACGGACACGCGATGATCGTGGACCCCTGGGGCGCGATCCTGGCCCAGGTCCCCGATGGAGAAGGCGTCGCGATCGCCGAGCTGGACTTCGACCGCCAGGACCGGCTGCGTCGCGAGATGCCCGCCCTCGATCACCGCCGCCTCGACAACAAGTAACGGAAGTGAAGGTCTAACCCGCACTCCCGGCACGGGATAGGTCTTGACACGCCGCGGCCCGCTCGCGTACGATTGGGGTTTGCGAGTTGGGGCGCCGCGGCGCCTTTTGGAGAGCTGCATGCCGACCTACATTCCGAAGGTGGACGAGCGCGACCGCCAGTGGTTCGTGATCGACGCCAAAGACACCGTGCTGGGAAAGCTGGCCACGCGGGCCGCCACCATCCTCACCGGAAAGCACAAGCCGACGTTCACGCCGTTCCTCGACACCGGCGACCACGTCATCGTGATCAACGCGGCGAAGGTCCACCTCACCGGCCGCAAGGAATCGGACAAGCTGTACCGGCACCACACCCTCTACCTCGGCGGCCTCAAGTCCACGGCCGCGGGTGACGTGCGGAAGAAGCATCCGACGCGGATCGTCGAAGAGGCGGTGCGCGGGATGCTGCCGAAGACCAAGCTGGGCCGCGCGATGTTCCACAAGCTGAAGGTCTACGCGGGTGACGTGCACCCGCATCAGGCCCAGAAGCCCAAGTCCGTGACGCTGAAGTAAGGAGAGAGTTTGAGCACACCCATCGAGTACTACGCGACCGGGAAGCGCAAGACGGCGATCGCGCGCGTGCGGCTGCGCGCGGGCACGGGCGAGGTTCACCTCAACGACAAGGCCCTCGACGACTACTTCGGCGGGCACGAAGCGCTGAAGATGGTGGCCAAGCAGCCCTTCGCGGTCACGGAGACGACCGAGAAGTTCGACGTGCTGGCCATCGTCACCGGCGGTGGTCCGGCCGCGCAGGCGGGAGCGGTCCGCCACGGCATCTCGCGCGCGCTGTGCGAGTTCAACCTGGAGCTCAGGAAGCGCCTCAAGAAAGCGGGATTCCTCACGAGGGACGCCCGCATCAAGGAGCGCAAGAAGTACGGACAGAAGGGCGCCCGGCGCCGCTTCCAGTTCAGCAAGCGATAGGGGGTCTGGGGGTGACGAGGAGCGGGTTTCGTTTCCGCGCCCCGCAGTTACCCCCGGCGCTCTGGCGGCACGCGCAGCGGGCCGCCGGAGCGGTTGGTTAAGACGTCTCATATTTCGAGCCCTCGCGAGGGGGCCGGCAAGCCGACGGGTCCGGCGTGGCCCGCGGCTGACGAGGAGGACGGTTTGGCGACGACGGTGAATCAGGCGCAAGGCACGAGCGTGACCCCCACGGTCAGCATGAAAGAGCTGCTGGAGGCGGGGGTGCACTTCGGCCACCAGACGAAGCGCTGGAACCCGAAGATGAAGGACTTCATCTTCGGCGAGCGCAACGGCATCTACATCATCGACCTGCAGAAGACGCATCGCCTGCTCCAGGACGCCCTGCAGTACGTGCAGGACCTGGCCTCGCAGGGGCGGACGATCATGTTCGTCGGCACCAAGCGCCAGGCCCAGGAAGCCATCGCCGAGGAGGCGCAGCGCGCCGGCATGCCCTACGTGAACGAGCGCTGGCTGGGCGGGCTGCTCACGAACTTCGTCACCATCCGCAAGAGCCTGGACCGGCTGCGCGAGCTCGAGGCCATGTCGACGGACGGCCGGCACGAGCGCCTGACCAAGAAGGAAGTGGCCCAGCTCGAGAAGGAGCGGGTCAAGATCGAGAAGAACCTGAAGGGCATCAAGGGCATGAAGAACGTGCCCGACGCCATCTTCGTGATCGACACGCGCAAGGAGTCGATCGCGGTCCAGGAAGCACGCAAGCTCAAGATCCCCGTCATCGGCATCGTGGACACCAACTGCGATCCGGACGAGGTCGACCACGTGATCCCGGGCAACGACGATGCCCTGCGCGCGATCAAGCTCTTCGCCGGCCGCATGGCCGATGCGATCCTGGCCGGACGCGGCATCCGGGAGTCGCGGGCGGCGGAGTCCGCGCCCGACAAGGGCGCCGAGAAGGGCGAGGAAGACGCGGCGCGACGGCGGCCCAAGACGCGGCCCATGGCCACGCCGGTGCCGATGGCCTAGACGGCGCAGCGGCGCCGAGCCGAACCGGGGGCCGCGGCTCAGCGGCCCCCGCATTATTTAAGGGAACGGAAGGACTCTATGGCGGACATTTCAGCGGAAATGGTGCGCAAGCTGCGCGAGGAGACCGGCGCCGGCATGATGGACTGCAAGGCGGCGCTGGTGGAGGCGAGCGGGGACATCGAGAAGGCCCGCGACGTCCTGCGCAAGAGGGGCATGGCCACGGCGGCCAAGAAGGCCGGGCGCGCGACGAGCGAAGGGATGGTCGGGAACTACATCCATCCCGGCGCGAAGATCGGCGTGCTGGTGGAAGTCGACTGCGAGACCGACTTCGTGGCCAAGACTCCCGATTTCCAGACGCTGGTCAAGGAAATCGCGATGCACATCGCGGCCGCGAACCCCCTCTACGTGAGCAAGGAGGAAGTCCCGGGCCAGGTCCTGGAGAAGGAGCGCGAGATCTACAAGGCACAGGCCGCGGCCGCGGGCAAGCCGGGCCCCGTCCAGGAGAAGATCGCGGAGGGCAAGCTCAAGCAGTACCTCTCCGAGGTGTGCCTGCTCGAGCAGCCGTTCGTCCGCGAGAACGACAAGACGGTCGGCCAGCTCATCCAGGAGAAGATCGCGCTCATCAAGGAGAACATCGTGGTGCGCCGGTTCGCGCGGTTCAAGGTCGGCGAGGAGGCACGCGCGGCGGGCCCGACGGAAGCGACACCGGTCGCGGCGGGGTAACGAGCGGCGGAGGCGACTTCCTGCTGCTCGCCAACGACCACATCGTGAGCGTGACCCCGCGGCAATCGGTGACGGGCGGCCGGGCCCCGTGGACCGAGGCACCTCCGAAATAGTCGCGCCCATTCCTTCCGGCTCACGGAGCGACTCCTGGGGCCCTCGTCCGTCGGGTGCTACCATGGCGGCTCCAGCGGTCGCACCGCTCGGCCGCGGAGGACGCGCGACTCTGCTCCCCCTGCTGACGATCGCGGGCGCCGTGTACGCTGCGCTGGGCGTGCTCGACCCTCGCCTGCCCGTCCCCCTGCTTGGCCCCGCGCTGGCGATCGTGGGACTGGTCCGGGCGCGGCGCCGCGGCGATCGGCATCCCGCCGCTCTCGTGCTGACCCTCCTCGCTTGCGTCTACGCCCTGGCGGGATGGACCGAACCCGACTTCGCGGCGGACTCACCGTCGTACTTCGTCTACCTGCGCTCGGCGGCCTTCGACCACGACCTGGACTTCGCCAACGAGTGGGCGGAATGGGGCTACGCAGAGCAGCCGCTGACGGCCACCGGCCGCCGGCGCAACATCCACGCCATCGGGTCCGCCGTGATCTGGAGTCCCTTCTACGCCGCCGCGCACGCGTACGTCCTCGGCAGTCGCTTGCTGGGCAGCCGCACGTATGCGGCCGATGGGTACGCGATTCCCTACGTGCGCGCGACCGTACTGGGCACGGCCACCGTCGTCGTGGTCGGAGCGTTCCTCCTCGCCCGCGCGCTCGTCCCGTATTTCGGGGTGACGCTGGCCGCGGTCGGCGTCCTCGCCGGAACCCTGGCTTCGCCCACTCCCTACTATGTATTCCTTCAGCCCACGATGGCCCACGGGATTGTCTATGGCCTGGCCGCGATGTTCGTGTGGGCCTGGATCGAGGCGGCGCGTGCTCCGAGCGCCCGCGCGTTCGCGCGGCTGGGCTTGCTGCTCGGCTTGCTCGCCCTCACGCGCTGGCAGGCCATCGTGTATCTGGCGATGTTCGTGCCGCTCGTGCTCGAGGGGCTCGCGCGACGGCGTGTCCGACTGGGATGGATCGCGCTCTCCGCCCTCGTGGCCTTCGCCGTCTTCGTGCCGCAGCTCGTGGTCTGGAAGATCCTGTTCGGCCATGCCCTGGCCATCCCGGCCCACGAGCACGGCATGGACTGGTCGTCTCCGCACCTCCTGAACGTGCTCATCTCCGCCGACCGGGGCCTCTTCACGTGGACGCCCTTGATGGCCGTCGGCGCGGTGGGGCTTCTATGGTTGCTGCGCGAATGGCTGTCGCTGGCCGCGGGCGCCCTACTGGTCCTCGCCGCCTCGGCCTGGATCAACGGCGGCGTGCAGGACTGGGCAGGCGCGGACGCCTTCGGAGCGCGGCGATTCGACCTGGTCGTGCCGCTCCTCGCCGTCGGCGTCACGGCCGCGGCCCGGGTCGCCGCCGGCGCGGTGGCCCGGCGACCGTGGCTCGCGCCCGCGGCGGCGGCGGCGCTGCTGGTGGTCTGGAACGTCGGCCTGATGCGGCTCTACCGGCATCGCGTGGTGAAGGAGTCGGCCGCCTTCGATCGCCAGGCAGACGCGCAATGGTTCCAGGTGCGGCGGGTGGTGGAAAGCGGGCTCGAGCGGCTGGGCGGGCCGCGGCTGCGCAACGTGGCCTACATGTTCTTCGTTGGAGAGTATTTCTACTGGAACACGAACCTCAGCGGGACGATCGACATGGCGGCGCCGGAGGGACGGTATCTCTCCGGCGGTTGGTCACCACCCCACCGCCGGCCGAGCTGGCCGGCCTTCCGCTGGGCCTATTACCCGAAGGCCTGCGTTCGCGTGCCCTTGGAGACCCCGATCGACCTGCGCGTCTCGGTCACCGCGCGCGCGCCGAGTCGCCTGCCGAACCAGGCCATAGGCCTGTCCATGAATCAGGGCCCGGTCGCGTGGCGGCCGCTGCCCGGGGATTGGACGGAGGTCCCCTTCCTCATACCCGCGGCCATGTCGAGCCCGGGGGAGAACCTGCTCTGCGTCAACTTCAGCGAGCACGTGCCCTCGGAGGAGGGCGAAGAGGGAAAGGCGGTCTCGGCGGCGGTCACACGGATCCAGCTCCCCTGAGGTGTCGAACTCCAGGCGTCAGCAACGCCCGCGCCGCGCCCGGCCCGCCCACGTGCGACGGATCGGTCAGGCAGAGTAACATCCAGGGTTCGGTGCCTCGCCGGCGCCGGACCGCGTCGGTCGGACCGAGCCCGAACGGAGATATGCATCATGGCGGCCAGCCGAAAGCCCGCGTTCAAACGGATCCTCCTCAAGCTCTCCGGCGAAGCGCTGCTGGGCGAGAAGCCATTCGGCATCGACCGGTCGTTCACCGACTACCTGGCCAACGAGATCAAGGGCGTGCACGCGCTCGGCACCCAGGTGGGCGCGGTCGTGGGCGGGGGGAACTTCTTCCGCGGCGTCTCCGACGCGGCCGCGGGCATGGATCGCGCCTCCGCCGACCACATGGGGATGCTGGCCACCGTCATCAACGCGATCGCGTTGCAGGACGCGCTCGAGCGGGCGGGCGTCATCACGCGCGTCCTCTCCGCCATCGAGATGCGTGAAGTCGCGGAGCCGTTCATCCGCCGCCGCGCCATCCGCCATTTCGAGAAGGGGCGCGTGGTCATCTTCGCCGGTGGCACGGGCAATCCCTACTTCTCCACCGACACCGCCGCCGCCCTGCGCGCCATGGAGATCAAGGCCCAGGTGCTCTTCAAGGGCACCAAGGTGGACGGCATCTACGACTCGGACCCGCTCAAGAACCCGGGGGCGACGAAGTTCGACACCCTCACCTACCTCGACGTCCTGAAGAAGGACCTCAAGGTCATGGACGCCACCGCCATCTCGCTGTGCAAGGACAACAAGCTGCCCATCGTCGTCTACAACCTGCGGCAGAAGGGCATGCTCAAGCGCATCGTCCGGGGCGAGAAGGTGGGCACCATGGTCAAGGAGTAGCGCGATATGGCCATCAGCAACCTCATTGCCGACGCCAAGCAACGGATGAACACCTCGGTCGAGACCGTCCGGCGCGAGCTGGCCACGATGCGCACCGGGCGCGCCTCCCTGTCCATGCTGGACAACGTGCGCGTGGACTACTACGGCACGCCCACCCCCCTCAACCAGGTGGGCAACCTGTCGACGCCGGATCCCACCCTCATCCAGGTCCAGCCCTGGGACGCGAAGCTGCTGGGCGTGATCGAGAAGGCGATCCGCTCGTCCGACCTCGACCTCAATCCCCAGAACGACGGCAAGATCATCCGCATCCCGATCCCCCAGCTCAACGAGGAACGCCGCAAGCTCCTGGTCAAGAACGCCCACAAGCACGCGGAAGAGGGCCGGGTGGCCATCCGCAACGTGCGCCGCGACGTCAACGACCACCTCAAGAAGCTGCTCAAGAGCCACGAGGTGAGCGAGGACGACGAGAAGAAGGCGATGGCCGAGGTCCAGAAGATGACGGACCAGCACATCGAGGAGATCAACGAGACGCTGAAGAAGAAGGAAACGGAGATCATGGCCGTGTGACCGTAAACGCCAAACGGACGGGAACGGGCACGGAGACGGAGACGCGTTCGGCGATTCCCGTCTCCCTCTCCATCTCCGAACGATCCTGGCCATCGCCCGTCCGTCTAGCGTTTCGCAATCCGTGGTGGTCCCGGGCCGTCCCGGACTGGCGCATATAATCGGGCCGTGCCCGTCCTTCGCCTCGACTGTACGCGCTGCGACCGGCGCTATGAGCCCGGCCAGATCCTGAACGTCTGCCAGGCCTGTGGCGCGCCCCTCTTCGCGCGCTACGACCTCGAGCGCGCGGCCAAGAACATGCGGCCGGGCCACCTCGCGCTGCGCGAGCCCACGCTCTGGCGCTACGACGACGTCCTGCCCGTGGACAACCCGGACCACCGGGTGAGCCTCGGCGAGGGCTTCACCCCTCTCCTCACCGCCCGCCGCCTGGGCAGCCTGATGGGTCTCCCTCGTCTCTTCATCAAGGACGAGTCGGGCGAGCCGACGGGCTCGTTCAAGGCGCGGGGGCTCTCCCTGGCGGTGTCGATGGCGAAGGCCCTGGGGGCCACGGACGTGTGCCTGCCCTCGGCGGGCAACGCCGGCAGCGCGCTCGCCGCGTACGCGGCCAAGGGGGGGCTCAAGGCGCACGTGTTCGTACCCAAGGACATCGCCCAGCTCTTCCTCATGGAGACACGCGCCTACGGCGCCGAAGTGGAGACGGTGGACGGTCTGATCACCGACGCCGGGAAGATCTGCGCGGAGCGGGCCAAGGAGAACGGCTGGTACGAATGCGCCACGCTCAAGGAGCCCTATCGCATCGAGGGCAAGAAGACGATGGGCTACGAGCTGGCGGAGCAGATGGGCTGGAAGCTGCCCGACGCCATCCTCTACCCTACGGGCGGCGGCACCGGCCTCATCGGTATGTGGAAGGCGTTCCGCGAGATGGAGGAGATGGGCTACCTCGGACCGGGCCGCCCGCGCATGTACGCGATCCAGGCCGAGGGCTGCGCGCCCATCGTCAAGGCGTTCACCGAAGGCCTCGAAGCCGCGCCGATGTGGGAGAACGCCCAGACGCTCGCCCACGGTATTCGGGTGCCCAAGGCCCTGGGCGATTTCCTGATCCTCCGCGCCCTCCGCGAAAGCCATGGTTCGGCCGTCGCCGTCTCCGACGCCGAGATCATCCAGGGTGTGAAGGACGCCTCCGCGAACGAAGGGATCTTCATGGCCCCGGAGGGGGGGGCCTGCGTGGCCGCGCTGCGCAAGCTCAAGGCCAACGGCCACCTCAGCGCCGACGACACGGTCGTCGTGTTCAACACCGGGACCGGGTTCAAGTACGTGGAGAACATGGCCCCGCTCTGGGGCAAGGCGCCGGCCCGGCGCTGACGGACCCAAGAAATCCCTTGCCTTCCTACCGGACCTCCGTGCTACGTTACGTTCGGGTGGCTGTTCCTCGCAGCAGACCCGAGCTGTCATGGCGCATTGGTCGCCCCCGTCCGGAACCTCCGCCGCACCTGGTTCGGGCCATTCCTGGTCCCGCTGGTCGTCGTTCGTGCGCCTCGCCGTCTGGGGCGGAGACGCGCGCTGTGGCCGCTGCGGCAGTGACCAGGTGCGGCGGGCGCGCCTGCTGCTTCCGCCGTGGAAGCGCGTCCTCGGCCTCGACCCTTGCCGATGCGATTCGTGTGGCGAGACGTTCAACGTCCCGCGGCGCGCCGCCACCGCGGACCTGTACGAGGAGCCGCCGGACGAACCGATGCCCGAGCTGACCCTGCCCGCCCCGCCCGAAGTCGATCTGGCCGCGCTCGACAAGGCGATGGCCAGCCGGCTCCCCCTCCGCCCGCCGACAAAGTAGAGCCGCACCCTCCGCTGCCGGCCGCGAGAATCCTCTAGAATGGGCGCGCTCCGGCCCATGACCCAGCGCCTCTACCGCGACGATCCCTACCTGCTCGAATTCGAGGCCCGGGTGGTCGCCCGGCGCGAGCACGAGGGGCGTCCGGCGGTCGTGCTGGACCGTACGGCCTTCTACGCCGAGAGCGGCGGCCAGCCCTGGGACCTCGGCGTCCTGGGGGGCGCGTCCGTGCTCGCGGTCGTGGACGCGGGCGATGCCATCCTCCACGTCCTCGACCGTCCCCTCGACGAAGGCGCCACCGTGCGCGGACAGGTGGACGCCGCGCGCCGGAGTGACCACCGCGAGCAGCACCATGGCCAGCATCTCCTCTCGCGCGCGCTGGTCGAGATGGCGGGCGCGTCGCGCACGGTGAGCTTCCACCTGGGCGCGGACGAGTCGACCATCGACCTCGATCACGAAGTGGACGAGCAGGCGGTCCGCGAGGCCGAGCGCCGCGCGAACGAGGTGATCTGGGCCGGGCGGCCGGTGAGGGTCCGCGTCGTGTCGCGCGCGGAGGCCAGCGCGCTGGGCGTCACCGTCCCGGACGAAGCCGGCGACTCCGTGCGCCTGGTGGAAGCGGAGGGGTTCGACCTGCAGGCCTGCGGCGGCACCCACCCCCGCTCGACCTCCGAGGTCGGCGTGGTCCTGGTGCTCGGCCACGAGCGGCACAAGGGAGGGAGCCGCGTGCGCTTCGTATGCGGTCACCGCGCCCTCCAGGCCTTCCACCTGCGCGCCGGGCTGCTTCGCGACCTGGCCGCCGTCTTCTCGTCCTCGATCGAGGATCTCCCCGCGGCCTCGCGCCGCGCGGTGGATGCACTGGCCGACGGGGAGAAGCAGCGCCACGCGCTGCTGGAGCGTGCGCTCGAAGGCGAGGCCCATCGCCTGCTGGCGCGGGAGGAGGCGCGGCCGGCGCTCGTCGTCGCCACCTACGACGGCTGGCCCGCCGCCGACCTTCGCCTCCTCGCCCAGAAGCTGACCGCGATCGCGCCCGGTGTCGCCCTGCTCGGCAGCCGCGCGGACAAGGCGCACCTCGTGTTCGCGCAGAGCGCGGGCCTGGGCCACGACATACCCGGCCTGCTCCGCCAGGCCGTGACCAGCCTGGGCGGGCGGGGTGGGGGCAAGGGAGACCTCGCCCAGGGCGGCGGCGACCGGCTCGACCTCCTCGACGAGGCGCTGGCGGCGGCGGCGCGCGCCGTGCGCGGGGGCGTCCCCGCCGCGTGAGGGCCGAGCGCGGCTACGGCCTCCTCCTTCTCGCCGTCGCCTGCGTCTCGGTGGGCAGCATCTTCGTGCGCCTGGCCCACGCGCCCGCTCTGGCCGTCGCCTTCAACCGCATCTTCCTGGCCTCGGTCGTGGTCGCGCCCTTTGCCGCGCCCTCGCTGGCGCGCGCGTGGCCGGCGCTCTCCGCGCGCCGTCGTTTCATCCTCCTGGCCTCCGGAATTTCGCTCGGCGTGCATTTCGCGACCTGGATCGCCAGCCTGGCCTACACCACCGTCGCCGCCTCCGTGCTCCTCGTGAATACGGCCCCCCTCTTCACGCTCGTCTTCTCCTGGTGGCTCCTGGGCGAGCGCGCCTCCAGCGCGGTACGTCATCGGGCGCGGGCTGCGGGACGCGCTGCCGCTCTCCGCCTACGTGCTGGGCGTCTGGGCCACCGCGGCTGCGACCCTGGCCCTGCTCGCGGCGGCCGCCCGCGTTCCCGTGTTCGGCTACCCCTTCCGGACCTTTGCCCTCTTCCTGGCCCTGGCCGTCGTGCCGACCGTGTTCGGTCACGGCCTCGTGAACCGCTCCCTGCGTCGCATCCCGGCGCCGACGGTGGGCCTGTTCCTCCTGGGCGAGCCCATCGCCGCCTCCGTCCTGGCTTATGCGGTGTTCGGGGAGATGCCCTCCCGCCTCACGATCGCGGGCGGAGCGCTGGTGCTGGCCGCGCTCGCCCTGGTCGTGCGCAGCGAGGCCGCATGAGCGCGCGCCGGCAGGTGCACGTCCTCTTCACGGGCGGCACCATCTCCATGCGCGTGGATCCGGGCACGGGCGCGGCGGTGCCCGCGATGTCGGGCGAGGAGATCGTCGCCCGCGTCCACGGCCTCCGCAAGGAAGCGCGCCTCACTCTCGAGGACTACGCGCGCCTGCCCGGCCCCCACGTCACGCCGCATTGGATGTGGCGCCTGCGGGACCGGGTGGCGGAGGCGCTGGCCGACCCGGCCGTGGACGCCGTCGTCCTCACCCACGGCACGGACACGCTCGAAGAGACCGCGTTCCTCCTCGACCTCACGCTCGACAGCGAGAAGCCGGTCGTCTTCTGCGGGGCCATGCGCACGGTGTCCGACCCGGGCTGGGACGGCCCGGCCAACCTGATGACCGCGGTGCGCACGGCCGTCCATCCGGACGCACGCGCGCGGGGCGTCCTCGTGGCGGTGGGCGAGCAGGTCCACGCCGCCGCCGAAGCCACCAAGTGGCACACCCAGAGCCTGGGCACGTTCCGCAGCTCACGCGGTCCGCTCGCCGTCCTGGATCACGGCCAGGTCGTCTTCCAGCGACCGGCCTTCCGCACGCCGGCGCTGAAGGCGCGCCGGCTCGTGTCCGAGGTCGACCTGCACACGATGGCGGCGGGCACGGACGACGCGCTGCTGCGCGCGTCGCTCGCGCGGGGCGCGCGCGGTCTCGTGGTGGCCGCCACCGGCGCCGGCAACGTGCCGCCGGCGTGCCTTCCCGGCCTGCGCGCCGCCCTGGCCGCCAGCGTGCCCGTCGTGCTCGTCTCGCGCTGCGCCGAGGGCCGGGTGGCCCCTCTCTACGGGTACGAAGGCGGCGGCCAGATGCTCCGCGATCTCGGCGTCATCTTCGGCCAGGACCTGCCGGGGCCGAAGGCGCGCATCAAGCTGATGGTGGCCCTGGGCGCGACGTCGGACGTGGCGCAGATCCGGGAGATCTTCGAGTCGAGCGCGCCGTAAGACAGGTCCGTCCACAGGTTTCCCGCGTCCCGTCCGCGCCTGCAAGCTCCTTATCCACAGGATTTCCGCGATGGTATCCACAGGGTCGTGCTCGCAAATGCGTGCCTTTTCGGTGATTCTGCCCAGGTTTCCACAAGACCTGAACAGGGCGGTCCGGCTTTCCCACAGAGCTTCCGCGGGAATCCGCGCGAAGAGCACAGCCGATCCACAGGCGAGCCACAGGATTTCCACAGGGCTGTCGTTGACGCGTTTGTAGATGGCAGACCGACCCGGCCACAGCGTCTAATCTGCTAATCCAGGCCGACCGATGTTCGTTGTCTAAACCCGTACCAGCGGATCAAACAGCTTCCGGTGCTCGTCCACCGCGAAGCGGTCCGTCATGCCCGCGATGTAGTCGCACACCACGCGCTGCACGCCGTCGCGCGGGATCCGCTCCTGGTAATGGGGAGGCAGCTGCAGCGGCTCGCCCACGTAAGACAGGAAGAGGTCGCGCAGGATACGACCGGCCTTGTCGCCCATCCTCACCACGCGATAGTGGCGGTACAGGTTCGTGAAGAGGAAGTCCTTCAGCTCCTTCACGAGGCGCGCCATGTCGGGCGAATAGCCGACCAGCCGCCGGCCGGCCCGCCGCACGTCCTCGACGGACGCGACGTGTGCATCGCGGACGTTCTTCAGGCTCGTCACCACGAGATCGTGCGTGCAGCGGCTGATGATCCGCCGCACCGTCTGGTGGCGCATGAGGCGCTCGCCGCGGATGCGCTCGGCCACGACCTCCTCGTGCGCCTCGCGAAAGAGGGTGACGGCGCGGATCTTCTCCACCGTGATCATCCCCGAGGAGAGGCCGTCGTCGATGTCGTGGTTGTTGTAGGCGATCTCGTCCACGAAGTCGACGAGCTGCGCCTCCAGCGTGGGCGCTTCGCCCTGCGCGTACTCCGCGGGTGCGCTGGCGTCGCTGTCCGCCTGGTGCTTGATGATCCCCTCCCGGATCTCCCAGGTGAGGTTCAGCCCCGGGAACTTCGGGTAGCGCTCCTCGAGCACTTCCAGGATGCGCAGGGTCTGCCGGTTGTGCTCGAAGCCCCCGTGATCGGCCATCAGCTCGGCCATGACCTTCTCGCCGGAATGGCCGAACGGCGTGTGCCCGAGGTCGTGGCCGAGCACCAGGCACTCCGTGAGGTCCTCGTTGAGGGCGAGGCTGCGGGCCACGCTGCGCCCGATCTGCGCACCCTCCAGGCTGTGGGTGAGGCGGGTGCGGTAGTTGTCGCCCTCGTGGTTGACGAACACCTGCGTCTTGTACTCCAGCCGGCGGAACGAGGAGCTGTGGATGACGCGGTCCCGGTCGCGCTGGTAGCAGGTGCGGTTGGGGTCGTCCGGCTCCAGGTGCCGCCGCCCGCGGCTCTTGGCGCTGCGCATGCCGTAGGGAGCGAGGAACCGGTCCTCCCTCTCCTCCAGCGCCTTGCGGTCGACCAGCTCCATGACACGCCTCCGGCGGCGATTCTACTGCCCCCTGCGCTTAGAATGACCACATGGGCAAGCTGGCAGTGGGCGTGCTCGGCGCGACGGGCGCGGTCGGACAGCGCTTCGTGCAGCTCCTGGCCGATCACCCCTGGTTCGAAGTGGTGGAGCTGGCGGCGTCGGACCGTTCGGCAGGCAAGCCGTACCGCGAGGCGTGTACGTGGCGCCTCGGAACGCCGATGCCGGAGTCGGCGGCGGCGCGCGTGGTCAAGACGTGCGACGAGAAATTCGAGTCCAGGATCCTGTTCTCCGGTCTCGATTCCTCGGTGGCGGGAGAGGTCGAGACGAACCTCTCCTCACGCGGCCACGCCGTGGTGTCGAACTCGGGCAACCATCGCATGGACCCGGACGTGCCCCTCCTGATCCCGGAGGTCAACCCCGATCACCTCGACGCGCTGGCCGTGCAACGCAAGCGCACGGGCGGCGGGTACATCGTGACGAACCCGAACTGCAGCGTGGTGGGCCTGGCCATGGCCCTGGCTCCCCTGCAGCGGTCGTTCGGCCTGAGCGAAGTCGCGGTGGCCACGCTGCAGGCGCTCTCCGGCGCGGGCTACCCCGGCGTCGCCTCCATGGACATCGCGGACAACGTGATCCCCTACATCGGCGGCGGCGAGGAGGAGAAGATCGAGACGGAGCCGCTGCGCATCCTCGGCACGTTCGCGGGTGGCACCTTCGCGCACGCGCCCTTCCGCATCTCCGCCTCCGTGCATCGCGTGGCCGTGACCGACGGCCACACCATGGCGATCTTCGTGCGCCTCAAGACCAAGGCCACCGCCGCCCAGGCGGTGGAGGCGATCGCCTCTTTCCGGGGCGAGCCCCAGGAGCGCAAGCTCCCCACTGCCCCGCGGCGGCCCATCCACGTGCGGCCCGAGGAGAACCGGCCCCAGCCCCGCCTCGACCGCGACCTCGAGGGAGGGATGGCGGTGAGCGTGGGCCGCGTGCGCACGGACAAGCTCTTCGACCTCAAGCTCGAGGCCCTCGTCCACAACACGATCCGCGGCGCGGCCGGGGCTGCCATCCTCAACGCGGAGCTGCTCAAGGCCCGGGACCTGCTGCCGTGATCGTCATGAAGTTCGGGGGGACCTCCGTCGGGTCCCCCGAGCGCATCCGCGCCCTGGCCGAGCGCGTGCGCGAGCGCCTGGCCCGCCGGCCCGTCGTCGTGGTCTCCGCGCTGTCCAAGGTGACGGACTCCCTGGTGCGGGGCGCCCAGCTCGCCCTGGCCCGTGACTCCGACTACGAGAGCGTCGTCTACGAGGTCCTCGACCGGCACCATCGCGCCATCCAGGACCTCGTCCCTCCCGGCCCCGCCCAGGAGCGGCTCCTCAGCCATCTCGATGCGACCATCGGCGAGCTGCGGGCGCTGTACACCGGCGTCTACCACCTCGCCGAGCTGACGGCGCGCACGCTGGACGCGATCTCGGGCATCGGCGAGCGGCTCTCCTACGAGATGGTGGCGGCGGCGCTGGACGCGGCCGGCATCCCCGCCCAGGGAGTGGACGCGCGCGGAGTGATCGTCACCGACGAGACCTTCGGGCGCGCCATGCCCCTGGTGGACGAGACGCGGGTGGCGGCGGCGCGCATGGTGCAACCCCTGCTCGACGCGCGCACGGTGCCCGTCCTGCCCGGCTTCATCGGCAGCACCCGCAAAGGCGTGGCCACCACCCTCGGCCGCGGCGGGAGCGACTGGTCGGCCGCCGTGGTCGGCGCGGCCCTGGACGCCGAGGAGATCCAGATCTGGACGGACGTGGACGGGATGATGACGGTGGACCCGCGGCTGGTGCCGTCGGCGCGCGTGATCCCGGAGGTCAGCTTCGACGAGGCGGCCGAGCTCGCCTACTTCGGGGCCAAGGTCCTCCATCCCGCCACCATCAAGCCCGCGGTCGAGCGTGGCATCCCCGTGCGCATCCTGAATTCCCTGAATCCGTCCGCACCGGGGACGCTGATCGCGGGCCGCCTCGGGGGTGACGAACGCGGCGAGCCGCGCGCCATCGCCTTCAAGAAGGGCATCGCGGTCATCCTCATCGCCCAGCCGCGCATGCTCATGGCCTACGGGTTCGTGGCCCGCGTGTTCGAGGTGTTCGACCGCCACCGCACGGCGGTGGACCTCATCGCGACCTCCGAAGTGTCGATCTCGCTGACCGTGGACCATCCGGACGCGGTGCCGGCGGTGGAGGAGGAGCTGGCCCGCCTGGGCGAGGTCGAGGTGCTGCGCGGGATGGCCATCGTCAGCGTCGTCGGCCGCGGCTTCTGCCGGCATCCCGGTCTGGCCGCGCGCGTGTTCCAGACCCTGCGCGAAGTGAACGTGGTCATGATCTCGTTCGGCGCGTCCGACGTGAACTTCTCCTTCGTGGTGGCGGAGGCGGACGCGGAGCGCGCCGTGCGGCTGCTCCACCACGAGTTCTTCGAGGAG
>WNFC01016433.1_pt1 | contig 20779 bp, 21 predicted proteins | sample 5400541 | NCBI WGS metagenome assembly WNFC01 (sample SAMN13153342, study PRJNA577476) | soil metagenome | isolation source: 120 cm saprolite under Douglas fir tree site 2 hole 2 replicate 1 | place: USA:California | collected 2015-04-18
TCGCCGGAGCCGGGGGTCGCCTGGCCGCCCAGGGCAATGGTCGTGACCTCGCCCGGCGTGCTGATGCCCACCGTCTGGCGATAGGCATTCAGCAGCGACTGGAATTCGCTCGCGGGCGTATTCGGCCCCAGTTCATTGCCGACCCCGGGCTCGAGCAGGCCGATCGTGCCCGTCGTCACCGCGCGACCGGACGACGGATCCCAAAGCGCGCCCGAGAGCGGAAAATTGTAATAGTTCTGGGCGATGTCCTGCGGATAGAGCGCAAAGTCGCCCCGGGGAGCGCTGTTGCCGATGCCTTGCGCGCCTTGGGAAGGAGCCGCCAGCGATCCGCCAACCGACGGCTGCAGCACCGTGCCGAACATATCGGTGTCGAACCAAAGACCTTTTACGCCCAGGGCCGCCAGACCCTGCGGCAGCGACAGGTTGCCCTGCCAATAGGTGACCGCATGGCCGGCCTGATCGTGACCCGCCACGAGCGGCGTGCCGAACAGCGTGGCGAAATTGGTGTGGTCGACCTGCACCCAGATCGTGCGTGACGCGGCCGAGGACACATAGCCGTTCACGGGATCGAGCTGATCGACGGTCGGAATCCCGAGTTGGCCCAATTCGGTGAGGACCTGATTGTAGTTCGCCTGATTGGCGCCGTAGGTCGACCACAGCGTGCCGCTGTCGTTCAGCGCCTCGAGCTGCTGCTGCCGGGTCCCCCAATTGGAATGCAGCAGCGCCGTCGGATCGTTCGCCCGATCGAGCACCAGCGCCACGTTGATGGTGAAATTGCCGGTCGCTCCCGTCCCGGTCGGGGACAGCGCGCCGGTGCGGTAGCTGTCGTAGTCGAGGTAGCTCGAGTTCGCGAGAGGCGTGTACTGGGTCGGCACTGGAGAACCTACCGTGCTTGCCGGCGAAAAAGTGCCGCGCGAATCTACCCTAGAGCAGATTCCGAAAAAGCGAAACCATACCACCTCATCCTGAGGAGCATCGCGCAGCGATGCGTCTCGAAGGCCTCCTCAGGGTGAGGTGGTTCTGTGGAAACGAAACACGCTCTATCCGTGGAGCATGCTGTTGGCTACGCAAGCCAGCCGTGGCCCGAGGCGCTGGTGAAGTCGAGGCCGACGACGAGGTCGTTGTAGTCGCGATCGCCGCCGCCATAGGTGTCTTCCCAACCCCAGGTGTTGAGACCGTAGTTCCACAGGTGGCCGACATGCTGGCCATTCGCCGTCTCGTTGGCCTGGGCGAAACCCAGGTAGGTGTTGCCGCTGCTGTTGTTGGTGAGCTGCATGGCGACAAGGTCGCCCGCGTTCACGTGGCTTAGTCCGGTCTGCTCGTAGTTGCCGTAGCCCGGCCCATTGATCGACGTGCCACCCGACGTCATGTGATAGGCGCGGTTTTGCAGAGCCGCCTGATAGCCGGCATCGTCGGGATGCAGGCCGCCGATCGTGCCGTTGAGATCGTCGACCCGGTAGAAGGTGATCGAAAGACTGTCCATGCCGTCCTGGCGCAATCTCGCGATCGCGGTTTGATCGTTGTGGCCGTCCGCCGTCTCCGCCACCGCCACCGGACGCGCTGCCCGTACCGCGCCGCCGTCGGTGGAGAAGAAATCGGCAAAGCCGAACGGGCTGCTCAAGCCCGCCTGCACCGCCTGGGTGGCCGACGAGTCGATCGACACCGACAGGCTCTCGCCCGACGACAGGTGCGACTGCGACAGGCTCCCCTGCGCCTGCTTGTCGAACAGGACGACCAGCGCCGGGTCGAAGTTGGGCTGCAGCGATTGCTGGGCCAGCCGGCTTGTCCAGGAAAACGAGTCCGACGCCGTGCTGAAGAAGCCGAAGGCGTCCGGGCCGAGGTCGATGCCGACATCGGCCCCGCTATAGGACACCGTCTGGAACAGCAGGCTCTGGTCGGCGCCGCTCGTCCAACCGCCATGGCCGTTCGAATCGATCAGGTCGGGAACCGATTCGAACGATATCTGGGAGTGCGCGATCGCCGTCAGGGCACGCGCCAGGAGCATCCCGTTCGGGGTTCCCAGTCCGCTCGCCAGGTCGTAGCCCGACGCCGCCGTATAACCGTCGCCGGTCGGCACCATGTAGGTGCCGGTATTGGTGTTGAAATATTGGGTATGGGCGAGCGATGCGTAGAAGCTGTTGACGTTGTTGCCGAGCAGGATGTCGTTGAACGAGCCCGGGGCGATGTCGGCGGCGATGTAGAGCAGGTCGTTGTAGAAGCCGAGGTTGGGCAGGCCCTGGTCGTGGAAGATCGTATTGAACTGGGTCGTGAGCGACGCCCACAACGGCGCGGCCGCACTTGTGCCGCCGACTCCGGTCACCAAAGGCTGCGTCGGATCGCCGACGTACGACGAGTTCAGGACGGCGTAGCGGGTATCGCCGTCAGACAGTGCCGAGACGTCGGGCGTGCCGCGCCCGGTGCCGGTCGAGCTGGTCGGATTGAGGCCGAACGCGCTTTGGTAGGACGGCACCGGCAGGGTGGTGAGCACGCCGCCCAGGCCGGTTTCGTTCTCGCCGAACGGCGATTGCAGGGTTCCGTTGTGCGCCAAGACCACGGACAGGTGTTGCCATACGGTCTCGAACATGGAGGTGAGCGAAGTCGCGGGATCTCCCGGAGCAACGTCGGCGAGATTGGACGGCAAGGTCTTGAGGCCTGTCGCCACCAGCCCGAAGACGGTTGCCGGATCGTCCTGCAGCGCGAGCGCGACCAGGCTGGCGAGAGTGCCGTCGGCCTGGGCGGTGGCCAGGCTGGCGATCGACGTGCCACCCACGGCCAGAGCGAAGGTCGCCGCCTGCGAGTTGGTCGCATTGGCCACGCCGTTGGCGATGTCTGCACTCGACCCCTGATCGCCCGCCGCGATGTGAACGGAGACGTTGCTCAGCGCGCCGTCGACGAAGAGCTGCTGCCAGGCCCACTGGAAGGGCGAATTGGCCGTCGGCTGGCTGCCAATCGAGTAGGAGGAGGTGAGCACCGCCGGGTCGTTCACGAAGTCGAAGAAAACCTGCTGGTAGGCGGTGAAAGGGGTGCCCCCCAGCGTGGAATAGAGCAGCTGCGTGCTGTGGGGCACAGCACCGGCTGCGACCGAGATATCGAGCGCAAGCTCCGAGGAGACCTGCCCGTTGGGATTGTTCGTCCCCGACATCACCCGGAATTCCGCTTGCGTCACCGGCGTGAGCCCGACCGACTCGCGATACTGGTTGAAGGCGGCGAACAGCTCGGCCTGGACCGGGACATTGCCTTCGACCAGGGCGATCGCGGCCGTCGGCACGTCGGCGGGCAGCGGGAAACCGTAGTTGGCGGCGACCGAAGCGGGCGTTGCATTGACCGTGGTCGCGACGCCATTGCCGATGCCGAGCGGTCCGGGTTGAAGCGTGACGCCGGTGGTGTTGAACACGGCCGGGTTGGTCGGCGACACGTTCATGTCGAACCACAGCCCGTCGACATTGGCGGCGATGCCGTTGGGCAGGCTGAGATTGCCGCCCCAGGCGACCGTTTCGTAGGTGTTGCTGCCGCTGCCGGTCTTAACGGTGAGCAGCGGGGTCTCGAACAGCGCATCGAACTGCGCGGCGTTGACCGTGAGCCAGATGGTCCGATCCGCGGCCGAGGAAATGAAGCCGGCACTGGCGGGCGGCTGGAAGGCGCTGGCGCCGACGATCCCTTCGACCGCGCCCAGGGTGGCGTTATAGGTTGCGGGGTCGGCTCCGTATTTCGCGAAGACGGCCGCCTGATCCGCCAGCGCCGCCTGGCGCACGCCCCACGAGCTCTCGAGCAGAGAGGTCGGGTCGTTGGCCCGGTTGAGCACCAGCGCGACCGTGACCGTGAAGGGGTCCGGTGCGACCTGCACGACCGCGGGCACGCCGTTGGTGGCGAAGAGCTCGCCCAGCACCGCCTGGGCATTCGCGAGCGTGTTGCTGTTGGCCAGGGTGGCGATCTGGTCGGGCGTCGCCTGCTTGGAGCCGAAGGCGTCGAGGAAGGTCGAATTGGCGAACATACTCATGGTTTCGACCCTCGTTACGCCAGTCTGCAGTTCCGATGCGATCTTACGACGGCGGCGCCGCCGCTTTCCAGCACGTCGTTTCGGGCCGGGAAGGGGTGGGGTTTCCGCCCTTTCCGCCCTTTCCGCCGCACATTGTGCGGCCGTCTTCGATCAGGCTCGGCTCGATCTCGGGCCATGCATCGCTGTCGCCGCGCTCGTGGAATGGCTGGAAGTTAAGGGGCATATGCCGATCCTCTTGCGTGAGTGTCGGCAGGGATAAGCCACAACATTGCTCAGGAACGTCAAGTGGTGAATGTTCACGGTTGATGACGTTCCAGATGCGGCCTCCCGCTCGCTCGCGCGTCTTGCCGGGAAATCAGGTGCACATGGCGCGGCGCCGACGAGGAGACCGGGCCTGGACACCAAGCCGGCGACGCGCTTTCCGACGGGCCGGCCTCGACTAGCGAACGGGCGTGATCTCGAACGCCGAGCGCTCGCTGAAGACCATGGTGACCATGTCGCCGGGCCTGAACTTCTCCAGCTCCGCCTGTCCCTCCGGAGTCTTGATCCACGGCGAGCGGATGATGGCGCTGCTGTTGGGATCGACGATCTCGACTTTCTTCGCCGGCATGTCGGTGCGCACCACCATGCCCGACAGCGACCACAGCCTGGCCCGCATCTCGGTGCCCGGCAGGCCGGGCGCCCGGGCGGGATCGCTGAGGATCGCCTGCGCCATCTCCGTCATCTCGGGCGTGGTCTTGGCGACGAGGTAGTCCATGACGCGATAGTAGCGCATGTCGACCAGCTGACCGGGTTTCAGGGAGCCGAAATTGGTGACGCGATCGATCGCCTTGAAGGTGAGCGTATCGCGCTCGGGACTCTGGATCACGACCGTGCGGTTGGCCCGATTGATGGCCAGGATGGTGCCGCGGATGGCGATTTCGTCGACCTTGCCGAGTTCGGGAAACGGCTCGGAGCGGGCGCTGCCTGCCGCAGCGACGGCCGACAGCACAGCGGCGAAGGCCATGGCCGAACGAAGAAAAGTGCTTCTCAACACAATACCTCCCGCCGTGTGGGTCGATGGGGATGCGAACGTGCCCGCGCGCTTGCCCGATATTCCAGGGCCGCGCAGGAGCGCGACCTTGACCTGGTTCAAGGAATCAGGAGCCAAGCAGACATTGAACAGGCCGCCGTCAGCAAGCTCCATTTACGAGACCACGCCCCACTCGGCTGCTTTGATCTCGATATCCCTTTGACACGCCTGAGCAATGTTGTGGCGTGTGCCTGCCGACACTCACACCAGAGGACCGGCACCATGGCCAAGCGCGCTGGCCCCACCGACTTCAATCCCGACATCTGCGATCTCACAGCCAAGTTCTGCATGCTGGGCGCGACGGACGATGATCTCGCCGGCCTGTTCGACGTCGAGCCCGCCACGATTGCCGACTGGATCGCGGGGTTAGCGCGGTGAACCGCGACTTGGGCAAGTAGTGACTCTCTTTCCGCAGCACAAGCCGCGCAGTCGGCATGTCTCCATGGCGAGCGCGCGAACCGGCGAGAAGGTGACGGGCGACGCGGGAGCTGTTCGGCGTGGACTGAGCAGAGGATTGCGCATGAACCATGTAGACGGCCAACTTTTCGACCTTCAACCCATCGTCACACGATCACATTTCCTTGCAACGCAGTCGGCATTCTTGCCGTCCCTACTCAGGCTGACCATGTCGAGGGCATGCGTGGGTTTGGACTCCTCGCGTTGGTTGTCCTGTTGGCTGCTCTTGCGTCCTGCACCGAAGGAGCTGGTCCGAACTACGCCTATGGTCCGCGCTACGATTACGGGGTTGGGCCCGAGCAGTTTTATTGCTGCGGGCCGCGGTTCGAAAGGTTCCGTCATTTCCGCCACTTCCACAGCCATGGCGGTTTTCACTTTCATGGTGGCTTCCACGGCGGGCATCACCGCTGACATTGGGAAGCACTTCATTCGCTGGTGAGCCGCGGAATGAACCCATTCCTGAATCGGTTGCTGGGCTCGATCGCCGTTATCCTCACTGCCACGATGGCGAACCCCGCTGCCGCCCAAACGACGCCGGATCTCAAGGCGCGTTGCGATCAACTCATTGCATATTTCGATCGCTATGGAGCTAGTCGCATCGAGAATTCCGATGGCGTCCGGAATCATACTCGAATAGGCGCAAGTATCGATTGCGACAGAGGCCTCTACGAGAAGGGCATCAAGACCATGGAAGCTCTCCCGAGGCGGAAGAAGTTTACTGTGCCTCCTCCTTCGGGAGGGCCTTAAGGCTTTGCCGGGCTGCGCGAGGTCGATCAGACTGACGCCGTCAGTTCGTTCAGCGCTTCGCAGATGCGGTCGGCCACATCGGGAAGGTAACAATCCTTGCCGGTGCCGTGCTCGGCATTTCGGCGGGCAAAGGGAGGGGGCAATGTGGACGCTTGTCATCATAGTGGTTATGTCTTCTGTCCAAGGCGGTAGCGGCACCAGCAACAGCATTCAGTCGGTGGGAAATTTTTCCTCTCAGGACAGATGTAACGCTGCGGCAAAGGCGATTGCTCACGCCGGAGTGGTCCAAGGGAGCCTCCAAGCCAACGGCGTCTACGAAATCCGCACTCACTGCGTTGGGCTCTGAATTAGGACAAACCACCGCGCCCTGATCCGGGAGCCATGTCGGAGCTACAGCAACCCGACGCGCTTCGTCAGCTCCGAATATCTCCGTTGGAAAATTCGCGGCACACGGCAGCAGCCCTGCAGCGACGTTAAGAAGAGTCGCGTAGGCCTCCTGGAACTCCTCGAGCTCGAGGGACAGGCGTACCGTCAGGGTTACTGACTGGCAGCTTGCCCGCCTCGTCACTGGGCGGGAAAAGGGGCAGCATGGCAAGACGAGTTGCGTTTTTCGTTGGCCTGGCCGCGCTTGCCCTTGCCGGGCTGGCCGCGTGCGTCCCGTCGGTTCGCGGTGTCGAAGGAAGCGGCACCTTCGTCGTCATCTCCGATCTGCATTTCAATCCGTTCGAGCCGCCGGAGCTCGCCACGGCCTTGGCCAGGTCAGCCCCGGCAGCATGGCGGGCGACGTTTACCGCCGCCAAGGATCAGGCGATGTCGCCGACCGGTGAAGACACCAACCACGCCCTTTTGGCCTCGAGTCTCGCCACCTTCGCGAAAGCCGCGGCGGGCGCGGATTTCGCCATCGTGCCGGGCGATTTTCTGGCTCATGAGTTCGACGCGAAAGCAGCGAAGGCCGTGGGCGTCGCCCCGACGTCGCAAGCCGCCGGCGAAATGGCCGTGAAGACCACGCTTTTCGTCGGCGATGCCCTGGCCGATGCGCTCTCCGGCAAGCCCGCCATCATCGCCCTCGGCAACGTCGATTCGAGCTGCGGCGACTACAGGATCGAACCCGGCGGGCGTTACCTCGCCGCGACGCGGGCGATGGTTCGACGTCTTGTCGGCGCCGAGCGGCTGGCGCCGGACTTCGACGAAACCTACGCCGCCGGCGGCTACTATGCGGTGCGGCATCCGACCGTTGCGAACGGGCTGATCGTGGTCGTGAACGACGTGCTGTGGTCGACAAGATATCGGGACGCCTGCGGGACGGACGGGCTCGCCGCCGCGCAGGCCATGCTGGGTTGGTTCCGCGACCGGCTCGCGCGGCAACGCGCGAGCGGCGGGCGCGTCTGGCTGGTGCATCACATTCCCTGGGGCATCGATCCCTACACCACGATCAACACCAGGGCTTCGAGCTGTCCAGCCCAGGTCGTTCCGTTCCTGCGCGAGCCGTTCGCCTCCGATTTTCCGACGCTTCTCGCGGAATACCGCGACGTGCTTCAGGCGAGCTTCTCGGGTCATACTCACTTCGACGACTACCGGCTGCTGATCGACGAGCGCGGGATGGCAATCGGCGCAGACAAGCTCACGCCGGCCATCAGCCCCGTCTTCGGACAGAATCCAGGCTTTCAGGTGTTCACCTATGACAGGCGGTCGGGCGTGCCGAGCGACTTCTCGACCTGGTATCTCGCAAATCCCGGCGCAGTGCCGCGCGATGCCGATTGGCGGCTCGAATACACCTTCACCAGGGCCTTTCGGCAGCCGCACTACTCGCCTGATGCAGTGAAGACAATATGGAAGGCGATGTTGAACGACAGCGCGGTGCAGGACACTTATCGGCGGCTCTACAATGTCGGGCGCGGCGAGCTTGCCGGTACGCTCACGGCCTATTTCTGCGCGATCGGCCACCTGGACCGGCCGTCCTTCACCGCGTGCTATTGTCAATAGCTCGGCTTGGTCGAAAACGGCGTAATAATAGAACGCCTCGGCGATCTTCACCGGATTCATCACCAGATCGGGGTTCTGCCGTATTTTCGGCAGGGCACGGGTTCCGGGCGAGTCGATGGTGCCGTCGATCACCACGTTGGCGACATGAACGCCGTGCTCGGAATACTCCTCGGTGAGCACCTGCGCCAAGGTGCGCATCATGACCCTGGGATAGTAGAGCGATTGACCCGTCATTCGCTTGCGCCCGCGCAGCGAACTGGAATTGTTGGAAAAGAAAAACGACCCCTCGCCGCGCTTGCGCATGGCCGGCAAGACTTCCTTGGCGACGAGGAAAGGGCCACGGCTGGCGATATGCTGCGCGGTATCGAACATCTCGACCGGGATGTGTTCGAGCAGTTCCTTCTCGGGCGGCAGATCGCGGCCTTCGAGGTAACCGGCGTTGTAGATCAGGACATGCGGATCGCCGGCGTCGCTGCGAATCGTCGCGAAGGCCGCAGCGACCGAGTCCTGCCGGGAGAGATCGAGCTCGACGATCATGCCGTCGCCGCCCTGGTCGCGGATCGCCGCCGCCAGGCCTGACGCATTGGCCTCGCTGCGGGTCGTCAGGACGACGCAGAAGCCCTCGCGTGCGAACTTCTGGGCAATGGCGCCGCCGATGCCCCAGCGGATACCGACGGGCAGGTCGCTGTCATCCAGCGCTCGGCCATGCGCCAGCCGGGTGTTGCGGCCATCCGACTGCCATTTTGACGTAGCGCCGACGACGACGGCGACCGGCTTGCCCTTGCTGTTCCTCCCGAGAGTGTCGCTCATCTTGAATGCTCCCTTTTCCGATCGAGATGTTCGTTACCCGGTATCGCCGCAGAGGCGGCGTAAGAGCCCCTAGCTATTCGAATTTGACTCTTGCGCGGTCGCCGCGTTGGGCGCTCCATTGCAGATGCCCCGTTCGGTATGACCAAATCCAGGGGGTGCTTATGCGCATTCTTGCGATCGTGATGGTCGGATGCCTTCTGTATGGCAATGCGTACGCGCAGACCACGCCACCGCCAACCTGCAAATCACAGGCGAGTGACAAGAAGCTGAGCGGCGCCGCCAGGACGAGCTTCAACAAGAAGTGCGTGATCGACGCTGTCGGCAACTGATTTCGAACCGGGACCGATCTGCCGGTCGGGTGACTGTCGCCTGATCTTTCCAGGAAGATCGCTGTTCAGCCTGCGACGATGGCGCGGCTCGTCCGGCAGCACCGCAAGACAATAACGAGGCTGTGGCCGACCCGGCCGCCTTCGCCGATCGGCCCCTACGAGGGAGGCGATCATGGGCTTGATGAACATTCTCAATGGCCTGCAGAACAGCTCTCGCGGCAGCGCGAGCCCGCCGGGTGTGTCTCCGCTGACGATGGCCCTGCTGGGGCTGCTCGCCTACAAGGCGGTGAAGAGCTTTGGCGGCAGTTCAGCTGATCTCGCCGATCCTGCGGCCGGTCGAACCGCATCCGGCGCGACGGCACCCGGATCCGCTGGATACGGCGGCCTGGGGCCCGACGATCTCCTGCGCGGTGGCCCGGGCGGCCAAGGATCGGGCGGGCTGGGAGGGCTGGGCGGCTTGGGTGCGGGAGGATTGGGCGCGGGCGGACTGCTCACCAGCGGGTTGGGCGAGCTGCTGGAGCAGTTTCACGGCGCCGGCAAGGGAGACGCCGCCAGGTCGTGGGTCGGCACCGGGCAGAACGAGCCGCTCTCCTCGCACGATCTCTCGCAGGTGCTCACGTCCGAGCAGATCGATTTCCTGAGGGAGCTGACGGGCCTGTCGCGCGAGCAACTGCTGGCCGGCCTCAGTGAGCATTTGCCGAGCTTGGTCGACGGGCTGACGCCCAACGGCCGCTTGCCGACCGCCGACGAGATGACCCGCACGGTGTGAGGCTGGATCGTGCTCACCGGCTTTGCGGCGGGCGTTATCGCCGCCTGTTGTCGTCCGTACCGAACAACCCGCCGCGCCTGGCGCTAACCATCATGCACGTAGCGGACGGGTCCGCCGAAAAACCCTCCGAACAGCCCCGCCGGCGTGCCTGACGTAAGCGATGTTGGAATCAAATAGGTGGGAGACGTCGCGACGGCGAGCATGAGGGTCTGAAATGCGCCGGCGTCCACCGCGGGTACGCCCAAGACACCGACCTGATATTGACCCAACAATGCGTCGGCCACGGCCTTCGCGGAAATGAATGGCTCCGCGCCCGTCCAACGCGTCGGTGTCAACCCGGTCATCCGATGGTAGAGCGCCGTCACGATCATGCTGACAGCCTCTTCCTCCGTGGCCAGGATGTTGGAAGTCGTCAGATCGAAGAAGGCGTGCGTGCTTTCATGCATCACGGCGGCCTCCTCGACACGTCCCAGGATCGGCGGAACCATCAGCTGTCCCGAGGAAGGGGCGGTGGGACCGGCGGGCTGATCGTACTCGGCGAGGGCGCGCTTGGTCGAGGCGAACGGCGTAACGCCGATTTTTCCCGCGACGATGGCGTTGGCGACCGTCGCAAACGCCACATGATTGATCATGACCGGCACACTTGCCGACGGAACCGTAAAGCGAATCCGCGCGGCTTCGTGGCCTCGCAGCAGAGCAAGAACGCGATCTTTCATAGCCATGACCGGTCTCCCTTCTCGATCCGACATTCGCCAGAGGACAGCTCTTACCGAGGCTGAGGCTGCGTCCATGGCAAGGCTTTGACAAGACTGGGATGTCGCATCGGCTTGAGTGCAGCCTTGTCACAGGCCGCTCCGTTTCGCCTGTTGATCTATGGTAGTATTTCTCGTATGATATGCAACGTACAGCAGCTGTGGAGCGGCGGCATGGCAACAGCGGTCAACACGGTTCCGGGCAGTGGGGTCATTCCTCCAGTGGATATGCCGAACCCTACCAACAAGCCGACGAAGCGCACGGAAGCTCCCAATGCGTTTTCGGTCAACGAGCCTGGGCAGCCGTTGCGGACGGGCAACAATGCGCAGGAGCTTGCGGCGTCGTTGGGCAAGATCGTGGATTGGCTGGCGCCGGAGGATGCCGCGCACACGCGCTACCAGCCGACCGCCAGCGCGACATTCTGCAACATTTATGCTCATGACTATTGCTACCTGGTCGGCGTCTACCTGCCGCGCGTATGGTGGAACCAGAGCGCCCTAGCCAAGTGGGCGGCGGGCGGGACGGTGACGCCCGACTATGGCGTTACCATCGAGGAGATGACGGCAAATGCCTTGGTGCCCTGGCTGAAGCAATACGGTCCGACATTCGGATGGCGCCCCGGCAATTCGCTCAGCGAACTGCAGGACGAAGCGAACAAAGGTGCGGCCGTGGTGATCGCTGGCCGCGCAGCGGTGGGGCATGGTCACATCGTTGCCGTGGTGCCGGAGGTCGGTGCCCACGTGGCCAAACGGGACGCCAATGGCCAGGTGACGACGCCGCTGCAGAGCCAAGCTGGCAGGAGGAATTTCGATTACGGATTTCTGCAGCCGAACTGGTGGCCAAGCCACGCTGAGTTCGGCTTGTGGATCCACGCCTGAACGGCAAGGAGGTAGATCCGATGCCCCCCAAAGAAGCTGTCGCCTGACACAAGCAGTGACGCCAACTTGTCCTGAGGGCAGTGCTAGCACCACAAGCAGATCCGGCCTGCTCGCTGCAGTGGCAGGCGTTGGAGGATAGCATGGCAATATTCACATCGAAGGTTCTCTGGATTGTCGGCATGACCGATCACGAAACCGAAGACGGATTGCTGCAGCATGCCCTGACCACGGGCATAGGCACCGTTTGTGTCAGGTCCACCAACGCGCGTTTGCCAGCTGCCATTGCACGCTTTCATGAAAATGGCATCAAAGTCTACGCCTGGCGCTGGCCCGCAGTCAGGCCGACGAACGGGTCGCCGCACTATTTTGCATCGGATGAAGCAAACTATGTCGTCGATGAGCTCATGCCCGCCGGCCTCGATGGCTATGTCGCGGATCCGGAGTCAGATGCGGCCGGAGACGTGAACGACTGGAACGATAGCAGCCTGGCATCGCTGGCGAAGACGTTCTGCGAAAGGATAAGAAGCGGTGCGACAGCGGCAGGCCTCAGCAACTTTCGGATTGGGCTGACCTCAGGCTGCACCTACCCCAATCCTGGAAACCGCCCGCACATTCCATGGCGGGAGTTCGTTGACGGCAGCGACGTTCTCCTTCCACAAAGCTATTGGCGCGTGGCAGGAGGTTCGGCGAACGGTGGCAATCCCCAAAAGGCTATCGACCGCGGTCTGACGAGCTGGGGCACCATCGCGAATGGAAAGCCGATTGTGCCCATGGCCGGAGAACTCGAGCGCATTACTGCTGAAGAAATCACCGCCTACGGCACACAGATGAAGGCCAAGGGCATCACCGAAGGGCATTTTTACACCGATACCGCTGGTGTTTCAGCCACAGTCTGGACAGCGATCGCAGCCCTCTGATGGCCGCCTGTTACCGTGGGTTGCGTCGATAGTAGCCTGCGATGACGCCGGTCAGGCTCACTCTGGATTTCTGGTGCGTGATCTCGGCCGGCTCCCGGCTTTGGCAAGGGAAAGTTAAGATGGCTGCGTGGATCACCTATCGAGGGCTGGACATTTTCAGGCCTGCCGGCAGCGCCTACGTCTATACGACAGCGCAAATGGAGATCGACGCTGACGGCGCGCCGCAAGCGTATCATCCGGCGGACACAGGACTGGATGCCTTGGCCAATGCGGGCTTTCCCGGTGGCGGCTGGCGGTCGGTACTTGTGGCGGATCCAAACGACGCGAGCAAACCCTTCGTCCAGCCAGACGGCCCGACCGCGGGCTTCTTTGTGTCCATGACGGCGCTGCAAGATGGCTTCAGCCCCGCTAGCGACCCCAAAAAATATGTCGATGCAACCAAGGTTCCCTACTTGGTGTTTCCTGGCGGCTTTCACCGTCTTGCGGGAACAGGTGACATGGGCGACCTGCTTATGGCGAAGAACCTGCACAACGGCAACGTCAGCGCCGCCATTGTCGCCGACATCGGGCCTGCCGACGCCGAACTGGGGGAGGTTTCCATAAAGCTCGTGGAGGCGCTCGGCGGCACCAACCCCAATCCGCGCAACGGCGCTGGCAAACCACCAGGGCCGTTCCGTTACGTCGTCTTCCCACGTTCCCGCCGGGTGCCGAGATGGCCCCTGATGCCGGACCAGATTCAACAAATTGCGCAGGACTTGCTCGAGGCGGCGGGGGGTTGGGACGCCTTCGACTCGCTAGCATGAAGTGGCCCTCGCGACACGTGTCCCTGGCGAAAACTACGTCCGGCCGTATTCAGGGTGCAGCTTCAGCTCAGCCGTCTACGGCTGAAGAAGATCAAGCAAGAAGAAAGTCAGACGCGTGCAGGATATGGGGATCGGCAATACCAACAAGGGTAACGCTGTCGTTGGCGTCGAACGCAATCTTGCTATTGCCGCCGCCATCGGCGGTGATCGTCATGTCGGCGAGGTTATGGAAGCCATAGGCGCTCACGTCGATCTTGTCGTGATCGCTCTGGCGAAAATCGTTGATGTCATCGTTTCCGCTGCCGGGCGCGAAGACGAAGGTATCGGCGCCGATTATCACATTGCCGGTAGGAGCAGTGGGTGACGCCGCAACGCCATTGATGAACGCGGCAGCACCCCACATGTGGTCGGTGCCGGGGCCGCTGATCAGGACGTTATCGCCGCCGCGGGCGTTGCCAGACATGGAGAAGGCGTCGCCGTAGAGGTCGTTGACCGGAGCGGCGCCGGCGATCAGCGTGTTATTGCCGCCGCGGCTGTTGCCATCCATGGTGCGGGCGTCGCCGTGGAGGGAGTTGATGCCACTGTCGCCACCGATCAGCAGGTCGTTGCCGCCGCGGGCGTTGTCGTGCATCTCGAAGGCATCGCCCATGAGGGCGTTGACCGGAACAGAGCCGGCGATCGACAGACCGGGGCCGGCGATCAGCGTGTCATTGCCGCCGCGGGTGTCGCCATCCATGACGCGGGCATCGCCATAGAGGGCGTTGATCTGACTGGCGCCGCCGATCAGCTGGTGCCGGCGTCGCCGAAGAGGAAGATGAACGAACCAGCGCCCGCGCTTAGATAGTTGTTGCCGCCGCGGGCGTGGTCGTGCATCTCCGACGCATCGCCATAGAGGGCGATGTCCGCAATAGGGCCGCCCCTTCCCGTGCCGCCGATCAGCGTGTTGTCACCGCCGCGGGCGTTGTCAGACATCGAAAAGGCGTCGCCGTAGAGGTTGTTGATCGAACCATGGCCGCCGATCAGCGTGTCATTGCCGCCGCGGCTGTCGCCATCCATGGTGAAGGCGTCGCCATAGAGGCTGTTGACCGAACCATCGCCGCCAAACAGATGGTCGTTGCCGCCGCGGGCGTGGTCATGCATCTCGAAGGCGTCGCCATAAAGGACGTTGGTTGCGTTGGCGCCGCCGATCAGCGTGTCGTTGCCGCCGCTTGCGTGGTCGTGCATGGAGTTGGCGTCGCCGTAGAGGATGTTGGTCGCATTGGCGCCGCCGATCAGCGTGTCATTGCCGCCGCGGGCGTGGTCGTCCATGGCGAAGGCGTCGCCATAGAGGACGTTGATCGCATTGTCGACGCCGATCAGCGTGTCATCGGTGCCGCGCTGATGGTCCGTGAGAGATCCGGTTTGAGTATTCGGGACAGGCTGTGGCATGGATCGCCTCCCTCGGTTCGAATGATCGCGCCGGTAAACCAACTATAGGCTCGGCTGCCATGTCGGGCTGTGGTACTTCTGCGACATGCGGCCAGTCGGCGGCATCGATCCCGATATCCCTTGACACTCCTGCACAATGTTGTGGCGTATACGCGGTTCACGACGCGCGGCCGGTCATTGCCGACCGCGCCTCAAGGGATGTCGCCGATCTTGTTGAAAGAGACGCCCACGCGCTTGCTGCCGGCAATCACCTGGTGGTACTGGCCGTCGTCGAAGCCTGCCGGCAGGCTGAAGGTGATGGGGATCGTGCCGCCAGCAGGGACGTCCTGCCCCGTCACGAGCGCGCCGCCCGACGAGGTCAAGGTGGCGGTCCCCTCGAGCATGGTTCCCGACAAGGTGTAGGTCCCGTTGTAGCGGGCGCCAGATATGTCGATGCCGACGACGACACCCTTGCCGACGTACATCGCGCCATGACCGTTACCGGCAACGCCTTGGTACCGCATTTGGTAGAGCGCGCTCATGGAGGCTCCTGGGTAGGTTGGACCATCGAACGCTTACGCCACCGGACACGAAGGCCAATCGGCGGGGGTATCGCTTGCTCGGAAGGTCCGGCAGCGAGCTCCCTGTCAGAGGAAGCGTAAACATAGCCCCGGCGCCACAGCTCGCGATAGATCGCTTTCCCTGGGCAATGTCCGATTGTGGCGGTGAGAACGGGTCGAATTGCACGCGCCGAAAGCTGCCGGTCGCGGCAAAGCGAGGGCTGCGCTCGCGTTCTCCATCCGGGACACGACGCTGATACAATTGTTACGCAAGACCCTCAAGAACGCAGCCGGTCCTGGGGCATAATGGAAACAACGGATGCTTGGATTAAAAGCTAGAAATCCGTGTTCTGCATACTCAACCCTCGGAGATAGCAGATGCCGTCGATTATCCGTCGCTTGAAGAAGAGCGGGCACCGCAGCATGGCGGTCGAGTACACGCTCATCGCCTTGTTGACCGCCTCTGCCGCATGTCAGGTCTTGATCGCCGTTGGTGTAAAAGCCATCTGACCGGCGCAGAATTGCGCGCCTCTGTCAGTCCGCTCCGAACAGCTCCCGCGTCGCTCGCACCTTGCCGCTCTCGATGTCGCGCACGTTGACCATCGGATAGCCGACCGGTGTGTTGGCGCTGTCGAGCCAGGCGTCGACGATCATGTTGCGCAGTGCCGTCGCGCCCGCGGAAAGCCGCGCTGTGGCAAAGGCGATGCCGCGCGGATCGCCGTGCTTGAAGCCGCCTTGCTTCTCCAGCGCATAGAGCGGCACGACCTGGGCAAGGGTCACGCGAAGCAGGTCCTTGGCTTGGGTCTCGATGGTGCATGTGCAGTCCACAAATGGGCCGACTTTCGCGGCGACGGCGGCCCGCGAAAGATTGGCCTTTACGAACCCACCCTCGAAGTAGGCGCGGATGTGCTGCGGCGTGTAGCCGTTCGGGTTCGCGTAGTCGCCCCAACCGTTGTCATGCACCGAGACGCGCAGCGGCTGCGCGGCGTCGCCGACGTAGTGGCTCCAGATGCCGATATTGTGGATGATCAGCTTCTCGCGTCGATGGCGGTCGGCCTCGAACCAGGCACGTTCCTCCGGTGTCGTGGCCGTCTCCATTGCCTTGGACAATGCCCGCCAATAGGCGAAGTCCTTGCGGATCCGCTGCCAGCCGTCGATGATTGAATAGGGCAGGAAACCCGCCTTGTACTGCGTCAAGCCCTTGGCGCGCAGGAGCGTGTCGTATTCCTCGCGCGTGAATGGAAGCCGGCTGAGCGGCAGCGCGCCCACGACGGTGCCGTCGTCTGCCAGGTTGATGGAGTGACCTGGATCGCGCTCGGCATCGTGGGTCCTGCCGGCGCCTCGGGAACGATCCAGCTCGCGGCCCAGTACGGCGATATCCGCTGCCGCCTCAGGCGTTCGGATGAACGGAGGCAAGTTGTCAGACAGCTTCTCGATGGCGATGCCGCTCACCCATTCGTGACCCGTGGCGCCCCACGCCCAACAGTCGCCGGTCGCGCCCAGCATCACCGCCCCGAAGACAGCCAACCGCCACAGAATCATCCCTGGCCCCCGCACCGTTCGGTGGTAGCATGATTGCACGAGTGACTGGAGGTTCGCATGGACATCCGACACGACGAGACGGTCCACGAAGCGCTGAGCCGGACGTCGCCTGGCCCATGGCCCGAGGATTCGCCGGCCCGCGTGCCCTACTGGGTCTACCAGGACGAGGCCAACTACAAGCGCGAGATGCAGCGCCTGTTCGAGGCCGCCACCTGGAACTTCGTCTGCTTCGAAGCCGACATCCCCAACAAGGGCGACTACCGCACCAATCATGTCGGCATCCTGCCGGTGATCGTGGTGCGCGATGCCGACGGCTCGATCAACTGCTTCGAGAACCGCTGCGCCCATCGCGGCGCGCTGATCGCCTTCGACGACGGCGGCAACGTCCAGAACAACTTCAAGTGCATCTACCACGCCTGGAGCTACGATCTTTGCGGCAACCTGCGCGGCATCGCCTTCGAGCGCGGCATCAACGGCCTGGGCGGCATGTCCAAGGATTTCCGCCGCGAGGACTTCAGTCCGCGCAAGCTGCGCACGACGACTATCGGCGGCCTGGTGTTCGCCACCCTTTCGCCCGACACGCCGCCGATCGAGGACTATATCGGCAGCGAGGTGCTGGGTCGCTTCCGGCGCGTGCTCAACCGGCCGATCCGGCTCATGGGGCGCTTCGTCCAGATCCTGCCCAGCAACTGGAAGCTCTATGTCGAGAACTCCAAGGACACCTACCACGCCAGCCTGCTGCATCTCTTCCTCACCACCTTCCGCATCAACCGCCTGACCCAGGGCGGCGGCGTGCTGGTCAGCCCCGACGGCGGCAACCATTCGACCTACACCATCGCCATCCCCGAGGGCGCCAACGCCACGGCCTATCGCGATCAGGGCATCCGCACGGAAGATGACGACTACAAGCTGGCCGATCCCAGCCTGCTCGATTCCGTCAACGAGTTCGGCGACCCCATCCAGGTGCAGATCCTGTCGATCTTCCCCAACACGGTGGTGCAACAGATCCACAACTGCCTCGCCGTGCGCCAGATCGTGCCCGCGGGCATCAATCGTACGGAACTGCATTGGACTTATTTCGGCTACGCCGATGACTCGCCCGAGATGAACCGGCGCCGGCTGAAGCAGCAGAACCTGGTGGGTCCCGCGGGCTTCGTGTCGATGGAAGACGGCTGCGTCACCGGCTTCGTGCAGCGCGGCATCGCCTCGGCCGGCGACAAGGTGTCAGTCGTCGAAATGGGTGGCCAGGCGGCCGAAAGCCAGCAAACGCGCGCCACCGAGGCCGCGGTGCGCGGCTTCTGGAAGGCTTACCGGCGGCATATGGGCTACTGAGTCATTCGCGCATGCGTTCGGCGCCGAGGGCGGGCAGTTTATGCTCTTCGGCGAAGATGTGGGCGTAGAGGTTCGCCACCCACAGCTGGCCTTCCTGCGTCATGCGAAGGTTGCTGAGCGCGTCGCCGATATAGGGAGTGACCGTCGACCAGAAGAATTTCGGATACACGGCCCGCAGCCCCGCCGAGCTGGTGTAGCCGAGCTTCTCGTTCATCCCCGTTTCCGCGAATTCGGTGAACAGCGCCGAGATCTTCCGCATGTAGTTGGGGTCGGCGAGCTGGCCGATGAGGTCGGACGCGCGCAGCAGCGCCGGGTAGTCGGTCGCGGCCTCGCCCTCGTTCTCGATCGGCACCGGGAAGCGCGTGTATTCGATGTTGGCACACAGGACCTCGACCGCGATGTGGCGGTTCTTGGCGAAGCGCTCGCGCACGAACAACTTGCCGCGCTCGATGTGGTAGGCCGTCAGCGACGCATCGGTGGCGCCCTCCGGCAGCTCCACCGTCTCCTTGCCCTTGCCGGTTACGTAGCGCCCCTGCTTGTCGTTCCGGCAGATGCCGCGCACGTAGCCGATGTCGTGGCACAGCAGCGAGATGATGAAGTGCAGCCAGTCGCGCGGGCTGACCCCACCCTCGCGCAAGTGCTTGCCCTTCAGCACTTCCTGGCCAAGCAGCGTCACGCAGATCGTGTGGCCGAGGTCGTGATAGGGCGCATCGCTGTTGGCGATGAGCTCGAGCGCCATGTGGCCGACATAGTCGATGATACCGGGGTAGTCGGGCTCGAGATTGGAATAGGTGCTGATATAGCCCTTGTGGAGCTCAGCGACGAAAGCATCAATCACCACGGCGGTAGGATTGAACATAGGCCCCTCGCCCGGTTGGCCCTTGCCGTCAGACGCCGACACTTTAGCCGCAAGGCGGCGGAGCGGACACGGCGAAGTCGCATTGGCGAGAGAACGGCCGTCCGTGTACGTTCCCCCGGTTCCTGTCCAACCTTGGCCCCACGACCACGGGATGCGCGCATGTCTGCCAGCCGTCGGGACCTCGTCCGGCTCTCCGCCCTTGCGGCCTCGGCCCTCGCCCTGCCGGCCCTTGCGGACACCAGGCCCGTGAAGCCAATGCGCCTGCTGATCCTGGGCGGCACGGGTTTCATCGGCCCGCACCAGGTCCGCTACGCGCTGGCCCGCGGGCACCACGTCACCATCTTCAACCGCGGCCGCCAGAAGGAGGCCTGGCCCGGCCCGGTCGAGGAGCTGCTCGGTGACCGCAACGGCGACCTCAAATCGCTGGAAAGCCGCGACTGGGACGTCTGCATCGACAATCCGACCACGCTGCCGGTCTGGGTGCGCGACGCCGCCCGCGTGCTGAAGGGCCATGTCGGCCAATACGTTTTCATCTCGACCATCTCGGTCTATGCCGCCAACGACAAGCCAGCCGACGAGACCGCTCCGCTCGTGGGCTACACGGGCGACGACCCGATGGCCGAGACGACCAAGTCGCTCAATGCCGACCCACGGCGCTACGGCCCGCTGAAGGCGATGAGCGAAAGGGAGACGCAGGCCCAGTACGGCGAGGCCAACACCACGATTATCCGCCCGAGCTTGATCGTGGGGCCGGACGACGGAACTGACCGCTTCACCTACTGGCCGGTGCGGCTGGCGCGCGGCGGCGAGATCCTGGCGCCGGGCGACGGGAGCGACGCGGTGCAGTTCATCGACGCCCGCGACCTGGCCGAATGGACCATCCGCGTGGCCGAGCAGCGGACCACCGGCGTGTTCAACGCCGGTGGTCCCGCCGACCCGATCACCATGCAGCAGATGCTGGCGGCGATCGCTGAGGGCGTGCACGTCGATCCCAGGCTCGTCTGGGCAACCACGGACTTCTTGAAGGCGAACAAGGTCTCGGCCTGGGCCGACATGCCCGTGTGGATTCCTGGCGAGGGCAGAACTTTCGGCTTCCACCGCCGCGACATCCGGCGCGCGATCGCCGAGGGCCTCACCTACCGCCCGCTGCCAATCACGGCCGCAGACACCCTGGCCTGGTTCCGCAGCCTGTCCGCCGAGCGCCAGGCCAAGCTCCGTGCCGGCCTTGCCCCCGAGCGCGAGGCCGAACTGCTGGCGAAGCTGAGAGCCTGACTGTCCAGCTCAACCGCAGCGAGGCGCTGCTCTTATCCGGCGATCATGTGAGAAAATATTTTGTTAATGCTCTGGCGGACCGCCTGAAATTCGTGTAGTGGGGCGTCATTATGGCTGCAACCCTTACGTTCATGCGCGAACTACCCGCTCCGGCGGCCGGAAACACTTGTCCCGGCCTGTCGATCGGTGTCGCGCGCTCACTCAGTACACGCTTCGGCTAGCGTACGCTCACATTGCGTAAGCGGCGGCCGAAGGGCCGCTTTTTTTATGCCGAAACTCAGGTGCAATCATGC
>WNFC01004004.1_pt1 | contig 20773 bp, 26 predicted proteins | sample 5400541 | NCBI WGS metagenome assembly WNFC01 (sample SAMN13153342, study PRJNA577476) | soil metagenome | isolation source: 120 cm saprolite under Douglas fir tree site 2 hole 2 replicate 1 | place: USA:California | collected 2015-04-18
TCTTGTCTCCAACGCTTTCAAAAACTTGGCATGTTGACTTGGGGATGACGCCCTCGCGAACGCGCGAATATATAGTAACATGGCAATCAACCCGGTGAAGAATCGAATGTCTTTCCCCGGCGCTAGGAGAACATCACCGTGGCGTAGACGTCATGGGAAGAGTCCGTTTCTCATATCCGAATTCCACTCTAGAAGGACATCACTATTCGGCTTTACTAAGTTTGCTAGGAGAAGCCAGTCTGTTACCGGCTCGGAGACGGAGACAGTAGGCACAAGGACACTAGCTACGACATAAAAATGACCGTCTAGGAACGAGGGTACTGTAGTGTAGCCGGTGGCATGTATTCCACTAACTAGGCGACAGTTGACAGACGCCGGCACTGTACGACTCTTTTTTTGGAAGCATCCGCTTTATTGACTTCGTTATACTGTACTCGTGCCCGGTCGTCGTTCAACAGCGCACGGACGACCTTCAGGGCAAAGTGAGTTAAATAAATTGAATGTCGCATGATCGCGCAGCGGGAGCGCGTCCCCCAAGGCTTGCGGAGTTTCAAACTGTTTCATTGTGCTGATAATCCATTCACCCGGCCGCATAGTACAGGGCGCCGTACTGGGGCTGACGGCGCTGACAAAAGTAGTATGACAGCGGCTACTCTACTATTACGTGGCGCATCGCTTTGGCAACTCGAGTGCATTTAAATTCCTTGGGTCATCTGTGGTGGGTTACTTCTCCCCTCCTATCGTCATGATGTCCCTGGCTGTCAATACCACTCCCAAAGATGTCCTTGTCTTGAGGTTCCAAACCAGGAATGTTGCTGTACTTCGTGACGAATGCTCCACCTATCAAGTGGGTTGCCCTTGCCGTCCCTACTCTCACGAATAGCTTTACATGCGGGTCTGATCGTGCCTCTTCCAAGAATGCCATTGCGGTTGTGCGTTCCGCTTTCACGTCTTTGAGAAATGTCCCCCCCGATGACATTGTCCTCATGGCGAATCTCCCGGACTACACACAACTTGGCCATATTGAAATCTCGAGGGGAGTCTGGGAGCACGTCAGGCATATTGTGTCTACTGTGACCGTCGTTAGTAAATCAGGAGCGTCACCGGTAGACTCAGAAAATGCTGCAGCGGACATTGACAGGTGCCTTTCATCAGACGAAGAAGCACGAGCGGTTCGGTCGCTTAAGACGGCTACTAGTACGGTTATCTAGTGGTCCGTGATCACTGTGATAACGATATCCCCCGATCTTCCTCCGTACAATCGCGTGTGCATATCTGTTTACCTCTCGTCCCTCTCGTTCAAGTTACTATGTAAACTTCCAAGCCACGTTGGGGATCGTATCTTCAACAAACTTGGAAAGGAAATGAGGTTTATAAAATAGAGAACCGCTGTTAATGACAGACGGCGGCGCGATCATGATGTGAGATTTGGGTTGATGCGACACTTGAATTATAATATGCTATTGACAATATGAAGGACATAGGCTGCTGCTGTCGCGATGGGGCGGTGAGCTGGCGACTATCTAGCGTGGTAGTGGTAGCCACCGGCAATTATCACGATCATGGAACCAACTTTTCTTGATCCGTCGCGTCGCGTCAAGGCCTGCATATCGACTTGACCTACGCATTTACTAAGTGGACGCTGCCCGAGTTGGATGCAATCGTTCTCGGACACCTAGATGGGGCCTTCAACTCTTTCCGGGCCGATGCAGATCCGTCGGCGCCGCACGCACTTACATTTGACCAGTTCCGGTACCGTACGACCTTTCTGAAAGCATCCGTTTTATTGACCCCACTGTATCCGTGCTTGGTCGTCTTCTCCCCTCCTGTTATCGATCATCATCATGTCTCAGGGTCCCGATACCAATCCAGGAGCTATTATTGTCCTGACATTTCGAAGCAAGGAGTGTTGCCGTGCTTCGCAACCAATGTTTCACCTATGAAGTGGGTCACGGTCGCCCTTACCGTCCGAGTCCGCGCTGCGCCGCCCACACTCTCACTACGGTAATAGTATTGCATGCAGCGCGAGTCTGATCATGCCTGTGCCCCAGGATACCCCTGCGGTTGCACGACTTACTTTTCGCATTTTTGAAAATCGCCCCTGATGTGATGAAGAAATCGTCCTCATGGCGAGTCTCCCCGATTATTCCGTGCTGGGCCCTATTGAAATGTCAGGGGAGTTTGGGAGCATGTCAGCTGATGTGTCCCACGTGATCGCTGCTTTTAAAGAGTATACGTCCCCAGTAGCCCCAGGAGCTGCAGCGGACGTTGACAGGCGCCTCTCATCAGAAGAGAAGCACTCGAAGGTAACTAGGTCAAATCGAATAGTCCCTGCCAGTGATCACTTTGACAACTATATCGCCCCGATCTTAGTGCACACAATTGCATCTCTGCCTCTCGTTACTACCATGTAAAACTCCCAAGCTGTAGTACAATGTATTGAGGACGGGATTGCTTGGGCCATCTGTCTCCGAATCGCCAATGGCGCCCAAGAGGCGCCATACGATCGCAACAATATTCGTGCCGAAAGCAGACTAATCTCGATTGATAGACATTTGCTGACGCAGACGGAGATGCATGGCCGCCATGATGGCCTTTGTACCCTGGCAGCAGCTGCTGTGTTTGGTTTGGTGGCGTCAATTTGACGCTGGAAAGTAGTTTATTGTGATGAAATGAAATCCAGACTGTCCGTGTCCTAGGGCGTACTACTACATCTCTTCTCCCACCATGAACAACAGCAATCCGCGAGCCATTCTCGTCCTGTCGTATTCCTACAGAAATGTCGCCGTGTTTCGTGACCAATGCGACTCTTATGAAGTATGTTGCCCATGCTGCTTCCGCCCCCACGCCCCACGCCCCACGCCCCACGCCTCTCCACACTCCTCCTGGGTAGCTTTTTGACCGCGGGTCTGATCACGACGGTGTCCCAGGGTCTCCTTACTCTCGCACGCTCTACTTTCCCAGCTGTGCAGAAAGCCCCCGCCGAAGATATTGTCGTCCAGGGGTGTCACCCTCACTACCCCACTATGGGTACTAGTATTGAAATGTCGAAGGAGATCTGGGAGGCTTGCTGCGCTCGAGTGACCCATGTGACGTTTGTCGTAAAATCAGGTGCGTCCCAATGGCACCATACGACGACGACGCAGTTGTCATTGACGGGGACATCTCATCAGAGAAACCAGAATCCGTTGGCTAGTCGGCGTTTTCATCACCATATAAACCCCCAAATTCAGTGAGGATCGCATCTTCACGGCTGGAATATAAATGGGTTTAAGATAAAATAAAGAGCAGATGTCAACGACGGGTGTGAGGATTCGTGTCAATGCGATGCTTGAATTATGCTGTGAAATATGATGGTGGGGTAGTGCGCTCAGTGGCAGATTTCACGCCCCAAAGGGGACAGGAATTCGCAGTGGTAGGTGAGACTCGGTGTTTGTACCACCGAGCAGGTCCGAGCTCCATCGCGACTTGCTCTAAGCACGTGGCAGATCACGGTCACGGGACCATGACCACTTGCTAGTGACCAACTGTAGCCGACCTACGCGTTTGGATCAACGAGAACGAACACAATCAATTGGGGTAGGTACCAAGCGACCGTCATACTGTCGCCGGTGCGCGTCCCCAAAAGTCGTCATGTCCAGCTTTCCCAGTTGGAAAAAATCGTTCGCAGAAGGAATAGAGAGGTTCAGACTTCAAGACCTAGATGGCGCCCTCAACTCCTTCGACGAGGTACAAAGCTCTCTCCTCTTGCGATTTTTCAATCGAGGGCGCGATTCATCTCTGTTTTTTTTTTTGTTTAGGCCATCCGTGTCGCAGGCGGCGCATCGTACGTGCTCTACGACTCCCGCGCTTCCGTCTACGAAAAGCAGAATCGTCTGAAAGACGCGCTGCGCGACGCGAAGAAGACCATCGACATCGCCCCCGCCCAGTGGCACGGCTACTTCCGCTCCGCCCGCCTCTTCGCCTCGCTCAACAAATCCTCCGCGGCCCTGCGCATGTGCGCGCTCGCCCTCGAGCGCCTCGGCGACGACGACGACGACGACGCAAAGCACGACGGACGCCGGCGTCGCGAGCTCACGGCCTTGCGTTCCCGGCTGCTAGAGGAGGAGGCGCGGAGGACCACCAAGTCGTCCCCACCGATCGCGGGCATGCCCGTCGAGCTGCTCCTGATCGTGTTCGACCTCGCGCGCAGGCCCGTCGCCCTCTCCCACGTCTGCCGTCGGTGGCGCGAGATCGCGCTGGCGCATCCCACGCTCTGGCGCTCTTTGCTGCTCGCGGAATCGCCGAAGAAAGCGCTGCGCAAGGCGCAGGAGTGGCGCGGACGATCCCGCGGGCAGGTTGCCGAGCTCACTATCCGCAAGTCGCTCGGGAGCGTCGTTTTGAAACCGTCGGGGGGTATTCAGATGGTCCACCCTGATGATCTCGCGATGCGCGACGAAATCCTGGTCGAGCTGCGTCGCCTGGATTTGACGTATGTCGAAGCGTGCCACTTGGAGGATGTGGATGTACCATTCTTCCTAACCTCATTGTGGGGTAGCACACGCTTGTCCAGTCCGCAGCGACTGGAAACCCTCTCTGTATCGCAGTCGTTTCTCAGGCGTGGGGTGTCCCTTGGGAAGACCGAACACGGTATTCCGTCGTGGGCAAACCTGCGCGCACTTAGCGTCATTGACATGCAATGTCACTGGCCAGCGTTCACAGTGTTCGTCCGTGGTTTAACATCATTCGAATACAAGATACCTGCCTCTCCTGTCGATTTCGAGCCTATCCGCTCCCTCCTGCAGGCCAACCCCACGTTGGAAAAACTCGTCATCGAAACTAACACCAGCTCCCCACCACATGCCGTTGAAATCCCAGAGGCCTTGATAATGGCACATCTTCGCCACTTCGAACTCACTGGTGTCACCATCTCACCTCGATCCACTCTAAATCTGAGTCTTCCTTCCCTTCAAATACTTCGGCTATCCATGCTCCCAGGCTCGGCAATGGTTCTAGAGAATCTTATCGATGACCCGGCGACTTCCCTCGCGGAACTCGTCGAGTTGACAATGAAGAATTGTTACTTCCAGACGCTACCCCTCACCTTGGCATTAGCCCGTTCACCCAAGCTCAAAATTTTGCAGCTCAGAGGCGACTTTGACGCTAACGTCATCGCAGAGTACTTGTCAATGCCTCATTCGACACTCCCCCCCGTCCTTGCATCCGAAAGCAAGAGGCTTGTCGCCACCGAATTCCCCATTTCATGCCCTTCCCTCGAAGTATTGGACCTTTCTGGGTCCCCGAGTCTGAGGACTGGCCCGGTTATGCGGGTAGTCAAAGAAAGGCTTGCCCTGGCCGCATCCCAGGATGGCGGAAGATACCGGTTACCGGGAGAGGAGAACGACCAGCACGTTTCGTGCATCCAAGTACTCAAGGTTGATGAATGCCCCTACATCGAGGCGGATATGCTTCCCTGGTTCCGGAAGAACGTGCCAAAGTTTAGTTGTCAGTACGCGACGACGAAGAAGAGAAAGGAGAAGGAGAGGTGGAGAATGGGATGACGTCACTACGGGCATACGGCTGACATGTACCAAATGTGTGTTACGAATATGTTATTTCCTCTTTGCTTTATCATCAGCTCGATTCCTGCACTGTCTTGCCATGTCCACAGAAAACAAGGAGAGCATTCCGCTTTATGTTCCCCACTTCACTCCCGCCCACTACGGCAGCTTCTTTCTGGCAGGTCCGTTACCGTATCCCTCTACAAGTTGCATGAGTGTTCTCAGACCTGCTTCCTGCAGGAGCACTATGTGCTACGTGCGCTCATGCACTACTGGCAGAAGCCACAGTCTATTCTTACTTCTTTCTCCCTAAAGACTAACGCATGGTGCCATGACCCGTAAGCGCCTCTCGCCTGACCATCCTTTATGCGCTCATGCCCGGTCCTGGCGTCCCACAGCAATTGATGTCGTCAAGACACGCATTCAAATAGATCCGGCTCTTACGCGCCATAGCCTTTTCTCCGGTGGGCGTCTCATTGTCGCGAAAGAAGGACCCTCTGCCCTCTTGACCGGCTTTGGGCCCACCGCCGTCGGCTATTTCGTCCAGGGCGGAGGCAAATTCGCTGGTTATGAGTTTTGGAAAAAGCAATTCGTGACCTTTGCCGGCGACAAGGACACGGCGGTCAGGTATCGCACGGCGATATACCTCGGCGCCGCGAGTGTCGGAGAGTCCGTACCGCTCTCTCATATCTCGATCTTGAATTTTGGTCCCGCGCTGACTTGCTAGATGGCGCTCGGGCTCAGATTCTTCGCAGACATACTCCTGACGCCTCTGGAAGCCACTCGCATCCGGATGGTTTCGCAGCGAGGCTACGCAACTGGGTTGGTGTCCGGTTTCAGTCGCCTTCTGCGAGAGGGTGGCGTGCGCGATCTCTACGCTGGGTTCATACCAATCTTGTTCAAGTAAGGCCCCCCATCCTCCAATCTGCTTTGTGCTTAGCTCTTCACGCATGTCTCCCTCCCGTGCAGGCAGATTCCGTACGCGATCGGTCAGTTCACAGTCAATGAGTTGTGCCATGAGGTTGCGTTTCGGAGCATGTCCAAGGAGACACGCGCCAAGCTATCGCCCACCGCCAAATTGTCAATCTCGCTTGGCAGCGGGGTCATCGCTGGCTTCGCCGCGGCGATCCTCTCCCAACCCGCAGACACGCTGTTGTCCCAAATAAACAAGGGACATGGGCCGCAAGGCGCAATACTTTATCGTCTTGGGGTTCTCGCGAAGCAAACTGGATTCAGGGGCTTGTTTGCGGGTCTTGGCCCGCGTATGGTGATGACTGCAGGCCTCGTGTCTGGCCAATTCTTGATATATGGGGCCATCAAGCAGGGTGCGCATATCTTAGGGTTCCTTCTCGGGTGTACTTACTGATCGATTTGCAAATGGACAGCGATGGGTGCCCCACCAGGTGTGGAGATTCATAAGGAGTGAAAAAGGTACTAAACTTGATCAGACGGTGTTACGCGATCTTGTATGATAGCATCCGCCATGAACTAGACCTTTACTGTTACTGTAGGCTACCGATGGAGTAATATTCGTGTTTCGTCGGTAACCTAACCTCCTTGGTCACGTTTCGGTACAACTGGCATGCCTTCCATATTCATTCGTCCTCAGAATAGTCCATGCTTCGGCCCAACACTTGTGCGAGTCTCGTCCTGACTTCTCCTATCGAAGCTTCCTGGGTCTCCAAGTCCCATTCGAGAAACCGTTGGCAGACCGCCGATGCGAGATCCATGTCCTGTTGTTCTTCCTCAGAGATCGCTTCGTCCAAAAGCTTCGGAAGTTCGTGCGCCGAGAGTAGGTCCCTGTCAGGAGCAAGAGAAAGTTTGAGTGGACCATCGTGAGATCCTTTTTATCCTCTTGGGGAGGACGTACGTGACGTATTGTGCGCGCTGGACGACGTGGGCCGGGACACCGAATAACTGCGCGCAGCGCGCCGCATGCGACTCGAGCGAGAGCCCATTCACGGCCCTGTCTCATGCACATCAGTAGATTCCCTCCCCAAATGGCGCGAGTATCAGAAAACGAACTTATAGAGGAACGTTATGCTGTCGCCCTTGGCTACCGTAGAAGAGCTGTCGTCTATGACCTCGCCGTTGGGCGTGGCAAACATGATCTCCATGTGAATAAAGGTGATGGGCAACTTTTGAGGATCGAGCGCTCCGGTGGAAAACAGCTCGTGAAAGTGAGTCGTGGCTATTACCTTTGGGCAGTCGGAGCCGCGCGCGAGGAGATATTTCAAGACTCCAGCAAAGAGACCCGCACCGTCTGTGTTCGAATTGAGTCCCAGACAGTTCGAAAGGAGGAGGGTGTTTCAGAGAGAGGCAAAGACGCGTCGATTACTACGGCAAGACTGCGGTCTAGGGAGGGAGATAACACGAGCCTGCAGCCGCCGTTCCCTTTCCGAACTCGTCTAGCAGGATTAGAGAACGCGCCGTAGAGTTTCGCAGCGCCAGAGACACCTGGTTGAGATCGATCATAAAAGCCGATTGCACCTAGAAGGGGGACGAGCAACGTTGCAACGGTGTTTAATCAGCAAATTGTCGATGTGCATAGAAAAACATTCGTTGTTGGGATTCGATTACTTTGGAGACCGACTCGCGAGTCTGGACGCGGGTGAAGACTGTGGGCCGTGATCAAGAATCAGAAAAGCAAGGTCGCGGTCGCTGCACTGTCACTGGCTTCCGGGCCCACGCACTCTTATCTACTATTCCGAGCGTCGCGGATTCGGCGGGAACAAAACTTTGGGCCCATATGGGCCTCACGGAAATAGGAAACCTCAACGTGTACACGCACCAGCCAATCTGAGGGCGTTGCTTCAACGGACGTGATATAACGGGGAAATGGAAGGCCTACTTGTGCCATTAATTGTACCAGTGCGGTCTTGGATCCCAGGATCGATCGCAAAATAATATCGGGGTCCAAAATTTTTTTTTCTTCCCCAGAGAACACTCGAATGAAACGCACCTGTTTGAGATATACACTCTGCGTCGCAAACGTTTAGTGGTTACTTCTGGCAAGTGAGAAACCCGAGGCTTCTTTTACCTTCCCGCATGCGTTCGCACCGGTACATATGACAACGCTATTTCCAAGTACACTTCCTTGAAACACGTGGTCGTCACTGTCACCGTTCTCAGCCGGGTATGAACCAATTCCCGCTCCGCCGACAATGAGGATGTCGTTTGGCACAAATGTATCGACGGTTTGCTCCTGTAATGGGTGCCTGTAGAAAGAAACGGACTTCCGTCTCCCTTGCTATTGCGAGTCACCGTGAATACGTACCGGCCCTGCTTAATGCTGATCACATTTTCCTCGCTCATCTGGGGTCTTGTATAATTGTACTGATTCGTAGCTTCCGCAAAGCAAAGGAGACAGTCGAGCTCTGCGCAAATATCGCAAGCTCCGCTTATGGCTTCCGCGAATGGAAGGACGCTCTCCGCTAGTTCATGTATGATTTCCAGTTCTCGGTCTTTTTCTTTCCCTTGAGGCTCTCCCTGATGATTCATCATTACGATTTGGAACATACCGATGATCGAGGGATAGACGTCTCCCAAATGCTTGTCCAGGTCTTGTAGCAGGGTCAAACGTAAAATCCAGCACATCCGATTCATTGAGAAGACTTGCCGTGCATTTTGTCATTTTTAAAATAAACGTGTGATCTAAGGAAAAAAGTGGTAGACGTTTATGTCGTTTCAGGGAATAGGTACACTCACTCGGATGAGAACTGTATAAACAGGACATGAGGCCTGAGGTTTGTAATGAGATCGGTAACTAAACGATATACCTGGAATGTCCAGCCATCGAGGACTTCTATGCCATCTCCGCTTCGCCATTCTTCAAGCATAGGCACGCAGACCAGGAAACCTACCTCATAAGAGAAAAGTCAAGAACTCAAGACAGCAGGAACGGTGTTTCACCTAACTGAGGAAAGTACACGACGTTTAGAGATGTCGCGTAATCCTGCGGGACGGTGGGGCTGATTCCCTCCGCAACTTTTGACTATTGCCGCATTAATGCAGCGTTTGAATATAGCCCTGATCCGTCAACCTCGATCCACTCACAAGGACCGCATCTATGCCATTGTATACGTGCTTGCGATTGTCCAGTTCTTCATCAATGTGTGGGCGGACGCATACACGTTGCAGTAACGTGGATTCCTCCCAGTCAATCTATACAAAGTCGTAAGCTGGACGCCCGGATATGCGATAAGGGATACAACATACAGTTTCATTTACTGCCTTACCAACTTCTCTGAAGGCCGAAATGTCCAATGCGGTGATCAGCTGGACATGAAAGTAGTTAATGTGTGAAGAGCATGGACGGAGCCAGGGCACCTTCTTGACTATTTCGACGTCTCCACTCGTGCTGAGTTCTCCGAGCTTGTCCCGGAGCATCGCGGTGTGGAAGGTGAACTTTCAAGTTCGGGTCATTTGTATGGTCACAGCGCGGCGCACCCATCCGGATTTCAATTAAGTCTCACCTTGACAAGTCCTTGCCAACTTGCGAGGGTAGCTTTCCCAGCCCTCAAGGTAGAGAGAATCCGCGGAATATTCTTGATTCCCGCCAGTTGACTATGCATTATGTTCGCGATGTCGAGGTTTTCGGCACGCGTGAAACACTCTACGGCATCGTGGCGGGCACTTATAACCTCGAGGGAGAGTGAGGGGCGTAGGAGCCATGTCCGAAGGAGCGAGCGCCCTAGTGTTGTCCTAGTACTGTCCAGCGTACCTGATGTACCTCGTCAACAGGAACTATAGGGATGCGTGAGGGTAAAACGCGGACCGAATAGTGACAATCCCTCCTTTGTTCTCGTCGAGTGGATCGACGCATGACTTTCGTTTTCGAATACTTGCAGTGAACTTACCGTAAAAGGAGCGTCATTAACGGCTTCATGCGAAAAGAATGAAGTCTCACAACAGGGCATCGGCATTAATTTGCATGGTCTTGTCCCTTTGCGACGCACGTGGAGTGAGAGTCGCCGCACAGAACGGGAAAGACTGTCGGCTTACAGGGACAAATTCACTATCCCGCGGACGTCTAGGCCTCTCAGGCCCTCAGGTTCTAAATCACCGATTGCTTTCTCTCTAATGAGATAGTCGAGCAAAGCACCGGTCGAACCCAGCTATGGAGTCGCAGTTCATACAAAACATCCACAGGGAGGAGGAAAGTCGCGACACACACCGCGAACGGGGACACATCAAGGGTTGCGAAATTGGACATACGAACTGAAGCATTCCACCGCCTCAATGTGGGGTCACCCTCTGCGTTCGGCCTCCGTTGCATAAATTCGTACGCATTGTTCGGCTCTGCGGACTTGTGGGGGTCAGGGGGATCAAGAATCTCTTCGGGTAGGTCGGACAGGAGTCCCAGCGACAAGACGTTATTTCGCCCCCTCTCCGGCCTAAAATCTTTATGCGGGCGTATCTGAAAGAAGCCTCCAGAAGCAGCCACTGCAAAGAGCGGGGTGAGTACCGGGGCGCGCATATGATACAACGCGCCCAGGGAAGAAGTTTCATACTAGAATCACCGCACAGATCGATGAACCTGTCATCGGCCTTGGAACTGACAAGGAAAACGTCAGGGGAGACCTGATCCAAAACTGCGCGGGCGCGGGCCGGCAATTGAGTATATCAAAAACTCAGCAATCCACATATTGGACTAACGCGTCCTGGTCACGTCGAATTGAGCAGTCTCTTGCGTGTCTTCGAGCACGTAAATGAGAAAATTCACCGGGTCGTAATACGCGCAGCCGATTCGTTCCCTTCAAAATATCAGTTGCGGGTGAGGCAGTGGGGGCACCTATATGCGCATGATTCGCCTTACGCCGAGTAAGTGGCGGCCAGACAAATCTGCGAGTCCGTCACATCGCGTGGGGTGTCAAGTGACGAGGAATGTCGACATGAATGGATGAGAACGACCTACCTTATGGTCGTAGCTGGTCTCTTCTGAGTCACCGTGCTTGTCGCCCTCCACGAGGCTGTCCGAGTTCCACCGTACTTTCTTCCTGCTTCTGTCATCTGGATCTGGGGTGTCGTTATCTGTGCGCGAAAGTGGCTCCTGTGATGTTCCTAGTAGGGTTCGAGACATGGAGTGAGTCGTCGGGGTGACAATTAGAGGCCTGGATCTTGGATGACGCGATGTCGCGACACGCGCCATAAATTAACAGACCACGTGCGCGTGATTGGCGCCCTCCACGCCCCCACGCCCTGGCGCCATAAATTGCCGAGCGATGCATATGCCCACTTCAGTCTACAACTTAACGCCGCTGAAGAGAGACACCGAGCGCTGACAATCCATAGAACGGGAACGAATAGCTAACACAGGCCATCGCCTTGAATAGGAATTGATGATATTTGAACGCAGAAGTATACGTGCACGACAGGCAGGCTCCCCGACTCTCAGACTCTATTTTTCGTTCTACTTTTTAGCTTTGAGTAACTCCTTCGTGTCGTCGCTCATTACTATGAAAGAGAAAAATATCAGTCGTCCTTTCGAAATCGCTTGCCACTACGGTAACTCACCATTCAAAAGGAGGGATTGTGCGTCGAGCATGACTTTGTTTCCAGACTCAGACAGTAAGGTTGCGATATCCCGGGCGGCCTCCAATCTTCGCAATTGCAAGAATCCCTTGTTGTGCCGCATGGCCTCCCCAATCAGCTCAGCGCTCCGCGCCTCACCCTGCGCCCGTACAATAATTGACTGGAAGGGGTGGGGCAATCAACTTGACAGCGTGTCAACGATGACAAATAAATTACCTGCTTCTCTTGTATAGCCTGATCCACAAGGAATGCAGCTCGAAGAGCGGTTTGTTGCGCAATCTTGCGAACATATTTAGGCGTATTTCTAAAGATGGAGTGGCGCGTGCCCGTACCTGCTTCGCTTCGACCGCATGTGTGAACTCAGGGGAGAACGCGACGTGGGTGATCGATACGTCGTCCAAAACTAGATTGAATCGGAGCGCGCGATTTGTGAGGTTCTCCCGCACAAGCCGCGAGACCTGTGTCGCACTGTTCAGCTATTTGCATCACGGTAGATGCAAGAAAAGGGTGACCATTTCACGTTGCGTGATGAGTTGGCTGGCATTGAACTGCGCCACTACGCTTTTCAAGACCTCATTTACTATCGAAGGCAGCACGCGCTCGTCGAAATCCTGGCCAAGCTCGCGGTAGATCGTTGGAAGTGCCTGTGGGGATGGCCGAGACAAAACGCGGCATGTGATATTAACCATTTGAAGGTCTAGAAATTGTCTGAGATTATAATGGGTCGCTGGTGAAGGCGTATGCCGAACCTTTTGTGCCTGTCAAGCTTGCGATACTTCTGGGCTTCGCTCGAATGTCGAACACGATGGGTGTCTCGAACCATGGAATCTAGAGGGTGAGAAATATGTGCATTAATAGGCAACCCGAAGAGCTCCAAGAAACGTACCCTAAGGTGGGTGCCTTCTCCATACACATTCTCTGTCACCCCATGCAGCCTGCAAGCCTCCATCAGAGACGGTGGCGCAGGACGAGGCCTCCAACTCGCGTACCTGGTATATTTGATGGCGCGGTGACCTCCATCAACTGAAATTGGATCATTCAGCTCGCCATCAAAGATACAGGATGGAGGGAGTATCCGTACCGTTGAAAAGACTCGCGTTCAGTGCCACACCGCCAGCAATGAGGGCAATGACCAAGCCTCCGCCTGCAAACAGGCCTCGTGGTGAACCTCCTGGAAAGCCACCACCACCTTGGCTGGCGCGTTGCAATTGCTGAGCAAACCTGCGGAACGCCTCTTGTTGGCTATTCATGGCAGCAGGGAAAGGTAAGTAAACAATAATGATACGCGGCTGCCGGACGCGGCCCGCTGGCAGCACGGGGGTCGGAGCGGCGATTGCCGTGCCACGCAAGAGCGAAGCGCGGAACCTACGGTGGAGAGAGGAGGAAGGTCACCCCGTTCAACTAGTCAAAACGCAAACACATAGAAGGGGTCCAAGGGAGGACGCCATCGATGCTATAGAGTGCGACGTTTTTTACTTTACATCCCTATCCATCATGACCCATCTCACCGACGCTCTGAGCGGCATTGTACGTCAATTTTACATCGATCCCGCACATTTTCCTGACGGTTGGATTGTCGTTGGCTCGCAGCTTGGCTGGACTTCCATCGCAACATGGTAAGCAAGATGCCTTGTCTAGGCTCGATTTTAATTTACACCCACGCGCGTAGGGTTGTGGTGTATTCGCCTCAAATCTACGAAAATTTCACCTTGAAATCGGGGGAGGGGCTCAGCATGGCCTTTGTTGTCATTTGGCTCGCCGGTGACCTGTGCAACCTCATTGGAGCGAGCATGGCTGGTCTTTTGCCGACGGTTATCATCCTCGCTGGATACGTGCGTCTGTTCGCCTTACCCCGCCTTAGTTCAGCCTTTGACGTCTTACGTGACAGTATACCCTTTGTGATATCGTCCTTCTCATTCAAATCTACTATTATCGCTGGTTGAATACGGGCACGCTGGCGCGCCGAGAGGTGCAGGGCGTTGGAAGTGCAGGGGAAGTAACGCCGCTGCTTACTTCAGGTAATGGAGTAGAAGAAACCGAAAAGGAACGTTCCCTGAAACGCCACGTATTGGAATACGTCGGCATAATCCATTGCCTCGTTGTGGCCGGCATTGTGGCCTGGGCCATCAGTAAAAAAGTTCAGGGGATTGATGACGAAGGACGGGCCGAAGAGATCGTGGAGTGGAAGAGTCAAATGATGGGTTACGCCAGCGCGATGCTGTACTGTAAGCAAATTTTCGCACTTTGAACTGGATATATCGTACTAATTGAATTCCGCAAGTGGGCTCACGTATACCCCAAATAAGTGAGTGATTAGTCGAGCGCCGAGAGGAGTCAGAACTAAGACATGATCAGTGAAAAACTTTGACACCAAGTGCCGTGGCCTTTCTCCCGGGCTTTTTATCTTTGGGATCATGGGAAATTTGACGTATGCGTTGTCCATATGTGTGTCGTCGATGGAGATGGATCATCTGATCGCCAATGCGAGTTGGCTCGCAGGTAAGTGGTATTGAGGATATCTGTCTCCGGCATTCTGGATATGCTGAACGGGGCGTGGCAATGAAGGAAGTCTGTTGACAATATTACTCGATATGATGGTGAGTCGGAGCGAGTGTGTGTTTGAGAGAAAGTGAATGAAGATGTTGTTCCAGGTGCTCGGACAGTTTTGGTACTATAGCGGGAAGGAGGAGGGATGGGGATCGGTGTAGAGAGGGGGGGGTGGCCGAGGGAATCGAAGGAAAAGGATGGGAGGGAAGATATCGAACTTTGTTCTAATCTGCCTCGTTGAGGGCCTCGTGTTGCTCCTGTCCCGTCCATTTTGCCGCGGCGGTCCACGTTGCAGGTCACCCCCTCCCGCGCCGCCCCCCGAACCTGGGCACGCTGTCCGCCTCGTGCGTGTCATAATCACTACACGCCCAATGCCATTCACCGCCATTTATCATCGTGAGAGATGCCCTTGGGATCCTAACCGATCTCTTATAACCCTTCTCCCGCTCTCTCCACAAAATATGTCTGCCCCAGCCACCCTCTGACGCTTCCCTCCACTCCCCGTCCACATCCCCTACCCACTGTTTTCCATCCACCCTCCACATCACCCCCATCCCTACCATGCCTCGCTCGCCCGTAATCATTCCCCCATTTTCCTCAACCATGGATCCCGCCTTTACCCCCGCGCCCCGGGAAGACCTGGCGCCAGTGACGTCTAAGGTTTCGGCCTCTCACGGAACTCCGATCGATCCATTCTCGCCATCCGTCCATACGCCCCGCCGAATGCGGGTCCCGGCTGATTTTTTCACCCGACCAGCGGGCACCGCGAGCGTGTCGTTGGGCAGAGGGTCCGGTGCAGCCGTCGCACGCGATCTCGCAGCTTCTTATAACGTCCCCTCTCCCCAATTGAGCCACCCGCGCGGTAGCACCGCACCGGAGGCCTCCATCCCGGATCTCCGCGAGGCGCTCTCCACCCTTGAATCAAAAATGGCGTCCCTCATGAGCGAACGCGAGCGACTCGAAAGAAGCCTCGAACACGCCGTGCGCCTCGAGGCTCCCATCCAACGTCTCCCGAGCGAGCTCCTCGCCTCCATTTTCACCATTGGCGTGTTGGATGGAGAGGAAGAAGACACGCTCATGTTGTCCAACGTCGTGTTGGTTTGTCGGTACTGGGCGGACGTCGCGATTAATACCCCCGTCCTCTGGTCGCGCGTCGTAGTGAGCAATCACGTCTCTCTGGACAAGGCCCGCCGGCGGTTGTCGCGCTCAAAATCGGTACCGCTTCACGTCGACATCAACTTCAGCCCGCAAATGGATGGTAGGGGCGGGACGACAGAGACCATCATCCACGCCATGGATATCCTATACCCATCGATCTGGCGGTGGAAATCCTTCCAATTGTCAGTCCCCACCCGTCCTCAGGCGCACGCGGCGTTGTCGCGTTGCAAGGAGAAGGCCCAGCTACCGCGGCTCACCAAAATGACGTTCCACTACGCGGGCATCCAGCGCACGCGAACGATCTTCAGCCAACTCGCCTTCCCGGCACTCGAGAAGGTCGCGTTCTGCTACATGGACAACGTGACGAGCCTGCTCAACCACCTCATGCGGCAGTCGCTGACGTCGCTGCCACTGCAACAACTGAGAATCGAGGCATCCTTTTTCGGAGAGCTCGAGCTGATCAAGCTCCTGACTCGGACGCCCTCGCTCACGACGCTTGACCTCGTGGACGTGGAGGATGCCTCCTCGAGTCTAATCAAGGTGCGCGACACGTCTTTCTTGTTCGTTATACCACCATGTTTTTACTTACTGCTCCTTCCCCGTGGAAAAAATGAAATGACAGAGCCTTTCCGCGCCGACCGCGACTACGACCTGGATCTGCCCTAAACTGGAGACGCTCTGCCTCGACGGGTGCACGACGCTCGACTGGGACGCACTGCGTACCTTTGTCGAGTCGCGTCTCCCCGCCCACGTCCGCGCGTACCCGCGCCAGACCGTACCGCCGATGCTCACCCTGCCCGCGCCGACGACCTACTCTGCGCTCGCCACCGCCTCGAACGCGACGGCGACGACAACGACGCTGCGCCAACCGCACCCGACGCACGCGCTGGCGCACCCGACGTCGCACGGGCGCTCGCACTCGGTCCCGCCAAACGCGTCGAGCTTCTCGTGGCCGCTAAGGCTGCGAAGCCTGGACCTCACGCGGTGCCACCAGATCGGAAAGGAGATGGTGCAGTGGTTGAGGCTGTACGTCGATGAGGTCAAGTGCGAAACCTTCGCGCGCGGCGGCGGATCGTGGCAAGAATCGTGATTAATTTTTTTCCCCCTCCCCTCCGCCTTCTTACCCTCCACCCTTCCTTCCCCCTCGCCCGCTCCAAAATACCCCCATCCGAGCGCCGGTAGTTTCTTTTTTTTTATCCCCGGGGCGTGATACTATCCACAAGTGAACCTTTTTTTTATTAAGTTTAATGTACGATGCATAGAGCTTTCTCATTCCGACGTGTGCCATGACCCTTTTCTTTACAATCGTGACGAGCAATCGATCTCAATACGTATGTAAACAGCTGTATCTATATATCTCACAAACGATCTAAAGAAACAAAGTGAAACTTTTACAAGTAACACGGATCGTCTTCGGGAGCACTCGTAAACTTGATCCTCCAGAGATCTACAGAACCGGCCTCGGTTCTCAATACAAGTTGTTAGGGAGGTGGCACAAAAAATTTAGGTTCGCTTAGGTTAGGTAGGCCATCATGTTCTGTCTCCTTTCCCTCTCGATGCGCTCCACGCGCGCGAATGCCCTGTGGCCCCTGCCGAGTTGCCGCTGGGTGCGGCGCATGTCCTCGGCGGCTTGGAGGTGGGCCGCGAGAGCGGCGGCGTTGTGCGTCACGCGCTTGACGGAGGAGCGGTACGGGCCCTCGGTCTTGGCTTTGAGGCCGATGCCTAGCCGGTCGGATTTGAGGATGGTGGGTAGCGGCGTCAGGAGGGCGGTTTGGGCCGCGCGGGGATCCGAGGGGGTGGTGTCGGGGCCGGGGCCCGTGAAGTGGTCCGTGGTGGTGGATGCGGGAGGAGCGGGGGCGTCGTCGCTGGAGCCGTCGTCGTCTTCGTCTTCTTCGTCTTCTTCGACTTGGTCGTCTTCTTCGGTGTCGGATTGCGTGAGATCGATTACGGGCACGTGTACTTTTTTCCGAAGTTCGATGATAGGGTCGTCGTCGTCGTCGTCGTCGTCTACGAGGGGCACTTGTTGTTCTTCGGTGGCCTGCTCCTGAGATGGCGAGGGTGCGCGTGGTGGCGATGGACGGCGATCGAGCCCCATCCCCGTCCGCGTCCTCTTCCTTTTTCTCGCCTTGTCCTCGTTCATCGTGGTGTGTGCGTCATCGCCGCCGCGGCTGGTGCTGCTGGCGCCGAGGCCCTCGCCCTCGGACCACCCCTGGTTCTGCAGCATGGCCCATCCCTTGTTCGACGGGCCGAGGTGGAGGAAGACCGGGGGTCGGAACGGCTGCGCAGATGGCGGGTGGCGCGAAAGTATGTCCGCGACTGAGTTGCTGCTGCTGCTCGTGTGGGGCCGGGGTGTCGGCGGGGCGGATGCCGATTGCGATTGCGATTGCGATTGGGAGATCGCGCGTGCGATGAACCAGTCGCGGCCCACGCTGCAGTGCTGTCTTTGTGGGGTTGGCAGAGCCGATGACGAAAGGGTGGCTACAGCGGGGAAGGCGGGGCTGGAGGAAGAAGCTCTGCGTGGGATAGATGGGGATGATGATGTCGATGATGTAGAGGGTTCTGGGGTTGCTTCGGGTCCCTCTTGGCGTGTAGCGTTACTATGAGACGGCGGTCGCTCCTGCTGCTGCTCCTTGGGACTGGCACCCTGTCGGCTGAGAGACCTGTACCAGCCTGCTACATCACCGTGTTGCGAATCGGACGCGCCGTGTGTAGGCTCAGCGCGCGCAGGGGTGGCAGCGGTTCCCCATTCGTCATAAGAGAGGAGAGCGGGGACGAACTTTGGGGCGTTGGCTAGACAATGGGAGTTGTGGAAGCCCGCGGACGAAGACTCGGTCTGCCAGGGGTCGGCGTCGTCGTCTGTTGTTTGGCCAGTTTCTCTCAGCAGACGGTCTTTGTCGACCTCAGGACGGTATTCTGACCTGATGTGGTGCGTCACCGTGGCCATCGGAACTCAAGTCATTTCCGGGCCGGGGCCGCACTGCCCACACCCTTCAGAGTACGGTCTTATGTTTACAGCACATGTACATGGCAATAAAAGCGAATCACGACGAGTGGCATAATAAGGCCAGAAATGCGAGAAACATTGCATCAGAATTGCGATCTTTTGGACAAACAGACTGGATGACCAACTTGAAAGTCGTTCGTGACTCGTGAAACTTCGTTTCTGTGCCCAACCATCCATGTCGTCTGCCTCCACGACAGAGCACTTCACCAGTTATGGTACGATCAAACCTCCGACGTCCCGCAAGGCCCATCCGAGTCCACCGGCCAGTCTCCGACATGACGAAGACCTCGATGACGCTCTTCCCGCACCGTCAGACGTGCAGCCGAGCACCCTCCATCGCGCCCTGACGTCTCGCCAGGTCCAGATGATTGCCATCGCAGGCGCCATTGGCACTGGCCTCTTTTTGGGCACCGGGAGGTCTCTAGCGCAAGGTGGCCCAGCAACCATGCTCATTTGCTACTCCGTCATCGGATTCGTCGTTTATATCACCTTACTCCTCCTGGGTGAGATGGCGACTCAATATCCCGTTGCTGGTGAGTTCCTCGACGTAAAATCTCACTATGTGTGCCAGAGAGCGGTGTCTTGGGCCAATCAGATGGTCCAGATTAAGGTTTTTCGTTTTTCGTTTCTCGCCTATAGGATGCAAGTACAAGAAAGGTCGCTTGCCCCTGAGTCTCGCTTCCCTAACTCGCATCTGGAAACATTCTCTCGCAGCGTGTCCCCTCAGTTTGAAATAGTTGCCATTTGCCTCCGCGTTTTCGTTTATCACATTCAAGTTATCTCTTGGCAATCGTCTTTGTGTCCTGACCTCCTCTCACATAGGGTCCTTCAACATCTATACCACCAGGTTTTTCTCCCCGGCTTACGGATTCGCCCTCACGTGGAATTATTGGTTCAACGATGCCATCTCCGTCGCCTCCGACCTCACTGCCGCCCAAATAGTATTGGGTTTTTGGGACGTCCCCAATCCATGGATCTTCAGTCTCACTCTCTGGGTATTCCTTCTATCTGTTAATTCCCTCCATGTCAATGCGTACGGAGAACTAGGCGGGTACATTTTCCCCTTCTTCTTGACACACGCTTATTCTTATGGTGCTCGAAACAGAGTATTGGTTGGCTTCGCTTAAAGTCGTCACAATCGTGGTCTTTATTCTTCTCGGCGTCCTTGTCAATGTTGGAAACAATCGCGAACACCACTTCATCGGTTTCGAGAACTGGTCTATCGATGGGGCACCATTCGTGGGCGGATTAAGTGGATTCGGCCATGTTTTCGTTACGGCCAGCTTTGCCTGTAAGCCGTTCGACGTTCGTCCCTAAAAGCAAACTGATAGGTCCTCTTTCTCTGTGTAGACGGCGGGACAGAGAGCCTAGGCATCACTGCTGGAGAAACAAAGAATCCCGGTAAGAACATGCCACGGGTTGTCAAGTTTGTGTTTTGGCGGTTTGTACCCCCATTAGAGAGACCTTTCGCTCTTTTTGGGTTGACGTGCTCTACAGCATTTTTCTTTTCTATATCCTAAGTATCCTACTAATTGGCCTGAACGGTGAACCCCTGCTTCGACCCCGGTTCTTTGACGTGTCCCTGATCCTCAACCGCAGTTCCCTGGGACTACCCAAATCTATCCAATGAGAGCACAACGACATCGCCCTTCACCATCGTTTTCAAGCAATTTGGATCCAGTGCGTTGTTCACGCTGCTTATGTCTCCAACATCCGCATTCATATATTTCATCTCTCAGCCGCCGCCGCATCCTTTATGAACACCGTCGTTCTTAGCTCTGTAATTTCCGCCGGCAATCACGCGCTTTTTGCTGGAACACGCGTGCTCTACGGACTCGCCCAAGCCTCTCAGGCGCCATCCCTGTTCGCGCGGACGACGCGCAGAGGCGTGCCGCTTCCCGCGATGCTTTTGACGAGCAGCATCAGCGCGCTGTGCTTCGGCTCCTCGTTCATCGGAAACGGCCAGCTGTGGGTGTGGCTGCAGAATCTC
>WNFC01004229.1_pt1 | contig 20771 bp, 21 predicted proteins | sample 5400541 | NCBI WGS metagenome assembly WNFC01 (sample SAMN13153342, study PRJNA577476) | soil metagenome | isolation source: 120 cm saprolite under Douglas fir tree site 2 hole 2 replicate 1 | place: USA:California | collected 2015-04-18
CGCGCCGCTGCTTCCAGCATCACCGGACGCCGCTCAACAACCACCTCACGCAGCTCATCCAGCGTGAGACTGTTTCCATTCAAACGAACAGGATTCATGAATTCCCTTGTGTCTTTAATAATTCTGCAGACCCCGATACTTTCGACTGTGCGCCGAAGGCGTTCATGTACTTATCCGGCAGAGGACAACGGCGAAGGTCGCGGTCCACGATGATATGGGTCGTCTCGCCCGTGGCCAGCAGAGCCTGATCGCGATTGCAGCGGCTCACTTCATAGCCAAAATGCAACAGGTATCGCCGCACATTCTTCAGCTCCGTGCGAATCACGATCTCATCATCATACAGAGCCGGCGCTTTGTAGCGGACGCGCAGGTCCACCACCGGGATATGGCAATTATCTTCGTTTTCCATGTTGCTGTATTCAAAGCCCAGTTGCCGCAGGAGTTCTACCCGTCCGACCTCAAACCATATGGCAAAGTTTGTGTGATAGACCACGCCCATCTTGTCAGTCTCGGCGTAGCGGACGCGCAATTTGGTTTCGCCCGCGATCACTGTTTGCCTGTCCATTTGGGTTTGCGCTTCTCCAGAAATGAACCAATGCCTTCCTTGAAGTCCGGGGTCTGCCGGATGGCGGCATTCTGTTTCACCGCCTCCTTCACCTGACGGTCAAGCTGTTCTTTTGTGTAACTCGAGAGCAAGGCCTTGGTCGTTCGCAGCGATGTTGGACTGTTCTCCATCAACTGCGCCGCCAGTTCCAGTGCGCGTTGCATGAGTCTGTCCGGCGAGACGATCTCATTCACCAGTCCCAGGCGGTGCGCCTCTTCGGCTCCGAACAGCCGTCCGGTGAGCAGCAGATCACGTGCGCGTTTCTCGCCGATATTAGCAATCAGATAGCTTGAGACGATGCCCGGGACAAAGCCGATGCGGACTTCGGTGTAGCCGAACTTGGCATCGGGGACAGCGAGGGTGAAGTCGCATAATGTCCAGTCCCTCCGGCGATGGCAGCGCCGTTCACGGCAGCGATGGTCGGCTTGGGAAAATCGTACAGTGCGCGAAACAGTCCGGCCATCTTGGTGGAATCCTGCAGGTTCTCTTCCGGCGTGCGGCCCAGAAGCTGCTTGAGATTTTCCAAGTCCATGCCAGCGCAAAACGCGCTGCCGGCGCCGGTGAGGATGACGATCTGTGCGTCCGATCTGGCGGCCTGCGACAATGCTGCTGTGACATCGTCAATCAGCGCGTAGCTGATGGCGTTGCGCTTGTCGGCGCGGTTGAGCGTGATGGTCGCAATGCTGTTGGATTCGGAATAGAGAACGGTTTTATAGGGCACGTTATTGTTTTACCTCCTTTGCCGTTTGCAGGAAGGAGTAAAAGTCTGGAACAGCACCGGCCGATCCTTCGAATTCGGTTTCCATATTTTTTCCAAACCTGCACGTAATCCACAGCCTGCTGAATCCTGGATTTCGATTGAGCGTCAGGTCATTTTTACCGTATACAACACAATCACCCCGGCGACGGCTCATTTCGATTGTTCGCCTCTCCAACAGCGTCATCCCTATGCTCTTCGCTTCTTCGTACGAGGGAGGCTCAGTTGAGCGATCGGAAAGATCAGAAGAAAACTTAACGGTAATCGAAGCGTCCTTCCGTGAGATAGCGGATCGAAAAGTTTGGATCGAAAACTGGTTGGTTTCCGCAGTCCGGGTTTCCTGATAAAAAAGTGGTACTCGAAACTTGAGGCCATTCGCTGTGTGATAAAAGCCATGACGTAAATGCCAGCCAAAAGCAAATATGCTCATTCCGAAGAGCCAAATGGCTAACATCGCAAGCACAAACAATGGGGCAGCTAACGTGATCCGCAGCTTTTTCACTGCACCACCGAATGCTTCTTGGCTATATCGGCCGACATCTCAATTACCGCATCCAGCGGTTTCTTTAATTCCAGCTGTGCGCCGTGCTCCCGCAAGGCCTGCACCGCAATCTCAGTGGGAATGTTGCCGATCATCTCATCCTGAGCAAACGGACATCCGCCCAGCCCGCCTATCGCCGAATCGAACCGCCGGCAGCCTGCGTCATAGGCCGCCAGGACTTTCTCTGCGGCTCCGGCCCGCGTGCTGTGCAGGTGCGCGCCAATCTCCAGATGGTCGTATTCCTCAATCACCGGAGCAACGATCTCCCTCACCTGCTGTGGCGTAGCCAAGCCCACGGTATCTGCCAGCGAAATTTGTGTGATGCCCATGTCCGCCAGAATTCCCACAGCTTCCAGAACTTCGTCGGCGTTCCACAGATCGCCATATGGATTGCCGAAAGCCATGGAAATATATGCCACCACGTCCAGCCCGGCAGCGTCAGCTTTCAACTTAATCTGTTCGAGTTCTTCAATCGACTGCTCCAGCGTCTGGTGCTGGTTGCGCTCCAGAAATGTCGGGGAAATCGAGTAGGGAAATCCCAGTGTCTGCACCGCTTCGGTGGCGATCGCACGTTCCGCACCCTTCTGGTTCACCACGATCCCGATGATCTCCACGTCATCCGGCGGGTCGAGTTTCTCCAGCACTTTCTCTGAATCCACCATCTGCGGGATGGCTTTCGGCGAAACAAACGACACAGCATCAATGTGCTTGAACCCTGCGCCGATCAGCGCGCGCAGATACTGGACCTTGAGCTCGGTTGGGATCTGGCCCTTGAGACCCTGCCAGGCGTCGCGCGGACATTCAACTAACTTTACTGTATTAGACATATAGAACCTGCCACAAATCACGTGTCTTCTCTGTAATTTCGAGCGCGGCGAGAAATCCCTTTCCCCAGAGCACTGTTTGCTTGCAGATCTTCGAGACCGTAGGGTTCCCTCACTTCGTTTCGGGATTACAAACAACAAAGTCTAAGTTTGCAATACACCAACTTTAAATTCTTTGACTTCTGGATTGAGCGACGCCGCTTCCAGGGCCGTGATCAGCGCCTGTCGTGTTTCCATTGGGTCAATGATCTTATCGATCCATAATCTGGCGGCACCGTAACGCGGATCAGTCTGGTGGTCGTAGGTGGCTTTGGTGGTGTTGAACAACTCCTGCCGTTCCGCGTCGCTCAGTTTCTTGCCACCGCGCTCGAGCTGTTTGATTTTGATCTCCACCAGCGTGCCTGCGGCGGCAGAGCCACCCATTACGGCGTATCGCGCCGTGGGCCAGGCAAAGACAAATCGAGGGTCATAGGCTTTGCCGCACATGGCATAATGTCCTGCTCCGAATGACCCGCCAATGATTACCACGATCTTTGGGACTACGGAGTTCGACACGGCATTCACCATCTTGGCACCGGCCTTGATGATGCCGCTCCACTCCGCATCACGACCGACCATGAAACCGTTCACGTCATGGAGAAACACCAGCGGTACCAGATTCTGGTTGCAGTCCATGATGAACCGCGCCGCTTTCTCCGCGCTCTCCGTATAGATCACGCGCCCGAATTCAATGCGCTTATCGCCCGAGCTGGGATCGGTCTGCTGCACCGGCAATGCCTGGTTGGCTACAATACCAACGGCAAAGCCGCCAATGCGCGCCAGGCCGCAGATCACGGTCTTGCCGTACTCGGCTTTGTATTCGTCGAACTTACCTCCATCGACAACGCGGGCAATGATCTCTTTCATGTCATACGGACGCGCGCCGTCGACTTCATAGATGCCGTAAAGCTCTTCCGTTGCATACGCCGCCGGCTCTGACTTACTGCGATCAAAGCGTCCACCTGTCTTGTGTCCAAGCTTGCTCACCACGGAGCGTATGCGCTCAATGCAGATATGATCGTTGGCTTCACGATAATCGATGGTGCCTGCGATCTGCGCATGCATCTCCGCGCCGCCCAGTTCTTCCGCGGTATACTTCGCGCCGATAGCTGCCTGCACCAGCGCCGGTCCGGCGAGAAAAAGCCCACTGCCTTCGGTCATCAAAATGGTGTCACACATCACAGGCAGATAAGCGCCACCGGCGACACACATTCCCATGATGGCCGTAATCTGCGTGATTCCCATAGCCGACATGACCGCGTTGTTGCGGAAGACGCGACCAAAGTCGTCCGTATCCGGAAAAACATCTTCCTGGAGCGGCAGGAAAACGCCCGCCGAATCCACCAGGTAGATGGTGGGAATATGATTCTCAATCGCGATGTTCTGCGCTCGAATCACCTTCTTGGCCGTCATTGGGAAGAACGCACCGGCTTTCACCGTGGCATCATTCACAATCAGCATGAACAAGCGGCCATGAATTCTTCCCAGCCCGGTGACCACGCCCGCCGACGGTGCGCCGCCCCACTCTTCATACATTTCATAAGCGGCGTAAAGGCCGAGTTCAAAAAACTCTGTGTCGCGATCGATGAGAAGATCGATGCGCTCCCTCCCTGTGAGGCGCTTCTTGGCGTGCTGAGACTCGATGGCCTTTTCGCCGCCGCCCAGACGGATCTGTTCTTCTTCGGTGCGAATGGCGGCTACAAGTTCCGCCATGCTGCGCATGTTCTTCTCGTAGCGCGCGGTGGTGGGATCAGTCTTACTGAAGAGCTTGTTGGAAAGTTCAGGCATGTGGGTTAGAGCAAACCTGTTAGGTTAAATGGTGACAGGGAGTGGTAGCAAACCTGAAAGTTCACCGCTGATGACGCTGATATCCCTGATTTCCACTGATCTGGGAAATAAGGCACATCGGCAAGGTGCAGTAGCAGGTGGAGTTCCGTTACGTCTGCCAATTCCTCGCCGCGGCAATCGGGTCTTTGGAGATTTGGTCAACCAGCCCAATCCTCTTCGCCTCGTCGGCTTTCACCATTTCTGCCAGCAGAAACATCTGCAGCGCTCGGGGTTTGCCGATGAGTCGAGGAAGGCGCTGCGTTCCTCCCCAGCCTGTGATCAGTCCCAGTGACGCGCCGCGGTGGCCGAACACGGCGTCGGGCGAGGCGATGCGGTAGTCGCAGGCGAGCGCGAGATCCATGCCGCCTCCCATGCAGTAGCCTCGGATCGCCGCAATCACCGGCACGGGGAAATGATGAATGGCGTGCGTGAGCTTCTGGCCGAGTCGCGAGAATTCGAAAGCCTCCGGCCCGGTAAGCTGCGCGATCTCGTTTAAATCGGCGCCGGCAGAAAAGAATTTGTTATTGCCGGTGATGATGAGCCGCTCGATTGCGCCGGCCTCCGCTTGTTCCCTAAGAGACGTGACGCAGCCAAGCAACTCCCGAATCACCTGGAGTCCCAGCTTGTTCGTCTGGTCAGCGGAGGCCAGGCTCATGAGAGCATGGCCGTCATTCAAACGAACTTCGATCACGCGCAGCTCGCAAGATTTCAGATTGCTTTGCTTGGGTCCTGCCACCCGCAATGTCCTTGGTGTTAAGGCGTGTCAGTAGAAGTCACTACAGCTGAGAAAAAATCCACAGGTCTTGCAGCTGAGTTTGCAGCGCGATTCACGCATCTTTGATCCGCAATTCGGGCAATAGCTGCCGGGATCTACAGCCGGCTGCGGCACTGTGACTTGCCCATGTTGAGAGGCATTGTGATGTGTGTCTTGTGCCAGCAGCTCTGGTTTGTCGTTGATCATTATTGTTCGATATTGTTCGATCTTCAGTTCTTGATCGTCCTCGCGCAGTTTACGGTAGCGCGCTCGCGTATGCAAGAAACGTTCCTCGAAAAATCAGCCAACGATCCTACTCTGCCTTACATCTCAACTCCAAGTCGCTAACTCTGCTTCTTTGCGGCTCCGGGAACGCGAATTTGTGAAGATTACAGTTTTTGGATTGACAATCTCCTCTTCCTGGGGCAACGGACATGCTACGCCATATCGCGCCATGATTCGCGCACTTCACCGGATGGGGCATACCATCCATTTTTTTGAGAAGGATGTTCCCTACTACCGTTGCCGGCGCGATTTTGACGATTGCGAATACTGCGATCTGACTTTTTACGCTGAGTGGCAGCAGGTGCGCTGCCAGGCCCTGGCACAGGTTCGCGACTCTGACGTTGTCATCACCGCAAGCTATCTTCCTGACGGGGCACAAATCAACGATGAAATCCTTAATCTCACCGGCAACCTCGCCGGCCCGCTGCGTGTGTTCTACGACCTTGATACCCCAATCACACTCAGCGCCCTACAGACTGCAGATGTAGAGTATCTTCGCGCCAACCAGTTGGCAGAATTCGATCTTGTGCTTTCGTTCACCGGCGGTCCGATTCTGAAGGAGCTGGAGCAAAAACATGGCGTGCGGCTTGCACGGCCATTGTTCGGCTGTGTTGATCCAGACGACTACCAGCACGTACCAGCCTCACCCAACTTCATCTGCGACCTCAGCTACATGGGCACATACGCTGCTGACCGCCAGCCCAAAGTTGACGAGCTTTTTCTGGAACCTGCGCGCCATGGACATGAGAAGCAGTTCGTTCTGGCCGGCTCACTCTATCCCTGGGATTGGCAGTGGCCGGCAAACGTTCGCCGCATCGAGCACATTGCGCCGCATGATCATCCGGGTTTTTACTCTTCTTCGCGCATCACGCTCAACATCACGCGCGCTGAAATGGCCCGCTGGGGATGGTGCCCTTCCGGCCGTTTCTTTGAAGCCGCGGCCTGCTCAACTCCGCTGATTACAGACGCGTGGGCCGGCCTGGACATCTTCTTTGATCTCGATCAGGAAGTCACCGTGGTGGCTACCGCGGCTGACGTTGAGCGCGCGCTTTCGCGCCCAGCCGCTGAACTGCACGCGATGGCCGCCCGGGCGCGGGTGCGTACTCTGGAAGAACATACGGGCGCTGTTCGTGCCCGGCAACTTCTGGCTTATCTGGAAGAAGCGCGTTCGCATGCCAGCCATCAACATCAGAACCATCAGACTCAAGAGGTGTCCCGATGATCGGAATTATTCCCGCCGCCGGAGCCGGCCAGCGCATACAACCGCTTGGCTGCTCCAAAGAACTTCTGCCGGTTGGTTCACGCATTCTCCAGGGTATTGAACGTCCCAAGGCCGTATCAGAATATCTGGTGGAGAGAATGATCGCCGCGGGCGCTGACCAGATATGCATGGTCATATCAGCCGACAAAACTGACATTGTTAAATATTTTGCTGAGCGGAATTACGCGGCTGAGATTTTTTACGTGGTCCAGCAGAAGCCGCAAGGATTGTGTGACGCCCTGTTTCGCGCCGAGCCTTTCGCCCGCAGTCACGACAAGGTACTGATTGGCCTGCCTGACACCATATGGTTCCCGGAGAATGCCTACCTGCCCGCGCTCGATCTTGACCAGGCAGACGTTGACCTGGTTCTTTTCCCGGTAAGCGATCCCACCGTCTTTGACGCTGTGGTGTGTGACGACCAGGGCTTTGTCCAGGAAGTGCAGGTGAAGCGTAAAAACGCAGCGTCCCACTGGATATGGGGCGCAGTCACTGCCCGGGGAGAGTCATTCCATCGCCTCAAGTTGCTGTGGGAATCGCGCCATCGCTCGGATGAATATCTGGGCGATCTGCTTAACGCGTTTATCGCTGCGGGAAATTCTGTGCGTGGCAGATACTGCGGCGAAACTTACATGGACGTTGGAACCATTGAGGGTTATCGCACGGCGCATGACTATCTGCGCGCGGCGCTCAGGCCAACCCGGGCGGCATAAGAACACCCCTCGCCAACACGCCCTCGCCCAGCGATCAGTGGAAGCGGCGGCCCGCCTAGGCGCTGGCGCGCAGGGCTTCCAGCTTAGGCGCTGGCGCGCAGGGCTTCCAGCTTAGGCACTGGCGCGCAGGACGTGCGTTCAGGCGCTGGCGCGAAGAACGTCCCGTATCTCACGGTTGATCTTGGCGCAGTCGCGTCCTGCCTTATCGATCAGGTCAGACCACTTCTTGGCCGTATCATCCAGCGGCATCTGCGCCAGCAGGTAGGAAGCTTGCATGATTGTTTCAATTGAGTTACTGAGATCATGCGCCAGGGCCCTTAATTTTGTATTGATCTCAGTAGGAATCTTTGCCGTGCTCTCCATTTTTGGCTCCGCACTTATTGGGCCTGCTCCAAGTTCTTGTTCTCCAGATTAAATTGGCCAGTCGATTAGACGCAAACCACTGAAAATTAGTTATCTTGCTCCGGACATGGCCGATTTCGCGTGCCAAGGCACTTAAAAGCAGTCTCGCAAGCGTCCATTCTGCCTATTTGGGCGTGTACCAACTGCTTAATTTTCGAATTGCGGGTTTGCCGTAACCCGCTAGGGTAAATCCCGCACTGAAGATAGGTCTTCATCTTATGGGAGACCTAGGTAGCTCGATCCTAGACTCACGCCACCAACTTAGTTTCAGTCAGACGGAAAATTCAGCCGATAGGAAGTCATTACGTCGTCCCCCAGGCGACGAAGAGCTTTGGGGGGAACCGTGCGTAAAATTCGTCTTTCGATCCGACTGGGTGCGTTTATCCTGTTCAGCCTGGCGTCCGCAGAGGCTGGAACCAGGTTCCAGGCCACAACTACACTCTCTGCGGAGACCAGCAGCAACACCAGTGCTGCCGCCAGCTTTACCACACAAACCAACGGCAACGTTGGCGCTACAAATATCAGCAAAGTCCCTACGCGGAACCTGCTATATGCAAGCTCCGCCACCAAGATATATGCCCACTTCATGCCCTGGTTTGGATTTTCTAACCATATGAATGTGGGATACAGTTCCAATGATTCTCTCCAGGTACAGAAGCAGGTAGCTGATATTGTCAGCCGGGGACTGGATGGCGCCATCATCGACTGGTATGGGCGTGGTCAATCCAACACGCAATACCTTTCCTATGATCACACCACGCAGTTGGTGATGCAGCAGGCGGAGCTGCAACCGGCGTTCAGCTTCCTGATCATGTATGACACGGGCACTCTGAAGACCTGCGCGGCAACAGTTGGTTGTGACGTGACGCAAGCGACCATTGATGACCTGAACTACGCCAACGTGACGTATGAAAATTCCAGGGCCTACCTGCACGTAGGAACGCAGCCCGTGGTCTTGTTCTTTGGCGACAATGCTTACGCGATTGACTGGACCCGCGTTCGTACCGGAGTTGCAGGCAATCCATTGTTTGTCTTTCGCAACGCAGGTGCATTCACTCATGTCCAAAGCGGCGGCGGATATTCCTGGCTGGCGCCGGAAACCGTGACCGCCACTGATCCCATGGCGCTCCTGTATCTCGACAACTTCTACCGCACGGCCCTGTCACACACCGGCAGTTTCTCCATGGGCTCTGGGTACAAAGGCTTCAATGACAGTCTGGCGGCGTGGGGCACGAACCGGCTGATCAACCAGCAGTGTGGCCAGACCTGGCTGCAATCAATGGCAGAGGCGGGAAAGTTTTACTCCAGTACCAGCCCACTTTCTTTTCTCCAACTGGTCACGTGGAATGACTATGAAGAAGGTACGGAAATTGAAACCGGCATTGATAACTGCGTGACCGTGAACGCTTCCGTCTCCGGGACGATTGCGTCATGGAGCATTACCGGGCAAGCCAATACCGTGGACCACTACTCGGTTTACATTTCGCAGGACGGCCAGAACCTGATGTGGCTGGCGGACGCTGCCAGTCCTGGATCCATGGATTTGGCATCGTTCGGCTTCAACTCCGGGAACTATCTGGTCTTTGTGAAGGCCACCGGCAAACCGTCAATGACGAATAAAATGTCCGCCGGTGTACAGGTCACGATTCCGAACAAACCTCCCGTGGCTGTGCTGAACGTAACTCCGTTGAGCGGGGCGGCGTCACTGCTTGTGACCGCGTCCACCACGGGATCCAGCGATGTTGACGGAAGTATTGTCAGCACTACGATCAACTTCGGTGACGGCAGTCCCGCGGTCAGTGCGGTAAGTGCCAGCCATACGTACGCTGCTGCCGGGACATTCACCGTAACTGCCGCAGTCACTGACAATCTCGGCGCCACCGCCAGTCAATCGGCGGTTGTGGTGGTAACGTCCGCGAACAAGCCGCCCGTTGCCGTTCTGAGCGTTACTCCCAGCATTGGATATGCTCCGGTAAATGTCACCGCGAGCACAGCCGCCTCGTCCGATCCTGATGGCACCATCGCAAGTTCGGCTATCAACTGGGGCGACGGAACCTCCACCAGCGGGCCCTTGGCTTCGCACGTGTACTCGACTGCCGGCACATACGCGGTCACTGCAACCGTCACTGACAATCAGGGTGCGACTGCGTCCACCACGACGAGCGTCACCGTGCAGGCGCCACAAGTCGTGATTAAGAGTCCGGTGTCCTCCGGTTTGTCGGCTTCGGTCAGCGTGCAGCCCCTGAATTCACCTCTGCATGTTGTGGCCAGTGGTTTTTCAGGATTTCCAGTCACTGCCATGCAGATCTACGTTGATGGAACGCTGGTTTACGGAATTAACGCCAGCGCAATTGATACCGGCCTGGCCGTTGCGCCGGGAGCTCACGCCTTCGTGATCAAAGGCTGGGACAACAGCGGGCGGAGCTTCTCCGGCAGTTTTTCCGCGACTGTGAATGCACCGCCTGTTGCCGCTTTGAGTCTGAACACGAATTCTGTGCTGGTTGGCGGAAGCATCACAGCCAGTACGGCCGGTTCAACCGATTCTGATGGCAGCATCGTTGCCAGCTCAATCAATTTTGGCGATGGCACGAGCATTTCCGCTTCTTCCGGTACTCACCAATACACAGTGGCGGGAACTTATACGGTTGCAGCAACCGTCACTGACAATGCCGGGGCCAGTTCGTCCAAAAGCCAAAGCATCACGGTGAAACCGCAATTCGTGACCATCACCAGCCCGACCGTAACCAATACCACTAATTCGTCGGTTGTGGTGTCTGGCACGTCATTCTCCGGCTATCCAATCACGGCCGTGCAGATTTATGTGGACGGCTCGCTCAAAGTGCAAACGAATACATCCTCTGTCAGTAAGACTTTGAGTCTGGGGGTGGGGACACATTCGATCACTGTGCAAGGCTGGGACTCGTCGGGTGCCACGTTCAAGTCGGCGATAAACGTAACGCGCGTAAATTAGCAGGCGCAAAACTGTCCGCAAAAAGCTCCTCCCGGTACGTTCTCTGGGTACGTTCTTTAGATACGTTCTTTAGAACCGACCTGGAGGAGCAGATTGCGACTTCCTTTTAGTGAGCGCCTGACTTTCGCCCCATGAACGGCGACCCCGCCTCTGATTAACGTCCAAGACATTCGTGTTGCTTCACCTTGCGCCATGCCGTGGCAGGCGATGCGCCGCCGAGTTCAATCGGGCGTTCCCAGCCCGGGCTCATGCGGCAATAAGGTTTTTACTCTTTGCGGATGAAAGCCCCGCTGGTGGCGTCCACCAGGACCGTCAACCTGGAGTTGGAATCGCTGCCGCCGTAGATCACGTGCCAGCGCAACTGGCCGGCGTGACTGTCCCAGTCAAGTTCGTAGAGCACTTGAAGCTTGGGATCTTTCTCCGTGAGCTGTTTGCCGCCGTGCTGCTGCGCCACTTCAACGGCTTTATCTGTATCCACTTTCAGGAAGTTAAGGTCAAAGGGAGAGGTGGAGCGATTGCCGGGATTGAAACTGTCTTCAACGCCATGATCAACCCTGGTCCTGGCATCGGACCTACCTGACCACATGAATGGCTCCGCCTTTTGCCGGGAAACCGAAGCAAAGACCGCGCGCCAGTTTCCTGACTTGCCATCCTGGCCCGTGCTGTCTGTGGTTGGGCCTGATGAAAGCGTGATCGGCTGAGCATCCGGCGACCACAGCCTTGCTGCGGGAAGCATATTCTGCAGCGCGAAGCGGCCCGTTTCATAATGATTGGTTTTCTTGGGGGCTTCGACCGGCTTGGAGTCATCGCAGCCCAGCAGTAAAAGGCCTGCGATCATCATTGCCAGCAAACGTAGCTTTTTCGTGGTTGTCATGTGTCTCATCATTCTAGACGAGAACACAGGGGATACTGGATGCCCCAAAGGTGCATGTCTTCAAGTGATTACTGTGGGGTAGTTACTCGCCCTTTAAACCCGCCTTGCGTGCCTCTTCCTGAAGATCACTTAATTTCTGCTGCGCGGCATCAATCGCCTGCTTCTTGCTGTCCATCTCTTCCTGGGTCTTGCGCATGTCTTCGCCGAACTTTGCCGAGTCGCGCAATTGGGCGCCTGCGTCACCGTAATAGGTGGCAGCCCTCAGCTTGGCTTCCCGCTGCGCGATATCCAATTCGCGCTGAAGGCGTGAGATCTCCTCCTTCTGGGCATCTACCTTGGTTTTGATGTCGTCGGCTTTTTTGACCTGCGCTTCTTTATCGTCTTTATTCGCGTCTTTGGCGTCTTTGGCTTTGGCAGCATCGGCTGGCTTATCGTCCTTTTTGGGCGTATCAGCTTGCGGCTGCGCTGTGCGGGGCATGTTGTCATCATCCAGCTTGACGTTGGATGTGCCCTTCTTCTTATTGCGGTTCTGGCGCGCAATGTCTCCCAGAGACTGCTGGGCAAGTACGCCGGCTGACAACGCAAACACAAAGACAAACGAAAGAAATGCTCTCATGGATACCTCAGACTGAGTTGCTGCTCATATTGTACTTCGGTTAGCAGAGCTGATTCTGTACCATTCCGGGCCGTGGAAACGATAGGGTAAACCCCGTATCAGACGTAGGTAATAGGGCGATCCCCTAGCGGACCGAAAAGAACTGCATGTACCAGCGAAGAATGGCGTTACCCCAGAAGGCCGCGATCATAGCACCCGAGCCCAGAAAGACACCGAAAGGAATCTCAAAATTACGATAGATGAGGATGGCCGACTGCCAGGCCCGGCTCCGCGTGATCGCTGTAGCTTCCCCGGGATGGCGTTTTCGTCTCCTGGCGACGCGCTTGCGCCATACGATCACGATCAGCAGCATGCCGAAGCAGCTTCCAACCAGTGATCCCAGCAGCAGCACCACCAGCGTCAACTTCACTCCCACAAAGGCCCCAATCAACGCCATCAGCTTCACGTCACCGCGACCCATGCCTTCCACGCCGCGCAGAGCCTCATAGGCAAGAGCAATGCCGAGGATGAACGCCGACCCAAGAGCGGCGCCAGCCAGCGAGTTAATGAATGACAGCACATGCCAGTTTTCAACCCTCGGCAGGAAACGCCCGGCTGGACCTTCCAGCGGAACCAGCAGGCTGAAAAAGAGTCCCAAGGCGATGCCCGGTTTGGTTAAAAGGTCAGGAAGCAGCTTGGTTTCGGCGTCAGTGAATACAAGGCCGATCATCAGGAAGCTGAAGGCGCTCAGTCTCAGGGCGTTGGGTCCCGGCCCGGCGAGAAGAAAGCTCAAGGCAAAGAAAACCCCGGTGATCAGTTCAACAATCGCATAACGCGGTGAAATGGGTGCGCCGCAGTTACGACATTTGCCCCGCAGAATGATCCAACTGAGAACGGGGATGTTGTCATAGGCGGCAATCGGGGTCCCACAAGAGGGACATGCGGAGCGTGGACTTACCACGGACAGCTCCCGTGGCATGCGGTAGATGCAAACGTTTAAAAAGCTGCCGAGAACAAGTCCAAAAAGGAAAAAGACAGCCGCCATCACGGTTGTGTTCTGAAAAATGTCAGAGTAAGTCTGCAGAGCCAGGTCCCGCCTTGATCAAGGTTTCTGGCGAGATTATACGCAGAAGGCGATGGCTTCCGCCGGTTACGGCAGAACACGACTATTGAAGAGAACTTCTTACGCGTCGTCTTTGATACGCGTGATGTGCCCCTGCAAGACGGGGGCGTTGGGAATGGAAGGCGGCAGCTCACCAGTCCAATTGATCTGCTTACGATTGGCCAGGCGCATTTCCGGCTCCTGAAACTTCCACTCACCACCGTTCTGTTCGCGTATGCCGATGTTGTATCCCATGGCGCCGGCCGCTGGCTCGGCTTCGCGCCACTCAAACAGTGACGCTTCCAGATCTTCCCCAATGCACTCATCAGGAGAAAGCACCAGGACCCAGTCATTGCGCACATCCTGGGAGTAAGCGCCATGGTCCACGCCGTTCACCGCCTGAATCACACGCGCACCATGCTCACGCGCGACTTTGATGGTGTCATCGGTGGAACCATGATCAATCACAATCACTTCGTCGCACGGACGCAGGGAATCGAGGCACCGTTCAAGGTACGCAGCTTCATTGCAGGTGTGGAGCATTGCTGAGATTTTTGTTTTTGCCATTGATGTGGTGGACTCGCCAACTAAGGCGCTGGATATTGGATGCAAAACAACGCCGCCCCGAAAGGCGGCGTCTTGATTATGAGAGTTGTAATCTTACTCGTTCATGGCCTGGCGATTGCTGCTGGGCATCACCGAGATGGAGTTCTGGAGTTGGAAGCTCAGCACCGTCTCCGGCTTCAGGACAATCTGCTGTCCTTTGGTGGCCGCTGAAACGCCAGTACCGGCGCCGGCGCCAGCCGCGGCGCCAATGGCCGCTCCCTTACCGCCACCGAAGATTCCGCCCAGGATTGCGCCGACGGCTGCGCCGCCGCCAACTTTTGCGGCGGTGGCTTTGCCGCGTCCGTTCCCTTGCTTGGACCAGCGATCAGTCTGAATGGAATAACTCTTCCCATTCATGTGAAGCCGTGTCAGCTCAATCACCAGATCAGATTGGCCGGCAAAGCGGCCTGCCGACTTCACTTCCACCACTCGACCTTCAACATCAGCCGAGGACGGAACCACGGTTTTGCCTTCAACCACAATTGGGGTTGAGATGGAGCCATGGAATACGTCGCCCACCTGTGATTTTTCCGAATCCAGCTGGTCGGTCAGGCGAATGCTGACCTGCGTACCGGTCGGCACCGTGACGGGCTGCGGAACTGGAGGCGGTGGCGGCGTGCTGGTTGTGGCCGTGTTGTCATAGTTATTGTTGCCGGATGGGGCAGTCGCGGCGCTGTTTGGCGGCACCGTGGTGCGCAAACCGTTTTCATCGTTATTGTTTCTGTTTCTCTTCGATGGCGAACCTTTGTAACTGCGCCACGGCGAAGTTTTCTTCTCACGCGCCGGTTCGGGAGTGCTTGCGGCCGGCTCAGGCGCCGGGGGCATATTGTTACTGGCGGTCGCCGCGCCGACTTCAAGGTTATTGACCACCGTCTTCACGCCTTCCACCTGTGCGGCGTCATTGGCAGCGGCGTTACGGGCGGCATCACTGCTGACAGACCCTGACAACGTTACAACGCCATTGTTCGCATTGATAGTCACCTGCTTATCAGGGACGCCGCCATCGGAGTTGATTTTGTTCTGAACATCGGTGGCAATCTGCGCGTCCGGACGGATGCCGGATCCGCGGTTGCAACCAGCGGCTACAAGAATGAGGGACGCCAAAAACGCCCCGAGAAGATATCTCTTCATAAAATCACAATCTCCTGCAAATTGATGGCTATATACGTTTTAGATGCCAGAGCTGCCGGAATCGACCCACAGCTCAAATGTAAATTTTTGCCGGCCAAGGGTTTACAAGAATCTGGCCAATTATTTACGGGGCTGGCGCAGCCCCAGCTTGTACCTATCAAATTCTAACCCGTGCTGCCATCCACAGTTGCTGAAAAGGTGCTTAGTTAGGGCAAACGAACGGCTTAGTTCAGAAGTAAGTCTCAACGGGGTTCAGAAGCAATTCTCAAAGGCTTCGGCCAGAGAGTTGGGCGGTGCGTGCGCCCCATCCGCTGAAGCCCTCCGGCGTAAAGTTAAAAATCCGCTTCATGGGTCCAATGTCACACGTGGAACCCTCCTCCAGCATGCGCAGCTGGCCCACCGTCACCGGCGGCGTGGGAAGAAGTTGTGCGAATCGCGCACCCATTTTCATGAGAGACATGGGAATATTCACCGCCGGTTTTCTGATGTCTGCGGCAATTGCAATTTCATTCAGCACCTGATTCAGGGTGAGTTCGTCAGAGCCGCCAAGATCGATAGTCTGACCGGTGGCGGCTTCAGTGGTAAGCGCACGCGTAGAACACAGTGCCACATCGTCTACCGAGATAGGCCGGAACTTCGCCAGACCATCACCCGGTACGGGACGAAAGAACGGAGTTTGCCTCATCGCGCCGGTCATCTCATCGACAAAACCGCCGTGTCCGAAAATGAGTGAAGGACGCAGGATGCAATATGGAATCCCGTTGTGCCGAACCTCTTCTTCGCCGCGCCATTTGGATCTCTGATATTCCGCTACGCCGTCAGCACGCACGCCGAGCGCTGACATCTGCACGAATCTTTTAATGCCGGTCTTTTTGGCGGCTTCCACCACATTGCGGGTGCCAAGGTGATGCACGCTTTCAAAAGTATTGCTGCCCTTCTCCACGATGATGCCCACCAAATGGATGACGGCCTGGCAGCTTTCCATGCCCTTTTCCAGACCCTGGCCGGAGACAACGTCACCGGCAACGTATTGAAAATCTCCCTTGAGCGGCAGGCTCTGGGCCAGTCGTGCACCTTCGTCTGGTCGCCGCAGTAAAGCGGTGACGGCGTGGCCTTCCTTGAGCAGCCTTTGCAGCAGCGTCTTGCCCACGAAACCAGTGGCACCGGTGAGAAAGATCCTCATAAAAAGATTGTAGAGCCGCGGCGGCCATAACACACGAACCGGGATTCAATTGCCGAATGAGGCAGTAGCCGAATGAGGCGCGATGTGATAAAAAATTTCTTCCTTATGGCATTGCGGGTAGCGCGCGGAGTCTTTAACCCGGAAAAAGAGCGTTTTCACTATTACGTCTCTTTCAAACCCACGCTCGATCCCACTGAGGAAGAGCGTGACGTTGAGGCGCGCCACAAAATCAGCGTAGCTTTCTCGGTGACTGAAACCGGAGAGCTCGCCGACCTGGCCTTCGTCCTCCCGGAGTCCTGTTGCAACCAGCAATCTCTGCAATATGTCACGCGCACGGATTCGGCCAGCGTTGTGGAGGACCGTGTATTCGTGGTTGTTCCGGGCATGAACGGTGACTCCGTCCTGGAGGCTCCGGGCTCGCTGGAAATCGATGCCGCGGGCAAGATCATGGGGCTGGAAATCTCGTAGCAGCTCTTTACCTACCGTTACGGCTTCGCATGCGCTCGCCTTCTAGTGGGCTGATTGTTGCCGCGCCTGGGACGCTCGGCGCGTGGGCCTATCAAAGATTCTGTAGAATTGCGATGTTTTGCAGACGTAGCAAAGCTATTAGCAAAGCTACGTCTCTACGTTGAAATTGTTCTCGCTTTCAACCTGCTCGGCAATCACACTTGTTTGGAGACTCTCCCTATTTTTGACTTTTCTCTTGACATTTAGCCTGAGTGTATAGAGTATACATACACTGAACACAAGCCAAATCCGGTGTGATTCGCGGCTCGGGTAAGCCATTGCAGATGATTTTGACGATTGACGCCAACTCGCGTACGCCGATTTACCAGCAGATTGCTGAAGGAATCAAATCGCTCATCGCGCGCGGCGTGCTTTCGGAAGGTACGGCGCTTCCTCCGGTTCGCCAGATGGCCGCCGATCTGGGCGTGAATCTGAATACCATCGCCACCGCCTATCGCGAATTGCAGACAGAAGGGCTTATCACGGTGCGGCACGGACTGGGCGCCGTGGTGGCGTCGCAGCGTCTCTCCGGTGCTACCGACAAGAAAGAGCTGCGCAAGCCGTTGCGAACAGCGCTTACGCAGATGATCCTGTCCGGCCTGGGACGGGCTGACATTCTTGAGCTGGTCAACGAAGAGCTGGGCGCTCTGGCCAAAGGAGTGAAATAAGTTATGGACACAAAGTTTTCCTTGCTCACCTATTTTCTGGTTGTGGTGATGCGCGTGGCCTCATTCCGCCGGCGCTGGGACATGCCTCTGACTCATGGGCCGCGTTACTTTTATCGCCTCCATGTTGGCGAGGGTTTCTATGAAGGTGCTGGCCGAAAACTATTGCAGCTTTATCGCGCCCTTTTGTTGTGGCCCTACTTCACAGAACTGGTCGCGTTCATGGTGCTGATGGCCCACCAGAACTATAAAGCTCTTACCGCATTATGCGGCGTGGGCCTAATTGCCACGGCGCTGAATCAACGTCTATCACTGGCCATGATCAGCCGGGCGGCAAAGAAATTCGAAGAAACTGAGATTGATCCCGCGCCTGCCGCGATTACTTTTTCTCTTAGTCCTCGACGCCTGGCCGACTACACGCACCCGGTTTTCGAAATCGTACTGGCCAGCGTGATTACTCTGACTTTGATTTTTCTGGCCTTGACGCGTGCCGAGATGGGACCACCGTTACTCCTGTTGTATCTGCAAGTCGGGTTCCTGCTGCTAAAGAAGGCAATTGTGGATTGGCGTGCGGCAGCTCCCCTGGAAAATTCAGAGCTTTACCTTGAAGTCCGTGAGCGCAGGCGCAAGCTGCTACTGTTTGCGTGTGATTTCTATCGAGGCGCCCTGGGTTTTGTGATGATTAAGCAGGCCGTCTTCCAGGTCACCACGGACGAACGCTGGCGCTGGACTCTGCAATATCTTTATCTTGGCGTGACAATCGCTTGCGTATGCTTCGCGATCGTCAAGACCAATGAGCTCTACGCCCTATATCGCAAAATTAAACCCACCCGGGTCCGCGGCAGCAAGCGGCTTACGCCTCCAGATCCTAACGGCTTCGTTGCCGGCGGCCTGCTCTACTTCGACCGCGACAATCCGGCCATCTTGATACAAGGGCCAAGGAGTGTTGCATTGAACGCCGGGAACCACCGTCTGCTGTTGGCAGCTACTTACCTGGTTGGCCTGATGCTGCTGATCATGTGGACCAGCAAGGCGCATGCCGCCACCTGGCCGGAGTCGATCCATCAAGTGCGGACCGAGGCCGCGTTCTGTGCAGGTGAAATTGCTGTCTGGCCGAAAACCGGAAACGTAAGCCTGAACTAACTCCGAAATTTCAGAGTCGAAAGTATTACGCCCAGGTAAAAAAATTGAACCACTTAACACTTCTACTCTGGATCGAGAATCCCGATTGTAATCTTTTAGATGGATCAAATTCAGCTATTCCCAGCAGACTTTTTCCTTAGCTCACGTAAGCAAATTGCTTGATTCAAACAGAGTAGGTACTCGTCCATAGTGTGCGCTATGAAGCGTACACAATTGCTCACGAGAATTTACTCTCTTGGACTCCTGCTGCTGGCGGGCGCGTCAATCCACCTGACTGCGGCCAAAGCTTCGGCCCAGGTCCCGAGATCAAAGCACGTTTACATTGTTGCTGAAGAAAACCGCAGCTATGAAGAGATTGTCGGCAGTCCGGATATGCCCTATCTGAACAGCCTCATTGCCAAGGGTGCATTAGCCACCCAGTTCTACGCCAATGAGCACGGCTCTCTGGAGAATTACCTGCTGGTGACTGCCGGACAGTACATCACGCACAACAACTCTACGACTGCTGTCTTCAACGTGGATAACCTGGACCGCCACCTGATCAGGATGGGCATGACTTTCAAGTCCTACGCTCAGACGCTCCCCTACGCTGGTTATACCGGCTTATACTCCGGCGCCTACATGAAGCGGCATGCTCCGCTTCCCTATTACACTGACATGGCCAACAGCAGCCTGATCAAGAACCACCAGAGCAGCAACCAGATGGCAGTTGATATTGCCAACGGCACCCTGCCTAACTTCGCTTTTATTACTCCAGACGGCAATCATGACTTGCACAACTGCCCATTCGGGGTTGCCGCGTGCAAGCGGACTGCGGATGCGTGGCTTATGAGCAATATCGGCCCTCTGCTGGCCAGTCGAGAATTCCAGCCTGGCGGCGACGGCGTGCTCATCATCTGGTCTGACGAAGCCGACCTGAGCACTGACAACCGTTGCAGCGCGACCGTATGGACGGGCTGCGGCGGACGCATCGTGGTTTCCATGATTGGACCGCAGGTGAAGGCAGGGTTCAGATCCGTGGCCACCTACCACCAGCAGAGCGTTCTGCGCACGATCCTAGAACTATTCGGTGAAACCAGCGGCTTCCCCGCCGCTGCGAATACCGCACCCGCAATGGGTGAATTCTTCAAGACATCCTCCGCCTCCGGGAGCGCAGTGGTGACCATCACGGCGCCCACAACAACGACCGTAATCGGCTCGCCGGTACGTCTGGCCGCTCGCGCTGTCGCGCCCAATCCGATCACGGGCATGAGGATCTACGTGGATAACCTGAGCAAGTTCTCAACTTCCAGCAGCTCCGTTGACCAGCTGATCGCCATGGCTAGGGGAATCCACAACGTGGTGTTCCAGGCCTGGGACAGCAAAGGCAACACCTACAAAGCCAGTAAGCAGATCACCGTTCAATAGTTCGCTGTCAGCAAAAAAGCAAGTAAAGAAGCAGAAAGGGCGCCACTCCGGGTGGAGAGTCACTCGCGTGGCGCCAATTTTTTCATCAACAAGGATCTGAGTCTGCAGCCGCGACGGTACCGAAGTTACAATGTTCACTCATGGCGGAACAACTCAGTCACAAAATACAAACAGCCGCTAATCAGTGTGCTGCCTTTGTTCTCGCCGGCGGAAAAAGCTCACGCATGGGCCGCGACAAGGCTTCACTCCCTCTGCACGGACGCACGCTGCTGCAGCATGCCTTGAGCACTCTTCGTGAGATAACCAACGATGTTTGCATCCTGGGCTCTCCGCAGACCTATGGCGATCAGGGCGCACCGGTGATCGCAGACATAATTCCGGAGTGCGGGCCATTGGGCGGGATTCACGCAGCGCTTACTCATACCAGTGCTGCTTTCAATCTGATTATCGCGGTGGACACGCCATTCCTCTCGGCAGATTTCCTCAGGTTTCTTATGTCCAGAGCCGTTGAAGCAAACGCTGTGGTAACCACGCCGGAGATTGCCGGCTACACGCAGCCGCTGTGCGCCGTTTACTCCCGCGA